>OEIV010001422.1_pt1 | contig 10940 bp, 12 predicted proteins | sample 1539231 | NCBI WGS metagenome assembly OEIV01 (sample SAMN03794762, study PRJEB22550) | activated sludge metagenome | feature: wastewater treatment plant; material: activated sludge; isolation source: Wastewater treatment plant of a petroleum refinery complex | place: Argentina: Buenos Aires ... | reverse complement strand
CGACCGGCTCTTTATTGAATATTTCCATAATCATAGTATAACAAACAAAAACCCCTCGTAATGTGGGGCATGTGCGTGGTACAATATCCTTGTAGAGGTTAGAAAATTATTCTTGTGTAATTATATAAATCTAACCTTACTACAGGCCTCACGAAGATGATTAAATGACATGTCCTAGACGTAAAAGTCTGGTGAATTTATGCAAGAATTTACGAAGCTATCGAAAGAATCTTGTTTGACTCCGATAACATTACTTCCAATTTGATGGATGTCAAATATCCAATTAACTTTTTTTCCTTCAAAATCTAGAGCAAATACTGGCATGATGTATATCTCTTCTTTGTAATCGGTAACAAATTGATGAAACTTTGCTACAAATCTAATCATCTGAACCTGTATTCCCATTTTGAGTCCATCCCTAGGCACCATAACCCAGGGTATTGCTTTTTTACCAATGCTTTTGGTTTGTTGAGTGGCTTTTATGCACGAATTTTTCATATCTTCAATAGACTTTGCCATGTCCCAATTGGGCTGAAAATGGGCAACTGTACCTGTAGTTTGAAGGTTAATTTTGACATGAGCGCCCGCGTAATTGCTACCAGCGATATATGCAAATATACCCTCATCGTTGTACTTATTTACACTTTTATCCTCGAAAGCCTTACCAAGTTTTTTTAAAGAGTTAGTAAAAGCCTTTTTTTCTGGAATTTTGACCATTATGACCATATCTTGCCTGTGAACATCTTTCAGTGCTTCAATAATCTCTTGAGCTGACTCGTTTATAACAGTCTCCATTTGTAATATTTGATTTGGATATAATTTAGCATCGATTGCAAAAGGTAAGTTTATGAGATCTACGTCTGGTTTGTTTTTATCGAGTGAGGAATTAAATTTTATTTCGTGGCCCAATGACTTAAAGTAAGCGCCTGCCAAGATTTCGTTAAAAGCGGTCAGCATTGAACCCATCCTCGGACTTAACAAGTTTCTGAGCAACTGTTTTTGATAACTAGGATTTGCCTTTATCTCACTCTTTACGTTGCCAAGTACTGAGGATGTAATTTTATATATCGATAGATCCTCTGGTGGCACCACTATATTTTGTTTTGTCTTTAATTTACGTCCATTAAACTCGTTTGTTTCGCTAATAAATCTTAGAATAGGATTAGTAATTCCTAGAATATTATTAGGATGTTTTTCGGGAATAGAAGATAAAACATCTATAATAATATCCTCCCCAAAGACATCTATGAACTTACTAAGTGATAGTGCTATAGCCATACAATCTAAATAATATAACTCGACAACTTATATTGAAAAATTCGAACCTTGCATGAGGTGTTCGACATAAGTAATGGCTAAAGAATTTGATAAACAGATAAAATATTAAGTACAAACGTGGAAATGGTACACGCGGACGGATTCGACTCACGTTCCGCGAGCCCCGAACTACATCTTCCAAAACAAGTTTTGAAGAGTAGATTCGTTTCCGAAAGTCCACCGGACTTTCTCACCCCGACCCTTGGCGTCGGCGGGCAAATTCTTCTGCGGGGGCCAAATTCAAAACCCCAGGCTACCTGGGGCTTCAAATTTGGTACACGTGAGAGTTACGAATTGGAACGTACTCAAGTCTGAACTGATGCGTTGGCATCAAACATTTCAAGTTGCACCTCTAAAAGTTTAGCACGAATACTACGGTGCTGGATTAGAACGTACTAGCGTAGACTAGAGCCTCAAGTCAACTAGTTTTTAACCTACCCAGTATCCTTGTGAGAACAGTACCTAGCTTCTCATAATCGTAGTCAATGCTAGGCAATGGTTGATAGAGCTTATGCCCACCACTATCGTCTGGCACAAACATAACATTCTTAGCGACAGTTCTATAATCATTCTGTATTCTGACCATCTGTGCTGCTTGAGTGCGTAGAGCATCTATAGTAGCTTGGGGTAAAAGTGTAGCCATAAACACCCAATCGCTCTGTTGGTCAACAAGCTGTTCTACCTCATCGTCTGTTAATAGAGTATCCTTTTGTACGACGAGTGGACTTTGACGCATATCTCCGTCGTGGGCTATAAAGTTTCTACGCTCTTTCAGAAAACTTACCCAATCAGTAAAATCTTTTCTGGTCAGTATTCTTACATAGCCTGTCCTTTTCCGTCTGTGAGCATTTACAAACTCAGCTTTCTCTAAAGCCAGATGCCGTCTAGGTAGCTCTAGCTTATGTAGGTCATTAAGGAACCTAGCCATACTATCCAATACGCCCGCTATCAAGAAATAGTAGTTGCTCAAGTGGTAGTTTAGTTCTAGGTTATAGTCCTGGTCAGAATACCCATTGCGTTCTGCTTTTCGCATTCGTTTAATGTAGGACTGAATGATGTCTTTAGAGTATTCAATTTGGCTCAATCGGTTGGCAATATACCTGAGTTTTTCCTGTTGATTAGCGGTATAGCCTTTAGTAGATGTACACTCACCCATAAACACGAAGAACTCTTTGCACAAGCCTGGTCTATCAAAGTAACGCATAAGTAGTGGCAGGTTCCACGTTATGTTGGAAAATAGCCAAGGTATTTCATTACCGACCAAGAAGTCCTCGCAAGATGATATAAGTTCACTAATGGTCTTTACTGTCTGGAAGATGTAGAAATTATCCTGAGTAAATCGCTTTCGTAAGCTACTATCCTGGTCGTAAACAACGTCAATATCGTTAGCCTTAACTATCTCAACCAGGTTGGCTTCACTTTCTGCTTGTGGCAGGACAGGAATGCCCAATCTTCTTGCTGTTTCGGAATCAAAGTCAGGTGTAGCATATAGTGAAATACGAACGTTTGAACCCAGAGAGTTGATATAAGCGTGCAAGGTACTCAACTGTACCGTGAACGCACTAATTTCCTGCGTATCATTGCCCAATATCAGCACCTTTAATTCGTTATTTTCCCGTAGCTGTTCTCTTGCCTCGGGGTACATAGTGCCGTTTACGATTGGCATAGTTTAGCTCTTTGACCAGTCGTCTACATCAAGTTTGAACGGTTTTGCTTTGTACTCATCACCAACCTGGCTACTAAAGTACCCCTCTAGTTTTATATGCCCAGACAAACCGTGACTCTTCAGGGCTTTAGCTATCGGCTTAATCTCGTGCCAGGCTACAATACTGTCGCCAGGTTGTAGTAGATATGGAAGTTGTTGATATGAGCCAAATTGCGTAAAAAGAGAACCACCATCACTGTGTTTAACGTTCAAATGCGGGGAGTTGATAGTAACAGCTTTATTTCCCACATTAGCTGCCTTTAGTAATAACATCGCTTCACTTAGCTCGCCACCGTGAAAAGTCAGCAAGCCATTTTGTAGAGTGACCTTTAGTTTTACCTTCTGACTATTTTTCTTGTCAAAATGTTTGTAGATAGTAAATGCTAGGGTGCTAGCAGCGACTAGCCAACCCGCTAACTCAAAGCTCATAAGTGTATTATACCATTTTTACCCCTGTTTTTAATCGTAAATCAGTGTTAAAATAAAAGGGTCTAAACCAGTAATTGAGTACCGCATATATTGCGTGATTTTTAAGCCTAGAAATGGGCATCACGCAAAGTGATAGGGCTTAAAAACTCTGTTACTGGTTTAGACACCAAGCGTGGTGTCCTTTTTTATTTGGAAGCCACTACATAAACAAGGAGGTTTCAATGTTTATTGGAGGAGCGTTCTACGTTTTCTATAGTGGCGGTCTTTGACTAATGCCGGGACCTGGTAAGTATCAGCTTCGGTTATCTAAAGGACACATTAGTATTGTTCCTACTTTCAAAGCACCTGATGCAAAGAAGTTCAATGTGTCTGCATCAAACCTAAAGGGCGTTTCACTGGATTATGAAATTACAGATAGACAATTATCTCCTGGCAAAGCCATTGTAGGTGGCGTTATAGCTGGTGGCGTAGGTGCGATTGCGGGTGCGTCAATGGGGGGCAAGAAAGCTACCCCAACGCTGGTAATAAGTTTTGTTGATGACAATGGTAACGACAGACAACTACCACTTGAGGGCAATAAGCTTGATAATGCACATACAATGATGGTTAAAAAGTATAAACTATAGTTCTTTGGCTTTTTTGTCCTTGTACATATCGTAGATTAGTCTTGCCAAAGCCTCGGCATCTTCTTTTCGTTTATCTCTTAACACTAGCTCGTCCACCTGTTCCTGTGTAATGGGCTGGTAAACTGTTTTCATTTGCAACACTAGCATTGTCAGCTTGTGTCGTGCCGTCTGATAATCAAGCTCCTTGCCAAACTTTGCTTTGTATAAGTCTTGAAACTCTTTTACATCTTTTTCTGTTATCTCCATATTTCAATTCTGCAACATATAACCCATTGCTGTAAAATGCTAATGCTGTCTTTTTTACTTCATATTCGTCCGTAATACTAAGCTATAATCATAAGTACATATGAGACAACGACAACTATTTGACAGCACTGCTCCGTTCGCCCCAAAAAATGGTAAGAAAAGTACGTTTACGTTTATTGACTTGTTCGCAGGTATCGGTGGCACACGCCTCGGTTTTGAATCTGCTGGAGGTAAATGTGTGTTTACGTCTGAATGGGACACTCACGCACAAAAAACATATCAGGCTAATTTTGGCGATATTCCCCACGGAGACATAACAAAGATAGATGCTAACGATATTCCCGACTTTGATGTACTTCTTGGCGGATTTCCTTGTCAGCCATTTAGTTCTATTGGTAAACGACAGGGCTTTCAGCACTCTACCCAAGGTACTTTATTCCACGACATAGCCAGGATTATAGAGGTTAAGAAACCAAAGAGCTTTATGCTTGAAAATGTACCTGGATTACTAAATCACGATGGAGGAAATACTTTCAAAGTTATTCTAGATAGCCTGGATGCACTCGGTTATAAGGTCTGGCATAAGGTACTAGATTCGTCACATTTTGGTGTTCCTCAACAAAGAAAACGGATTTACATAGTAGGTTTTAGGAAAGACCTTATAGATGAAGGGTTTGAGTTTGTGCACCCAATCGGAAAAAACAACAAGGTTTACATTAACGAGTTCATTGAAAAAAATGTTGAAGGCTATTCAATCTCGGAGCATTTGCAAAAAACCTATATGTTCAAGAAGGATGACGGCAGACCAATGCTTGTTGACCAAAACTCCAAAGTCCACGTTAAAACTCTAGTTTCTACATACCACAAAATACAGCGACTTACTGGCACATTCGTGAAGGACGGACCAACAGGTCTACGGTTATTTACCGTAAATGAGTGTAAGGCGATAATGGGGTTTCCTTCTGATTTTGTAGTTCCTGTTTCAAGAACTCAAATGTACAGACAGTTTGGTAATTCCATAGTTGTACCCGTTGTTGAAGCGGTTGCCAAGGAAGTTTCTAAAACCCTGAAAGCTATTGAAGCAAATGAGCAAAAAGCTATAGAGAAAATTGAGAGAACCAAGCCAGCTTTAGCTGATGCTGTCGCTTAACTAAAAAATTACTGCTCTGTAACTCTAGCTTATATGTCCGTCGATTCCAAAACGGTCATAAGTTTCTAATATCGCTTTACAAAAATCTATTGTCTCTTTATCGCCCTCAGATTTAGCATTGGCATATAGACGCAGGAACATCTTCTTGCCCATTTCCGACTGACCATAGGTCTTTTTCTGAAAATTGTGCTGTGCACAGAGCGTCTGCCCATTTTCTATTGTTGCTTTGCCATCAAACTCTTTAGGTTTAACGTGGTCTATTTGGAGTTCAACGCCATTCGCCTTGCCACGTCCACAAATAACACACTTATAACCATCACGCTCTAAAATCGCCTGTTTTTGTGCTGGCGTAAAGTCCTCAAGCTCTCGTTTGATTACATACTCAGGGTCGTATTTGTAAATGCCTTTACCTACTTTAATTAGCAAGCCTTCTTGAGCCATTTTACGGATTGCCCTATCTGGGTCTCGGAGTATTTTGCCTGTCCGCTTACTATACTCTTGGGTTGCCCAGTCTACAGCTTTTGAATGGGGTATATTCTGCTGGGGGTGGTCTTTGTAGTATTGCAGGATTAGTGTAGCTTGCGAAATGTTGTTAGCCATTAGTAAAAAGTATACTTCAACACCTTGCATAAAAAAATCACCTGGTTGGAAATTGCTATTGAACTGAGCATTGACGTATGCAAATAATTATGGGTTTACATTTGATTTAACAGAGGTCATTTGCTATAATATAACTACAAACCTTAACAATTTAGAGGGCAAAATTATGGCAAATAATGGCACTAAAGAAACAGCAAAAAAGTCATCATATCGTGGTGGGTACGAGCTAAAAGTAATCGGCGACTACGAGTTTGATGAGGTAAGTTCTGCGATGCAGAAGATGATTCGCCGAAATAAAGAATACGAGGCTTGTTGGTGGGCTTACGTGCTACACGATAGCGGTTATTACAAATACGTCTGGCGTAGACTGATGATAATCGCCTCGGAAGATATCGGTAACGCTAACCCGATGGCAGCCATAATGGTAAATACCCTCAGACAGAATTACGAAGCCACAATGGACAGTAAGACCCGCTTTGGTGGCAATGGTGCACTATTCCTGTTTCAAGCCATTATGTACCTCTGCTCCTCCGAAAAGGTAAGAGAAGCCGATACCCTCGCCAACCTAGTAATCAAAGAGTTCAAGGACGGTAAACGGCTAGAGATACCCGAAGTTGCCGTAGATGTTCACACAGCTAGAGGCAAGACCATACACGGCAAGTGGGAACAAGGTACTGACAAGGAAAAAGCAGAGAGAGCTAAGAAATGGTACGAGATTTGGTCAGCAGTAACTCCTGCCTCAAAAATGCCAGATAAGTACCTTGATAAGTGGAAGAAGCTTGAGGGTCATCTATGAACGCTCTAGTACAAGCAATTATTCCTAAAGATTACACAGCCCTCTTTGATAACTTGGACGTAGCTGAAAGCACCAGAGCAGATTATTGCTACCGACTGCCATTGTTCGTATCTTACGTGAACCTGTACGGCTTTGATACAAACACCTATTTGCACTATAAGAGGTATCTACGAGCGACTAAATGGTCGGTATCAACCAAGAACAAGCATCTAATAGTGGCGAGGGTTTTTCTAAAGGAGATGCACCGCCAGGGCTTACTGCCAACCGACATTACACATAATGTAAAGGCTTTTAAGCAAAGTAAGAAGCACAAGAAACGTGGCTTGAATGATATTGAGGTCAAGAGACTTACTACTTGGCTTGCCGATCTGCCAGATACGCCAGAAAGCGATAGGCTCAAAGCAATCTTTAGCCTGCTGTTATTACAAGGTTTGCGTCTCATAGAAGTATGCAGACTGGACATTGAAGACTTAGATTTTGAGAATGACAGACTGTTTGTGTGGGGTAAAGGGAGAGACGATAAAGAGCCTGTTCTGCTGATTCCTCAGACCGTTACGTGCCTGCGAGAGTATCTACGAAGCAACGCCATAAAAAAGGGTGCGTTATTTAGAAGCAATAGCCACAGTCAAATGGGCAGAAGATTATCTACTCGTGGGCTACGGGAGATTATATCGGTCATATTCAAGATGTTGCACATTAACAAGACGGCTCACGGGACACGACATTATTACACTAGTAAGCTACTAAAACATATGCCTGGAGAGTTACTTGATGTGGCTCAGTTTACACGACACCGTAGTATTGAAATGCTCCGTGAATACGATAACCGTAATAAACAGGACTTTGCCTTAGACAAGGTCATTGCGGCATTTGCGGGTGTCAATTTCTAATTGTAGTTTTTACAGTATAACGGTATCGGAATAGTATCGGGTCAGTATCGGGAATGACCAATAACTCACTGCAATATAGCTAAATTAGTCCTGAAAAACACTGTTTGTTGTGCCAAATACACCCAAAAAGTGTAGGAAATTGGTAGGAAATTAGTAGGGAAAGAGCTAAATATAACAACGAGTAAAGTTAGGCGAATGATAGGCGTTTGATAGGAAATGACCTATGTTTCAAACTACTTTACTGCCAATAACACTAATTACAAGCACTAAACTACACCTTAAAAATCAAGCGATTTTCATAGAGTTTTTCATAGTTTGCAAGTGTTTGCCTATAATTTAGGTATGAACCCTGAAAGAAGATTTGCATTGGAGATGCTTGCCACATTGCAAGACGTTAAAAAAGAACTGATGATAGTTACAAAAGATACGTCGCTTGTTTACAGACTAAAACGAGATGACGAAGTTAAAAAACTCGGTCTGGATAAAAACCCAGATGAGCAGTACAAAATACTTAGAAAGCTAGAGGAGCTTGGGGCTTTTAAGATTAAAGCCTCACGAGTATCAAAAGGCTGGGAAGGCATATTCACCGAAGATAATGCACCCCTCCTTTCTCGGGAATACGAGATAGAGATAAACCAGCAAAGGTTTGATGAACTATATGAGATATACGTTCGTGAAACTAACTCCAATGAACCTACTGCTAGTAGCGGTACTGGTGTAATGGACTTGGAGGTACGATTAGTTAAGGAAGGTGCTAATTTACACATTGAAACGCCAAACGCGAAGGTGTTCCTAACTAGGCTCAAGACTGGTCTGATACCTGAACGATTATTTGCTGCACTCATAGTTAACTATGGCAACGGTAGGTTCGTAACTAGGGCTGAGTTGAAGAAAGAAATAGAGGGGTTGGTTGGTCTAAATGACATCTCCGAAGTAATACGATTAGCTGGCTTCAATAAAGCCTTGAAGCGTATATTTTTCGCACACTGCACAAAGAACGAAGTTGAACTTAGAAACCCAGCAAAAGTTACTCAAAATGAACTTGATACCATTCTGTCCCTAGACCGTGCTAAACCGAATTAAACCGTGCTTTATATAACTAATCCAGGGGCAAGTTATCAAGCAGTTTTCGTTAGTTTTAGAGCTTCCCAGAAATAGCCTGGAATAAGGTCTATTCTGACTGCATTATGCAGGACGATAAGTTAATCATTACGGTTGAACAAGTCAGGAGGCTCGCTAATGGCAGCCTTGATGGTAAGTCCGAAGCCGAAGTTGAGCAGTTTATTACTGAATTAGATTTTCTTGCCGAGCTGTTTCTAAAAGGCGTAGTCGCCAGTAAGGAGGCAGCAAGTAAAAAGAAGAGGTAAGACAAAAACTACATAAACAGATAACTCAAGCCGTTCCAAATCCGCTTGGGTTGTTAAGTGCGTATCTAATACGTTCCAAACTCCACTCGCCTCTATTGCGTCTGGTGGGGTTAAAAGTAACAATTATAAGGAGATTTACTATGAGAACCGAAGCAGTAATTTACAAGCGAGTATCTACAACCGAACAGGTTGATAATATGAGCTTGGACGAACAAGAAAAGGTTTGTAGGACATTTTGTGCTCACCCTGATAGAGCACTGAAAGTTGTAAGAGTGTTTGCAGATGAAGGTGAAAGTGCCAAAACTGCTGACAGAACACAGTTAAAAGAGTTGTTGGAATACTGTAGAGCAAATCGTAAAACTGTTGGACACGTTGTAGTGTACAAGATAGACAGGTTCGCTAGGTCGGTGCAAGACCATTCGGCATTACAGTTACTACTGAAAAAGATGGGAATAATCCTCTGGTCGGCAACTGAACCGATTGGCGAGACAACCACAGGAAAGTTGATGGAGCACGTACTCGCTAGCTTCGCCCAGTTTGACAATGACGTTCGTTCTGAGCGGTGCAGTGCAGGAATGATTGCAAGAACGCTTGAGGGAGGTTGGGTCGTCAATGCACCGTTGGGGTATGTGAACGTGAAAGATGAACTGAAACGCCCTACGCTTGCATACAGTGATGAAGGCACAGTCAAAGCTATCCGTAAGTTCTTTGATATGTTCTCTACTGGCAAATACTTACAGAACGATGCCGCCAAAGTTGCAGCCGAATGTAAGTTAACAACAACGACTGGCAATCCACTCTCACGAAATGGAGCAATCGGTTTACTGAACAATGTTGTCTATGCTGGAAAAATCAAAAACAAGATGTCTGGCAATGAAGTAATTGACGGTTTACACCCTGCAATTATCAACTATGACCAGTGGAAAGCTGTGCAGGATATTTTAGCTGGAAGGAGGCGTTCTTACGCTAAGCCAGCACGGTTTAGACCATTCTTTCCGTTAAAGCGGTATTTGAGATGTGGTAATTGCGGACACAAGTTAACAGGCAGTGCTCCGAGGGGTGGTAGTGGCGTAAGCCACCCCGCCTATCACTGTACGAAATGTACGATAAGACGTGATGGTGTTAGGGTTTCAATCCCAAAAGTTAAAGCCCACGAGGATTTTGCAGCACAGCTAGATAAGTTAGTGCCCTCTGAGTGGGCTATGGAAGTGTTCAAAGCTATTGTTCTAAAGCGTTGGGATAAAGACTTCCGAGACGTGCAGGAGCAACGCAAACAAATAGACGAAGAACTAGCAAAGCTAGAGAAACGCCGTAACACACTCTTTGATATGATGGGCGATGGCAAAATCAAAAATGAAAAGTCATTCAACGAACAGATAAGCCGATTGGAAGTGAAACAAGAGGAGCTAGAGTTTGAGCGTGATGAGAAGAAAACCGTAGAGGTAGATAAACGAAAAATCATCAACGAAGCGGTCTACTTCTTGGCTCACGCGGGTACAATCTGGCGTACAGCAACAGCCGAAAACAAGGTGCTGTTCCAAAAACTAGTTTATGAGGGCGGTATAACTCTATATCCAGACCAAACTTTTGGAACGAGCCAACCGAGCGAAATATACAAGCAAATAACAGATATAGAAAAGTCTCGTAAAACTACAACGGCGGAGCTTCCTAGTGAAAACTCCGCCGTGGTACACGCGGACGGATTCGAACCGCCGACCCTCTGTTCCGAAGACAGATGCTCTATCCAGCTGAGCTACGCGTGCGTGGAATGTATTTTATCATATGATGTTCGAGAGTAACAGGGGCGAAAATAA
>OEIV010001421.1_pt1 | contig 10947 bp, 12 predicted proteins | sample 1539231 | NCBI WGS metagenome assembly OEIV01 (sample SAMN03794762, study PRJEB22550) | activated sludge metagenome | feature: wastewater treatment plant; material: activated sludge; isolation source: Wastewater treatment plant of a petroleum refinery complex | place: Argentina: Buenos Aires ... | reverse complement strand
GTTCCCCTCCAGGCCCAAGGCCGCCGAGGGCCGTGAAGCCCCGGGAACCGCGAGCGTGAGCGACCGGCCAGTTCCCCTCCGGGCCGAAGTCCGCCGAAGGCCGTGAAGCCCGGTAGAATCTCGCCCCATGCCCGGCCCAGTCTACTTCCTCACGTTCCGCACGTACGGCACATGGCTTCACGGCGACCCTCGCGGCTCGGTTGATCGCGAGCACCGCGACTTCGGAGCACCTCGCATCGACCGAGACGACGGTCTCCTTCGGCGCCGTCGCGCAGTCATGAAGAACGCGCCGTTCGTGTTGGACACTCCCGCGAAACGACAGGCTGTGGACACGTCGATCAGGCGGACGTGCGAGCTTCGCGGGTGGGATCTCCTGGCTCTCAACGTACGAAGCAACCATGTCCACGTCGTAGTCGGCGCCGACTCTCCCAAGGAAAAGGTACTTGCGGACCTGAAGGCGTGGGCGACTCGTGCGCTCCGCGAATCTGGCCTCGTACCCGCTGACTTTGAGGTCTGGGCACACCATGGCAGCACCCGCATGTTGGGTTCGGAAGGCGCTGTTGAGGCAGCGATCAACTACACGCTCTTCGAGCAGGGGTCTGAGCTGAACTGAGATGTCCGCACTTGAGCCTGGTGCCCAGGGCAGCCGCTACCGGCGGCCAAGGAAGTGCGACACCTAGCTTCACCGCAGTCCGCGCACGCCCTCAGCCCCCCACCACTACGTTCCGCTCCCGCACTTTCCACCCCGTCACCAGCCCGCTCGCCACATACGGGTCGGCCTTCACGAACGACTCCGCCCCTTCCCGCGTCCGGAACACGATCGCCGCGCCGTCGAGCGGGTCGGTGTAGGCGCCTCCCATCACCAGAACGCCATGTTCCAGGCTCTTCCGGAGCAGCCCGAGGTGCTCCTCCCGGTAGGGCGCGCGCCGCTCCAGGGCATTCTCTCCATACGAATAGAACAGCAGGTACATCATCCCGCCGAGTGTACCCGCGCCCCGGCCGCTCGTCGCTCACAACTCCCCGTACTTCCACAGGTTCCAGAGGTTCCTCGCCATCCGCTCCGGCTCCTCCTCCATGCCGGCGCGACGGCGCTGGAAGAACTGCACCACATTGGCGATGTCTCGTTCTAGCAGCTCCTTCGCGCTGGAGTTCTTGCGCGGGTCCACCGCCTGCGGGAAGTCGATGATCCGCAGTTCGCCCTCGTGGTAGAGGATGTTGAACGCCGAAAGGTCGCCGTGGACGATGTTCTCGCGCAGGAACAGCTCGATGTTCGAGAGGACGCGCTCGAGCACCTTCTCGGCCTCCTCCGGCTGAAGGTCGGCGTGCTGCAGCTGCGGCGATTCGCCGTCCTCGTTCCCCACCAGTTCCATCAGGATCGCTTTCTCCGTGCAGGCGAAGGGCGCGGGCACATCGGCGCCGGCGTAGTGCAGCGCGCTCAGCACCTCGAACTCGTGGTCAACCCAGAACGCGAGCTGGGCCTCCCGTCCGAACTCGGAACGATTCTTGAACGCCCGCTGCACCTGGCCGGGCCCGAACTGGCGGCCCTCTTCGTAGACCGCCGAGCGCTGGAACGACCGGTGGCTGGCCGAGTGGTACACCTTCGCGGCCGCGAACGGCATCCCCAGCGACCGGTGCGCCCTGCAGCGGTAGACGGTCGCCTCCTTCCCGCTCTTCACGACGTTGAGGACTTCGGTGACAAGCGCTTCGTCCAGGAACTCCTGGATCGCGCGCATATCGGCGGCATCGGCTTCGCGTGCGGCGAACCGTGCCTCGGTTTCGGGTTGCGACAAATGAGACTCCATCGGGAGAGAACGTGCCCGGCGGGGGGCACAGGAAAGCCGCCTCGAGCGGGCGGCTGGTTCCGATGGCGAGAATGCAAAAAGCGGGCTAGCGGAGGCCGTACGGGAGGCGCGTGGATGCGGTGGAAACAGTCGTTGCAGTCATCAGTCCGACACCCTCCCGGTTTGTTGCCGCCACTATCGGCCATCCCACTCCGCCTGGCAAGACGGGGCCTTCCCCGGCTATCCCTTCTCGAACACCCGCATTAACTCGTACGGCACAGCCGCCTCGAACTGGTCGAACGTGCACGCCTCGGGCGGCTTGTCGTAGCGCCAGCGCCGGAACGTCGCCGCATGGCGAAAACGCTGCCCCTGCAGGTAGTCGAAACTCACCTCGCACACCAGCTCCGGCCGGATGCGCATCCAGCTCACGTCCTTCCCGCTCGTCCAGCGGCTCGGCGCGCCCGGCGTTCGGCCCGTCCCGAAGCCCTCGCCCTCGTCCTCCGTCAGGTACGGCGCGAGGAACGCCACCAGGTCCCGCTTCTCCTGCGCGCTGAAGCTGCTCGTGTGCCCCACGTGGTGGAACACGCCGTCCTCGCCGTATAGCCCAAGCAGCAGCGACCCGACCGACTTGCCCTCTTCGCCCTTGTTCCAGCGAAACCCGCCGACCACGCAGTCGGCCGTCCGCGGGTGCTTGATCTTCGCCATCGCGCGCTTGCCCGGCTGATACGCGTCGCCCGTCCGCTTGGCGATCACACCGTCGAAACCCGCCCCTTCGAACCGTTCGAACCAGTCGCGCGCGAGGGCCGGGTCGTCGGTGGAGGGCGTGAGGTAGGCGGGCGGAGTCGCCTTTTGGAAGAAGCGTTCGAGGCGCGCGCGCCGTTCGCCGAACGGCGTCTGCATCAGGGCATCGCCTCCCTCGGAGAGAATGTCGAAGGCGACGAAGTTCGCCGGCGTCTGCTGCGAGAGCATGCGCACGCGCGATTCGGCGGGGTGCAGGCGCAGCTGGAGCGTTTCGAATTCGATGCCGTTCGCGCCCATGATGACGATTTCGCCGTCGAGGACGCAGGCGCCGGGCAGCGCCGTGCGCAGGCCTTCGACCACCTCCGGGAAGTAGCGCCCCAGCGGCTTCAGGTCGCGCGATTGCAGGTAGGGCGGCTCGACGCCATCGAAATAGACGATGCAGCGGAAACCGTCCCACTTCGGTTCATAGAGCCAGCCTGGGCCGTCCGGTATCTCGGGCGTCAGCTTCGCGAGCATCGGCTCGATGGGGGGCGAGGGCGGCCCATTTTGGATTTCGGATTGGGGATGTTGGATTTCCGGCACTGGGGGATTGTCGACTCGGGATTGCGGATTGTCGATTCAGGTGGCCCGGCGGCTGAGGTGACGAGCGCTCAAGCTATGGCCACGAGGGCTACGGCTCCTCCCACGCAGAGAGCGAGTGCGCCCAGTTCGCAAAACCATAGGAGCGCGAGGAGCCAGTGGCGCTCACGCAGGTCGTGACCGTTCGGGCTCAGGAGGACTTCGCCGGTCTCCACTCCAAATGGCCCGAGCAGCCCGACGGTCCCGCTCGCAGAGTCCGGATCGTCCGAAAATGCCGATGCCTGTTTTACGCGTAGTCCCAATGGCGGGATGTCCACCCGCGCCCCCCCCTGCCCTCCCAGCCGGTGCTGCCCCCCGGCAGTGAGCCCCCCCCCCCAACCCCTTCCACCCCCCGCCGCCGCGACCCCCCCCCCCACCAGGACGAACCCGCCGATGAGCGATGTGGTTGCCAGTTGGGCAGCTCTCCCACGTCGCTTCACGGTTGCGTTGGGGTTGTTTGCGACACCGTCGTGGAGACCTTTTCGATGAGTTCAACGAGGGTGGTCCTGCCATCGGCGCCAACCACATACGTCTCGTGCTTGAGAGGTGAGTATGTCACCGCGTCCAGCGTCACGAGGGTATACGAATCGACGGGAGCAAGGTCGCGAACATACGGAATCGTGTATCCATCGGCGGATTCGGGGATGTGCGGGAGAACTGCTGGCCCCCGAACCTGGATCGTGCCTTGTGACCTGGCCACGACCTCCCAGTGGGCATCTCCATCGACCAGCCCCGCCCTCTTGACGTTTGCGGCCAGGGTTTCCGATTTGAACCGTTCCGCGCTGATCAATCCGTCGGTGGGGACGAGCCGCCTTGTTTCTCCGGTGACCACGTTAACGTGCTCGTACGCACCATCCACCGAACGGGCGGTCTGGAGCAGAGTGCCATCGTTCGCGCGGGTTTCGCTCAGCAACGTCGACTGGTTGCCCCGAGCGTCGAAGGTTACCGTCAGTGTGGTGGTAATCGTTTCAGGGCCTTCGGACGCGGGTATCTGATCCGCGGCAGGCCCGTAGCGTCGATACCTGCGCTCGACATCGACGTACTCAGAATTCGGCCCAAGACCATTCAACTCTTGGGCGAGCGCGACCTTCGCGCGCTCTGCGATGGCCTGGGCCTGGGCCGGCTCGCCAGGTCCCCGGTTTGTCGCCCAAGGCCGAGCGCGCCGGAAACGATGACGGCTATGCCGACGGCTGCAACGACTTTCAACCGGTTGCTGAGCATCTTGTTCCCTCTCGCGCTCGTGCGGTAACTCGCGGAGTAGTTGAGGGCTGAACTCCTGATGCATCGCTCATCCTCCGTCCCTCCCGCTGCACCGGGCGGGGGCTACCGCGTTATAGCACCGGGCGATCAATCCTCGCAATCACAAACTCGCAAACCGTGCGAAAAGTTCCGCTGGCCGCCTTAGCCCTTTCAGTTTCGACTTTCGCCTCTCAGAAAACGCGACTTCAGGTGCGGCGGCTCGACGCCGTCGAAGTAGAGGATGCAGCGGAAGCCGTCCCACTTCGGCTCATACAGCCAGCCGGGGCCGGCCGGGATTTCCGGCGTGAGCTTCGCGAGCATCGGCTCGATGGGGGGGAGGGGAGTTCCGAGTCAGACACGGGGGGATTGTCGATTGGCGATTGCCGATGGTCGATTCAGGAGAGGGCAGCTGGGGTAGACAGCAACTCAAGCTCTCGCGAACAGGACTCAGTCGCCGTCGCTCCGAGTCAGATCGCTCAGCTACTACGGCGCTTCTACGGAGGTCCGGCCACCTTTAAGCAACGACTCAAGCATACCGGGAACGTGGATGCCGCCGGTTCCGTCCGAGGCGCAGCCACGCTCTGCCCATGCGATCCCCTTATCCAGGTCTGCCACCGCTGCTTCCACGGCCGCACTTGCGGAAGCGTCTGTGCGCCCCTGGTTCACCCAGTCTGAGCGGAGCTCGCCCGCCAACTCGGCAGTTCGGGCGCAGAGCCATGACTCTGCGGCTCCGTCCTCTGATGCAGAGCTATTCGGTACTTGCGTCCACAGAAGGGTCGCAGCCCCGACTCCCAAAGTGCCGATTAGGAGGGATCCGACGATTTGTGACTTCATGACGTGCTCCTAGGGTGCCGAGAACAAGTAGCTGCTGTAATCGGTGGAAGTCTGAGGCGTGTAACCAGGCGGGAAGAACTGTGCATGCGTACCTGCTACCAGATGAATGCCACCGCTCGACCCGTACACCTCTCCTGCCACTGCTTGACTACACAACACAACCGGAACGAAACAGGACTTGGTAACGGATGCTAACGTCGAGCTGCCTTTGTAAAGGGTAGAATTTGTCGTGAGGAGGTAAATGCTGCTTGTGCAGACTGTCTGCGAACTAAATGCAGCCGGCGACCCGGTGCTTCCCCAGTAGCACCAGATCGGTCCGCCGCCGGCGTTGGCCGTTCGCTCGCCTGTAGCGCCAAGCGCTGCAGCAGCGAGAACTATGCCCGTCAGCGCGTAGCCTCGGGCCAGGGTGGCTCCGTGTTTCCGGACATTGAGCGAGCGGACTAATCTTGGCATCGTATTTAGCCCCAGTTTCAGTGTGTCCCGAGCCTAAAGCGCCTCTTATTTGAAACGCAATCCCTCTCTTCGGCCACCCCCAAACGGCGGTACTCACTCCGCCGCCGCCTGCCTCACCCACCACATTGCCAGCGCTGTCCGATTGTCCACGCCGACCTTGTGGCAGGCGTTCGCGACGTAGTCCTTCACCGTGGATTCGGCCAGACCTGTGCAGGTTGCTATCTCTTTGTTCGTCTTGCCCTGCGCGACGAGCCGCACAACTTCTCGTTCGCGCGGGCTCAGGCCCTGGTGCATCGCTCTTCCTCCGCCCTCCCGCTCAGGGGGGGTATGCACGGTATAGCACGTCCGTGTATTGCGGCGCTATCGCCGGCCTTTCTGTTCGCTTGCCGCCTTTGGCCCTAAGCCTCCCGAAACGGTATACTTTGGCTAGCGAATTCGCCCGCGCTGAACTCGCCGGAGTAGCCCATTGACTATCGAGCCCACCTCGAACATCCGCCCTGTCCAGATCGAAAACGAGATGCGCACGAGCTACCTCGATTACGCCATGAGCGTCATCGTCTCGCGCGCCCTCCCCGATGTGCGCGACGGCCTCAAGCCCGTCCAGCGCCGCATCCTCTGGGGCATGTTCGAAGGCGGCTCGCGCGCCAACACCGCCTACAAAAAGTCCGCCGCCACCGTCGGCGATGTCATGGGCAAGTACCACCCTCACGGCGACCAGGCCGTCTACGACACCATGGTCCGCATGGCGCAGGACTTCTCCCTGCGCTACCCCCTCATCGATGGCCAGGGAAACTTCGGCTCCGTCGACGGCGACCCGCCCGCCGCCATGCGCTACACCGAATCGCGCCTCTCCCTCATCGCCGAGGAACTCCTCGCCGATATCGACCAGAACACCGTTGACTTCGAACCCAACTACGACGGTCGCCACGAGCAGCCGAGCATCCTCCCCGCCCGCGTCCCGAACCTCCTCCTCAACGGTTCCAGCGGCATCGCCGTCGGCATGGCCACCAACATCCCGCCGCACAACTTCAACGAACTCGCCGATGCCATCGCCCTCCTTATAGATAAGCCGGAATCCACCCTCGACGACCTCCTCCAGGTCGTGAAGGGCCCCGACTTCCCGACACACGGCATCGCCCTCGTCGGCAAGGACAGCGCCCAGGTCCGCATGGCCTACGGCGAGGGCCACGGCCGCGTCGTCATGCACGCCCGCACCACCATCGAAGAATCCAGCCGCGGCCGCACCGCCATCATCGTCACCGAGCTCCCCTACCAGGTGAACAAGGCGCTCCTCGTCGAAAAGATCGCCGAACTCGTCCGCGACAAGAAGATCGAAGGCATCGCCGACCTGCGCGACGAATCAGACCGCACCGGCATGCGCATCGTCATCGAATTGAAGAAGGAAGGCTCCGTGACGCAGGTGAAAAACCTGCTCTTCAAACACACGGCCATGCGCTCCAGCTTCTCGATGAACATGATGGCCATCGTCGATGGCGCCCCCCGCCGCCTCGGCCTCAAGCGCGCCCTCGAACTCTTCATCAACCATCGCCGCGAAGTCATCCGCCGGCGCACCGAATACCAGCTCGAGAAGGCCCGCGAACGCGAACACGTCCTCCAGGGCCTCCTCAAGGCGATCGAGATGCTCGACGCCGTGATCATCACCATCCGCGCCTCCGAATCCGCGAACAACGCGCTCGAACTCCTCCAGGGCACCGGGCTCATCCTCGCCGAACGCCTGCCCGCCAACGCCCCCGCGGCCGCCCGCCAGCTCACCCGCGCGAACCCGTTCGAATTCAGCGAGATCCAGGCCCGCGCCATCCTCGATATGCAGCTGCGCCGCCTCGCCGCGCTCGAACGGAACGCCCTCCTCAGCGAGTACGAAGAACTGATCAAGAAGATCGCCGAACTCGAAGACCTGCTCGCCAACCCCCGCAAGATCGACTTCGTCATCCGCGACGACATCCTCGACCTGAAGAAGAAGTACGGCGACGCCCGCCGCACGGAAATCGTCGAGGCCGACCCGGAAGACTTCCGCGAAGAAGACCTGATCGCCCACCAGGACAGCGTCATCACCCTCAGCATCCGCAACTACATCAAGCGAATGCCGCTCGAAGAGTTCCGCCAGCAGCGTCGCGGCGGACAGGGCGCCCGCGGCGCACCCACCCGCGAAGAAGACGCCGTCATGAAGCTCGTCGTCTGCGATACGCACGACAACCTGCTCTTCTTCACCGACAAGGGCAAGGTCTACCACCTTCGCGGCTACGACGTGCCCGATACCAAGAAGCAGGCCAAGGGCCTCCCGATCGTCAACCTCATCGACATCGAGGGCGGCGACCGCGTGACCGCCATCCTCGTCGTCAAGGATTACGACCGCGACTTCATCCTCCTCGCCACCCGCGAAGGCGAGATCAAAAAGACGCTCCTCAAGGAATTCGAAGAGGTCCGCCGCAACGGCAAGATCGCCCTGGACCTCGAACCGACCGACCAGCTCATCCAGGCCCGCCTCGCCACCAACGAGACCAACGTCGTCCTCGTCTCCAGCGAGGGCCAGGCGATCCGCTTTAAGATCGACGACCTCCGCACCGCCAGCCGCACGAGCGGCGGCGTCCGCGGCATGAGGCTGCCGAAGGGCGGCTACGTGGTCGGCGTCGAAACGCTCGACGACGGCCCCCACCTCCTCATCATCAGCGAAAAGGGCTTCGGCAAGCGCACCCGGCTCGACGAATACCCGACCCAGGGCCGCGGCGGCCAGGGTGTGAAAACGCTCAACATCACCGACCGCACCGGCAGCGTCGCAGCCTGCCGAGTCGTCCAGCCCGGCCAGGAGCTCATGCTCGTCACCAGGGATGGCATCGTCGTCCGCACCAAGGTCGATTCCATCAGCCTCATCGGCCGCAACACGCAGGGCGTCACCGTCATGCGCATCGGCGAGGGCGACCAGGTCGCTAGCATTGCCGCCTTCACCATGTCGGACCCGGTCGAAAGCCGCGACGTCACCGCAGTCAGCGCCAACGGCAACGGCGCCTCCGCCAGCGAAGACGACGAACAACTCCTGAACGAGACCATCCCGCTCGAGCTCGATGAGGAAGAGTAAGGCCCCTCAGGCGATGCCCGGTGCCAGCGTCTCCAGGTTCAGCGTCCGCGTCTTGAACCGCCATACGCCGCCTGCCTTCGCCAGCGTGTCGACGTAGACGCCCGTGTTGAGGAGCGACATCGGCGCGAGTTCGCCGGGAACCTGCCAGCTGAACATGTAGCAGGTTCCCGTCGCTGCCCCCGTGAGGAACGCAAGTTCAGCCGCTGCTTCTACCGCGCAATCTCACCCGCCTTCCTCGAGGACCATGCCCGCCGCACGGTCATGCCCGTCGACGCCATCGATGAGGTCAACGAGGCCGGACCGTCGAGTTTTTCAGGCCTCTACGATGGCTTCGGTCTGCCCCGCCACTGGGAGTCGCCCCTCCCGGTCTGACCCTACCCCGGCCCTCCCGTAGCCTGTCTTCTCGATGGGCATCCTCTTTGGCCTCGGCGCGGCGCTCTCCTGGGGCACCTCGGATTTCCTCGGTGGGCGTTTCACTCAGAAGTACCCAGCCTTCACCGTTGGTCTCGTCTCCCAGTCCTCCAGCCTTCTCGCCCTGCTTATCCTCGCGGCCGTCGTCCGCCCGGACGTACGCGGGGATGCGCTGCTCTGGGGGCTCGCCGCCGGCGTGTTCACCGGGTTCGGCGGCATGTCCCTCTACCAGGGCCTCGCCACCGGCGATTCCGCCGTGGTCGCGCCGCTTTCGGCGTGCGGCGCCGTCGTCCCCGTCGCCTTTGCCTTCGCCACCGGCGATGCGCCCACGGCGCTCCAGTCCCTCGGCATCGTCCTCGCGCTTGTCGGCACCCTGCTCATTTCGCTCCCCCGCGAAGGCGTCCACTTCGCGTCGGGCAGCCACCTTCGGCCGGTCCTCTTCGGCCTCGGCGCCGCGTTGGGCTTCGGGGTGTTCTTCGTCCTCATCGATAAGGGGACGCAATCCGACGGAGACGCTATACCCGTGATCGCCGCCGCCCGCTTCGGCGGCACGCTCTTCGTCGGAGCGCTGGGCGTCCTTACCTCGTCGCTCGTCTGGCCCGGGCGGGACCTCCCGAAGCTTGCCGCCGTCGGCATCATCGACGTGACCGCGAACGGCGCCTTCGCCCTGGCGAGCAACCGCGGCAACCTGGCAGTCGCCTCCGTCCTGGCCTCCCTCTACCCGGTGCAGACCCTGGCGCTTTCCCGCCTGTTCACCGAGGAGCGCTTCACCCGCCTGCGGATCGCGGGTGCCGGGCTGGCGCTCGCCGGCGTGGCGGCCATCTCCGCGGCCTGAGACGCCGCCGCTGCCCAGCGCCCAGAAATGCGCCGGAAACGTGTTATTGGTACGGTTCCGAGGCAATGCATCGCTCGCTTCAGAGTTACGAGTTCGGCACAGGCTACGACGAGATCTTCGAGGCGCCCGGCGTGCCCCGCGCCCACTGCCGCGCCGTCGTCGAAGCCCTCCAGACGCTCACCGATGCCGACCTCACCGAGGCCCGCCAGCGGGCAGACCTCGCCTTCGTGAACCTGGGCATCACCTTCACCGTCTACTCCGAGTCCGAGGGAATCGAGCGGATCTTCCCGTTCGACCTCGTGCCGCGCGTCATCGCCCAGGACGAATGGCGGCGCGTGGAACAGGGGCTGAAGCAGCGTATCCTCGCCCTCAACTGGTTCATCCAGGATGTCTATAACGAAGGGCGGATCATCTCCGCGGGCCTGGTCCCCGCCGAAGCGGTCTACGCGTCCCCGAACTATCGCCCGGAGATGCGCGGCTTCACCCCGCCGAACGGTGCCTGGGTCCACATCGCGGGAATCGACCTCGTCCGCGACGCCGACGGCACCATCTACGTCCGCGAAGACAACGCCCGCACGCCGAGCGGGGTCCCCTACGTTCTCCAGAATCGCCTCATCAGCACCCGCGTTCTCCCCCGGCTTTTCGCCCAGTCTGGCGTCGTCCCGGTGAACGACTACGCGAACCGTCTCCACGCGGCCGTCCGCGCCTGTTTCGGTCCCGATCCGGCCGTCGTCCTGACGCCCGGCATGTACAACTCGGCCTACTTCGAGCACTCGTTCCTTGCCAAGCAGATGGGCGTCCAGCTTGTCGAGGGCCGCGACCTCGCCGTTCGCGGGGGCCGCATCGTCATGCGCACCACCCGTGGCCCCATCCCCGTCGGCGCCATCTATCGGAGGGTGGATGACGAGTTCCTCGACCCGCTCAATTTCAACCCCGACCCC
>OEIV010001420.1_pt1 | contig 10948 bp, 19 predicted proteins | sample 1539231 | NCBI WGS metagenome assembly OEIV01 (sample SAMN03794762, study PRJEB22550) | activated sludge metagenome | feature: wastewater treatment plant; material: activated sludge; isolation source: Wastewater treatment plant of a petroleum refinery complex | place: Argentina: Buenos Aires ... | reverse complement strand
TCCGTTCGTCGCTGATGTGAACGTCGGCACTTCCTTACCGATAACTGGTATGCTTAGAATGAAGGACAGCTCTGGCTCTGTCAGCGCGTACGGTCATGCGGAATACGACACGACGGTAGTAGGGTCTTTAGTTGCCGGTCAGTGCCTACAGTTAACGCATATGTCAACTGGCGCTGCCTCTGGAAACCCTATCGGAGTTGCCACCACAAGTGGATCAGCTCCTTGGACATGGGCAGCTTCAGACACGATAGACTTCGACTTAGTGCTTAGGATGAATCTGTAGGAGTTGTGTGATGTATACTTTCGCATCACTGACGCTGGTAGAGCTCGCGCCTATATTCACCATATATGCCGGTATGCTCGTGGCGTTTTACGCCCTTGTAAAATTTCTGATAAATAAGGCTGATGAGACGCAGAAGGCAGACCGCCAAGAGCGACAAGATATACTCGTAAAACTTAATAATACGATGGAACGAATGGCTCAAGCTAGCGAGAGATCTGCCAGAGAAGCCGAGCAGCGTAATGGTCACTTAGCTGAAATTTCCAACCAGAACCGTGATATTATCATTAAGGCTGTTAGTAATATAAAAGAGCAGCATGTGAAAAAACAGACTGTCGAGAACGAAGTCGTAAAATCTAAGCAAAGGAGTCGAAAAAATGGCATTACAAGGCGTTGATTATAGCTGGGCTCGTCCCGGTGGTAAAACTTTGAAAGATGCAGGCAAGCATTTTGCAGTTCGGTATATACCCTATCCCGGTAATGGTGGCAAGGGGCTAGAACCAGCTGAAAGAGATGATCTCAAGGCTAACGGCGTGGCTATAGCTATGGTATTTGAAAGCTATGCAGCTCGCGCTCGCGAAGGTTTTGGTGCTGGCGCTGCGGACGCAGCCGAGAGCAAGAGGCAACTAGAACGACTCGGCATGGTTGGAACGCCGGTATATTTTGCGGTTGATTATGATGCTCCAGAGAGCGATCAACCAGTTATAGATGCTTACTTGAAAGGTGCTGCTTCAGTACTCGGTGTCGATAAGGTTGGTGTATACGCTGGCTATTGGGTCGTCAAGAGATGCAAAGAGAATGGCACCGCTAAATACCTGTGGCAAACCTATGCTTGGTCCGGGGGGAATGTTCACCCTGATATACATCTCTATCAATACAAGAATGGTCAGAATTTGAATGGCGCAGTTGACTTTACCGAGGCTCGAAAAGAAGATTTTGGGCAGTGGAACGCAGTAGCAGTTAAGCCACAGCCGACACCTGTACCTACTCCACAGCCAGTATCCGGAAGCTATACTGTTAAGGCTAACGACACACTAAGCGGTATCGCTGCGAAGTACAATACGAGTTATCAAGAGCTTGCGCGTATCAATGGCATCGATAACCCAAACAAGATATATCCGGGTCAAGTATTAAGGCTAAGCGCGGCTACGCCTGCCCCGGCTCCAGTCACTCCGCAAGGCGGACAGAGATATGTCGTCAAAGCCAATGACACCCTATCTGGTATTGGCGCAAAATTCGATATGGATTACAAGCTTATTGCGAAAGCAAATAATATTGCAGATCCAAACAAAATCTATGTCGGTCAAGTGCTGACAATCCCCGGAGGCGGTGCGTCTCCAGCCCCGGTTACTCGCTCGTATACTGTTAAGTCAGGAGATACCCTCGGTGCCATCGGCGCGAAGTATGGCGTCTCGTGGCAAAAGCTCCAGAGCTATAACGGTATACCAGACGCAAATAAAATATACCCGGGTCAAGTAATCCGGATACCATAAGGAGGATATGTCATGGACGTATTGTTACCAGCAAAAGTAAGAGCAACTATCTATGTGCTCGTCGTTATCGGTACAGCAGTGCTAGTACCCCTCAATGTAGCTCACGTTGTCAGTGATCTAGTCATGTCAGTATGGACCAGCGTGGCTGGTGCAGCTTCAGGATTAGCCGCACTGAATGTTACCTTGAAATAAAAAAAGTAACGTCGCACAATATGGAGGTCGCTATGTCTGGTCGAAAAAAGTGTAAATAATAAAAGAGCCCCTATTTTGGGGCTTTTTTCTTGCGCTTAATTTTCTTCTCAGAAGGAAGGCACTCATAATAGAGCTTGAACGATTCGAGTGCAGGGTGTCTAGGCTTGAGCCTTTCTCTTCAACTCATACCTCTTATTATAACAAAGTCGGTCCTTCACGCAGATAGGACCGACCGCAACACACCCCTGAACCAAACCTCACAGAAGCATGATACTGCTACCGCTTCTTTTTTGCAAATTTTCTTCGGGGATCCCATGTCCTCTCGCTAACAAGAGAGTCACCGATGAATCGCTTGCTTCCACACTTACAGACCTCTCCTGTTAGCTGCAGAAACCTGTCCTTTGAACCGGTAAAATGGTGCCATTCGCTGCACTCGGCGCACAGTGCGACCAGCTTATATCGCTCTTCTGGCGTGGTCTTATCCATCTCATCGGTGGTAGGTGCTTTTATAGGCGGAGCATCCGCGTACCAATCTTCCATAAAAAAATTTTTTCCAGAATCTCAAGTGTTGTTAAAATTACTGCGCTCTTACGTCCTTGCTAACATCTCGAATCACCTTCCAGCTTGCTTCAAATGCTTCTTTCGTGCCATATCTGAGCGCACTGGCGACGATAGGCTTAGAATCATGCCCATGTACGTTAACAATTTTCACTCTCTTGTTGAAGGTACCGATTCTGACCTCCAAAAGATAATTTTTGTTATTGGTGTAATAGCCCGTCTTGTCATTTCCCTTAAAACGAGCGTAAAGATAGTACTGCGTGTCAAGCATAATCGCATCTCCTGTCGTGGTTTATATTTGCCCAAGTGAATGTGCAAAATGTGTTTTATTGATTGCTTATGGCTGAAGTTAACAAACCATAGATCGTAGTGGTTTCCTTTGTCGAGTTCGGCTAGAATCGACCACAACTCTGGGTCGCTAAACGACACTCCATTAAGGGGAATCAACATGTGATGGACTTCCAGCACTCCGTCGTAAGGATAGCTGTTGGCAATTAGCCGCCAGTTTTTCCATTCTCTAATTGCTGGTACGTCGTAAAGATCTTTGGTCCTACCGAGGATCTTGTCTCGTTGATATCTATATTCTGTCTCAGGGAGCCGTAGCGAGTCCGGCAAAGTTCCTATGTCGAAAAACCGCATAACATCCTTTCATATGAGTAGGGACACCCATTTTATTGAGTGTCCCTGCAAGCAAAGGCTTTATCAGCTACATTTTATAACCGACACTCACATTGTACACTATTTTTCAAGTTTTGTTTGATCTTTGAACTGTTTTTCGCCCCATCTCTTTTCGAGATTCTCTGGCAAGGTATAGAACACATAGGTATCGGTGACTTTTTCACCGTTTTCGCTAGTGCTTATATCCTTAACTTCGTATGATGCCATTATTTTGTTTTCAAGCATATACTTCATAGCAACGATGACATCGAAGCCGGGGTAGCCACTAACGTAATTAGCGTAGAAGTTTTCTTCTGGGTCGGCTTCAACTTCAGCAAGTTTTTTTAAGATATATGGCGTTGTGGTGACAAGATGATCAACAGTTTCGCCAAAGTGCCATTCTTCGGGGATAGTGAGAACATCTATTTTGCCGGTTTCTTTATCGATGAATAGATGCCCAAGGTCTTGCGCTCTCCAGCATGCGGCGTTGAAGTCTATTGCTGACATCTGACTGAAAGTTGCGGCGACCTCTTTGATATCTTTATCTGGGTATTGGCTACAAAAATACAGAATTTTATGTACATCTTGCAGTTGTCTTGGTGTGAGTAGCGACATGCTATACCTCCAGCCCTTCGATCATTAAGTTTACTGCTTCTACCGATTGGCTTAGACGACGATTGTGCATGGCTATTTGCTCGATTTGAGCAGGTAGTTCAATACGATTCGGCTCTGTCTTGTCGGCAGTTGTCTGGCTTGGCGATCGCCATACAGGTCGGATCCTATCAAACAAAACTTCTAGTCGTTCATTTAGGTGGTTTGTGAGCATGTTTTGTTCTTCAAGACACATAACCATTGCGCCGGGCTTTCGATCGGATAACTTATTAGATTCGCCTTCCCCGATATAGGCTGTTCGAGGCATTAGAGTTTCGTCCATATTATTCTCCTTAAAAATTAAAATTATTATCGCTATGATCTCTGTTAATGGCTGGGGCTTGTGCGCCCTCTGGTAGTACATCAACAAAATCGTAGAGTTCGCTATTGTCGAACTCAGCAGTTACAAGTGGCTCTTGAAGTGCGAGCTCTAGGTACTGGTGGAACTCAATGTCTGGCAGTACGCGAATGATCTTGATCTTCTTTGTGTGTAGGTTGACAGCGATATAATCGCACCACTTACGACCGGAGGCGAACAGCTGACCCTGTATCTGTTTCCAGTGTTTATCCGGCACTCCGCTGATCAGAACTTCGGTAAACGAGTTATCCTGAAGGACTTTTACCTCTACCAGACCTTCATCAGCGACACCACCATCAGGGGATGCCATGAACCATTCATTGTACCAACCACCTACAGGGACGACCGTTACCCCTTTGATTTTCTCGTACTGGGCAACAGCGAACGACTCGAAGTCGATGCCATCCTGCATAGCTGAGTTCACATAGTTCTCAAACGCTACGCCGAACTTTCGCTCGAACATAAGCTCTTTTTCATAGTCGAGTCGCTTCTTGAGTGGCTTCCCAGCAGTCGCCTTAGCTTTGCTGACATCTAACCAGTCTGCGAGTCTTGAAGCGGTTGGTTTCCCGAGACGGAGCGCGTACCAAGGTTCGGTACGCTGCTCTCCTGCAAAATATTCAAACTTCATTTTTGGCTACCGTCCAGTCTCCAGACACCACCGATGTCTAGCTTGCCCGATACTGAATCAGGACCTTCGTAGTTGTCTCTAACGACCGTACCCGGGGCAAGGACACCAGATCCAAGTCCCTCGTATGGGCGAAGCACTACTGAATTTTCTGTTAATCGTTTGTGTTCAATCCGACGACCGATATAGATACCGGCTGCAAGTGAATACATTACTACTGCAGTCAGAACTAATAGTGACATGAGTTTCATCTCCCCCTCCTAGAATCCGAAGGGTTGCTGATCATTGCTGACTGGCTCGCCTTCAACCTTAGTTTCGTTATTGCCGACTGTAACTACTTTTGGCTTTGGCTCGTAACCGTAGATGTTTTTGTCGTAGCTTTTCTTTACGGTGCCATCTTGTGCGGTGTAGGTACGCTCTTCACTCTCGTAAATAGAGAACCAAGCTTCTTTGCCGATAAGCATTTTTTGGATAGCTGCGTCAAGCTCTTTGGTATTTTTGATAGCATTGAATCGAGTCCGTACATCGTCTTTTTTATCTTCGGGTGCATTGTGAACAAAGATTGAGCGCAAAGTGCTGAAGCTGTACTGCTTAGCTCCGGTACTGTGGAACCACAATCGAACTTTATCGCTGCAGTCGTCATTCGCTGGATCTACAACCGTCATTTCAACAAATTCTTTTGGCTCGGCATCTTCTGTTTCGCCAAACTCAGCGAGCATGATTGCTACTTTATGAACGCCTTGATTAAAATACTGCTTACGCTCTACCTTATCTTCTTCTGAAAAATCTGCCATTATTTGCTCCTTTCGCAAATTATTTTATTTATCGACCTTGAACTTTTCCGACTTTGACCTTCTTCTTTGGAAGCTCCCAGCCAATAGCCGTCAAGAACTCTTCGATATCTCCGTAGTTAACTTCGCCAGCCATAGTCTCGCGCTTACTGATAAGCTGGGCTCGGTATTTCTCGCCGTCGAACATGGTGATTACTTGCGCGTCCATGTATCGAGTTATTAAGCGAATGTTTTTCAGCTCGCTAGTCAGAACGATCGAACCTGTAGCTTCATCAATCTGCCTCTTGCTATAGCTGAGGACTACGACATTCTTGCTTATATTATTAAGCGCATCAGAAAATGCCATAACCTTTTTGTTCAAAGCCGAAGTACCTTTACCCCAGCCAAGATCGCTCAATGACTTGAGTGGCACTCCGCCCTCGGACTTCATGCCGAGTCGTCGGTACTCTTCGAGCAGATCTTCGGTGAATATATCAACAACGCCTTCGATGGTATCGATTACGAGAGTCTTATATTCCTTACTCTCCATAAACAGCCCTAACGTCTCTTTTATGTCCTGAACTGTTTTCACGTTCACTGCGTCCAAGCCAGCTTTCGCGGCATTTCCGTCCGTAGACAGGAATAATGGTTTTGGTGCCTTGGCTGCCAAAGTCGTCTTGCCGGTGAATGGATCGCCGATTACCAAGAATTTCTTTGGTGGCTGTGGGGTTGCTTTTACAATTTCGACCATTATTTTTTCCCTCCTTTCGCTTTTACTAACTTAGTTTTTGCTTCGCTTTCCATGTAGGTGCGAAACACTTTTCGCGCCAGCTGACTCTGATTCAGATCTTCAGCTATTGCCGTTCGCTTGATCCAGCTTACGACAGACGCAGGCAAAGTAAACGTGACATTCATACTATTATCATCACTGTTATTTTGCATGGCTACTCCTTTCCTTTTCTTAATTGCTTATCAAACCGATAAATATCTTCATCCAGCTGTAGCGCTTGTGGTCCTAGCCCCTTCAGGTGTAGACCCTCTAGCGATCGTACCCGGCTAAGGGCAACATACCCCATCCCCGGTACAAAAGCGTGACTCAGATCGATCTCGGCGGCATCGAGGCTCATGCCTTGTGACTTATGTATCGTCACCGCCCACGCGAGTCGAAGAGGAGTTTGTGCTACTTCAGCGAGAACATACTCACCGGTCTCGTTAAATAATCTCCAAGTGTGAGGTTCGACAACTATCGTGCTCCCATCAGTCGTCTCGACTACTGGACAATTCCGACTGAAATCGACAACTCGTCCGCGAGTTCCGTTAACAAAACCAGCTTCAAAGTCATTCGCGACAAACATCACTTCAGCCCCAACTTTAAGCCGTAGCTTCTCCGGGACAAGCAGATTGCGCTTCAGCTTATCTATTTGCCAATCCTTACCACTTGCCGTCATGTAGAATGGATGTTGCACACCGTCTAATTTTGCGAGGCGTGCATTATTCATCGTATCTACATCGACATTATGTGTGTACAGGCGAGTTATGTTTTCGTCTGCAACCAGCTTGGTTCGAGATTCCAAGATCTTCCGTTGCTCTGGCGTAATGCCACCCTGTCTCATCGATCTCAGAATCTCGAGCAAATTGTCATCAGCCCCTTGGCGGTGCTGTTCTGTCAGATAGCATGGGTGAAGGTCTGCCGATTTCCATGCTGCTGAGTGATGCACATAATCTGTCTCAGCCGAGCCCCGAGTTACCGGAGGTAGCTGGAACATGTCTCCCACTAATATTACCTGTAGACCGCCGAAAGGCTTGTCACTGATACGGATCCATCGACAGGCACGATCCACCATGTCGAGTCGGCTTCCATGAAGCATGGACACCTCGTCGATTATCAGGATGTCGCATCGAAGGTAGCGATCGCGTATCTGGGGCTTATAGCTCATCTGGTCGAGATCAGCGTCATCGACCTTATCGGCGATACCAAGTCCACTCCACGAGTGTATTGTAGTTCCGCCGATGTGAGAGGCTGCGATACCGGTGCTTGCTGTAATAGCAATCCGCTTACCAGCCTCTTGTGCCTTTTCGATGAATTTGTTGAGCGTGTATGTTTTCCCTGCTCCCGGTTCGCCGGTAAGAAAAACATTCTGACCACTCATCATCACATCAATTGCTTCTGTTTGTGTCATCGCTCGTCCTCGCCGAATAGACCCATTTGCATGGCTGAAGTATATTGTTCGTTAAGACTGCCTCCAACCCAATCGTCGATGAGCACTCGAGCATCAGTTCCTACGGCTTTATATAGTTTTAGCTGGTTCTGAACGTCAAACATGCCAATTATAGTGCCGTAGTTGTCGCCGACGTTACCGAAAGAGTTGAGGTATGCAATTTTCTCATCTGCATACCCATAACTATTATCATAAGTTTGCCAGATCTTTATAGCTTCTGACTTCAATTCATTAAACAATTCGTCTGATATTGTTTTCATTATGGTATTTCCTTTGCTTGCCTTGCTATTAAAGATTACTACTGATTAATAGTCTTGTCAATCATTTCTTTTTTGAACTCTGAGTATGCTGTGTCAATACTGGAGACTGCCCAGCTGACAATCTTTTGCTTGCGGTTGAATCTGATTTTCTTCCACCAGTGAGGCGCATCATATCGGGTATTGAAATCGCTTCTGATCTTAAACCAGTCGATAAAAAGCTTGCCGAAATCTGATACTTGTGTGATATCCATCACAACTGGCAATATTAGCGTATAGCCGTTGCGTCGAACGTACCGGACATTGAATGTAAATATATCGTACTGTGTAGGTATCGTGATGTAATACTCTTCGGTTACTAATTTGTCTGCGTAAAATTGTTTCCAGTCTTTCATTACTTCTCCTCCGGCTCTGTAGCCGACATTATTACTTTTGTGATATGTTCCGAAACATATTGAGCCATGTGTTCGTGATCAGTTATCCCGAGATTATTATCCTTGACCATTGCACTTGCCGTCGCACCAGTAGCGTCGAGCAGGATGAAAAACGCTTGCCAGAACTCACTGACGTTCTGCAGAGGCAGTATCTTGCTTATTGCCCTGTTCCCGGTCGGCGTAACACTGACGAGTATTATCGCAGCCTTCGGATCAAGCTCAAGCATCTTTAGTTGCTGGTCCATCATACCCTCCCTACCAATTTATTCATTTCTCGTTCATGTTCCGCAATCAGAACTTGAAGCGCATAGTGATCAATCACTATCGGGGGCAGTTGATATTGTTGATGACCTCGAACAAGTCCTTCTATATTGTCCAAGATTGAAGTAGTCTGAAAACTCACCTTGCCTATTCTTAGTCTTGCAAAATCTGGCTTAGCGTGTTCGATACTTCCAAGCTCCATTCGTTCCAAAGTCTGCCTAAAAGCGTCTTGCGCGTGACCTCTTGAGGCAAACAAGAATAATGCTGGTCGCTGGAAGTTGACCCCTTCGATCATAAACGTAGTGTGACCGACCCTTCTGCTCGCACGATAGTAGCCCATTAAGTTAGTTAATCTTGACATTATTCCTCCCTCTTGGTTATTTCTATGCGAATAATTTTACCGTAATGCTGAATCGACATCATCTGAGACAATCGGATACTTGAGTTCGCAACTATCCTTTCGCGGACAGCTTCAAGGTCCTTGTTCATTTGTTCTTGATATTTTTTCATAATTTTTAAGGTCTCTTCTTTCGTGGCTTCTTCAATGTACTTCAGAAATTCACGAGCCATCGGATCTTCTTGAACCTTAGTTGATATTGCCATTATTCATCCTCCATTTGCTTCTTCACCCACTGGGCGACTTGAAAATCATTTTTAGTCTTGAGCACCGTATAAATATCCTCCTCAATACTGTTCGGTGTTCGGAAATTATAGAATGTCGTTTTTTCTTGTTGACCGTTGCGATACACGCGTCCGATCGATTGCAGATACTCTGCGTAGCTATAGGTTGGGCTGAAATATATCACTTGAGTCGCATATGTCATCTCAACGCCGGTAGATCCTGACTTGTAATGAGATACTGTCACGCTCCGCTTGATATTTGCCCATTCAGCTTTTGTTGGTACTTCGTGCTTCTCACCATCCTGACGGATGATTTTGCGCTCCGGATGCTTCTTCTTGAGTAGGTCGAGTATTGCTTCACGCTCGGTTATGTAGTTGTAGAACACTACGACGTTCTCATCCGTACCGTCAATGAGGTCCGATAGATAGTCGAGCTTTGGCTGGGTAAGTGTCTGTCGCAGCGCGTGTGCAAGTGCTGGCGCTGAGTCGAGTACGTCCCCGGTCGCGTTTCGGCGATCGAGCATAGTTTTCATATACTCAGATGGTCGCTTAAAGTCAACGCCGACGAACGTGCGATCTGGCAAGTCGAGTGCTTCTTTTTTGGTGAGCTTCTTGCTGATCGACTGCCACTGTTGCATGAGCTCATCTTCGCGCCAGTATCCGACAATCTCCGGGAATCCCTTATAGGTGGCAATATCACAATATCTTGTTTTGAAATCTGTTATGCCTTTCGTGAAGCCGAAAATCTTACTATAGTTCGCGAAGTCGATCCAACCGTTCGGTAGTGGGGTTGCGCTCAAGCCAACAAAGAAACCTGCGTCCTTCACTGCCCAGTAAACAGCCTTGCCTATGCCAGACTGGGGGTTTTTAGCTCTGTGAACTTCGTCACATATTACAGCCCATTGTTGACCGCCATACTTCGGTGCGAATCTGTGCCATAAAGCTCGCTTGCCTTCCAAAAATTGCTTGTTGGTAGGGTTGCGACTAAATTTCTCGTAACTGTATATCTCATATACTGGCTCATTGCCTGCGCCGAACCACTCGGTTATATCTCGCTCCCAGTCCTTCGTTCTGATCTTTGACGCTGGGGCTAGTATCAGAAGAGGTCGATTGAAAACTGTTTTTACTTTGTTGATTGTTTTGGGGTCGTCAGTTATTCTGGCGTAGCTGTTATATCTCTCATAATGCGCCAACGCCATAAACGTCTTGCCTGTACCGGTATCAGCAGCCATAATGCCGCGTGCCGGGAAATCTGACAGGTATCGCTTCTGGTACTCGTATAGGTTAATCATCTCATCGTCCTTTCATTTCAAAAACTGCCGGTAAACTCCGTTATTATACATCGTCCACGCGGTATAGCCCTGCTTGAGCCATACCCGGTGGGCAACGGCGACATTCGTGGCAAGGTCGTCTCTGTCCTCGCTCTCGCGGTAGTGGACACAACCGACTTGCAATGCCCCATATGAGCCGACGCACACACCATGATTCTCTTCTGCACTGAGATTATGCCCTTTCGGGTTACACGCGTGTCCTTGTGACTCCGCGCGCCCTATCGAGTACATGAGGCTGGTA
>OEIV010001419.1_pt1 | contig 10977 bp, 3 predicted proteins | sample 1539231 | NCBI WGS metagenome assembly OEIV01 (sample SAMN03794762, study PRJEB22550) | activated sludge metagenome | feature: wastewater treatment plant; material: activated sludge; isolation source: Wastewater treatment plant of a petroleum refinery complex | place: Argentina: Buenos Aires ... | reverse complement strand
GTGCCCGATTTCGAGGCAAGCATCGTGGAACAAGAAGTTGTGGCGGCGCTGACTCCCACCGACCCGAATTATCACCGCGAATTCGACTCCTTAAACGTCACCAAAGACGGCCGTATCATCCCCATTCGTGTGCGCTTCCGCATTGTCAAAGGCGAAGAAGGGCGCACCATCAAAACCATTGGCGCGAATCAGGACATTACGGAACAGATGAAAACGGAAGAGGCGCTGGCAAAACGCGCCCGCGAACTGCAAGCCGTCGCCGACGTCAATACGGCCATCTCCACCCTGTTGGAACCGGCCACGCTCCTTCAGGAAGTAAGCGACCTGACCAAAACGCGCTTCAACCTCTACCATGCCCACATCTATCTGCTGGACGAAGCCAGCCAGACCCTTGTGCTGGCAGCTGGCGCTGGGGAAGTTGGGCAAACCATGGTGGCCCAGGGCTGGCAAATCCCCCTAAATCGGGAGCGTTCTTTGGTTGCCCGCGCCGCCCGCACCCGGTCAGGCGCCATCACCAACGATGTACGTGGTGAGCCAGACTTTTTGCCCAATCCATTGTTACCCGAAACCCGCGCCGAATTGGCCGTGCCCATCGTCATCGGTGAGCAAGTCATCGGCGTTTTGGACGTGCAGGCCGCCGAAGTCGGTTATTTTTCCGAAGAAGACATCATCATCCAGACCACCCTGGCGACCCAAATTGGCGTGGCGGTACAAAACGCCCGTTCTTTTGCCGAATCGGAATCGGCGCGGCGCGAACTTGACCAGATTACCCGTCGCCTGACCCGTGAAGGGTGGCAAGATTATCTGGCGCAGCAAGAACTGAAGCCGGAGTTGAACTTTGTCGTTGGGCAGGCTCCTGATAACGGGCAGGCGCTTAACCAATCGTTGATGGTCCAAGGGGAGAAGATTGGGCAGTTGATGATTGCCGACCCGCAGGCCTTCACCAGCGACGCCGATGACATTATCACGGCCGTTGCCGAACGCCTCAGCAGCCACATCGAAAACTTACGCCTTTCAGCCCAAACAGAAGCAGCTTTGGCCCAAACGGAACAGCAAGCCAACCGTCTGGCCGTCCTCAATGAAATGGGCGCTGCCCTAAGCAACGCCGACACGCTCAACGACATCTACCAGATTGCTACCCAGTATGCCGGGCAAATCCTGCCCAATGACCATACGTCGCTGGCTTTGGTAGATTCATCCGGCGACAGTTTTGTCCTGATGGCTTTGCAAGGATCAACGGCCGGTAAAATACTTGGCGAACATTTGCCCTTCAAAGGCACGGCCGTTGCCCGCGCTCTCCAGGAACAGCGGCTGCTCGTTGCGCCCCAAGACTTTGCGCTGAACGACATGCCCTACACCCGCATGTTGGCCGAAGAAGGTATGCAAAGCTTTATTTGCGCCCCCCTGATGGTCGGCGACCGGCCTTTGGGCGCGTTGAACATTGGCAGTCATAAAGCCAACGCTTTTGGCACAACCGACGCTTACATCATTCGGCAGGTTGTTTCTTTGCTGGCGGCCACTTTAGAAAGCCATCGCCTCTTTGAAGAAACCCGACGACGCGCCGAACGCGAAGCCCTGGTCAACGCCATCAGCCAGAAGATTCAGAATGCCCCGACGATACAAAGCGCCATGCAAACGGCCGTTACCGAATTAGGCAAGGCCCTTCAAGTCAAACGCGCCGTCGTCGAACTCAGCCAGACAGGGCCACTGCCCCAAAGATAGTTGGTTTTTATGATGGAGACCGTAGATATGGCCGACAGTTTACACCAAGACAACCAGACCGAAACCGAAGCCTCTCGCTTTCTGGAAAAAATGCAGGCGCTGCAAGAAGCCAGCCTGGAGCTATCCCGCACCACGACGTTGGAAGAATTATACCGCCAGGCCATCGTCTTAGGCCGTTCACGCCTGGGCTTCGACCGCCTCGGCATACTGCTCTATGACGAAGCCAACAATCTGATGCGCGGCACGTTTGGCACCGACGAACAGGGCAACCTGCGTGACGAACGCGACTTCTGCCAGACGGTCGAAGATCAGCGCCTGCTACACGTACTGCACAGTCCAGACCAGAGCAGTTATCTGCCAGACACCCAACTCCACGACCTGGGACAGCTCGTTGGCGAGGGGTGGCATACCCTGGCCGTCCTGCGCAACGGTGAAAAAGGCATCGGCTGGCTGGCGATTGATAACCTGTTAACCCACGCCCCATTTGACCAGCGCCAGCGAGACATCCTCGTACTTTACGGCGTCACTCTGGGCCAACTGATAACAACCAAACGCCTGGAAGAAGAATTACACACTCTTACAGAACGGCGCACGCGGCAAATCCGCCTGACCACCCAAGTGTCCCAGGCCATTGCCGGAGCCGCCAACCTGGACGACCTCTACGAGCGCATCGTTACCGAGGTCAAAGAGCAGTTTGGTTATTACCACACCCAACTGCTGCGCTACGATCCCCAAACCGACGCCGTGAAGTTGATCGCCGGTTATGGCGAGATTGGGCGGCGCATGAAGGCAGTAGGCCACGCCATGCCGCTTGGCCTGGGGCTTATCGGCACGGCCGCCGCCACCGGCCAGACTGTCTTGCGCGCCAACCTGGTCAACGATCCGAACTGGCGCTCCAACCCGATGCTGCCAGACACCAGGGGTGAAATCGCCGTGCCTATCAAGCTGGGCGAAGCCATTTTGGGCGTACTCGACGTGCAAAGCGACGTGGCCGGCGCCCTGGGCGCCGACGACCAACTGCTGCTGGAAGGGTTGTGCGGCCAGATTGCCGTCGCCATTGAGTCTACGCGCCTGACCAGCGAATTGCAGGAGACGACCACATTTCTCGATTCCGTTATTGACAACGTGCCCAACATGCTTTTTGTGAAGGACGCCGAGCAGTTGCGCTTCGTGCGCCAGAACAAAGCCGGGTTGGCGATGTTGGGCATCACCCTCGATGAGATTGTCGGCAAGAATGATTATGACCTTTTCCCGCCGGCCGAAGCGGCATTTTTTATCGGCAAAGACCGGCAGGTGTTAAACAGCGGTTCTTTGTTGGATATTCCTGAAGAGCTGCTGCGCACGCCCACCGGCATCCGCTACTTGCACACGCGCAAAACGCCGATTCTAGACAAGAACGGCCGTCCCAAATATCTGTTGGGCGTCTCCGAAGACATCACCGAGCGCAAACAAACCGAAGATGCCCTGCGTCAGGAACGCGCCCTGCTCAACAGCCTGTTAGACTCTATCCCCGACCTTATTTTTTATAAAGACGTAGATGGCGTTTATTTGGGCTGCAATACGGCCTTTGCCACCTTCGCCGGCCGGTCGGTAGCCGACATCGTGGGCAAAACAGACTTCGACATGTTCCCCCACGACGTCGCCGCTTTCTTCCGCGAGCAAGACATGGAGATGATGGCGCAGGGCCAGTCGCGGCAAAATGAAGAATGGGTAGATTACCCGGACGGCCGTCGCGTGCTGCTAGACACCCTCAAAACGCCATTCTACGATTCCGATAAAAACCTGCTGGGGCTGATCGGTATCAGCCGGGACGTAACGACCGCTTACCATTCTCAGGAAGAAGTCTTGCGCTTAAGTTATGTCGTGGAGCAATCGTTGGACGGAACGGCCGTGGCCGACATGGACGGCGTCACCCAATTTGCCAACCCCGCCTGGGCCGCCATGCACGGCTACGAAGTGGCAGAACTCATCGGCCAACATCTCAGCATCTTCCACACGCCGGAACAAATAGCCCAAGAAGTTGAGCCAGCGAACCGACGCGCCATCCAAAGCGGGCAACCACAACGCGCCGAAATCGGCCACAAGACCAAATACGGCTCTATCTTCCCCACGCTCATGACCATTGGTCTGCTAAAGGATAACAGCGGCGCTTCCATTGGCCTGGTCGCCTCCGCTCAGGACATTACCGAACGCAAAATCGCCGAAAACGCGCTTCAGCTTCGCAATTCCGCCCTGGAAGCCGCCGCCGACGCCGTCGTTATCACCAACCCCAAAGGGAAAATTCTGTACGTCAACAATGCGTTCACGCACCTCACCCAATACCAAAGACAGGAAGCCCTGGGCGAGACGTTGCGCCTGATCAAGTCTGGTGTACACGACGAAACATTTTATCAACAAATGTGGGCTGTACTGCTCAGCGGCCAGTCCTGGCAAGGAGAAATCATCAACCGGCGCAAAGATGGCGCTCTTTACCCGGAAGATATGACCATTACGCCGGTGAAATCCGCCACTAACGAAATTACGCACTTTATTGCCATCAAGCGCGACGCCGGCAAACGTAAGGAAACGGAAAACGCCCTGCGTGAAAACGAAGCCCGGTTCCGCACAATTTTGGAAAACGCCAACGAAATCATTTATACGCTCACACCCGACGGCGTCTTCCAATTTGTTTCACCTGCCTGGACCGCCCTCTTGGGCCAACCTTTGGAAGAGGTACAAGATCATCCCTTCATGCCTTTTGTCCATCCTGAAGATGTACCGGCCTGCGTCGCTTTTCTGGAACGCATCGTCACCACCGGCGAAAGCCAGCGCGGCGTGGAATACCGGGTGCGCCATGTAGATGGCTCCTGGCGCTGGCACGCATCCAACGGCTCGGCCGTCAAAGATGAGCAGGGCAACGTCCTCTATTACGTGGGGTTGGCGCAAGATGTCACCGAGCAAAAGGCGGCGGCCGCAGCCATGCGTGAAAATGAAACGCGGCTGTCTGAAGCCACACGCGCGGCTCGCTTGTATTATTGGGAACTGGATATAGCCACGCAGCAGTTCCTCTTCACGCCAGGATATTATGAGCTATTGGGCACAACGGCCGAAGAGGAAGGGGGCTACACCATGCTGGCCGCCGATTATGCGCGCAAGTTTGTGCCGCCAACTGAGTCGGCGATTGTGGAGAAAGAGACCATTGCGGCGCTGGAGACCACAGACCCCAATTACAGCCGCGAGTTTGATTCTTACAACATCACCACAGACGGCCGTATCATCCCCATTCGCGTGCGTTTCCGCGTTGTCAAAGACAAGGAAGGGCGCACCATCAAAACGATAGGGGCCAACCAGGACATCACCGAACAGGTGAAGGCGGAACAGGCGCTGCGCGACGCGCAGCAGCGCGCGGAAACGATTCTACGCTCCATCACCGTGCCCATGCTCATCTCCAAAGTAAGTGGTGGGCAAATCGCCTATGCCAATGAATACCTGGCGCATGCCATACGCCTGCCCTTAGAATCACTGATTGGCAGTGCCACGCCTAATTTTTACGTGAGAAACGAAGACAGAACGGCCGTTATCAGCCAGATTCAAACGCAGGGCGGCGTACAAAATTACCAGTTGCAGTTCCGCCGCAACGACGGCGAATTATTCTGGGCCTTGCTCTCCGCCCAGCTCATAGACTTTGAAGGCGAACCGGCCGTCATCACCAGCCTCATTGACGTCACAGACCGCATCGCCGCCGAAGAAAAGCTGGCCCAACAAGCCGCCGATCTGCAAACCGTTGCCGATGTCAGCACGGCCGTGCGCGCCAATCTGCAAGATCAACAAGAACTACTGCAACAGGTGGTAGACCTCACCCAAGAACGTTTCCACCTCTACCACGCCCACATTTACCTGCTCGACTCCTCCGGCAAAGCCCTGGTGCTTTCTGCCGGCTCTGGTGAAATTGGGCGAACCATGACGGCCGAAGGACGGCGCATCCCCCTGGCGCAAGAACAATCGCTCGTAGCGCGCGCCGCCCGCACCCGGCAAAGTGTTATCATCAACGACGTGCAGGCCGAACCCGGCTTCCTGCCCCATGCGTTATTGCCAGAAACGCGCTCCGAAATGGCCGCGCCCATGCTCATTGGCGACCAGGTGATCGGTGTCTTGGACATCCAATCCGCCCAACCGAACGACTTCACCGCTGAAGACGCCAGCATTCATACCACTCTAGCCGCGCAAATCGCCATCGCTGTAGAAAACGCGCGGCTGCTTGAGCAGTCCCAACGGGCTTTTGAAGAGCTAGACGCGCTGACGCGCCGGCTGACACGCGAATCGTGGGAAACCTATTTGCAGAGCTTTGATGCGCAGACCAGAGGCTATACGTATCACTACGGCCAACCACTGAACCAGATGCATGACCTGGACCTGACTGCGGCCTCGATGGCGGCCGACCCATCGGCCGATGGCCTCTTGACCCATCTCTTAACCGTGCATGGCGAGCCAATTGGCAGCCTGACGCTCTACGAGGACCGAGAGGAAGAAGAATTACCGGCGCTGGAAACGGCAGAAATGGAAGCGATTATCGCCGCCGTAGCCGGGCAGTTAAGCGCCCGTATCGAGAACATCCGCCTGACCGACCAGACGCAGGCCGCCTTGCTGCTGACGGAAAATCTATACGATGCCGGCCGCCGCCTGAACACGGCCGGTGAGAATTTGCAAGAGGCGGTGGCCGCGGTGGCCGAAGCCGCGCCCATCTCAGCCGTGACCCGATTGATCCTGTTCCTGACAGAATACGATTCGTCCGGCGTCCCCAGCGCCGTCCGGCACGTTGCCAACTGGCACAGCGGCAAAGGCAATCCACCGCCGGCCGCCGGCACACGCTACACGCGGGAAATGCTGCAAAACATGGATGCGTTTAACACACGCGAGGGAATAGCCGTCAACGATGTGACAACGGACGAGCGGCTTAGCCCCCTGATGCGTTTTATGTTCCAGCAGATGCGGACGCCATCGTTAGCCATCTTGCCGCTGTGGGTAGGCGACCGGCAGTTGGGCAGCCTCTTCCTGGAGACATCAGAGCCATATAGTTTCCGACAAGCAGACCTGGAACCATACCAGGCGTTGTCCGGCCAATTGGCTATCGCCATAGACCGCCAGCGTCTGTTGTATGAAGCCGAACAACGGGCTGAACGCGAACGGCAAATCCGTACCATCACCGACAAAATCCGGCGCGGCACGGACCGGGAGACGATTTTGCAGGTGGCGCGGCAAGAAATCGGGCAGATGTTAGGGGCAAAGACGGCCGTTGCCCAATTAGGCGCGTCGGCCAATTTGTTGGCGCGCTTGCACCAGCAAACAATGGCTGAAGATGAAGCAACAAGCACAAATGAGGCGAATTCATAAAAGGAGTATGCGCGAATCATGGCCCATTCTTTTCAAATGCAGGCAGATGGCATCTTGTATGTCAAAGTAAGCGGCAATTTCACGGAAGCGGATCTTGATGATTATCTGACGAAATTGCAGACGTACATCCAACCACTAAGCATGGATGAACGCCTGATCTCGCTGTTGGACGCAACGGAACTGGAACAGGTTTCGCCCAACGTCCGCCGGGCGGTCAACGATTTTGTGAAAGACCCGCGATTTGGCAAAACGGCCGTCTTAGGCACCAACCGCTTCGTCAAAGTACTGATAGATTTTGTCCTCCGCGCCAGTGGCCGCGACCACATGCACTATTTCACCGACAAAGCCCAGGCTCTGGCCTGGTTACAAGACGGACTGACGCCTGAAAACTAAACACTAACAAGCAACCACCAACAACAAGCAGTTCGTATGTGCTACACGGGTAGGTAACGAATGGTAAAAGAGTTAACCCTCGAACAATATCAAACATTGGTTGAAGAGCAGGGACAGGGATTATTAGATTTCCTGGCTTACGCCGCCACCGGCGATCTGGACCGCGAGATAGAAATCCCCTCTGGCATAGACGTCTTCACTGATCTGGCAATTGGCTTAAGCTATCTCATTGACGACCTGCGCTCGCTGGTGCAAAAGGAACGCGAAGCCCAGGCAATGCTGGAGCAGCGTGTGGTCGAACGGACGCAGGAATTGGAAAGCGCCCTGGCTGAAGTTCGCGCCGTGCAGCGTCGTTATATCGAGCGCGAATGGTCGGTCTATGTGGGCGACGCCATCCTCGGTGATGCTCACATGCCGACGGCGTGGGCGCCGGCCGTGGAAACGGCCGTTCTCCACCAACAAACCGCCCTGCTCACCAACACCGAAACGGCCCTGGCCGTACCTGTGCGTTATGCCGACGAAGTGTTAGGGGTGATGGGCTTTGGCAATGAAGCCAACCTGGTAGATTGGGGTGAAAGTGAGATAACGGCCGTAGAAGCCATCGTCGAACAGGTCGGCTTTGCCCTGGAAAATCAGCGCCTCTTCGACCAAACCCAGGCCGCCCTGGCCGAAACCGAAGAACAGGCGCGCCGCCTGGCCCTGCTCAACGAAATGGGCGCAGCCCTTAATACCGCCACCCAGACCGATGAAGTCTACAAAATTGCCGGTGACCATGCCCTGAAAATCATCGGCGGCGACCGCGCCTCAATTTCCATTATAAACGAGACCAATAGCACATTTCAGATGATCCCGCTCAGCGGCCAGCAAGGCCCGCCGATTGGCAGCGGCCAACACATTCCTCTCGCCGGCACCGTCATGGGCGAAGTCGTCCGCCTGCGCCGCCTGGTTGTCCTACCCGACAAAAGCCTGGGGTTAAACGACTCGGTCGAGCAAGAATTCATCAAAATGGGCTTCGTCTCCTCCATGATCGCCCCGCTCCTCGTGGGTGATCAGGTAATCGGCGCGCTCAACGTAGGCAGCAAACAAGCGCAAGTCTATGGCCCCAACAGCGTCAGCCTGATGCGCCAGGTAACCACCCTGGTCACTACCACGCTAGAAAACCAACGTCTCTTCAACGAAACCCAAACCAGAGCCGAGCAGTTGGCGGCCATCAACCAGTTGGCTCAGGCTATCTCCCAACAGCTAGACCGCGACCAATTGCTCAGCACCGTCAACGAACAAATCCGGCGCATCATGCCCGCCGATTCTTTCATTGTCGCCTTATACGACGCTGACACGAACCAGGTCAGTTACCCTTACATCAACGAAAGTGGTGACGTTAGCCAATCTCCGGCCATGTCGCTCAATCCAAAATCCTATATCGCTCAAGTTGTCACCAGCCGACAAGCCGCACTGCACCACCTGACACAAGAAGAGGTAGCGGATATTGCTTTGCAGAACGCCACGGTACACCTGGGAGACGACACCAAACCATCCTCGGCCTCTCTGATTTTTGCCCCGCTGCAAATTGGTTCACGTGTTACAGGGGCGGTATCTGTGCAAAGTTACGCCTACAACGCCTATACCCATGCCGACGTCACCCTGCTCTCCGGCGTCGCCAACAACATCGCCGTGGCCCTGGAAAATGTGCGCCTCTTTACAGAAACTCAGCAACGTGCTGCCCAACTGCAAACATTATCTTCCATTGAGGTTGCGTTATCGCAGGCCAACACAGAAGAAGAGATCGTGAGCGCTCTGGTCATGGCTTTTGCCCAAGACCCGGAATTGATCGTTTCGCTTAGCTATCTGACGCCGTATCCAACGACCGGTGTTATTATGAACAGCATAGAAACAGTCTGGTTTGACGGCAATTTTATACCGCCGGAACTGATATCTCCTTTCCAAAACGCGAGCGTGGAGACATTTGCGCTGACGCGGCTGTGGCGCGCCAATCCGAACCAATTCCTCTTCATTGCCGACGTGAATCAGGACCTGCGTGTGGATGAAGCAGTTTTAGCCGAGGCAGCCCAACAAAGCTGGCAGGCTGCACTCTTGCTGCCGCTGCAAGGTGGTGGTCAATGGCAGGCATTGGTCTCCTTCAACTGGCGACGGCCGCGTACGCTGACGCCTGATGAAGCGTTTCTGGTGGACCGCCTGATAGAGCCGGTGGCCGCGGTCATCGCCACCCGGCGCGCTCAATTGGCGCAGCAAGAAGCCCTCACTGAAACGGAAGCGTTGTATACAGCCGGCGCTGAGTTAAACGCCGCCCAAACCTTAGACGACGTGTTGGCGGCCATTCGCCGCCATACGGTGGCCGGGCAAAATGCGCAAATCGTCAGTCTGAACTATTTTGACCGCCCGTGGACAGAGCAAGAACTGCCGGAATGGATTGAGGTGGTGGCCCATTATAACGAATTGCCGGCCGATACTGTGTTGGCTCGCTATCCGCTGGCGGCTTTTCCGGCAGCCCAAACCATGCTGCGACCGGATGCCGCTACGGCCGTTGACGACATTGCGACCACGCCCAACCTGGATGAAGGGTCGCGCACGTTATACATGCAGCAATTTGGCGCAAAATCCACTATTTTTGTGCCGCTGGTCGTTGCCGGACGGTGGGTGGGTTATATCAATGCCATTTATCAGCAGACCACGCTATTTTCGGAAAAAGATGTGCGGCGGCTGATGGCTCTGGCCGGCCAGGCGACGGTAGCTATGCAGAACATTCAACTGCTGCAAGAGACGGCGCGCAAGGCGCGGCGTGAACAACTGCTGCGTGAGATCACGGCTCAGGTGCGCAGTTCGGCAGACGTGGATACGATTATGAAAACGGCCGTGCAAGAAATCGGCCAGGCTCTTGGACGGCGTACCTACATCTACGTTGGCAGCGAAGAAGAGTCCCCGGCTAACGCGCCCCAGGCCAAAAAGGGCACTAGCAATTTAACCGATCAGTACGGAGCGTGACATGAGTAACGATCTAACCCATCGCCCTCACTTCAACCTGAATACGGCCGTTCTGCCCCAGTTGTTCGAACATGCGGCAGATTTTGTAGCCATTCTGACCCCGGATGGCCGGCTGCAATACCTTAATGAAAACGGCCGTTTTCTCCTCAACATTTGGGACGATGCCGGCGTTGCTGACCTTTCTCTGGCAAACATCGTTACCGAAGATGAACTGGCCTTGCTGCAAGAAGCGGCCATCCCTACCGCTTTGCAAGAAGGCATCTGGCAAGGGGACGGCGTCTACCTCAGCCAGGAAGGCATGTCCATTCCCGTCGCGCAGAAACTCATCGGCTCAACCGATGACGCCGACCAACCCGTGCTCGTCTTGCTCGCCCGCGACCTGACCGAGCGCCGCTGGGTAGAAGATTCCTTGCGCGAGAGCGAAACGCGCTTCCGCAGCTCTTTTGATAACACGTCGTTGGGGATGGCGCTGGGGAGTACAGACGGCTGTTT
>OEIV010001418.1_pt1 | contig 10987 bp, 12 predicted proteins | sample 1539231 | NCBI WGS metagenome assembly OEIV01 (sample SAMN03794762, study PRJEB22550) | activated sludge metagenome | feature: wastewater treatment plant; material: activated sludge; isolation source: Wastewater treatment plant of a petroleum refinery complex | place: Argentina: Buenos Aires ... | reverse complement strand
GAAACGCTCGCCGATCACGATCCGCCGGTGCTCGCCAGCACCATCGGCCAGCGCGTCGTCTTCGCCGACGCCGCACAGACCGGGCGGCTTGCGTCGGACATCGACGCGCGATCGCCCGCCGCCCGTGAAATTGCGGCGCTCGTGACCGAGATCGAGCGGCTGCGCATCGGGAGGGCGACGTCATGATCGTCCTTACCGGCGACTGCCGCGAGCTCATGCCGTCGCATGGCCCGTTCGACATGATCCTCGCCGATCCGCCTTACGGTGACACCTCGCTCGCCTGGGATCGGCGCGTCGAGGGCTGGCTTCCGCTCGCGCGGGCCGCCCTCAAGCCGACCGGCTCTCTGTGGGTGTTCGGCTCGCTGCGCAGCTTCATGGTCACGGCGATCAGGTTCGTCGACGCAGGCTTTCGCATCGCACAGGAGATCGTCTGGGAGAAGCAGAACGGCTCCAGCTTCCATGCCGACCGCTTCAAGCGGGTGCACGAGCTGGCCGTTCAGTTCTATCCCGCCGAGACGCCTTGGCGCGACGTTTACAACGACGTCCAGACCACGCCGGACGCGACGGCCCGCACGGTCCGCCGCAAGCAGCGGCCACCCCATACCGGCCAGATCGACGGCGGTCACTATGTCAGCCATGATGGCGGACCGCGCCTGATGCGCTCGGTCATCTACGTGCGCAACGCCCATGGTCGCGCGATCCACCCGACCGAAAAGCCGTCGGCGCTCCTCGAAATCCTGATCCGCACAAGCTGCCCGGAAGGCAGCCTTGTTGGCGACTGGTTCGCAGGCTCGGGCGCGGCCGGGGAAGCCTGCCGGCTGTCAGGCCGGCGCTATCTCGGCTGCGAGATCGACGCCGCCATGGCCGAACGCGCCCGCGCGCGCATCGCCTCCGTGCTGCCGTTCCACGACGGAGGCGCGTCATGACGGTCCGCACGGAAAAGCGCGGCTTCGCGACGCGACCAGTCGATCCGGGCGGTTGGATCAAGGCCGGCGATGCACCGGCGACGCGTGACAACGCTGCCGCCATCTATTCCGCCCGGCTGACGATCGACATCACGCCGGCGATGCGTGGGCGCATCAAGGTCGCCGCCTTCCGCCGCGGAGTGACCGTCGCCGACATGCTGCGCGAGCTGCTGGCGCGTGAATTTCCCGAAACGTCTGGAGACCAATCATGACCGCCAATGCGACGTACCGCATGCGCGGCCGTCCGTTGCCGGACGGTCCTGCCGCATTCACCACGCTCGTCGAGCTCACCTGGATCGAGAAGCGCGTCGAAAGCTGGATCAGATTCGGGAACCAGAGCTACGAGCAGAAACTCGACCGCCAGCACAGGGTCGTCGGCTTCGCGCCGAATGCGGTCTTTTGCTTCGTTCGCTGGGCTGCGAACGAACACGGGACGATCATCTCGCGTGTCGATATTGTGCGGACTGTCGATCGCGGCGAGCCGTATCAGACGCTGCCTTTCGTGCGGCCCGGCGGCGAAATTCTCCTCAAGATCGAAGGCTGGCCGAAGGTCGAGAACGTGCTGCGTCACGTTGACGGCATCGACGCGCTCGGCATCGATCCGGCCGATGTCGATCCCGATCATTGGCGTCATGTCGCCCACTGGATGAACGCCGGCGAAGCGCCGCGTCCCTACACGTCCGATCGCCATCAGGCATGGCTCCGGCGCCGGGAGATCGTGCGATGACGCGGCTCGAATACCTTGCGGCGACCGCCTTCGGTGTCCTCGGCATTGCGCTCGCCAGTGCCACACCCTTGCCGTTGAAGCTCGTTTGGAACGCGACCGCGAGCGAGCCAGTAGGCTTCTACACCATCGATCCTGTTGGTCGTCTCGAGGTGCCCGACCTTGTCGTCGTCATGCCGCCCGAGCCCGTCGCCTCGTTCATCGTGGAGCGCGGCTACGTCGCTCGCGGCGTGCCGCTTCTGAAGCGGGTGCTGGGCCTCCCGGGACAACGCGTCTGCCGCTCCGGGCGTGCAATCAGCGTCGACGACGTTCCGCTTGGCGACGCGCTCGACCGCGACAGCAAAGGCCGCGACCTGCCGGTTTGGCAGGGTTGCCGCCGCATCGGCAGCGGAGAGCTGTTCCTCATGAACCACGAAGCCCCAGACAGCCTCGACGGCCGCTACTTCGGCCCGTTTCCCGCCACCGCGGTGATCGGTCGGGCGACACCGCTTTTCACCGACGACGACGGCGAGGGCCGCTTCGTCTGGCGCGCGCCGACGCGGTGACGGCGCGACCACTGCAATCCCGCCGCACAACAGGAGACCACGATCATGGCCAACATCGGACTTTTCACACGCACGGAATCCGGCTTCGAAGGGCGGTTCAGGGCGCTTGGCATCGACGAAGAAATCACCTTCGTCGCCGCCGAGCCTTCGGAGGCCAAGAACGCTCCAGCCTATCGCGTTCTGCTCGGCGACGAAGACGGGCTTCCGATCGGTGCGGCCTGGGCGGCCGTCGGCGATCGGGCCGGTGAATTCTTTTCCGTCGAGATCTACAGCCCGCTGTTCGGAGGCATGCTACGCGCGAACCTCTTCCGCGCCGGTGACGACGGCTCCGCCTGGGGCCTGCACACGAACCTCACTTCCAAAAAGCGGAAGGATGACTGAATGACGGCGGTCAAGCACCGCGCCAGCGTCGGCGGCTTGATCGCCGTCCGGCGCTCAGCGCTCCTCCTTCTTCTTTCCGGCCTGACCTTCACCGCGGCCGAAACGCCTGCTATTTTGGCGCAAGTTCCGTCCCCCGTCCGGGCCGCGTCCGCTCATCCGCACGCGGCTCATATCGCCGAGGCGTCGCGGCGGTTCGGCATTCCGTCGACATGGATCGTCGCCGTGATGCGCACCGAGAGCGCGGGCGACGTGCGCGCCGTCTCCTCGGCCGGCGCGATGGGACTGATGCAGGTTATGCCCGATACCTGGGCCGAACTTCGCCTCCGTTACCGCCTCGGCCGCAACCCATATAACTCACGCGACAACATCCTCGCGGGTACTGCGTACCTGCGCGAGATGTGGGATCGCTATGGCGACGTAGCCGCCATGCTCGCTGCCTACAATGCTGGCCCGGCGCGCTATGACGAGCATCGTTCGAAGGGCCGCCCGCTGCCCGCCGAAACGCGAGCCTACGTCACGTTTCTTGCCCCCGTTCTGCGCGGCGAGCGCCCTTCCAAGAGCGGTTCGGCGATTGCCCGACCGCTCGACTGGCGCGAGGCGGCGATCTTCGTCGGGCGGGATGACGGCGCCTCCGCTGGCAATCCCGCGTCTTCGGATCGCGCACTGACCGATACCCGCTCACCCGTCCAGGCGGCGCAGGAGACGCTGACCGCCGCGCAGCCAAAGGGGCTGTTCATCGCCCGCGCTGCCGCTGGAGACCGGCCATGAGCGGCCCTGCGGCAAATCGCGGCCCGTCGTGCTCTCGCGTGTCATTGAGAGCGCCAGGGGTGGAGGCAGGCGCAGCAACCGGACGATGGCAGGATAAAAGGGCGCACGGTGCGCGTCCGTCGGTCGGTTGTTTTTGTTTATGTTTTTGGTGCGTTCCGCACCGTGCAGCGCATTCGCGCACCGTGCGCCGCACGCCCATCTTACTGTTTTTGCGTGATGTTTCGCACCGCGCGGAGATGCGCCATGTCCGATGAACGCGAATTCCGCGTCCGTCCCGGGCGCATCCGATCCACCCGCGCGCAGCAGGCTCGTCCCTTTGTCGCGCAGGCGCTCGCCGCTGCGAAGAAGGCAGGCGGCGGCGTCTCACCGTCCGGCCGCGTCACCTCGGGCAATCGATCCCGCTTCGGCCGTGGCCAGCGCGCCAGCATCCAGGCCAATCGCCTCATCACGTCGCGCACGCGCGGCGCCGTCGTCAAGGCGCGTGTGGTCCGCCATACCGCTCGATCAGCGCCACTCGGAACGCATCTGGACTATCTGCGCCGCGACGGCGTGACCCGTGACGGCGAGAAGGCCCGATTGTTCGGCCCGGGAACGGAGGACGTAGACGGGCGCGCCTTCGCCGAGCGATCCGGGGACGACCGGCATCATTTCCGGTTCATCGTATCGCCGGATGACGCTCCTGAAATGTCCGACCTTCGATCCTTCACCCGCGATCTCGTCGGCCAGATGGAAAAGGATCTCGGCACGCGGCTCGACTGGGTGGCCGTCGATCACTGGAATACGCAGCATGCACATATCCATCTGATCGTGCGTGGCGTGCGCGATGACGGCCAGGACCTCGTGATCTCCCGCGACTACATCAAGGAGGGGATGCGTGACCGCGTGCGCGATCTCATCACGCACGAGCTGGGGCCGCGCACCGACCTCGATATCCGCCGCAGCCTCGAAAGCCAGATCACGGCGGAGCGGTGGACCCAGCTCGATCGGCAACTCGTCCGCGACGCCGGCAAGTCCGGCATCATCGATCTCGCCCCGCTCGCAGATCGCCAGCCTGACGAGTTTCACGCGCTGAAGGTCGGCCGCCTGCGCACGCTCGAAATCCTCGGCGTCGCCGGGCAGGTCGGCCACTCCCAATGGTTCATCAAGCCGGAAGCGGAAAACGTCCTGCGCGAACTCGGCGAGCGCGGCGACATCATCAAGCGCATGCACCGTGCGCTCACCGAGCGCGGCATCGAACGCGGATCGGCCAGTTACGTGCTGGCGGGCGAAAGCCTCGACGTGCCGGTCGTTGGCCGACTGGTCGAGCGCGGCCTTGACGACGAGCTCAAAGGCTCCGCCTACGCCGTCGTCGACGGCGTGGACGGCCGCACGCATCACATCCGGCTGCCGCACCTCGACGCAGCCGGCGACAGCCCGCCGGGATCGATTGTCGAGCTGCGCGCCTACGAGGATGCGCACGGCCAGCGCCGGGTGGCGCTCGCCGTTAGGTCCGATCTCGATCTCGGCGCCCAGGTGAACGCGACCGGAGCCACCTGGCTCGACCGGCAGGCCATCGCCCGTGAGCCGGTCGCGCTTTCCGAAGGCGGCTTCGGCTCGGAAGTCCGCCAGGCCATGGACGAACGCGCCGAGCATCTGATCGGTGAGGGGCTCGCCGATCGTCAGGGCGGACGCATCGTCTTCGCACGCCGCCTGCTCAACACGCTGCGCGAGCGGGAGGTCAATGCGCTCGGCGAAAAGCTCGCCGCCGAGACCGGGCTGCCGTTCGCTCAGGCCGGGACAGGCGAATATGTCGCCGGCTCCTATCGCCAGCGTTTTGCACTCGCCTCCGGCCGCTTCGCCATGATCGACGACGGCCTCGGCTTCCAGCTCGTGCCCTGGTCTCCCTCGCTCGAAAAGCAGATCGGCCGCCACGTCTCCGGCGTCTCGCGCGACGACGGCGGCGTCGACTGGGATTTCGGTCGGAAGCGCGGGCTCGGCCTCTAACCTCAGTCAGAAAGGATTATCGCCATGTCCGCCACCAAAATCCTTTGGGGACAGATCCTGATCGTGTTTGCGATCGTCCTCACCACCGTCTGGGGCGCGACGCAGTATGTCGCGTGGAGCCTCGGCTATCAGGCGCAGCTCGGCGAGCCGTGGTTCACGCTGTTCGGCGTGCCGGTCTACTTTCCGGCCGCCATCATGTGGTGGTGGTATTTCTACGACGCCTACGCCCCGAGCATATTCGCCGTCGGCGGCATGATCGCCGCGTCGGGTGGCTTCATTGCGATCGCCGTCGCCATCGGCATGTCGGTCTGGCGTGCGCGCGAGGCGAAGAATGTCGCCACCTACGGCTCGGCGCGCTGGGCGCAGGATCAGGAGATCCGAGACGCCGGCCTGCTCAGTCCGGACGGAGTCGTGCTCGGTCGATACGAGCGCGACTATCTGCGGCACGATGGCGCCGAGCATGTGCTGTGCTTTGCGCCGACCCGTTCGGGCAAGGGCGTCGGCCTCGTCGTGCCCTCGCTGCTCACCTGGCCCGGCTCGGCCATCGTTCACGACATCAAGGGGGAGAACTGGACGCTCACGGCCGGGTTCCGATCCCGGCACGGCAGGGTGCTGCTCTTCGATCCGACCAATCCGGAGTCATCGGCATATAACCCGCTGCTCGAGGTGAGACGCGGTGAATGGGAGGTTCGCGATGTCCAGAACATCGCCGACATCTTGGTCGATCCCGAGGGTAGCCTGGACAAGCGGAACCACTGGGAAAAAACCAGCCATTCGCTTCTGGTCGGCGCGATCCTGCACGTCCTCTATGCCGAGCCTGAAAAGACCCTCGCGGGCGTCGCCAACTTCCTGTCCGACCCAAAGCGGCCTGTCGAGTCGACGCTGAGGGCGATGATGAAGACCGCGCATCTCGGGGAAGCAGGTCCGCACCCCGTCGTCGCCAGCGCGGCGCGCGAGCTGCTGAACAAATCCGACAACGAGCGTTCAGGCGTGCTCTCGACGGCGATGTCCTTCCTCGGCCTCTATCGCGACCCGGTGGTCGCTACGGTGACGCGCCGCTGCGACTGGCGGATCAGAGACATCGTGGGCGGCGAGCGTCCCGCCACGCTCTACCTCGTCGTGCCGCCCTCCGACATCAATCGCACCAAGCCGCTGATCCGCTTGCTGCTCAACCAGATCGGGCGGCGCCTGACAGAGGACCTGCAGGCCAAGGCCGGGCGGCATCGTCTCTTGCTGATGCTCGACGAGTTTCCAGCCCTGGGCAGGCTCGACTTCTTCGAAAGCGCGCTGGCCTTCATGGCGGGCTACGGCCTCAAAGCGTTCCTGATCGCGCAGAGCCTCAACCAGATCGAAAAGGCCTATGGCCCGAACAACTCGATCCTCGACAATTGCCATGTCCGGGTCAGCTTCGCCACGAATGACGAACGCACCGCCAAGCGCGTCTCGGACGCGCTCGGCACAGCCACCGAAATGAAGGCCATGAAGAACTACGCCGGCCACCGTCTGTCGCCGTGGTTAGGCCATCTGATGGTGTCGCGCTCGGAGACCGCCCGTCAGTTGCTGACCCCGGGCGAAATCATGCAGCTTCCGCCGACCGACGAGATCGTGATGGTCGCAGGCATCCCGCCGATTCGGGCGAAGAAGGCGCGCTATTACGAGGACGCGCGCTTCAAGGAGCGGGTGCTGGCGCCGCCGGAGCCGAAACGACCTGACAGCACCGGCCCGGACGACTGGACCAGCCTGCCGATACCACCGCGCCCGGAAGAGATCGTGACGGCCACGGCCTCCTCGGAGGATGAGGACACCACAAGTTCCGAACGCCGGCTCCAACCCGAGCTGAGCCGCGTAAAGCCGGTTGAGAAGAAGACGCCCATCGAAAACGAATTCGAGATCGACCTTCCGGATGACGCCGAAGAGGAGGCCGTGCGGAACCGTCGCATGATCCGGCAGATGCAGGGCATCGCACGCCAGGTCTCTCTTGATCCCAACGACGGCATGGAGCTGTAGCCGCCATGACCGTTAGCCGAAAAAAGAGAAAGGCCACGATCTATCTCGACCCCGAGATCGAGAAAACGCTGGCGGATTTCGCAGCAAGGCGCGAGCAATCGCAGTCCATGATCGCCGAGGCCGCCATCGCATCCTTCCTTTCCCCGGACGACGCCGAACGGCGCGAGGCGATCGTTTCAAAACGCCTCGACCAGCTCGATCGTCGAATGACACGCCTCGAACGCGATGTCGGCATCGCAGTCGAGACGCTGGCGGTGTTCATCCGCTTCTGGATCACCACGACGCCGGCCCTCCCGGAGCCGGCGGCGCAGGCGGCGCGGGCGAAGTCCAGCGAGCGTTACGAAGCGTTCATCACGGCGCTGGGTCGACGTTTGGCGCAGGGGCCGAAACTACGGCAGGAACTCTCCGAGGATATCCTCGAATCGGGACCGTGATCTTCTCACGCGCGGCATCTGGTAGTGGCGCGGACAAGTTCAAGGATGTGGCGAGACCGCCGTTTTCCTGTATTTGCACGCTACGCTACTACTACGACCGAAACTTGTTGAAACGGCCTGATTCCGGGCTCTTTTAATCATCCCCGATCCGGGGATCATCTGTTGCGTCCCCACGAAACATGGGGACGAAATGGCATCCACTCACCAGAGACAGGAAGCGATCCAGCGCGGTGCACGCATGTTGCGCACCGCGCTTGGGCCCGCCATTGCGCGGTTTCTGGAAGAGCCGGCGGTGGTCGAGGTCATGCTGAACCCGGACGGCCGGATCTGGGTCGACCGGCTTTCTGAAGGGCTCGCCGACACCGGCGAGACGATGACGGCCGCTGACGGCGAACGCATCGTGCGGCTCGTCGCGCACCATGTCGGCGCCGAAGTGCATGCGCGCTCCCCGCGTGTCTCTGCTGAACTGCCCGAAACCGGCGAACGGTTCGAAGGCTTGCTGCCTCCCGTCGTTTCGTCGCCCGCTTTCGCCATCCGGAAGCCTGCCGTCGCTGTCTTCACCCTCGACGACTACGTAGCGGCGGGCGTCATGACCGCCGATCAGGCCACCGCCCTTCGACTGGCAGTCGATTCCCGCGCGAACATCCTCGTCGCGGGCGGCACATCGACGGGCAAGACAACACTCACGAACGCACTGCTGGCCGAAGTGGCGAAAGGCGCCGATCGCGTCGTCATCATCGAAGACACACGCGAGCTCCAATGCGCCGCGCCGAACCTCGTCTCGATGCGGACGAAGGACGGCGTGGCGACGCTCTCGGATCTCGTCCGCTCCTCGCTGCGCCTGCGACCCGATCGTATTCCGATCGGCGAGGTACGGGGCTCCGAAGCCCTCGACCTTCTCAAGGCGTGGGGCACCGGCCACCCCGGCGGCATCGGCACGATCCACGCCGGTTCCGGCATCGGCGCGCTGCGCCGCCTCGAGCAACTCATCCAGGAAGCCGTCGTCACCGTCCCGCGCGCGCTGATCGCTGAGACGATCGATCTCGTCGCCGTCCTCTCCGGTCGTGGTTCCGCCCGCCGGCTGGCCGAGCTCGCACGCGTCGAAGGGCTCGGTCCGGACGGCGATTACCGCATCACCACCGCAACCACCCCGAACGGAGAAGCTGAATGAATTCGCCCGCCATTCCGGATGTCACCAATCCGCCCGTCCTGTCCAGGATCCCCGCCCATCGAGAGCCGCCGCCCGGCTCGATCATGCGCGGCGCTTACAAGCGACTTTCTGCGTCGACGGCGCTCCTCACCATCATGACGCTGGCCACTATGCCGCCAGCCTATGCGTCCGGCTCATCGATGCCCTGGGAGCAACCCCTTCAGCAGATCCTCCAGTCGATCGAAGGGCCGGTCGCCAAGATCGTCGCGGTGATCATCATCATCGCGACGGGCCTTGCGCTCGCCTTTGGCGATACGAGCGGCGGCTTCCGTAGGCTGATTCAGATCGTCTTCGGCCTCTCGATCGCATTCGCCGCGTCGAGCTTCTTCCTGTCGTTCTTCTCCTTTGGCGGCGGAGCGCTCGTCTGATGGCGGTCGCGTTCGAACAATTGGACGAGGTGCCGGGTTACACGGTGCCGGTCCACCGCGCTCTGACCGAGCACATCCTGCTCGGCGGCGCCCCGCGATCGATCGCCATCATGAACGGCACGCTGGCCGGAGCGGTCGGCTTAGGCCTGCGGCTCTGGCTGGTCGGGATCGCCATCTGGGCAATCGGCCATTTCATCGCAGTCTGGGCCGCCCGCCGTGACCCGCTCTTTGTCGAGGTCGGCCGCAGACACCTGCGCATCCCGGCTTTCCTCGCGGTCTGAGGGAGGCGGTGCCGATGATGAACCTTGCCGAATATCGCCGCTCAGCGTCGCGTCTTGCGGACTATCTGCCCTGGGTCGCGCTCGTTGCTCCAGGCGTCGTGCTCAACAAGGACGGATCGTTCCAGCGCACCGCGAAGTTTCGCGGTCCCGATCTCGATTCCGCGGTCGCGGCCGAACTGGTCGCCGTCGCCAGCCGCATCAATAACGCCTTCCGTCGGCTGGGCTTGGGCTGGAGCATCTTCGTCGAAGCGCAGCGTCACGAAGCCGACACCTACCCGGACAGCAGCTTTCCCGATCCGGCTTCCGGCCTGGTCGATGCCGAGCGCAAGGCCGGCTTCGAGGAAGCGGGCGCCCATTTCGTCTCCAGCTACTTCCTGACGTTCCTGTTTCTTCCGCCCGCGGAGGAAGCCGCGCGCACCGAGTCGTGGCTGTACGAAGGACGCGACCGTTCGGGCATCGATCCGCATGAGATCCTCCGCGCCTTTACCGACCGCACCGACCGCGTGCTGGCGCTTCTCGACGGCTTCATGCCCTCCTGCCGCTGGCTCGATGACGGCGAGACGCTGACCTACCTGCATTCGACGATTTCGACGAAGCGTCACCGCGTCCGCGTCCCCGAAACCCCGGTCTACCTCGATGCGCTTCTGGCCGACCAGCCGCTGACCGGCGGGCTGGAACCGCGCCTTGGCGACCAGAACCTGCGCATTCTCACAATCATCGGGTTCCCGACGGCAACGACGCCCGGGTTGCTCGACGACCTCAACCGGCTGGCCTTTCCATATCGCTGGTCGACGCGCGCGATCCTGCTCGACAAGACCGACGCGACGAAACTCCTGACCAAGATCCGCCGGCAGTGGTTCGCCAAGCGCAAGAGCATTGCGGCGATCCTGAAAGAGGTGATGACGAACGAGCAGTCCGTGCTCGTGGACACCGACGCGGCGAACAAGGCGGCGGACGCCGATCTCGCGCTGCAGGAGCTCGGCGCGGACGTGGCCGGGCTGGCCTACGTCACGGCGACCATCACCGTCTGCGACGCCGACGCGCGCCTTGCCGACGAGAAACTGCGGCTGGTCGAGAAGGTCATTCAGGGTCGCGACTTCACGGCCATGATCGAGACTGTGAACGCCGTTGACGCATGGCTCGGCAGCTTGCCGGGCCATGCCTACGCCAATGTCCGCCAGCCGCCGATCTCGACACTCAATCTCGCCCACATGATCCCCCTGAGCGCCGTGTGGGCGGGGCCGGAACGGGACGAGCACTTCGATGCGCCCCCCTTGCTTTACGGCAAGACCGAAGGCTCGACCCCGTTCCGGTTGTCTCT
>OEIV010001417.1_pt1 | contig 10996 bp, 8 predicted proteins | sample 1539231 | NCBI WGS metagenome assembly OEIV01 (sample SAMN03794762, study PRJEB22550) | activated sludge metagenome | feature: wastewater treatment plant; material: activated sludge; isolation source: Wastewater treatment plant of a petroleum refinery complex | place: Argentina: Buenos Aires ... | reverse complement strand
TCAGCAGCGAGGTGTAGGTGCGCTCGCGCACTTCCAGCGCCTGGCTGGCAATCGACAAGGTGGCTTCGTTTTGGGGCGAGGCGGCCAGCGCCTGGGCATAGTCGGCGCGCGCTTGCTCCAGTTCTTGCTCGGCCGTGACAAGCTGCTCGCTCAGGATCTGTTGCAGCGTCTGGCCCGCGCCGCCGCTATAGAACTCCAGGTTTTGATCGACCAGTACTTGCGCGGCGCTGTTGGCGATGTCGCGCGCGTCTTCGGGGTCGGGCGCTTCGGCGGCGATGCGGATGAGTTCCGTGCCCGGAATGGTCTGCACCGAGATGACCGGCATCGTTTCCAGTCCCAGATCGTCCATGATCTGCCGGCGCACCGTGCTGCTGGTGATGATACGCGAATAGGTGTTGACCAGTCGTTCGGTGTAGTTGATGTCCGGGCGGGCCTCAGTGATCGTGCCGCCGCCGACGGTCAGGACGCGGACGGTGGTCGCGGCCGTATATTGCGGCGTGGCCAGGAACGTGATCGCCGCGGCGATGGCCGTGCCCAGAATGATGCTGGCGATGACGATCCAAAGACGGCGCCGGAGAATGGAGAGGTAACTTCTTAGCTCCATAGTATGCTTTGCTCCTCAGCTCGCTTCCTTAAACTGTTCAATAATCGACAATAGCAGCTTTCAATTACGAACTGTCTTTCGTTCGTGGTTGAGCGGCCGGGCGGCGCGCCGGTGTAGCCAAATTGTACCACGAAGGGGGCGCGGTCGGCGGGCGGGTCAGTCCGTCGGCTCCGCCGGGCGGGTAACCGGGCGCGAGTTGAAGAGCAGCTGGTCATAGAGTTGTTCGTAGGTGGCGATGATGGTCGGCCAGTGGTAGGAGTGGGCGACGCGCTGATAGGCGCCGGCGGCCAGTTCCTTCATTTCGGTTTCGTGGGCCAAGGCCCATTCGATGCGCGCCCGCAGGTCGGCTACGTCGGCCGAGCGGAAGAAGAGCGCGTGCTCCGGCAAGACGACACGGTTTTCGGGGATGTCGCTGGCCACCAAGGGGATACGGAGCGCGGCTACTTCCAGCAGGGTGATAGCCATCGCTTCGTAGGTAGTGGGAAAAACGTAGAGTTGCGACAGGGCGATCAGGCCGAAGAGTAGTTCCTTGGACGAGATGAACCCGGCGAAGCGCACGCGGTCGTCGGCCAGGGCCTTGAGTTGGGCGGTGTAGTCGGGGACGTGGCTCGTGTCGCCGATGATCAGCAGGCGGACGTCGGCGTCCATGTCGCGCAGCGCTTCGAGGACGAAGTGACACCCCTTGCGCGGCACAATGCGCCCGGCGGAAAAGAGCAGATATTTGCCCGGCTCCAGGCCATGCTCGGCCAACACCGCCCGGGCGCGAGCCAGATCGGGCTTCAGTTCGTCCACGCCGTTGGGCAGATAGTGGACGGAGCGGCGGTAGGTCGCCTCCAGATACTCCTTGTCGGGCTGGGAGACGCTGGTGCGCAAGTTGGAGAGGTAGACGAAGGGCCACTCGGTCAGCCGCAGCAAGGGCTTGAGGCGGCCCCACTTGCTCAGTTCGGGCGGTTCCTTGCTCAACAAACCGTGGGCGGTGGCGATGACTTTGTAGCGCAGGCGCAAGATGGGCAAGACAAAGCACGTCTCGACGCTGTGGACGTTGACCAGATGGTAATTGCCCAGGAAGAGCGCATGGAGCGCCGACAGCAGGAAGAGCAGCGGGGCGTTGAAGTACTTGCCCGCCAGCGTCGGGATGCGGACGAGGCGGACGCCGGGCAGGGTCGTGCCGGCGGGCACAAGGGCGCGGTTGACGTAGACGACCGGTTCGTAACGGTCGCGGTCGAGGCGGCCAACGATCTTTTCGACGACGGTATCGACGCCGGCGTTGGCCGGCAGGGCTTTGATGCCGATGTAGGCGATCTTCTTTTTCACGCGCGTGTCTCCGCGGCGTCAGTGCCTTGAGGGCTGGGGCCGTTGGGCTGCGCCGCCGGGTGGGGGCGGGTGGGGGCCGGGCGCGGCGCGAGGCGTTCATAGACCCGCATCGTCTGTTCGTAGTGGGCAGCCGGGCCGTTGATAAGCTCGACCTGTCGCCGGCCGGCGCGGCCCATCTCGATGGCTTGTTCGCGCCGAGCGTGCAGATGGCGAATCTTCTCGGCCAACTGGGTGGCGTTGCCCGGTTCGAACAGCAGGCCGTTGATGCCGTCGCGCACCTGTTCGGGGATGCCGCCGATGGCCGCGCCGATGACCGGTGTACCGCAGGCCAGCGACTCGATGACGGTCATGGAGTAGTTCTCATACCACTCCGACGGCTGGATGGTGCACAGGGCGTGCTGCATGGTGTAGGTCAGCTCGGCGGTGTCCAGGTGGCCGAGGAAGCGGACGTTGCTCAGGCCATAGCGGGCGGCGAAGTCGCGCAGCTCGCTCTCCATGTCGCCCGCGCCGGCGATGCGTAGTTCGGCGGTTACATCGGCCTGGCGCATGGCCTCCAGCAGAGTCAAGATACCCTTGGGCCGGGCCAGTCGGCCGGCGTAGAGGAAGTAGTTGTCCGGCTCGTAGTGGGGCCGGAACTGGGCCGGATTGATGAAGTTGGGGATGGTGACGATGGGCTTGCTGACGCCGTGTTCGCTGACCTTGTGGGCCAGGAAGGCGCTGGGCGAGATGAAGATGTCGATGTTGGGCTGGTAGAGCCGGAACAGTTCGTGGAAGTACATCTCCGCACCGGCCAAAATGCTGGCGACGCGCGAGTCGCGCTTGCAGCGGTGGACGGCGATGTTGTAGTAGCGATGGCCTTGACAACGCTCGCAAACGGATTCGTTGGAGATGAACGTCGTGTTGGGGCAAACGATCTTATAGTCGTGGAGCGTTTGCACCACCGGCAGGCCGGCCTTCTTCAGCGGCGGCAGGATGGACGTGGACATCTCGTGGATGAAGCCGTGGATGTGGACGAGGTCGGGCCGGCTGTCGGCTACCAGTTGCTCGATCTTGCGCTTGGCCTCGCGCGAGTAAAGGATGCGTTCGGCGACGTTGAGCTTTGGCCCCAGCCCCGGCCGGCGCAGCTCGGTGGGAAAGTCAATGTTGCTGACGAAGTAGTCGTCGTAGGGGGTGGGCACATTGCGCGGGTGGGCCATGCTGAAGGGGATGACCCGGTGGCCATTGGCTTCCAGCAGGGCGGACAGGTCGAAGCAGCAGCGCTCCGCCCCGCCGCGCAGGTAGTTGAAGCTGTTGACCATCAAGATTCGCATGGCGTTCCCTTATGGCGTGGGCCGGGCTGGCATGGGCCGGGCCTAGGCCGCGGCCGCCTCCGTCTGGCGGTTGCGATAGAGGTCGGGGTCAACCACTTCGGCCATGGCCCGCACGTCCAGATCGCGGCCCAGGAAGCGGCACATGCTATTGACGGCCGTCAGCGGGTCGGCCATGACATCGCTGTAGTGGACGTAGAGCACTTCGATGTTGGGCTGTTGGGCCAACCAGCTTTCTACCTGGCGTACGTGGTTTTCGAAGAGCATAGTCATCTGGGCGTCGTCCATCTTGTCGGGGTCTTCGCCGCGATTGATGAGCATCTTGCGCTGCGAGGCCAGAATTTCGGACATATGGCGGCGAAGGAAGATGACCTGGTAGTTGTAGCTGGCGGGCAGGTACTTGAGCAGGGCCGAAATGACCTTAACGACCTTGCCCTGGGCCTGGGCCACCCAACCGGTGTCGCCCTTGTCCATCTGTTTGACGCGCTCGAACTCGTAGTAGCCCTTGGGGTTGTCGTTGTCGGCGGTGCGCAGCTTGTCGGTCAGCGGCGGAATTCCGCCCGCTTCCAGCATTTTCATCATCATGGAGGTGCCGGATCGCGGCAGACCGGAGACGATGATGATCGGTTCGCCGCGGGCCGGGGTGGGCTTCGCTTCGCCCAGAAGTTTGCCGAATAGTTTCTTCATGAGGTTGGGTTTACTCCACGTAGCCGAGCTTGCGCAGGTGTTCGGCCAGGCCGGCCATTTCGGTGTCGCTCATTTCGTCGGTCAGGGCCACGGCGGCCGTTTGGGTCTGTGCTTGGTGGCTCTCGAGCAAGGATTTGAGTTCGGCGGCTTTCTGCGGCTGGGCCGCGGCCAGGTTCTTGGTCTCATTCGGGTCGGCGTTCAGGTCGTAGAGTTCAGCCGGGACCTTGGGGTTACCGGCGTCGTAGGCGAACTTGAAGCCTCCGGCGCGCACGCCGTAGAACGACGACGGTTCGCGCGAGTTCTGGCAGGTCTCGATGAATGCCGGCAACTCCGGCAGCGGTTGGCCGTTCATCAGGGGCATCAGGCTGCGGCCGTCGGCGGTGGGCGGCGTGGCGTCGGCCAGCCCGACCAGGTCGAGGATGGTAGGCATGATGTCGATCTGCCGCACCTGTTGGCCGACGCGGCGGCCAGAGGCGGCCGGCCCGCCGGCAACCACCAGGGGCACGCGCACCAGGGAGTCGTAGACGTGGTAGCCGTGGCCAGTGACGGTGGCCAATGGGCTGTCGATCAGGCCGGCGTGGTAGAGCAGCCGCGCGCCGCGCACCCAGCCGGCGCGCAAAGAGGCCAGGGCTTTGCGACGGGCGCGCACGATACGGCTCTTGGCCTTGCCGGGGTCGCCCTTGGACAGGGACTTCTTCAGGAACTCGACGCGGTTTTCCAGATCGTTTTCGGGGATCTTCTCGCCGTGGTCGCCGGTGACGAGGATGAGAGTGTTGTCTTCGTCAATGACCTGGAGCAGTTCGCGCAAGCGGGCGTCGTAGCTGGAGATGGCGCGGTCGTACTCGGTACGGCCGTACTCCGGCTTATCGAACTCCGGCAGAATCTGACGGGGGCGATGGACGCCCCACAGATGCAGATAGGTGAACCATGGTTTGCGGAAGTGGCCGTTGCGGAAGCGGGCAATGAGCTGATCGCCCCACTCTCCCAACAACGACGACTTGACGCCATCGCGCAGTTCATACTGGTCGAAGCCGCGGTCGAGGCGATAGAACGGACTGAGAGGGCCACTGGCCTCGGCGTAGGTGTGATAGCCGTTTTCGCGCAGCAGTTCGGCCAGCAGTGGCACGTGGTCGCCCACGCGCGCGCCGACCATGGCCCGTACGCCGTGGTGGGCAGGGTACATGCCGGTGAACATCGTGGTCATGCACGGGATGGTCATCGAGTTGGCGCTGATGAGATGGGTGAAGAGGACGCCTCGTTCGGCCAGGGCGTTCAGTCCGGGCGTCTGGGCGCTGCGGTCCGCGTCGAAGGCGCGGTCGGCGCGCAGGCAGTCGATGACGACTAGTAAGATGTTGGGCCTTTCGGAAGGCATTCGTTTGTACCTCCGCTCCTGCGGGAAAAATGGTCTGCGTCCACGCCGCAATCGGACGCGGGAGCGCTCCTATTCGGTTATAGTAGAGTAGGATACTTACGATAAAGCTGAAGTAGCGGGGCTAAAACAGCCAGGCCCACGTCGCGTTAAGGCCTGGCCGGGGTGACAGCGCGTCAGCGCGGCGGGCGAGCGTCAGCGGCGCGGGGTGTGGGTTCGTCGAGCGCCCTTGTGGCGGCCGGACGACGCGGACGATGGTAGATCCGGCGGAAGACGTAGCCGAGGGAGATCCAATAGAGGACCATCATCACCCCGGCAATCCAGGGGCGATGATACCAGAGCCAGAGCGGCCACAAGAAGGTGAACAGAATCAGACCGTATTCCATGGCCGCCAGATTCGGGTCGGAGACGGTTCGGGCATGGCGGAAGAGCCGCCACATGATCCAGAGGTTCAGCAGACCGAAGAGGACAACGCCGAGAACGCCGAACTCCTGGAGCCACTGGCCCAGGCCGGTCTCGCTCACACTGCCATAGAGGTCTTCGGCCAGACTGGCGCCGGTGATGCCGAGTGCGACGCTATAAGTACGGCTGCCCATCCCGAAGCCGAAGAGCAGCGTCGTGTTGTCGCGCTGAATTTGCTGCCAGGCGTAGGTTATAGCAAGGCCGCGGCCGAAGTTGTACTGGCCGTCCACGTCGCCTTTGCCGTCGTTGAACAGGTAATCCTCCACCACCTCGGGATCCAGGTACTCCTGCAACGGCTTCAGCCCACGTGTGTTGGCAATAAAGCTGTTATAGACGGGCACGAAGGCGGCGAAGCTCAGCGTGAAAAGGATCACGTAGACAAAGAGTTGGCGCACCTGGCCGCCGCGAAGCATGTGGAGGGCCAGGGCGGCCGCGCCTATGACGGCCACGGCCATGAGATAGAACTTGGTGACATTCAACATGCTGCCGACAAGGCCAAGCACCAGAATGAGCAGCATCGTCTTCCATTCGCCTGTTGCGACCCAGTGGCCAAAGCCAATGCAGACAGCGAAGAAGACGAACATGCTGTAGGACGCCACACCCTTCCAACCGAAGGTGCCGGCCAGGCTGTCGCCCGGCGGCTCGCCCATCGCCAATTGCACCAGTTGCACGCCGATCTCGAACAGCATGAGAACGATGAGAAAGCGCAGAAACCAGCGGGGGAAGTCCTTCGGCCAGCGAGGGATGAGATAGGCAAAGATGAGCAGCAGTGGGTACTTGAAGAACCGCCACCAGCCCCAGAGCGTTGCGCCGGCGGTTTGGCCGTCGAGGAGGGGGACTAGACTCCAGATGAGTGATACGCCGAGGATGAACAACAGGGCCAGGGGAATGCGGTCGCGCAGCAAAATGAAGGAGAAAGTCAGCAGGACAATGACGCCGGCGACGATCTCTTTGAAGAAGTCCATGCTGCGCGGCAGGCCGGCGCGCCAGAGCAGGAAGGGCACGATGAGTTCGGCGAAGAACAGAACCACCAGCATGCGGAACCACCACTCGCGCATCCAGCCCGAGCGGGCGACTGTGTTTTCGCGCGGTGGCGCGGTGCGATCCTTGCGATACTGGTAATCTGCCTGAGCCATATCTCGCTATACCTGTTGCGGCGAATTCGGGAACGCAAAGGCGCGAGGCAGGCCGCGCGCCTTTGCGTTCGTGTCGCTTTTCGCCGTTATCTTAGCAAAACGCCTAGTCGGCAGCCACAGCCTGAGCCAACATCTCATCCGGGTGCGACTGGAAGAAGTCGCGGATGGCGTCAACGACGTAGGCGACCTTGTCGTCGTCCAGCTCGGGGAAGATGGGCAGCGACAGGATGGTTTCGGCGTAGGCTTCGGTGATGGGGAAGTCGCCCTGCTTATACCCCAGTTCACCGTAGGCGGGTTGCAAGTGGATGGGAATCGGGTAGTGCAAGCCGCTGGCGATGCCGCGCTCTTTAAGATGATCCATCAGCGCCTCGCGGTTATTGACGCGGACGACGTAGAGGTGGAAGATGTGCTCGGCGTAGTCGGCGGTGGCCGGCGTGTCGAACGGCAAGTCAGCCAGCAACTCGCGATAGGTGGCGGCGGCGCGGCGACGTTCGGCATTCCAGCCGTCCAGGTGGGGGAGCTTGACCAGCAGGACGGCGGCCTGCATCGTATCAAGCCGGTGGTTGAAGCCCTTCACCTCGTGGTAGTACTTCACCTTCTGGCCGATGTTGCGCAGCAGGCGTATCTTCTCGGCGATCTCGGCGTCGTTGGTAACGACCGCGCCGCCGTCGCCATAAGCGCCGAGGTTCTTGCCGGGGTAGAAGCTAAAGCCGGCGGCGTCGCCCAGGTTGCCGACCATGCGCCCCTTGTAGCGCGCACCCGCGGCCTGGGCGGCGTCTTCAAAGACGCGCAGGCCGTGCTTGCGGGCGATGGCCAGGATCGGGTCCATATCGACCGGCTGGCCGTAGAGATGGACGGGCATGATCGCCTTGGTGCGTGGCGTGATCGCCGCGGCGATTTTGGCCGGGTCGATGTTGTAGGTCTGTGGGTCGATGTCGACCAGCACGGGGGTCGCGCCGGTGTTGGAGATGGCCAGCGTGGTAGCGATGAAGGTATTGGCGGCGGTGATGACCTCGTCGCCGGGGCCGATACCATAGGCGCGGACAATCAACTCCAGGGCCGAATAGCCGGAGTCGACGCCGACGCAGTACTTCGCGCCGCAGTATTCGGCGAAGGCACGCTCGAACTCGACCACGGCGCCGCCGAGGACGAAGTCGCCACGCTGCATGACAGCCAGAACGGCTGCGTCAGCTTCGGCTTTGATGGATTGGTATTGGGACTGTAGATCGACAAATGGGATGTTCATGTTACACCTTGACCGACCGCCGCAACCCGGCTGTCGGCCCGCTAGGATAAGGGCGACAAGCTACTCAATTCGGCGGCCGGGTGAATTCAATGGCGGACGATGGAGCAGGCCCTCTGGAAATGCTCCTGAATCCTACTGTAGACTAGGAGCGGATTCTTAAGAACTGACTTACAGCATAGACAGGCGCTGCCGGTAGCGCGGGTCTACAAGCCACCGCGGCGGGAAGGCTCGGCCACGGCGGCCGGCGCGGGGGCACGGCGGCGCAGGCCGGCTTCGAGCGCCTGGTAGAGCTTACGCGCCGACGCGGCCCACGTCCACTCATCGACATCTTGGTACGCGGTCGGACCCAGTTCAGCCAGCCCGTGGCGCGCCGCCCAGGCCGCGCGCAGGGCCGCCAGCAGCTCATCCTCGGTTGGCGCGGCGGCCCAGAAGGCGTAGCGCCCCGCCCCGACGACGTCGGTATGGCAGCGGTTGCTGGTGGACAGCACCGGCAGCCCGGCGGCCATGTACTCGAACAGCTTCAGCGGGCTGGACGCCTCGTACTTGATATCGTCGGGCGACGGCAGAGAGGTGACGCCGATGTCGGCCGCGGCGAGCATGGTCGGGATGGCGTCGTAGGGAATGGGGCGTTCGACGCGCACGGCGTCGCCGGCGGTGGCGGCGAACGCTTCCAGCGCCGGGCGCTGTGGCCCGTCGCCATAGAGGGACAGGCGGAAGGCCATGCCTTCGTCATTGGCGCGGCGCACAGCGCGAGCCAACGGTAGCAGGTGGCGCTGCTCCAGGAAGATGCCGGCGTAGACCAGGCGCAGCGGCTCGCCGGGAGACGGCGGCTGTCGCTCGGCGCGGGCGGCGGCAAACGCGTCGGGGTTGACACCGGAGGGCCAGATGCCCCACAGTTGGCGCGGCGGAATGCCGACCAGTTGGGCCAGGCGGGGGGTGATGGCCGTCTGCCCATCGGCCAGGCGCGTGGCCAGGCGGTAGGTAAGCCGCTCCAGCGCGTTGCGCAGGCGAGCTTTGAGCGTCGTGGTGCCGAAGTCGAGCAGGTCGCGCGAGTCCATGACCAGCAGCGGCCGGTTGCGCCCGGCCAGCCGCAGCGGGAAGAGCCAGATGGCAGAGATGGGATGGAAAAGAACGAAGTCGAGCTGTGACAGGCGCGGCAACAGGTAAAGCAGTACGCGCAGGTGGAACACCAGACGGCTGACGAAGTAGATTTCGGGCCGGGGGATGTTGATGACCTCGATGCCGCGGTAGCTGTGGCGGCCGGCCGGTTGGCCGGCCGCCAGCAAGGTCACATCCATGCCCAGGCGGCGCAGTTCGCGGGTGGTGTCGAGCCACGTCACCGAGTCGAGCTTGGTGGGCGTGATGGGCGACACCCAGGCCAGTCGCAGGGGGCGGCCGCCGGGCGGCGAGTCGTTCATGAGTCGTGACGGCTAATGAGCGCCGCAGTGGTTCTTCACACCGTTGACGTAGGCCTTCTCGCCGGGATGGAGGGGGCAGTCGATATCATCCACGGTGGTGGCGACGCGCGCCGGATTGCCATAGACGACGGCGTGGGGCGGCACATCCCTGGTGACGACCGAGCCCGCGCCGACAAGGGCGTATTCGCCGACGACGACGCCGGGCAGGATGGTCACGTTGACGCCGATGCGCGCGCCGCGTTTGATTGTCGGGCCGCCGGCGTGGGTGCATTCGGCGCACAGCGGGCGCATGTCGTTGGCAATGGTGACACCGGGAGCCAGGAAGGCGTCGTCTTCGATGGTGGTGAACTGGGCCACGTAGACGTTGCTGTGGATCTTGACGTTGTTGCCGATGCGGCAGCCGTAGTCGATGACCGAGTTACTCCAGATGCCGACGTTGTCGCCGATGATGGTCTCTTCGCGGATGACGACGTTGTGGCCGGTTTGCAGGCCGCGACCGATGGTCGTGCCGACGTAGACGACGGTACCGGAGCGCAGGTGAGCGCCGCGGCCGATGCGCAGGGCGCGGTCGGCGATGGGGCGGCCGGTGGGATAGCCGACCGTGACCGATTCGTCAATCGCTTCCGGCTCGTCGAGGGTAATGGGGGCGATTGCCTCAAGCATGGACCAGCTCCTCGACCGCCTGGGGCACGGCGGCGCGGGGGCCGTTGGTGGAGACGACGACGGTTTGACCGTTCAGCCGCAGCGAGGCTTGAGCAGCCTCGACGACCTGAACGACGCGCAGGCCGTTGTAGCCATCGGTGCGTGGCTGTTTGCCTTCGCGCACGCAGTCGATGAAGTGCTGGCACTGGACGCGCAGCGGCTCCTCGAAGCGGATGTAGGGGATGACCACATCGCCGTAGTGATAGGCAAAGCTGAATTCGCCGAAGGTGTCGGTATGGCGGATGGCCTTGACGCCCTTGTCGTAAATTTTCACCTTTTCCAGCGGTTCTACGTCATCGTAAATGACCATCTTCTTGCTGCCGACGACGGTGATGCGCCGCTGCTTCGACGGGTCGAGCCAGCTGGAGCGGATGTGGGCCAGCACGTTGTTGGGGAAGGCCAGGGTGGTATAGGCTACGTCTTCGATGCCTTCCTGCACGCAACTGGAGGCATGGGTGCTGACGCTGACCGGGTCGCCGCCCAGCAGATAGCGCAGGATGGAGATGTCGTGCGGGGCCAGATCCCAGATGACATTGGCCTTGGTCTGGAAGAGGCCGAGGCTGGCGCGAATGGCGTCGATGTAGTAGATGTCGCCCAACTCACCGTTGCGGATCATCTCCTTGAGGGCGCGAACGGCCGGATTGTATTCGAAAGTGTGGCCGACCATGAGAACGCGGTCGTTGGCTTCGGCCACATGGATGAGGTCAATGGCGTCTTCGCTGTTGAGGGTGATGGGCTTCTCGACCAGGAC
>OEIV010001415.1_pt1 | contig 11010 bp, 10 predicted proteins | sample 1539231 | NCBI WGS metagenome assembly OEIV01 (sample SAMN03794762, study PRJEB22550) | activated sludge metagenome | feature: wastewater treatment plant; material: activated sludge; isolation source: Wastewater treatment plant of a petroleum refinery complex | place: Argentina: Buenos Aires ... | reverse complement strand
ATCTAATCCTGTTTGCTCCCCACGCTTTCGCACCTCAGCGTCAGTATCGAACCAGGGGGCCGCCTTCGCCACCGGTGTTCCTCCAGATCTCTACGCATTTCACCGCTACACCTGGAATTCCACCCCCCTCTTTCGTACTCTAGCTCAGCAGTATCGAATGCCGTTCCCAGGTTGAGCCCGGGGCTTTCACATCCGACTTACCAAGCCACCTACGTGCGCTTTACGCCCAGTAATTCCGATTAACGCTCGCACCTTCCGTATTACCGCGGCTGCTGGCACGGAATTAGCCGGTGCTTCTTCTGTGGGTAGCGTCACGGCCGATGGATATTAGCCACCAGCTTTTCCTCCCCACTGAAAGTGCTTTACAACCCGAAGGCCTTCTTCACACACGCGGTATGGCTGCGTCAGGCTTTCGCCCATTGCGCAATATTCCCCACTGCTGCCTCCCGTAGGAGTCCGGACCGTGTCTCAGTTCCGGTGTGGCTGATCATCCTCTCAGACCAGCTACGGATCGTCGCCTTGGTGAGCCTTTACCTCACCAACTAGCTAATCCGACGCAGGCTCCTCCTCTAGCACGAGGTCCGAAGATCCCCCGCTTTCCCCCGTAGGGCGTATGCGGTATTAGCGTTCCTTTCGAAACGTTATCCCCCACTACAGGATAGATTCCTACGCGTTACTCACCCGTCCGCCACTCTACTCATCCCGAAGGACTTTCGCGTTCGACTTGCATGTGTTAGGCCTACCGCCAGCGTTCAATCTGAGCCATGATCAAACTCTTCAGTTCAATCTTTTACCTCTGCCCCGAAGAACAAGAGGGAGCTTTTATCCAGTCGCCCGGACAATCACTCAAAAACCCGGCTCAGCGCAAAATCACTGTATACAAATGAATCTATACAGGTCACTTGGGCCGATTGGTCTCTTCACCAGAACCACTCGTCGCAAGTGCCCACACAAATTGCTTGATCTCTTCTTCTTAAACAACCGCGGCTACGCTCCGGCGCCGCTACCCCGCTTGGCCTCAGCCCGTCAGGGAAGGCGCATTATACGGATCGATTCAGACGTGGCAAGCATCGCCACAAAAAAGTGGGCCTGTATTTTTCACGACCGGGAATCGGGCGTTTCAGCTTGACAGCAGAGTCACGGCGGACGCGATCACGCGCATCCGGTCGGGCGCGCGGCAGGTAAACGCGGCGCAGCAGGAAAAGCACGAATACGCCGGGGAAAACACGCTTTTCAATGAGCTTTCCGGCGTGTGCGCAAGCGCTGCACGGCGAGTTGTCCCGGGCCCGAGAGCGCGTAGACGACGGCCACGAGCAGCAGTATGCGCGGCGGATCGACCGTCACGACACCCACGACGAGCACCATCAGCAGCATGATCACGAAGGGAACGCGCCGGCGCAGGTCGAATTTCTTGAAACTCTGGTAACGGAAATTGCTGACCATCAGCAAGCCCGCGCCCGCGGTGACGAATGTCGCCAGCGCCGCGATCGCCCCGGGCAACTCCTCGCCCTGGAATCCAAGGTCGGTCGCCGACCACACCAGAGAGGCCAGTAGTGCAGCCGCCGCGGGGCTGGCGAGCCCGCGGAAGAAGCTGTTGTCGGACGTGGCGGCCTGGGTGTTGAACCTCGCCAGGCGCAAGGCCGCGCCGGCCACGTACACGAATGCTGCGGCCCAGCCCAGCTTGCCCATCGACGACAGCGCCCAGCTGAACGCGACCAGCGCCGGCGCCACCCCGAAGGAGACCATGTCCTACAGGCTGTCGTATTGCACGCCGAACGCGCTCTGCGTGTTGGTCAGGCGCGCAACGCGCCCGTCGAGTCCGTCGAAGAACATCGCGACGAAGATCGCGAGCGAAGCGGCCTCGAACTGTGCGTTCATGCTCGCGACGATTGCATAGAAGCCGGCAAAGAGCGCCCCCGTCGTCAGCAGGTTCGGCAACAGGTATACGCCACGCCGCCGCTCCCGGAGCCCTCCCACCGATACTTCCTCGATGTGCTCGTCGACCGGCAGCCCGAGCTCGATATCCTGGGTGTCCTCGCCGCTCTTGTCTGCGTCCTGGTCCACCGGATGACTCCTTCGAATGAATTGTTTCTACTATAAGACAGCGTCGACGGGGGTGTCAGCCGCGACGCAGCCCCTCGCCGGCCAGCCCCCACAGCGCGCCCACCAGCGGGTTGACCAGCGATGCCTGGCGGCAACACAACCCGATCCGGAACGGATGCAGTTCCGGCATCACTTCGAGCACGTGAACGCTGTCGCCGAAGGGGTTCGATTTCAGCACCAGCTGGGGCACAACGCCGACACCGCAGCCGAGCGCCACCATGCTGACGATGGCTTCGTTGCCGGAGACCTGCGCGTAGACATTCGGCGCCACCCCCATGTCGGCAAACCAGTGATCCACCCGCTCCTTCGCCTGCCCCGTTTCGGGCAGGATCATGGGCAGCAGGCTCCAGTCGAGCCCCGGCGTCGCGCCGGGGAGGCGCTCGAACTGGCTGGAGGCGGGCGCGATGAACACCAGCGGCGTCGTGGCCAGCTCGAGGAAGGCGATGTTGGCCGGCAACTGGTCGGGGCGCGCGGCGATCGCGAGATCCTCGCGCCCCTGCGCCACGCGCCGCAGCGCGCTGGCCTCGTCACCCGTGTGCACGTTGATCTCCACGCCCGGGTAGCGGGCGCGGAATTCCGGCAGCAGGCCCGCGAGCAGGCTGTAGCTCGCCGTCACTGAACAATAGAGCGTCACGCTGCCCTGCAATGCCGCGGAATCCGCGCGCACCCGGCGGCGCAGGTCGCGCATGCGCTCGAGCAGGTCCCTCGCCTGCGCCTGGAACAGCCGCCCCTGCCGCGTGAGGCGCACCTCGCGGTTGCCGCGGTCGAACAGCCGGCAATCCAGTTCGGACTCCAGGCGCTGGATGGTACGACTGAGCGCCGAGGGCGACAGGTTGCCGAGCTCGGCGGCCCGGCCGAAGTGCAGCGTTTCGGCGAGGAGCAGGAATATCTCGAGGTCTCGCGAGCCCATATCGTTGCGTTTTCCGCAATATAGTGTTCTCAATATATCACTTTACGCAACGCGAGCACCGCCGTATCGTGACCTCCTCGACCGCCCCGCCCCGGGCGCGGCGCATCACAGGAGCCCCATCATGTCCGAAAATTATTTCAATACGCTGCCGCTGCGCCTGCAGCTCGAGCAACTCGGCAAGTGCCGCTTCATGGACCGCGGCGAATTCGCGTACGAGACCCAGGCACTGCGCGGCAAGAAGGTCGTGATCGTGGGCTGCGGCGCCCAGGGCCTGAACCAGGGCCTCAACATGCGCGACAGCGGACTGGACGTGAGCTACACGCTGCGCCAGAGCGCCATCGCGGAAAAGCGCCAGTCATGGAAGAACGCCACCGAGAACGGCTTCAAGGTCGGCAGCTACGAGGAACTGATCCCCACCGCCGACCTCGTGTGCAACCTGACGCCCGACAAGCAGCACACCGCGGTGGTGAAGGAAATCATGCCGCTGATGAAACAGGGTGCGTGCCTCGCGTACTCGCACGGTTTCAACATCGTCGAGGAAGGCATGCAGATCCGTCCCGACCTGACCGTGATCATGGTCGCGCCGAAGTGCCCCGGCACCGAGGTGCGCGAGGAATACAAGCGCGGCTTCGGCGTGCCGACACTGATCGCGGTGCACCCGGAGAACGATCCGCGCGGCGAAGGCCTCGAGCTGGCCAAGGCCTACGCGGCCGGCACCGGCGGCCATCGCGCCGGCGTGCTGGAATCCTCGTTCATCGCCGAAGTGAAGTCCGACCTCATGGGCGAACAGACGATCCTCTGCGGCATGCTGCAGGCCGGTTCGCTGCTGTGCTTCGACAAGATGGTCGAGAAGGGCATCCCGAAGGCCTACGCGTGCAAGCTGGTGCAGTACGGCTGGGAAACCGTCACCGAGGCACTGAAACACGGCGGCATCACCAACATGATGGACCGGCTGTCGAACCCGGCGAAGATCGCCGCCTTCGAGCTGGCCGAGCAGCTCAAGGGCATCATGCGCCCGCTGTTCAACAAGCACATGGACGACATCATGAGCGGCGAATTCTCGCGCACCATGATGGCCGACTGGGCCGCCGACGACCGCAACCTGCTCGGCTGGCGCGAAGCCACCGGCAAGACCGCCTTCGAACAGGCGAACGCCGATCCGGCGGCGAACATTACCGAGCAGCAGTACTTCGACCAGGGCATCCTGATGGTCGCGATGATCAAGGCCGGCGTGGAGCTGGCGTTCGAGACCATGGTGTCCTCGGGCATCATCGAGGAATCGGCCTACTACGAATCGCTGCACGAGACGCCGCTGATCGCCAACCTGATCGCGCGCAAGAAGCTCTACGAAATGAACAAGGTCATTTCGGACACGGCGGAATACGGCTGCTACCTGTTCGCGCACGCCGCCGTGCCGATGCTCGCGGACTTCATGCGCGACATCGACACCGACGTGATCGGCAAGGGCCTGGCGGGTGACCACGGCGTCGACAACCAGGAGCTGATCGCGGTGAACGCGGCGATCCGCAACCACCCGGTCGAGATAGTCGGTCGCACGCTGCGCTCGCACATGACCGCGATGAAAAAGATCGTCTGATGAAGACCGGCGCGCGCCCGGAGGGCTCCGGGCGCGCCTGCCCTTGATGTAGGTCGCCATTCATGGCGACTGGAAGGCGGGTTCTGCTTCGCCGGATCCTTGCGGTGTAGGTCGCCATTCATGGCGACTGGCTGGAATGACGGGTTCGGCTTTGCCGAACCCTTGTCGGGCTGAAGCCCGACCTACGAGCCCGACCTACAAGCCCGAGCTAGAGGCTCAGCACCCGGTCTCCGCGCGCAATGCCGGCCACACCGCTGCGCACCACTTCCAGAATCACCGCATCGCCCACCGCCTGGATGAAGGCGTCGAGCTTCTGCTGCGTGCCCGTCAGCAGGACCGTGTAGAGCGAGCTGCTCACATCGACGATCTGGCCGCGGAAGATGTCCGCGCAGCGCTTGATCTCGTCACGCTGCGCACCGGTCGCGCGCAGCTTGATCAGCATCAGCTCGCGCTCGATGTGCGCGCCTTCGGTGAGATCGCTCAGCTTCACCACGTCGACCAGCTTGTTCAGCTGCTTGGTGATCTGCTCGATGACGCGATCGTCGCCCTTTGTCGTCAGCGTGAGACGCGACAGCGTGGGATCCTCGGTCGGCGCGACGTTCAGCGTCTCGATGTTGAAACCGCGCTGCGAGAACAGCCCGATCACGCGGGACAGGGCGCCCGCCTCGTTTTCCATCAACAGGGAAATGATCCGGCGCATCTCAGGTCCTCTCCGTCTTGCTGAGCCACATGTCCCGCAGGGAGCCGGGCGCGATGTGCATCGGGTACACGTGTTCGTGCGGGTCCACCACGATGTCCATGAACACCAGGCGATCCTTCAGCGCGAACGCCTTTTCCATCGCGGGACGCAGTTCCTCCTTCGACTCGACGCGCATGCCGACGTGGCCATAGGCCTCGGCGAGCTTCACGAAATCCGGCAGCGAATCCTGGTAGGTGCTGTGCGAGTGCCGCCCGGCGTACTGCATGTCCTGCCATTGCTTGACCATGCCGAGGTAGCCGTTGTTCATGTTGATGATCTTCACCGGCAGCGAGTAGTGCGTGCAGGTCGAGAGCTCCTGGATGCACATCTGGATGCTGCCCTCACCGGTCACGCAGGCCACGTCGGCGTCCGGGTGCGCGAGCTTCACGCCCATCGCCGCCGGCAGGCCGAAGCCCATGGTGCCCAGCCCGCCGGAGTTGATCCAGCGCCGCGGCTCCTCGAAGAGGTAGTACTGCGCCGCGAACATCTGGTGCTGGCCCACGTCGGAGGTCACGAAGGCATTGCCCGCGGTGACCTCGTGCAGGCACTTGATCACGTCCTGCGGCATGATCAGCGGGCCGCTGCTGTCGTAGCGCGGCTTGCGATAGATGCCGTGCGCCTCGCGCCAGCGCTCGATCTCGTTCCACCAGTTGGCCAGCGCGGCGCGATCGGGGCCGCCCTGCGCCGAGCGCTGCACGTCCTCGATCTGCGAGAGCATCTCGTCGAGCACCACGTCGACCGGGCCGGTGATCGGCAGGTCGGCCACGATGGTCTTCGAGATCGAGGTCGGGTCCACATCGACGTGGATGATCTTCGCATCGGGACAAAAACGGTTCGGCGTGTTGGTGACGCGATCATCGAAACGCGCACCGATCGCGATGATCACGTCGCTGTGATGCATCGCCATGTTGGCCTCGTAGGTGCCGTGCATCCCGAGCATGCCGAGGAAGCGCGGGCTGCTGGCCGGGTACGCACCCAGCCCCATCAGCGTGCTGGTGACCGGGTAGTTCAGCACCTCGGCGAGCTTGCGCAGCTGCGTCGAGCCGTTGCCGAGGATCACCCCGCCGCCGCTGTAGATGATCGGGCGCTTCGCCGTGAGCAGCAGCTGCACGGCCTTGCGGATCTGGCCGCTGTGACCGCGGGTCACGGGGTTGTAGGAACGCATGCGCACCCGCTCGGGGTAGGCGTACTCGAACTTCTCCGCGGGATTGGTCACATCCTTGGGGATGTCGACGACCACCGGCCCCGGACGACCGGTGGTGGCGATGTGGAAGGCCTTCTTGATCGTCTCGGGAATCTGCTCGGCGTGCATGACCATGAAGCTGTGCTTCACGATCGGCCGCGAGATGCCGACCATGTCGGTTTCCTGGAAGGCGTCCTCGCCGATCTTCTCGCGCGGCACCTGCCCGGAGATCACCACCATGGGGATCGAGTCCATGTAGGCGGTGGCGATGCCGGTGATCGCGTTGGTAGCCCCAGGCCCCGAGGTCACGAGCACCACGCCGGGCTTGCCGGTGCTGCGCGCGTAGCCGTCGGCCGCATGCGTGGCGGCCTGCTCGTGGCGCACCAGCACGTGCGTCAGCTTGCCGCCGTGCTTGAACAGCGCGTCATAAATATGAAGGACGGCACCGCCCGGGTAGCCGAAGACGTACTCGACGCCCTCGTCCTCGAGCGCCTGCACCACCATTTCACCGCCAGACAACAGTTCCACGTAGATCACCTCCGTGAGTTGAGCACGCCGTGCGCTTCCGTTCGCCACGAATCGCAGTGATGCCGCGGCAGCATCGCACCCGGCAAGGGCCGGCCACGGCAAGTCCTTTGCTGAATTCTGATCAGATGCCAGGGGTCTCCGGCCTGATGCTGCCTGTGAACCCGGAGCGGAGCAGTTGATTGAGCGCCTGTCGTCTGAATGCCGGGGGCGGAAACACGCTGTTTTCGTCTTTCCTGGCCCCGCCGCTCGCGGATTAGCTTACGGCTGGGCCCCGGGTAGCGATCATTCTTCCCGGCGCACTGCAAGCAAGTCAACCGCAATATTGCGCAACCGCACGCTTTCGCTGCGCCGCCGGGTGCGTCGGCGGTCGATTCGGCGCGCACTGACTATAATGGAGCCGAACTGTGGCCACCTTGCGGAAGTCGACCCATGCACAAGCAACGATTACTGCCGAGCGCGGCGCTGGCGGCCCTCCTGGGCCTCGCAGCACTGGGTGCGCAGGCCGCCGAACGCGTCTACAAATGGGTGGACGCTCAGGGCGGGGTGCATTTCGGGCAGCAACCCCCGGCCGCAGCCAAGGCCGAAGCCATCAAGGTGCAGAAGGGCTATTCGACCAGCGATCCGGATGCAGCCGTCGATCTGACCGACGAACAGAAGAAAGCGGCCGCCGATGCCGAGACCTGCCGCACGGCCACCGAGAACCACAAGACGCTCTCTGGCGCCGGCGAGGTGACCCGCGTCGACGAATACGGCGAGAAGCACACGATGAGCGAGGAAGAAAAGAACGCCGAGGCCGCGCGTGCCAAGGCCGCCATGGAGCGCTTCTGCAAGCCTTCCGACGCGAACGCGGCTGGCGGCGCAGCGACGCCTCCGCCCTGAGAATATCGGTCGCCATTGAATGTGGGTCGCCATTCATGGCGACGACAGCGCCCGGGGAAGCCGATGCCGACCCGTAGCCCCTGTCGGCACCAATGCCGACCTACGCCCAGCTTCGGTACGGGCGTATCGCCAGGTTGGAATTGTAGTAGCGCGGATCGCCGGAGACTTCCGCGCCCAGCCACGGAGGGCACGCGAAACACTCGTCCTCGCGCGTGAGCTCGATCTCCGCGAGCACCAGCCCCTTGTTATCGCCGTGGAACACGTCCACTTCCCAGATGTGCGAGTTGTGTGCCACGCGGTAGCGCGTCTTTTCGATGACCGGCCCCGTGCAGAGATCCGCGATGCAGACCTCGGCATGTGCCAGCGGGATCGGGTACTCGAACTCGCGCCGGCTGACGCCCTCGGTGCGCCCCTTCAACGTTAGCCACGCGCGCGCGCCGCAGATGCGCACGCGCACCGTGGCGCGCCCGGTGCTGGCGATGTAGCCCTGACTCAGGCGTTCGCCCTCGAGGTCCGCGAGACATCCCGTGTCCGCGACCAGGAACTTGCGCTCGATCTCGACCGTCACCGCGTGACCTCGAATTCCTCCAGCACCGGGGTCCGCATCTCGGCACGGAACCGGTCGTAGGTGAAGGGGTAAGACAGCGCCTCGCCGTTGGCGTCGAGGTACCAGCTGCTGCAGCCACCGGCCCAGGCGGTCTTCTTCAGGCCCGCGCGCATCTCCTCCTTCAGCGCACGCGCCACCGATTCCTTCGGGTTCAGGGTCTTCACCGCACCGCGGCGGATCAGCTCGATGCACTGCATGACGTACCCGGCCTGGATCTCGGAGTTCTCGATGATCGACATGTTGCCGATCGGGCTGTAGGGCCCGAACAGCACGAAGTAGTTCGGGAAACCCGGCACGCCGATGGTGCGATACATCAGCGGGCTGCCGCCCCAGGCCTCGCGCAGGCTGCCGCCGTTCTCTCCGTACACCTCAACCGTGGTCTTGTAGGGGTAGAAGCCGGTCGAGAGCACCAGCACGTCGAGCGCGACCACCGTACCGTCCTTCAATTGCACGCCCTCGGGCACGATGCGCGCGATACCCTCGGTCACGAGGTGCGCGTTCTCCTTCTGGATCGCCGGATAGAAGTCCTCGGACACGACCACGCGCTTGCAGGCGACCTGGTAGTCGGGCGTGAGCTTGCGGCGCAGCTCCGGGTCGCGGATCGTCTTCAGGTTGGCGCGGCAGGCGTACTCGATGCCGCGCATCAGCAAGCGGTTGCCCACCACCGCACGCCCGAACAACTGGAACAGCTGCAGGTTGAACCAGTGGTCGAAGCGCGCCAGCCAGCGGTGCTTGCGCCGGCGCTGCCGGTAGCGCTCGCTGAACTTGCGATCCGGCGCCGGCAGCACCCACTGCGGCGTGCGCTGGAACAGGTAGAGCTGCTCGACCTTGTCGACGATGCCCGGCACCACCTGCGCCGCGGTGGAACCGGTGCCGATGATGCCCACGCGCTTGCCGCGCAGGTCCACGGTGTGATCCCAGCGCGCCGTGTGAAAGCCCGGACGGGGGAGGCTTGCGAGCCCCTCGATGTCGGGATAACGCGGATGGTGCAGCGCGCCCACCGCCGAGACCAGCACGTCGGCGCGATCCGTTTCGCCATTGCCCAGGCGAATGTCCCACTGCGAGCCGTTCCAGCGCGCCTCGGCGACCTCGCAGCCGAAGCTGATGAACTGCTGCAGCCCGTACTTGCCGCCGACCCGCTCGAAGTAGCGCTGGATCTCCTCGCCGCGTCCGAAGCGCCAGTTCCACTCGGTGTTGGGCTCGAAGCTGTAGGTATAGGCCGGCGCGTACACGTCGCAGGCGATATTGGGGTAGGTGTTCTCGCGCCAGGTGCCGCCGAGCTTCGCGGCCTTCTCGTAGATACGGAAATTGGCATTGCCCGCGTCCTTGAGCCGGATCGCCATCAGCAACCCCGACATCCCGGCGCCGATGATCACCACGCGCGGCTGGCCCGCGAGTTCGGCGGCTGACGGGGCGTGGGCGTCGATCTGTGCCGGCATGTTCATCGGGGTGAGGCTCCGGGATGGGCTGCGTCGATTGGCGAGCGGCACATTAGTACGAACCAGCGCGGCAGGGAAGCCGCGACGGGTTACGATCCGATGACGGTTGGCCAGGCTCGCAGATCGGGCTTCAGCCCGACGAGGGTTCGGCAAAGCCGGACCCGTCGCATACCAGCAGGCACCCGCCGGCATTCATGCCGACCCACACGCACCCGTCGGCATGAATGCGACCTACATGTTTTTGCAAGCCAGGTGGCTTGCAAAGAATCGGGCGGGCGCGGAGAATGCCCCGCAGCGAGCAATAACAGGTCTCGAAAGCCGCCATGCCCCGTATCGTCGACCACGCCGAACGCCGCGCCTCGATCGCGCGCAGCGCCGCGCTCGCGATCGCCGAGCTCGGCCTGGAGCAGGCCACGATGCGCGAGATTGCCGTGCGCTCCGGCGTCTCCAAGGGCATCGTAGAGCACTACTTCGCCAACCGCGACGAGGTGATCGAGACCGCGCTGGAATGGGCGAACGCCCGCTACGTGGCACGCGAGACGCGCCGCACCCGCGGCCTGCAGGGAATGGACGCGCTGCGCGAGCGGCTGCGCTGCGTGCTGCCGCTCGACGCGGAATCGCGCCAGGACTGGAAGATCCGCCTGTGCGTCTGGAGCGTTGCCGCGGTGAATTCCGGCGCGCGCAAGGCCCAGCGCGCACGCCTCGACCGCACGCGCGAGCGCTTCGTCACCGACCTGCAGGCCGCGCGCGCGCTGGGCCAGGCACCCGCCGGCATCGATCCGGTCGCGACCGCCAACGAGCTGATGCACCTGGTCGCGGGCCTCGCCTGCGACGCGCTGCTCGATCCCCGCTATTACGACAGGCCCTACCTGCTCGGGCTGATCGACACGACCATCAACCGCCTCACCGGGAGGAGCCAGCCGTGACCGCCGACACCACCAACGAAGACGCGCTGCTCAGCGCCGCCTGGGACGATTTCTGCGAGCAACTGAAGAGCGCGGGCCGGCTGCCGTTCCGCCCGCAGG
>OEIV010001414.1_pt1 | contig 11011 bp, 12 predicted proteins | sample 1539231 | NCBI WGS metagenome assembly OEIV01 (sample SAMN03794762, study PRJEB22550) | activated sludge metagenome | feature: wastewater treatment plant; material: activated sludge; isolation source: Wastewater treatment plant of a petroleum refinery complex | place: Argentina: Buenos Aires ... | reverse complement strand
TGGCGTGCGTTGACCGGGCCGACCCGGTCTTCCTGCAGGAGCAGAAGAACTGGGCCAAGGACCTGGAGCGCAAGCCGGTGAGCGAGTTCTCGATCAAGGCCGAGAACTTCCGCGCTGAGGGGTCGTCCGTGGAAGGCCCGGGCGAGATCATCGCCGACCTCACGATGAACTGGAAGATCAAGGACGGAGGCTCGGCCCGGTTCCTGAAATACGCGGGACGATTCGTCGACCGCAAGGGCGAGTGGCTCTACGCGGGCGAGCACTGGAAGGAGATGGAGCGAGAGGGAGTTCGCGTCTTCTTCGACGCGGGGCGCGAGAACATCGCGGCCACAATCTGCGAGATCATGCCCGGCATCCGCGCGCACGTCCACGAGGGCTTCGCGCTCACGATCGATCGCGTGCAGGAGATCAAGCTCTATTCGTCGATGCAGCACCTGCAGCAGTCGATCTACCTCAGCTACACCGACGGCCTTGGCGGCTGGAACGAGCCGGGCGAGTCCATCAAGCTCATCGCCTCGGCGCACCCCGACAAGGAGGGCCTGACCAGCGTGCTGGCGCACGAGTATGGGCACGTCTGTACGTTCGAGCTCGGGCCCAAGGCCAACGACGCGCCGTGGTGGGTGCTGGAGGGCGTTGCGGAGCTGTCGAGCGAGCACTACGCCGACAACGGGCAGTTCGCGCAGCGCGCGGTGCGCCGCATGGCCAAGAGCGGGCGCCTGCGTGACTGGGCGGCGCTGAGCGACTTCCACAACACCAAGCAGGGCGACATGCAGATGGTGTACACCCAGGGGCACGCGATGCTGGGCTACATCTCCGAGCGCTTCGGGCGAGAGAAGCGGATCGCGTGGCTGAAGGCGATGGCGACCGGCTCAACGATCGACGACGCGAGCAAGGCGATCTTTGACCTGAGCTTCGCGGAGCTCGACGCGCAGTGGCGAGAGAGCCTCAAGCCGCAGGAAGAAGCGCCGGCGCCTGCGGAAGCGCCGTCGAAGGAGTAGCGGCGAGACAGCGAGACAGGGAAGAAAGCATCTGTCCCGGTCGAAGTCCGCACGACTCACGATTTACTCACCCCGTCTGCTTCAGGGCTCGCTCGGCGTTGAGTTCGTTCACCAGCGCCTCGCCGAGATAGCGGTACTGCTCGATTGAGTTGTAGAGCTGGGCGCTCAGGCGGATGATGCGGACGCCGGGGTTCGCGGGCGTGCCCTCGCCGAGGCGCCAGATCGGGACCTGCACCCGGTGCCTCTCCAGCAGCGCATCCTGGAGCGGATCGTCGTACAGCGTCGCGCGCCCGGAGAGCGACGCGTCGGCCTCCGGCAGGGGCAGCGACACCATCGAGCCAACCATCGAGTCCGGGCACGCGGGACGCAGGCCCGCCATCGCGCACACCGCCTCGCGCGCCTCGAGCACCAGCGACCGGTTCCGCCGGCGGATTTCCTCCCAGCCGCCCGGGATCATCTTCGCCATCGCCTCGATCGCGTGCGGCACGCACAGCATGCCCGTGTAGTCGTCGGTCCCCATGTAGTCGAAATCGCGGAGGAAGAGCGGGCGGTCATCTCGAACCTTGGCGGCCCGGCTCGAGAGCATCGCGCTGCGGACCGCCGCCTGGCGGTCGGGGCGAACCCACAGGAACCCCGTGCCCTTGGGAGCGCACAGCCACTTGTGGAAGCTCCCGACGTAATAGGTCGGGTTTAGCTTCTCGATGTTGAGGTCGATCTGGCCCGGCGCGTGGGCGCCGTCGATCAGGATGTCGATCCCGCGGGCGTGACACTCCGCGATCACGCGCTCCACCGGCATGACCAGAGACGTGCAGCTCGTGACGTGGCTCATCACGACGAGCCGCGTCCGCGGCGTGATCGCCCCGATGATCGCGTCCGCGGCCTGCGCGGGGTCCGTGATCGGGAACGGGATCTCGGCCGTCACGACGCGCAGCCCGGTGCGGGCCGCCAGGCGCGCGAGTTCGTTGGTGCCCGACGAGTATTCGTGGTTGTTGGTCACGACCTCGTCGCCCTCGCGGAAGGGAGTGGCAAAGAAGATCGTCGCCAGTGCGATCGTTGCGTTGCGGATGGGCGCGAGGTCCTGCGGGCGGCAGCCGACGAAGGGCGCGACCTTTTCACGCACGCCGTCGAGCAGGCGCTCGAGGTCGACCTTGAAGAAGCGGACGGGGTCGCGCTCCACGCGGGCGCGATAGTCGTCGTGGGCCGCGAGCACGTCGTCGGGGCACCCGCCGTAGGAGCCGAAGTTGAGGAAGACGAGGTTCCTGTCGAGCCGCCAGCGTGCGGCGAGCGGCGAGGGCGCGGGGAGCGTGCCGGCCAAGGCGGCGTTCAGCATCGCGCCGGGATTGGTGGGGAGGGGTCGGTCCATGACGTCCTGACTCAGTCGCATCACGCCGTAGTATCGGCCATCCGTGGCGCGGCGGGCACAGCGAATTCAGCGCGCCGCGAAGGGCGAGCGTAGCCCCTACCACCGGCCGATTTCGAGCGCCGCACGGGGCGATTTCGCCGACGAATTACGCGCCGACGCCCGCGGCCTGGTCCTTGTACACATCACGACATTCCGCGGAGATCGGCGTCGCGAATTCGTACGTGTTCATCTTGCGGATCGGGGGCGAATAAATGTGCAGCGTCACCAGGTCCGTGCCCGGCGCCTGCATGTTGGCGACCTGGTGAATGTCGGCGTCCATCGCGGCGCACACATACCCCGGCTGCATCGCGACCGCACCCGCGGGGCAGATGAGGCCCGAAGGGGTCTTGGCAAAGCGGATCTCGGTGCCCGTGCCGTGAACCACGCGGAAGGCGCAGCTGACACCCTGATGGTCGTGGATGGGCGTCACGTCGCCGCTCCGCCAGCAGAGTGCGAGCAGCTCGTACCAGTCGGTGCGGCTGATCGTGTTGCGTTTGTAGCCCCGGGCGCCGAAGCAGCAGGCTTCTTCGATGTCGGCCTTGGAGAGCGACACACCCCCGAGGAGCTTCTCCAGGGTGCCAAGGTCAGCCCGAGTGGAGAGGGAATCCAGGTAGCGGATCAATTCGGCGAGCTTGGGGTATTTTTGCCCCGGGTTCTGGGCGGGCGTGCAACACCCGCAGCCGTCAGAGGTTCCGTTTGAGTCGCTCGTCGATCCGGAGTTGCATCCCATGGCGGCCATGATACCGGCCCGGGCGTGAAAGTGGGAGGCGATCCGGCGTCAGAACGCCCGCTCTCGGGCAATCTCCTCCTCCAGCGCCGCCGCCAGGTAGTCGTACTGCTCGCGCGAGTTGTAGACCTGGGCGCTGATGCGGATCACGCGGTCGGCCGTCCCCGCCACGCTCCAGAGAGGCACCTGGATCCGATGCCTCCGGATTAATTCATCCTGCGTCGCGTCGTGGTACTTGGACATGCGGGCGGCCAGCCTCGCGGTCCGGTCCGGGTCGTGGCGCGGCAGGTACATCGTGCAGATCGACCCCAGCATGGCTTCCGGCGCGGGCGGTTCGGTGCCGAGCACCTTGCTGACCACCTGCCGCCCGTACCTCAGCAACTCGTGGTTGTGGCGGCGGACGCCCTCCCAGCCTCCCGGAAGGAGCGAGCCCATGAACCTGATCGCGTCGGCGATGGCGAAATACGCCGTCGGGTCGTCCGTGCCGATGTAGTCGAATTCCGTGCGGTACTGAGAGCGTCCCGGCTTGGGCTTCTCGGCGAAGTTCGAGAGCACAGCCGGGCGGAACCGGCCCTGCCAGTCCTCGCGGACGTACAGGATCGCCGAACCCTTCGGCGAACACACCCACTTGTGGCAATTGGCGGTGTAGAACGCCGCCCCGATCGACGGGATGTCGAGGTCGAGCATGCCGACGGCATGGGCGCCGTCGACCACGGTCTCGACGCCCTTGGCCGCCAGGGCCGCCACCATCTCGCGGATCGGCAGGATGATGCCGCTGGAACTGGTCACATGGCTGAGGAGCGCCAGGCGCGTCCGCGGCGTGACCTTGGACACCACCGCCTCGACGATCTCGCCGGGCGAGTTCACCGGGAACGGGATGGGGGCGGCGACGACATTCGCGCCCGCCTTGGCGCAGATATGCCTCAGGTTGTTCATGCAGGCGGGATACTCGTGCATGCCCGCGAGCACGTCGTCGCCCGGGCGCAGGCCGAAGCTATTCAGGATGGTGGCGACGCCCGTGGTCGCGTTGGGGACAAAGGCGAGGTCTCCGGGCTTGCAACGAACGAACGCGGCCACCTCGGCACGGGTCTGGTCAAAGACGTCGTCCATGTCCTCAACAAAGAACCGGACCAGTTCTCGCTCCATGCGAAGCCGGTAGCGCTGCTGGGCCTCGATCACGGGCGTCGGACATCCGCCGAACGAGCCGTGGTTGAGATAGACGATGCCCGGATCGATGGGCCAGTGCGACGCCAGGGGCGAGGGCGCGGGAAGCGGGGGCGACGGGTGGTGTTCGCTCATGTCGCCGTACAGTAGCGACCCGCGTGCCACCCCCAACTCCAGAACCAACTTCGGGCCCGTTCGTTGACGCTCGCCCCGCGCCGTCTCCGGCGAGCGCCGTGAGCGGCACGGGCCCGGCATCGCCCGCGCCGCCGTGGAAGACGGCGCTTCTGTGGTTGGCGCTGGCCGCGTGCCTTCATCCCGGCGTCGATCCCGGCCTCGGGCTTGCGGGCGGGCTGGTTCTTGCCGTGACGGGATTGATCGCGCCGGGCACACGCCGGCGGAAATGGGCCACGCGCCTCATCCAGTTCGCCGTGATCGTGCTCGGGCTCACCATGGACCTGCGCCAGGTGCTGCACGCGGGTCTGTCGGGCATGGGCTTTGCCGCGGGCACCATCGCCGGCACGTTCCTCTTGGGCACACTTGTCGGGCGACTGCTCCGCACCGATTCGACCATCACCACGCTCATCAACTCGGGCACGGCAATCTGCGGCGGATCGGCGATCGCGGCCGTCGGCTCGGTCATACGTGCCAGCAGCGCCCAGAGGTCCGTCGCGCTCCCCACGTTCTTCGTCCCCAACGGCATCGCGCTCTATCTCTTCCCGCCGCTCGGGCACTGGCTCCATCTGACGCCGACGCAGTTCGGCACATGGGCCGCCGTCGCGATCCACGACGTCTCATCGGTGGTGGGGGCGGCGGCACGCTTCTCGCCCGATGCGCTCGAATCCGCCACCGCCGTCAAGCTCGCCCGGGCGCTGTGGATCATCCCCTTGTCCCTTCTCGCTGCCTGGCGCTTTCATGACGACAGCATCGCGGGCGAGCGCGGGCGTGCGAAGGTGCCGCTCTTCATCGGCTTGTTCCTCGTCGCGTGCGTGGCGCGCGAGCTCTTGCCGGAGATCGGTGACTATCAGGATGCGATCCGCACGATCGGGAAGCGCGGCATGACGATGGGCCTGCTGCTCATCGGCGCGAACCTGTCGCTTCAAGCGATCAAGGCCGTGGGATGGAGGCCGATGGTCTTGGGCGTGGTGCTGTGGATCGCGATCACGCTCGCCGCCTTGCTGGTGGTGCGATCGACGATCGTGTGAATGATGATCTTTTGAGCTCCGAGCGTGAGCTGCAGCGGGCGTGACAGGTCCGCGATCATGCGGCGTGTGCGTGCCGTCTCGCTCAACCCTCGACGTCGATGATCTTGCCCTGGGCGATCCCAGTCGCGGCGGCGTTCTTTTCCGCGGGATTCCGATAGAAGGAAAGCGAGCCCGACGGGCTGGCGGCGAGGCTCATCGCCGCGAGGTTCGCACTCTGGAGGTCCGCGGAATCCGGCACGCGCCCTGCGACAAGGCTCGAGGCCTTCGACGACTTCACCGACGCCCCCGACGACGCCTCGGTTGGCGCGAGGGGCGACGCCTGAGTTCCCGCCCGTGCTGGGCGTGGAGCGCCGTACGCCGCGGCGACTCGGAATGGAAGCGTCGGAGGGATCTGCGACATGCACCCCGAGTGTACCACCGTCTCAAAGCGGTGTGGCGCAGGTGGATGCAAATCAAGTTATCAGGACCAGCGCAGTCGCGATACTCGCGATCGCCCACACAGCCCGCGCCGCGAAGTTCTTTCGCTCCTCGCGTCAGATGCCCTGTGCCATGCGCGATGTGCAACCTGTCTCGCTGTCTCTGCTCCGCTGACTCAAATTTCAATCTCACTCCGCCTGATCCGCACTTCCTCCACCGGCACGAAAGTCCCGCGATCCATGCCCGGGCAGATCTGCTTGGCTCGCTCCCAGTGCCGCCGCGAGTGCAGGTTGCTCTTCCAGAACGGCCAGGTCCGGCACTGTCTCGGGCGATCCTCATACACGCCGCATACAGCCTTGCCGGGGATCTTGTCGCGGTCCAGGAAGATGCAGTCGCGTCCGAACGGCGTGAGTTTCTCGGTGAGTGACAGGCCGGCAACGCTCATGTGCGTGTACTGCTTCCGGAAGTCGGCGTCGCTCAGCCCGAGGCGTGCCGCCAGCGCCGCGACCTCCGCGTCGTTCACGAGCACATAGCCCTCGGGCCCGGTGCAGCAGTTGCCGCACATGGTGCACGAGAAGCGCAGGCCTGCGCGGCCTTCTTCGGCGTCGATGGTCAACTCAAACCACTCGTGCCACGAGTGGTCGCTTGGATGGTCGGGAGAATCGCTCGTCACGGGGCGATGGTATCGCCTCCCGGTCCGTCGGCCAGGCGCGGCGGGTTGGCGAATCGGCATTGACGCACGCCGAGGTACACGAGCACCTCGAACGCGAGCATCCCGACCAGAATGGCCGTGAAGATCAAGCCGCCGCCGATCAGGTCGCGCACGCTCACGATCCCCGCGATCAATTGCGTGCTCCCGGCCAGCGTGGAGGTGAGCAACAGCGCCGCCCACACGCACGGCCCGGCCGCCAGCCAGCCCACCGACGCGTGGGCGCACACCTGCCACGCCATCGCGTGCGTCAACCTCCACGAACGGCGTGCCGCAAAGAAGCGGATGCCCAGGCACTCGACCCAGGTGAGGAAGAGCAGGATCAGCGCGGCGACCAGCGTGATCACGATCAGAGACGCGAGTTGCAGGAGCACGCCCGACGCGCCGCGCGAGCCCCGCGCGGGGTCATATAGCCACACGCCGGTCCAAGGAAGCGCGAGCAGAGCGCCGGACGCGAGCAGGTTGATCGCAAGCAGCGAGCGCACGCCGGGCATGTCGGCTCGGAGCACGCGGAAACTCGGGCCGGGATGCCGCAGGATGCTCCAAGAGGTGAAGAGCCACGCGCCAATGGCGGCGGGCTTGCCGGTGCGGATTCGCGTCTGCCACGCCGAGCCCGAGCGGGCCTCGGGGAGCGATTGCGGGATCGGCGTGCCGCACTCCGGACAGTTGCCGGTCTCGGGCAGCCCCGCGATCGTGTAGCCGCATGATTCGCAGAGGAGGTCAGTCTGGCTCATGCTCGTCCGTTCGATCGTGGCGCCCGTATGGCTCTGTATGTCCGGGAGTTGGCGCCGATCGCCCGCAATCTCTCGCGCTTACGCGATCCACTTCTCGCCCGGGATCGGGCGCGTCCGCCACCACACTTAGAATTCTTCGCCGATCGCCCCGAACCACCACTACGAATCGAGCGAATCCGACTGACTCCGCGCAGAATGGGGATGCGGGCATGAGAATGGGGTGCCTGCCACAAAGACAATGTCCGGTGAAATGGGGAGAACAGGAGCCATGGCATCCAACATGCGCCTCGCGCGAAGCCAATCCGCATGGCGGGAGACGTGGCCGAAGAAGACGAGGTGATCGCCCTTCGGCTCGTGAATGAGTAGGCAGAACGATTTCGGCCCAAACACGCCTCGGTAAATGGTGGCTTGAGAATCACGCGAGAACTGCAAGACTCTGCGAGGTAACTCGCCGGTTGCAAACATCACGATCAACACGCCCAGCACGATCGGCACGTCCACCCAGACGAGTACGTCAAGGGCGATACCCCAGTTGAACTTGGCCGCGGAGTAACCCGCGAAAACCGGCAGAATGATCGAAACGACGGACACCATCAGTATGTCCGCCCACCACGGACGGTTTCGCACCAAGCGAATCGTGTCTTCTGAGCGAGACCTCGCCACGCGGTAGCCGCAAAGGCGTTTCAGCCAATCGAGCATGTCAGCATCCCGCCAGACGATCTCTTGCCCCGCGGTTGCGTACCAGCACTCGGGCGCAGCATCGAGACCCACGCTTATCTCGAATGCACCGGGGCTCTTTGATTCGCGATTCATCGGGGTTGAACTTGGCAAATCAGGCGATCGGCTGCCGCACCGGGTACATCCTGTTCACTCCCCCGGTATATACGACACCGTGCCCTCCCACGGGCTGCTGGCCGTCGCGTAGAGCTTCTTTGGGATGCGCCCCGCGAGATAGCTCGCGCGCCCCGCCTCGCACCCAAGCCGCATCGCCCGCGCCATCAGCATCGGGTCGGCCGCGTGTGCGATTGCGGTGTTGAGCAGCACGCCGTCGGCCCCGAGTTCCATTGCGATCGAGACGTCGCTGGCGCTCCCCACGCCCGCGTCGACGATCACGGGGAAACTCGCGTCGCCCTGCTTGAGCAGTTCGAGGCACAGCACGATGTTGTTGCGGTTCAGCACGCCCTGGCCCGAGCCGATGGGCGAGCCCGCGGGCATGACGCTCGCCGCGCCCGCTTCCTTGATGCGCAGTGCCGCGATGGGATCATCGCTGGTGTAGGCGAGCACCTTGAAGCCGTCCTTCACCAATTCGCGCGTCGCTTCGATCGTGCCCGAGGGATCGGGGAGGAGCGTCTTCTTGTCGCCCAGCACCTCGAGTTTCACCCAGCTGGCTCCGGGATTGTCGAGCTGCTCGAGGATCTCACGCCCGAGGCGCGCCACGCGCACCGCGTCCTCGGCGCTGAAGCACCCCGCGGTGTTGGGGAGGATCGTGTAGCGAGAGAGATCGATGAACTCCAGAAGGCTCTTGCCCTGCTCGTTGTACAGGCGCTCGCGCCGCACCGCGACCGTCACGACCTGGCACCCGCTCTCGCGGAGCGAGTCGCGCATGAGGTCATACGACTTGTACTTGCCCGTGCCGACAAACAGGCGGCTCTCGAACGTCCGCCCCGCGATCGAGAGCGGCAGAGACTTGGGCTTGGAGCCCGGATTTCCCTCAACCTGCGTGTGCGCGAGTGTCATGGCGGAAGGGTAGGAACCATGCACGTGGCGCGGCTTTCACCGTGCCGTCGCGCCGCCCCGCAACCCTGCCACTCCACCCTTGGGTCATGTTCCTATTTGGCCATTTGGAGATTTGGCAATGCGGCGCTTTGTTTACCCCCCGCCCACCAGCGTCACCACCTCAACCACGTCGCCCTCGCGCAGCGTTACGCTCGCACGCTCTCGCTTCGCTACCAGTTTCTTGTTGACCTCCGCAGCGCACGCGGCGTTGGAAAGCCCGAGCTCCGCCACCAGCGACTCAACACTGATCCCCTCGGGCACCTCGCGAGCCTGGCCGTTCACGACGATCTTCATGCCCAACTGTACGTTGCGACTCCTCGGGCCGGTCGCGAAGAAAACCGGCCCGGGGATTCGATCCCAGGGCCGGTGGAGGTACTTGTGTTCGGCGCGGAGCTTGCCGATCAGTTGCACACGATCGCCGCCGAGTGAATCCGCATCCGCCACGGCGAGATCGTCGGTGGCGTCGGTGGCCAGGTCGTCGGGCCGTTGACCCAACTCGCCTCGCCGTTGGCGAAAATCACCCGCGCCAGCACCATGCCCGTGCCGGGCTGAACATAATTCGACAGCGCCGTCTTCACGCCCGTGTTGGGCGCTGGCTCGCGCACGTCGAGCGAATCCCAGTCGACGGTGTAGCAGCGTGTGCCCGCCTTGACCTTGAAGCCCGGATACGGCGGGAGCTTCGGGAAGGCGAAGTAGGGCGAGGTCCACCGCGCGTTGGTGAAGTCATAGAAGCTGACGGTCGTCCGGGGCAGGTAGGCCGAGACGCTCTGGATTTCGAGGGTCAGCTCGAGCTTGGCGCGTGCGCTTCCGGCGTTCTGGTCCCAGGCGGTCACGAGCATCGTGCTCGCGCCGCCAAAGCCGTTGTCGAGCGTGAGGAACTTGTTGTCAGTCGAGCAAGAGCAGCCCGACGGCGTGCCCATCTTCAGATCCTGCCAGGGATCGGTGGGCGTCGAAGTCAACCATGTGCCGTCTTCGAGAATCGAGAATCCCGACAGGGTGCGCCAGTCGCCGCACGCCGGGTCTTCCTGATGCACCGGGAAGAGGTGAACCGCGTCGGCGAGCACCCCCATGTCGTCGTTGTCTCACATCGTAAACACCCCGCTCATCGCCGCCGTCGGCCCGAACGCCGCGTAATTGATCACGCGCGGCTTGAACACGCTCTCGCGCGTGGTGTTGGGCCCGGGGAAGTTCGGCGTGGGGAACGAATCCCACTTGGAGACCGTCGCGCCCGTGGTGATCTTCAGCGACGTTCCGATCGACGCCGTCCGCGGCGCGCCCTTCCCGCGGTCGCCCGCGAAATCGCCCACCAGCACATAAAACGGCACGGTGCTCTTGGGATACGGCGCGCTGAAGCCCTGCTCGATCTTGCCCAGCCCGCCGCCGAAGGGATCGAAGTCCATCCCGATCACGCACTCGCCGTGCGGAACTCGCGCGATGCTCAGCGAGCCGTCCGCCCGCCGGAAGTAATGCTCAACATCCGTGCCCGTCGGAACGAACCAAGGCGTAAGACCCGCATGGGGGCCGACCAGCGTCGTTTTTCCGGCGATCAGGTCATTGAAATCGACCGCCGCGAACGAACGCTCAAAGCTCGCGTTTCCCAGCAGGTTCTGCGCGCTCGCCGTGCCCCCCGCGCTCACGGACAGGACCACGCCCGCGACCGTCGCGGCGCTACCGAGAATCGATCCACGCTTCCGCACACTCGTCATCGCCATGATCGTGCTCCCGACCGGCGGCCTACGCCCCGGTCCCGGCACTCCGGGCCCTGCCCTTCGCGCCGACCCTGTCCGCTCCGCGGCACGCGCCGCCGAGTTGCTCGGACGCATCGAAAGCGACGACTTCAACCCGCCATCACGCGACATCACGCGATCGTGAATTCACGCCC
>OEIV010001413.1_pt1 | contig 11014 bp, 11 predicted proteins | sample 1539231 | NCBI WGS metagenome assembly OEIV01 (sample SAMN03794762, study PRJEB22550) | activated sludge metagenome | feature: wastewater treatment plant; material: activated sludge; isolation source: Wastewater treatment plant of a petroleum refinery complex | place: Argentina: Buenos Aires ... | reverse complement strand
TTTCGTCGTGCCTGATCCTGGAGAACCGTTCTTCCTGTGCGGCAGCAATTATTTCACCATCCTTTATGAGCGCTGCAGCAGCATCGTGGTAAAATGCAGAAATGCCTAGGATGTACATGATTGTGTATTGTTTGCAGGGAAGGCGTTAAGGCGTAAAATTATTATAATTCATTTTGGGCGAAACTATTTTCACAACAGCCCAATCACACAACCATGCTATAAAAATAAATTGTAAAATCTCACTTTTCTTAAATACAAAAACGACTTACCGCCTTCCCTGCAAAAAGATTTCCCGCCTTACCGGCAAAAACCAATTTTTTGAATACCTATTCAAACGTACTATAAAAATAAGGTGTCTTCGCTTCAAATTCTGCGCTGCAGGTATCCACCATCTTAAACACCCTGGTTAGCCCAATCGCTTTACGGCGTTCATACAGCTCTTCATCGGTGCCGTCTTTCATGATGCGGCATATCTGTTCATCACTGAATCCTAAGTTCTTGGCTTCTGCCAGCAATTGGTCGGGCAGTGTTTTGATATCATATTTCATGATCTCTTTTTCACATTCGCATATAAGCTGGATCTGGTATATGAACCAACGGTCTATCTTTGTGCTTTCACATATCCGCTTGATGCTGGCTCCCGCCATCAATGCATCCTTGATCCTGAATATCCTGTCCCACTTGGGTATCTTGATGTATTCAACAAGTTCATCTGCATGCATCAGGCTTTTTCCGTAATAACCCAATCCTACCGCTTCATTCTCCAGGCTCTGGCAGGCTTTCTGAACGGCTTCTGCAAAACTCCTTCCAATCCCCATCACTTCACCAACACTCATCATCTGGAATCCGAGGGTGTCTTTCGCCCCTTTGAACTTATCAAAGTTCCATCGTGGAATTTTTACGATCACGTAATCAAGCGCGGGTTCAAAATAGGCAGAAGTTGATTGGGTGATCTGGTTCTTCAGTTCATCCAGGTTATACCCGATAGCCAGCTTGGCCGCAATTTTTGCAATAGGATAACCGGTTGCCTTGCTCGCCAGGGCCGAAGAGCGGCTAACCCTTGGGTTTATCTCTACCACAATGATCTCTTCGGTTTGCGGGTTTAATGCGAATTGAACATTGCAACCTCCGGCAAAATTTCCCAGCGCCCGCATCATCCTGATGGCCGTATTACGCATCAACTGGTAAGCCGTGTCGCTTAATGTCATGATAGGTGCCACCGTGATTGAATCTCCGGTATGTACACCCATCGGGTCAAAATTTTCAACCCCGCAGATGATCACCACGTTATCCTTGTTATCACGAAGCAATTCAAGTTCAAATTCCTTCCAACCCAATACCGCTTTTTCAACAAGCACTTCATGTATGGGGCTTGCCACCAGCCCGCTGTTCAGCGCCTCATCCAGTTCTTCCTTATTAAATACGATGCTTCCACCTGTTCCGCCAAGCGTAAATGACGGGCGCAGCACCAACGGGAAACCGATTTCCTGAGCAAATTCCTTGCCTTCCAGGAAGGAGTTGGCAATTTTAGCCGGGCATACGGGAATACCCATTTCAATCATCCAGTTCCTGAATTTTTCCCTGTCTTCTGCTTTGTCAATTGCTTTTATATCTACGCCAATCAGCCTTACGCCAAATTTTTCCCAAATGCCCAGTTCATCTACTTCCTTACACAGGTTCAAAGCTGTTTGGCCACCCATGGTTGGTAAAACCGCATCAATCTTATTTTCTTCGAGTATCTGTTCGATAGATTCAACGGTTAATGGCAGTAAATACACTTTGTCGGCCATCATCGGATCGGTCATGATGGTTGCCGGGTTGCTGTTGATAAGCACCACTTTAATGCCTTCTTCCCGTAAACTGCGGGCCGCCTGGGTTCCGCTGTAATCAAATTCACAAGCCTGGCCGATGATGATGGGGCCTGAGCCGATAATCAGTACTGAGGTGATGGAATTGTCTTTAGGCATATGCTATTTGCCTTATGTGGGCGTGCAAAAGTACTGGTAAAAAACATGCACTGCAAATTTTACAGGCCTTAAAAGCAAAACAATTACTGCATATCTATATACACATCATAATTTCCCTTTTCATTGAATTTGATTTCAGCGTTTTCGCCATTGCTGAGGTAAAAAATGGCATGAAAGGGAAATGCCACCTGCTGTACCCTGGTTAAGCTACTATTGGTTTGCACCTGGTTGTTTTTTGAATAATAAAATCCTGATATGGAAGATACATTGGTTACATATGCCGGAGAAGACGAGCCGTTCCGCTGGTGAACGGTGATATAGATATTATCCCCTTTCTTGTCTGTAAGGCTGCAATCTATTTTATTGATTCTTGTAGTATTGGCAATAACTATATATTGTTTTTCATACTCCCCATAGTACTTATCCTTTTTCCAGTAACCTGAAATCACAGAATCTTTACCGGATGCACCTTCGTAATACATGTCTCCCTTGCCTTCCATTTTGCCTTTCTTAAATAAACCGATATAATAATGCCCGTCTTTCCATGTGTACATCCCTTTACCTTCCGGGTAACCGTCTTTAAATTCACCTTCATATATGTCTATACCTATGGCCTTACCGGTTCCATTCGCTTTGCCTTTTTCGCATCCACCGGTATAAGTCCCCTGCAGTTCCTTCACTTTCACTTCGCAATTTTCCTGGGCACGCAATATGCATACGAAAAAAAACAGGTTGCCTATAATTAACAGTATCTGTTTCATGAGAATGGGTAATTAGAATTTGTTTCAATTAATTTTACATTTTAAAAGTAACCCATTTTTATTTAAGCAATCAGAATTATGCGTAGTTACCAGAAAAGGATAGCATTGCTTGCCTGTACAATTTTATTCTTTCATGAATCATATGCCCAGTATTTTACGCCCAAAAACTACCCGCAGCAGTATTTCCAATGGCCTGTAGGCGCTAAAATTGCGCTTGCTGCAAATTTTGGTGAATTGAGGCCAAACCATTACCATATGGGGCTTGATTGCAAAACTGACCAGAAAGTAAATGTGCCGGTTTATGCTGCTGCTGCAGGATATGTATCAAGGGTAAAAATTGAACCCTTTGGTTTCGGAAGAAGCATCAGCATCAGCCATCCCAATGGTTTTACTACACTGTATGCACACCTGAACGATTTTTATCCGGCTCTTGAAAAATATATAAAAGAACAGCAATACAGGCAGCAGCAATGGGCCATCACCATCACCTTGCCTGAAAACCTGTTTCCGGTTAATAAAGGCGAATTCATCGCCTATAGCGGTAATACAGGCGGATCGCAGGGCCCGCACCTCCATTTTGAAATAAGGGACACAAAATCAGACAAAGTCTTGAACCCGTTGTTATTCGGTTTTCCGATACCCGACAAGATTGAACCACAAATACTTCGTTTAGCCGTTTACGATAGACGCCTCAGCACCTATGAGCAAACACCTAAGATATACAGCCTCAAAAAAACCGGCTCTGTGTACAGGACAACTGTTCCGGTAATAGTGAATACGGATAAGGTAAGTTTTGCCATCACAGCTTACGACAGGTACACCGGTTCCACCAATCAGAACGGTATATACAAAGCCATCCTGTTCCGTGATGGCAATATGGTGTCCGGCTTTGAGATGGATGGGATCAGTTATGATGAAACCCGTTACCTGAATGCACATATTGATTATAAGACAAAAAGCGGCGGTGGCCCGTATCTTGAACATTTATCCAGGCTGCCGGGTTATTGGGAAGGAATCTACAAAGACGGTGAAAGTGATGGCGTAATCAATCTGCAGGATGACAGCTCCCACCAAATAAGGATACAGGTTACCGATGCAAATGAAAACAGCAGCATACTCGAATTTACCCTGAAAAAAAACGGGCAAAAATCATCGGCGCCAACAGCAGTTAGTGGTCCGCTCTTTCATCCGGGTTTACTAAATGTATTTGACAACGACAAAGTAAAATTCTACCTGGCCGGAAACATGTTATATGATTCGTTTCGTTTCAAATACAATGAAGTGGTACCTGCAACAGGCAATACCATATACCAGTTGCACAATAATTCCGTTCCGCTGCATGGTTATTTCCCGGTTAGGATAAAATCGGATGTTAAAACTGCGGATACCGGAAGGGTAATCATGAAAAGATTCTATGCAAACAAGGATGATTATAAAAAGGCGGTTTATGAAAACGGCTGGTACAAGGCTTCTTTCAGGGAATTTGGCCATTTCCAGTTACTGGTAGACAGCATACCTCCTGTAATTACCCCAATTGGATTTAAAAATGGCATGCATACAGCCGGATTGCGAAGCCTCAAATTCAAAGTGCTGGATGAAACCGAAGACCTGAAACAATTCACCGGCCTGCTTGATGGGAAATGGATCCTTTTTTCGAATGATAAAGGAAAAGTGTTCATATATGAATTTGATGACTATTGCGGCGCCGGGCCACATGAATTAATATTAATTGCAGAAGATATGGCCGGCAACAAAACTGAAAAAAAATTCCAATTTACAAGATGACAACATTAACTGAAGGAAAAAAAGCGCCGGCATTCAGGTCTGTAGACCAGAACGGAAAACCCGTATCCCTGGCTGAATTGAAAGGGAAAAGAATTGCTTTATATTTCTACCCGGAAGACGATACCCCAACCTGTACCGTACAAGCCTGCAACCTACGTGACAATTATGGCCTGCTGAAAAATCATGGTATTGAAATAATCGGTGTTAGTCCGGATGATGAAAAAAAACATAAAAAATTTGAAAATAAATATGACCTGCCGTTTACATTATTATGTGATCCGGCTCATAAGGTTATTGACAAATATGGCGTTTGGGGAGAAAAACAATTATACGGAAGGAAATATAAGGGGCTTCACCGCACTACGTTCCTGATTGATGAAAAAGGTATTATCAGGAAGATTTTTCTGAAACCAAAAAGCAAAGATCATGCAGCAGAAATATTGGCCGCATGGAAAAACATTGGATAATGCCTCATTTCATATAAAAGAAAATTCCTGGATTGCCAGGATCGCTGCTCTTAAGCTGGGAACCGTCCAGGTGGCTATGGTATTAGGAAATACGATACACCTGCACCGCACCCGTAAAGAAGAATTCCTGCAAAACAAAAGATGGTTAAAACACGAACTATGTCATATCAGGCAGTTTAAAGAACATGGCTTTATCGGATTTATTATAAAATACCTGGCAGAATCTATCAGGCATGGATATCACAATAATAAATACGAAAAAGAGGCAAGGGCTGCTGAAGAAGAACCTTAACTTACATTGGATATTAAACAAGCAACTCCACTTCCCCGAAATTAAAAACCCGTTCAACAGCATCCTGCGTAATAAGCTGCCCGAATTCGTTTACCCGGATAATGGTTGTTTCAAATGTAATATTGCCCTTTCTTAACCGGGCTGTTTTTCCTCTTAAATAAAGATGTTCATTGTAACGGTGCAGGATAGATTTAAAATCTTTTGCATGGGTTGTATCAATAGCCAGGCAAACAGAACGGTGAAGTTCTTTTGCAAGTGCTATAGGATCAAACTTTCTACCACAAATCTGGCTCAGGGAAACCGGATTTACCAGTTTTTTTGAAAAACTTCCCTGGTTTATGTTTAAGCCGATGCCAACTACCGACCAGTTCCAGTTATTTCCCATCAGTTTGTTTTCAATGAGGATGCCGCCTGCCTTTCTGTCACGCCAGTATATATCATTTGGCCATTTTACAGAAGATTCAGGGCCTGCCAACCCCTTAAAAAAATCAAAACAGGCCATGGTTACCGTTGTATTAAAGAGAAATTGCTTTTGAAAAAAAGCCCGGCCAGGTTGAAAACCCATGCTAATAATGATATTCTGGCCAGCCCGGCTCTCCCAGGTTTTGCCATGCTGGCCTTTTCCCATGGTTTGTTCCCTGGCAAACCAGGCCATACCATGCTTCGCCAATCCAGCATGAACCATTGCCATGGCATAGTTGTTGGTACTATCTGTAGTTTCCAATAAATTAAACATTTCAATTGCTTCCATATCTATATCAAATGACAAAGAAATAGTACTTTTGAACCAGGTTGCAAGCTACCGGAAAATAACTTCCCGAGCATGGCGTTAGCCCTGTTAATATTTTAAATAAAATTGAGAAAGATTTGAACAACATCGAAGCATTAAAGAGCCGTAAAAAAAGCGGCCAGGTCCGGTTAACCAGGAATAGTAAAATTTTCAAGACAATCATCCACGCCATCCAGGAAAAAAAAGGCGAAAATATCATCAGCCTCGACCTTCGCAAGATACCCGAAGCGGTGGCGGATTTTTTTATTATTTGCCAGGCAAGCAACAATAACCAGCTTAGGGCCATTGCAGATTATATTGAGAAAGATGTAAAAGAAAATTGCGATGAACGGCCTTTTAAACACGAAGGAAGGCAGGCAGAACAATGGATTTTGATAGATTTTGTAAACATAGTGGTTCATGTGATGTTGCCCGAACCCAGGAAATTTTATCAACTGGAAGAACTTTGGAGCGACGCACCCGTTATGGAACATAATGATTAACCTATAAAAACAACCGGTATTGCCGGTTAATGAAACAACAGCATATGGACCAACAAAACAATAAAAGAAAATTTAATCCCGATAACCTTACTCCGGGTGGAGAAGATCCGCTGAAAAGAAAGAACAAATTCAATATCTACTGGATTTATGGCATCATATTAATTGCCATTATTTCCTATAACCTCATGCGTGGCGTTAACAGTTCTGGTATTGAAACAGACCAGCAGCAATTTTATTCCATGCTTTTGAATGGCGACGTGGAAAAAATTAAGACGATCAGGAACAAGAAACTGGTGCGGGTATTCCTTAATAAAGATAGCCTAACCAAGAAATCGGCCTGGTACAAACAGGTACTGAACGACAAAGAGGATGAAAAAAAATATGATGCAGCATCAAAGCTGAATCCGCCACAATTGTTTTTCAGCATCATAGACGACAAAACATTCGCTACCCAGATGAGCGAATTTTACAGGACACATCCCGATCTTAAGCAGGTTGCTGATTCGCCGGATGATGAAGGTGAGCTGTTTGGACAGATTTTAAGCACCCTGTTACCCATATTGCTCATTGCATTCCTTTTTGTACTAATGATGAGGAAAGTTGGCGGCCCGGGTGGAGCTGGCGGCCCGGGTGGTATTTTCAATATCGGTAAATCTAAAGCCACCCTTTTTGAAAAAGGGACACGCGTAAACATCAATTTTGGCGATGTAGCCGGCCTCGATGAAGCCAAAGTAGAAGTAATGGAAATTGTTGATTTCCTCAAAAATCCCAAAAAATATACCAACCTGGGCGGTAAGATTCCGAAGGGCGCCTTACTTGTTGGCCCTCCGGGAACAGGTAAAACCTTATTGGCTAAAGCGGTTGCAGGAGAAGCACAGGTTCCGTTTTTCAGCTTAAGCGGCAGCGACTTTGTTGAAATGTTTGTGGGCGTTGGCGCCAGCCGTGTGCGTGACTTATTTAAACAGGCCAGGGAAAAAGCCCCCTGTATCATATTCATTGACGAAATTGATGCCATTGGCCGTGCCCGTGGCAAGAACATGATGATGAGCAATGATGAAAGGGAAAATACACTGAACCAGCTGTTGGTTGAAATGGATGGTTTTGGAACAGACCTGGGCATCATCATACTCGCAGCAACCAACCGGCCGGATGTGCTGGATAACGCCTTGCTGAGGCCGGGACGTTTCGACAGGCAGATTACCATTGACAGGCCCGACCTGGTTGGGCGTGAAGCCATTTTCAAAGTACACCTGGCACCCATAAAAGTATCTCAAAAACTGGATTTGCATAAACTGGCGGAACAGACACCCGGATTTGCCGGTGCCGATATCGCCAATGTTTGTAATGAAGCTGCCCTTATTGCAGCAAGGAAAAATAAAGAAGCGGTTGACATGAGCGATTTCCAGGATGCTATCGACAGGGTTATCGGCGGACTTGAAAAGAAAAACAAAATCATTTCCCCGGAAGAAAAGGAGATCATCGCCTACCACGAAGCCGGTCATGCCATTTGCGGCTGGTTCCTCGAACATGCATACCCGTTATTAAAAGTAACCATTGTTCCAAGAGGTACTGCAGCCCTGGGTTATGCCCAGTACACGCCTAAAGAACAATACCTGTACAACACCGACCAGCTAATTGACCAGATTTGCATGACACTGGGCGGCAGGGCGAGTGAAGATATCTTCTTCGGAAAAATTAGCACGGGAGCCAGCAACGACCTGCAACAGATAACCAAGATAGCTTATAGCATGATTACCGTGTACGGTATGAATGATAAGGTAGGCAACGTTAGTTTCTACGATCCTAACCAGGAAAATGTTTTCACCAAACCGTTCAGTGAAGAAACAGGTAAGATGATTGACCAGGAAGTGAGGAAACTGATTGATTCCGCATACGAAAAGACCAAGCAATTATTAATTGAAAAGAAAGATGCAGTTGAAAAGCTCGCGAAAGAGTTACTGGTAAAAGAAGTTTTATTTAAAAGCGATGTGGAAGCCCTTATTGGTAAACGTCCTTATGAAGAGAAGAAATTACTGGACATAACACCTGAAGAAACTGTAAGCGAAGAACCAAAAACAACGATCCCGGATGAATTAAAAAATCCGCCTTTAATTTAGAACTGATATGGCTGTATCACCTGCCAGGGAAAACATATTGAAGAATATAAGGCAGGCACTGAGCAATCCGGTGCCGTTGCCTTTTCCGCATAGTGAAGGAACACAGCCTGTATTTAAACCGGCAATTGAAGACCTTTTGGTACAGTTCGCTGAAGAATTCACCAAACTCCAGGGCAGGTTTGCTTTTTGTACAGATCTGAATGACCTGAAATTACAGTTACAGCAATTGCTGGTTGAAAAACACTGGACAAAGATTTTTTTTAAAGAAGATAAAATTGCTTCACTTTTCAATATAAACAGCTACCCAAACCTGGCCGGTTGCGAAATATCTGTAACCGGCTGCGAATACCTGGTAGCCAGAACCGGAACAGTGGTAATGAGTACGGCACAGCAAAGCGGAAGAACAACAAGCGTATATGCCCCGATACACATATGCGTAGCATTCAGCAACCAGGTTGTTTATGACATAAAAGACGCATTGCAGTTACTGAAAGAGAAATATGCCGGCAAATTGCCCTCGCTCATTACATTTGCCAGCGGGCCAAGCAGGACAGCAGATATTGAAAAAACCTTGGTTACAGGCGTACACGGCCCAAAAGAAGTATATTGTTTCCTGGTTGAAGCATGACCGGAATATATTGTTTCAGCATTTTAAATTATATCACATGCAACATCCCACACAACAGCTTTTTGTTTATGGTTCACTTCGTAGTGGGTTCCGTAATCCTGCCTATAATTACCTTACCCAATATTTCAGGCTGATAGGCGAAGCCGTGGTAAAAGGCAAGTTTTACGACAAAGGCCCGTTCCCGGTAGCTATCCCTGCAAACGAAGATTCATTTATAACAGGAGAATTATATGCTGTAAACAACCCCGACGAATTCAACTGGGCCATACAGCAACTGGATGATTATGAAGGGCTGAATGTGGAACCGGGCGAAACACCGCTTTATAAAAGGGAAATAGTGACGGTGTACCAACAGGGTTCACCTTCCCAGGCATGGATCTACTGGTACAACGGCAGTATACACGGCATGAAAGAGATTGCTACCGGTGATGTGTTGAAATACCTGCAGGAAAAGAACAAACCATAAATGTATTTCAATGACCCCCACATCCAAGAAAATATATTTCCTGTCAGATTTTCATCTTGGCGCACCCAATGTAACGGAAAGCCTTACACGAGAAAAAAAGATCATCCGCTTCCTTGACGAGATAAAAGATGACGCTGCGGAGATTTTCATACTGGGCGACCTGTTCGATTTCTGGTACGAATACAGGAAAGTAGTACCCAAAGGCTATGTAAGGATCCTGGGCAAACTGGCAGAAATTACCGATGCGGGGATTCCGGTCTATTTTTTTGTGGGTAACCACGATATGTGGATGAACGATTATTTTCAGCAAGAACTTAACATCCCGGTCTTTTTTGAACCGAAGGAATTCATTTATAATGGCAGGCACTTCCTTATTGGCCACGGCGACGGACTGGGCCCGGGAGACCACGGTTACAAATTCATAAAAAAAGTATTCCGTAATAAAACCTGCCAATGGTTATTCGGTATACTGCCTCCATATGTAGGCATGGGATTAGCAGGCTATTTCAGCAGGAAAAGCAGGGCACAGACAGGGCAATCTGATGAAGTATTTTTAGGTGAAGACAAAGAATGGCTTATACAGTATTGTAAAGAGGTAATATCAAAAAAACATTATGATTATTTCGTTTTCGGGCACAGGCACCTTCCACTCGATATCAGGCTAGCTGAAAACAGCCGTTACCTGAACCTCGGAGACTGGATAAAATATGACAGCTATGCCGTTTTTGACGGCCATGACATGGTTCTGAAATATTACAACAGCAAATAACAAAATGGCCCGTTCAATTTATTTACTGATACTCATTGCCTGCTTCTTCTTTAGCGGATATTCACAAACACCTGTAATTCAGGAAAACAGCGAACACACATACAAAGATTCAATTTTCAGGTACGAACGTTCTATTCCCGGCGATTTCATTTACCTGAATGTTGATGTACTTGATAACATTTACCTCATCACATCCGGCAACAGGCTTAAAAAACTGAACAGCAAAGGTGATTCAGTTGCTGTTTTCAATGACGTGAAAAAATATGGAAACCCAACCCTTATTGATGTAAACAACCCGTTAAAGATCCTGGTGTATTATAAAAATTATTCCTCTGTTGTTGTGCTGGACAGGTTCCTAACCCAAAGAAACAGCATCAACTTCCTCAAACAGGGCATATTTAGTGTTAATGCCATTTCCACCTCATATGATAATAATATCTGGCTCTTTGATGAACAAGAAAACAAACTGAAAAAAATTGATGAAACCGGC
>OEIV010001411.1_pt1 | contig 11016 bp, 8 predicted proteins | sample 1539231 | NCBI WGS metagenome assembly OEIV01 (sample SAMN03794762, study PRJEB22550) | activated sludge metagenome | feature: wastewater treatment plant; material: activated sludge; isolation source: Wastewater treatment plant of a petroleum refinery complex | place: Argentina: Buenos Aires ... | reverse complement strand
TTATTCTGGCCGACTTGCAAATGGCATTTCAATCATTGATTGTGAACGGACCCTAGGGGAAGCGCATGGATCGCAACGAACGGGAATCGGTCGGCTTCGGCGAATTCAGGACTGGCTGGCCGGTGGTGCTGGCGGCGCTGTTCGGCATCGGCCTCGGGCTATCACCTGTCCCCTTCTACAGCATCGGCATGCTGGCGCCAGAACTGGCGAAGGAATTCGGCTGGAAGTTCGGCGACATCATGGTCGGCCTGCCGATCATGGTATTCGGCGTACTCATCGCCAGCCCGGCGGTCGGCTGGCTGGCCGACCGTCATGGCGTGCGTCGTGTTGCCTTGACCTCGATAGTGCTGTTCTCGCTGGCGTTCATGAGCTTTGCCTTCGGCAATGGCAACATTCAATTGTTCTACCTGAGTTGGGCCCTGATGGCGGTGCTTGGTGCCGGCACCCTGCCCGTCACCTGGACCAGCGCGGTCAACAACCGCTTCGAGGTTCGCAAGGGTCTGGCCCTCGGCCTCGCCTTGCTCGGAACGGGACTGTTTGGCTTCGCCATCAAGCCGCTCACGGCATGGCTGATCGCGAACTTCGGCTGGCGGGGCGCCTATCTCGCCATCGGCGCGTTGCCGCTGCTGGTGGCCTTCCCGATCGCCTATTTCGCCTTCCACGATATCGGCGACACGGGACGCTCTCGGGAGGCGCGGCAGGTCGCCAACCGTGCCCGCAGCGCCGGTACGCCAGGGCTGACTTTCGTCGAGACGCTGAAGGAGTGGCGCTTCTGGCTGCTGGCCGCCGCCTTCGTGTTGATCTCCTATGCCGTCGGCGGTCCCATTCCCAACATGGAGAACATCCTTCGAACGGCAGGCTTCGGCCCCGCCGACGTGGTCAGCCTCGCCGCCACGATCGGTCTGTCGGTCATCGTCGGGCGGCTCCTGGGGGGCTGGCTGATCGATCGTTACTGGGCTCCCGGCGTCGCCTTCGTCATGCTCAGCGTGCCGGCGATCGCCTGCTGGTATCTGGCCGGCGGCGGCCTGGACAACGATTCGACGCGGCTGGCGATCTTCATGATCGGCTTCGCCGCCGGCGTCGAGTACGATCTGATGGCCTTCCTCGTCGCCCGCTATTTCGGCATGAAGAGCTATGGCGCGATTTACGGCACGCTATATGGCTTTTTCGCCGTTGGCGCCGGCCTTGGCCCCGTGATGTTCGGCAAGGCCTTCGACCAGGCCGGCAACTACCAGTCGGCGTTGCGCATTGCCGCGGTCATGTTCCTGGCCGGGGCCCTGCTGTTGCTGCCGCTGGGACGTTACCGCCGTTTCGACCGTCAGTAACACGATGGCCGTGTCGCCGCAGCCCCGCTTTGGCCCCGTTCTGTGCGGAACCGTGGTTTGCGCCTCGGTGAACGCCGTGGTTCGCGCCTACCGCGATCACCTCGACATGACGGTGGTCGAGGATTGCACGCTCGCCGCGGAGATCGCCGAAGCCTGGGGGCAACCCGGACTCGCCGGTCGGCGAATCGTCACCCTGGGCGCCGATGCCGCCGATCCGGCCACGCACTGGCTGCGCTTGCTGGAGATACCCCATGCACCGCCACCGGCGCCGCTGGGCCGACTGGGCTGGCTGGCCATGGAGGTGCTGGTGGCCGACGTGCGGGCATTGGGCCGGACGCTATCCGCTTCGCCATTTCAAATTCGCGGCGAACCGCGCCCCCTTGCCGTCAGCGACGACATCTGGGCCATGCAGGCGGTGGGGCCGGCGGGCGAGGTTCTCTATCTCACCGAGGTACGGGCCCAGGTGCCGCCGTTCCGGTTACCGGCCCCGGCGCGGCGAACCGCCGAACGGCTGTTCATTCCGGTATTGGCGGCGGCGGCCCGTGACCCGACGTTGGCCGACTACGAGCGGCTGGCCGGCAGCGCCGGTCTGCGCTTCGAAACGCGCGTCTCGGCTCTCAACGCGGCGCTGGCGGTCGACCCAGAGCGCGCCCGACCCGTGGCCACCGTGCAACTGGATGGCGCAAGCCTCATCGAAATCGATGAAGTTCCCGAACTTGCTCCGGACGACGACCCGCACACCCTGCCATCCGGCCTCGCCATGGTCAGCTTCGTGGCCGACCAGGCCCGGCCTCCGGACGACGGCGGCGCCTGGCGCGACATTCGTCCCCGCGCCGGCTGGCCGGCCAGCGGCATCGCCATCGCGCGCGGCCCCGCCGGCGAATGGATCGAATGGCTGAAGCCGGCGGCGCCGCCAACACCTTTCCATGTCAGTCGAGGAAGCACATGAAGCACAGCGAACTGATGGCCGCCTTGCGCGGCGCCCTTGGCGCCGAGCAGGTGCTGGACGACGACACGACGCGTCGATATTTTTCCCACGATCTGTTCTGGAGCGGTAAGCCGCCGGCCTGCGTGGTGGTGCCGCGTAACGTCCAGGACGTTGCCACGGCCGTGCGGTTGGCCACGGCCGCCGGCCACCCGGTCGTGCCGCGCGGCGGCGGCATGTCCTATACCGGCGGCTATGTCGCCGACGACGAAAGCGCCGTCCTGTTCGACACGCGCAAAATGAACCGGGTACTGGCGATCGACGAGGAAAACCGCCAGGTCACCGTCGAAGCCGGCTGCACCTGGATCGCGCTGCACGAAGCGTTGGCCGCCAAGGGGCTGCGCACGCCCTATTGGGGCCCCTTGTCCGGCAAGCGCGCCACCATCGGCGGCACCCTTTCGCAGAACAGCGTTTTCTTCGGTTCCGTGCGCCATGGCAGCGCCGCCGAATCGGTGCTCGGCATCGACGCGGTGCTCGCCAACGGTGAACTCCTGCGCACCGGCGCCGCTTCCCGACGCGACGGCCAGGCCTTCGTGCGCTGGGGCGGCCCCGACCTGACCGGGCTCCTGGTCGGCGATGCCGGCGCGCTGGGCATCAAGGTGTCAGCGAGCTTCCGCCTGATCCCGCAGCCCGGGGCCGTGGGCTTCGGCTCCTACGCCTTCGACGACTTCGCCGCCATGCTGCGCACTCAGGCCGATCTGTCGCGTTCCGGCCTGGGCGCCGAAGCCTTCGGCATCGATGCCTACAAGGCGCGCAATTCCGCCCAAACGGGCAAGCAGCTCGGCGAAGCGGCCAAGACCGCCGCCGGCGTCCTCAAGTCGGGCAAATCCTTGCTGGCCGGCCTCAAGGATGTCGCCGGCATGGCCCTGGCCGGCACCGGCGACCTGGAGAACGCGGCCTACTCCCTGCATCTGACGGTCGAAGGCGACGACGACGCGCACGTCGCCCGTCAGCTTGACAAGATCGAGGCCCTGGCCCGCGCCAACGGCGGCCGGGTGCTGCCGCCGATCGTGCCGAAGGGCTTGCGCGGCCGCCCGTTTCCCCCGCTGCGCTCGGCCCTGGGCGTCGACGGTCAGCGCTGGGTGCCGGTGCATGGCATCCTGCCGCTCGGCCGCGTCGTCGGAGCCGTCGGCGAAGTCGAAGCCATGATCGCGGCGCGCCGGGCCGACATCGATCGCCTGGGCCTGCTCTATTCGCCGCTCACCACCAACGTGCCCAACGGCGTGCTGTTCGAGCCGTGTTTCTACTGGATCGACGAGGTGACCGACCTGCATATCGACGCCACCGAACTCACCAGCCCACCAGCGGCTTGGCGCGACCGGTCGCCGCGCGAAGACCGTCGCGGCCTGGCGCACGAGCTATGGCGGGAATCCGCGCGCATCATGGCCCGTCACGGCGCCGTGAATTTCCAGATCGGTCGCGCCTATCCCTACCTGGCCAATGTCGACCCGTCCTACGCCGAACTGGTGCGCGCCATCAAACGGCACCTCGATCCCATGAACCTGATGAACCCGGGCGCCCTGGTCGGCAACACGGCCTCCTGAACCATGCCAAGCATTTCTTCCTCTCTTTCCGCGCCGCTGGCCGGTTTGCTCGCCGCACTGGCGATCAGCCCGGCTGTCGCGGCCGAGACCGGACAGCTACTGAAGGGCCGCATCGCCTTCCTGCGCTGCGCCGCCTGCCACGGCCTGAAGGCCGGCGAGCCCGACAAGGTCGGACCCAACCTGCGCGGCGCAATCGGCGCCGCCGCCGCCCAGGCCAAGGATTTCGCCTACACCAACGCACTGCGCCGGGCCGGGCTGCGCTGGGACGACGCCACACTGCGTCGCTGGATCGCGGCGCCGAGCGAACTGGTGCCCGGCACCGCCATGGCCTATGTCAATGAACTGGGCGAGGCCGACATCGAGGCACTGATCGCCTATCTGAAGAGCGAGGTGACCAAGCCATGACCGACCCGCAACGCGGCTTTACCATCGAGGGTTTCGACGAAGCCGTGATCATCGTGCGCCGGCCGGAGCCTCACCTGGCCTGCTGGCTGGATGTCGGCGGCTTCACGGTGGCGCATCGTGGCGTGGTCGATCCCCGCCTGCTCGCGGCCTGGGCGCTGCCAGCCGGCGCCGCCGGCGAGGAGTGGCTGCTGTCGCATCCGGACGTCGGCACCGGTCGCGTCCGCCTGGTCCAGCTCGGCGGCGCCGGCCAGCAGGACGACCTGCGCGCCGACGACCAGTGTTGGGACCACGGCGGCATCTTCGATCTCAACGTGCGCGTGCTCGACATCGCGGCCAAGGCCGCCGCCTTGCGCGAATTGCAGTGGCACGGCGCCTCGCCGCCCGTGACCTGGGACTTCGGCGCCGTGCGCGTCCGCGAGTGGATCGTCCGCGGCCCGGACAATGTTCGGCTGGCGCTGATCGAACGCGTGGCGCCGCCGCTGGCCGATTTCGACCATCTCCGGCATTTCAGCCAGGTCTTCAATTCCAGCCAGATCGTGCGCGACATGGATGCCGCCTTGACCTTCTACCGCGACGTTCTCGGCTTCCGACTCACCGTCGATCACGACGCGCCCGCCTATCCCGCCGGCCGGCCGAACGTGCTGGGCCTACCATCCCTGCCGGCGGGCGGCGCCAGCCTGTCGATCCGCATCGTTCATCCTGGCGGAGCCATGGCCGGGTCGATCGAACTGGTGGCGATCCGTGGTGCCGCCGGACTGGATGTCAGCACGCCCTCCGGTCCGCCCCACCATGGCATGGCCGCGCTGCGCCTGCCGGTGAGGGGCATGCCGGCCTTGACGGCACACTTGCGCGACCAGGGCGTCGCCATCGCCATGGCGCCAACGCGGGTCTGTCTGGCGCCCCACGGCGAAGTGACCGTCATGGCGGTGCGCTCGCCCGAAGGCGCCTGGCTCGAGTTCTACGAACCGGCCGTTGCCGCCGGCGCCGCCGCCTGACGGCGGGCAGGTCGGCCTCCGCTCACACCCGCTCGAAAATTCCCGCGGCGCCCATGCCGGTGCCGACACACATGGTAACCATGCCGTACTTGAGTGCGGCGTCGCGCTGGAAGGCGTGCGCCAGCGTGGCGGTGCGGATGGCGCCGGTGGCGCCGAGCGGATGACCGAGCGCGATGGCGCCGCCGAGCGGATTCACCTTGGCGGGATCGAGGTCGAGTTCCTTCATCACCGCCAGCGACTGCGCGGCGAACGCCTCGTTGAGTTCGATCCAGTCCAGCTGTTCCTTCGTCACGCCGCCCAGCTTGCAGGCGCGCGGAATGGCTTCGATCGGGCCGATGCCCATGATCTCCGGCGGCACGCCGACCACGGCATAGGACACGAAGCGCGCCAGCGGCTTGACGTTGTAACGCTTGACGGCCGCCTCGCTCATCAGCAGCACCGCCGCCGCGCCGTCGGACATCTGCGAGGCATTGCCGGCGGTCACGGAGCCTTTCGCCGCGAACACCGGCTTCAGCCTGGCCAGGGATTCCAGGGTGGTGCCGGGCCGCGGGCCTTCATCGTTCTCGACCATGCGCTGCCGAATCCTGACGTTGCCGCTGGCGAGGTCGGGCAGATGCTCGCGTGCCTCATACGGCGAAATCTCGGCCTTGAACCGGCCGCCGGCAATGGCGGCCAGCGCCCGGCGGTGCGATTCGGCGGCGAAGCCATCCTGCTGCTCGCGGGATACCTGCCAGCGCGCCGCGACGTTCTCGGCGGTGATGCCCATGCCGAAGGCGATGGCGCGGTTCGCGTCATTGAAGAAGGCGGGGTTGGCGGCCACCTTGTTGCCGACCATTTGCGCCATGGCGGTCATCGATTCCGTACCGGCGCCGATGGCGACCTCGCACTCGCCGAGCCGGATGCGGTCGGCCGCCATCGCCACGGCATTGAGGCCGGAGGCGCAGAAGCGATTGACGGTGATGGCCGGCACGCTGGCCGGCAGACCGGCCAGCAGCGCGCCGATGCGGGCGACGTTCATGCCCTGCTCCGCTTCCGGCATGGCGCAGCCGACCACCACGTCGCCGATTTCCTTGGCGTCGAGGCCGGGCGCGGCGGCCACGGCCAGTCGCAGCACGTGGGCCAGCATGTCGTCCGGGCGCACGTTGACGAAAGCGCCCTTGCGCCGCGCCACCGGCGTGCGCGTGGCGGCGACGATATAGGCATCCTGCACGATCTTGCTCATGTCATTCTCCTCGTTCGGCCGCCTCAGTTGCGCAGGGGCTTGCCGGTTTCCAGCATGTGGGCGATGCGCGCCTGCGTCTCGGGCGTTTTCAGCAGTGCGACGAATTCACGCCGCTCGATGTCGAGCAGCCATTGCTCGCCGACCAGCGAGCCGGCCTCGATCTCGCCACCGCACAACGCCACCGCCGCCGCGCGCGCGACCCGATAGTCGTGGTCGGAAATCTGGTTGCCGGCGCGCATGTTGGTCAGCGCCATCTCGCAATTGGCGATGCCGGTGCGTCCGGCCACCACAACGGCGTTGGGCCGGGCCGGCGGCGCGTAGCCCGATTCGGCGAGCGAGCGCGCCTGACGAAGAGCCACGTAGAGCAACTCCTGCGGGTTGAACACGATGGTGTCGGCGGCTTCCAGGAAACCCATGCCCCGCGCTTCGAGCGCCGAACCTGAGGTCTGGCCCTGGGCGATCAGCATGAACGGATTTTGCAGGAAGGGAAACGGCTCGCCATACGCCGCCTGGGTGGCCAGCGCGGCGGCACGCCTGGCGAAGTGAGTGCAGCCGCCACCGGCGGGAATCAGGCCGACGCCGGCCTCGACCAGGCCGATGTAGGACTCGAAGGCGACGACGCGGCGCGCGACGGCCACCGCCAACTCGCAGCCGCCGCCGAGCGCCATGCCCTGCACGGCAGCCACCGTCGGCACGCCGGCATAGCGCAAGGCCATGGCTGCCTGCTGAAAAGCGGCGACATGCTTGTCGAGCTCGTCAAAGCGCCCCGCCGCCACGGCTTCGGCCACTTCCTTGAGGTTGGCGCCGACCGCGAACGGCGCCTCGTGCCAGATCACCAGTCCCGCGAAATCGCGCTCGGCCAGCGCCACGGCCTCCTTGACGCCCAGGATGACGTCGCGGCCCAACGAGTGCATCCTGGTGGTGACCGACAGGATGGCGATGCCGGGGTCGACGTCGTCGCGCACCCACAGGCGCACGCCCTCGTTCGCCCACACCTGGCGTCCCGCCACGGCTGACTTTTCCCCGACCAGCCGATCCGGCACCAGCTGGCGCGCATACACAGGCAGGGTCGAGCGAGACTCGGGCCGGCCGGCGCTGGCCGACCACGAACCGTCGGCGCCATGCACGCCATCGACCCGGCTCACCCAATCCGGCAGCGGCACGTTCGCCATGGCCTGGCCCGCCGCGATGTCCTCGGCGACCATGGCCGCGACCTCCCGCCAGCCGGCGGCCTGCCACAGTTCGAACGGGCCGCGGCTCCAGCCGTAGCCCCAGCGCATCGCCAGGTCGACGTCGCGCGCCGAGTGGGCAATTTCGGCCAGCAGCACCGCGCAGTAATGGAAAATGTCGCGATGCACGGCCCACAACAGTTGCGCCTGCGGATGATCGGCGGCACGCAGCTGGCGCAGCCGCTCGGCGGGGTCCTTGACCTTGAGGATCGCATCGACCTCCGCTACCACCGCCCCGGCCGACTCGCGGTAATCGCCGAGCTTGAGATCCAGCACCTTGGTCAGCTTGCCCTCGCGGCGATAAACGCCGGCACCGACTTTCTGGCCGATCGCGCCCTTGGCGATCAAGGCCTGCGCCCAGGCCGGCACGCCGTAGTAGCGATGCCACGGATCGTTCGGCAGGCCATTCTTCATGGTATTGATGACGTGGCCCATGGTGTCCATGCCCACCACGTCGAGCAGCCGATAGGTCGCCGACTTCGGCAGGCCGATGCGCGCGCCGGTCAGGGCATCCACTTCGTCGAAGCTCAAGCCGAGCCGCTCGGTGTGATGCGCCACCATCAGCAGCCAGGCGACGCCGACCCGGTTGGCGACGAAGTTGGGTGTGTCCAGCGCGCGGATGACGCCCTTGCCCAGGCGCGTGGTCAGCCAGCTTTCCAGGTGGTCGAGCATGCCCGCGTCCGACGTGACGCAGGGGATGATCTCGACCAATGCCATGTAGCGCGGCGGGTTGAAGAAATGGATGCCGCAGAAGTTCGGCCGGTGCGCGTCCGGCATCGCCTCAGCCAGCTTGTTGATCGACAGGCCGGAGGTGTTGGAGGCAATGATGGTGCCGGGCTTCACGTGCGGCGCGATCTTCTTGTAGAGGTCTTCCTTCCACTCGAACTTCTCGGCGATCGCCTCGATCACCAGGTCGCAGCCGGCCAGCTTGCCCAGGGCGTCGTTGTAATTCGCCGGTTCGATCAGGCCGGGCCGGTCCGTCGCGCCGAAGGGCGCCGGCTTGAGCTTCTTCAGGCCGTCGAGTGCTTTTCCGACAATGCCGTCGGGATTGCCCTCGAGCGCGGCCAGATCGAACAGCACCACGGGAATGTCGGCATTGGCGAGATGGGCGGCGATCTGCGCGCCCATCACGCCCGCGCCCAGCACCGCCACCTTGCGGACGAACAGTTTGCTCACTGCGTTCTCCTTGAAAAATCCGGATCGACCGCCAGCCGGCTCACGCCAGCCCGGTCATCAACTGCACCATCACCGTGTCGCCGGGACTGACTTTGTCGCGCTCCGGTTCGAGCACGATCAGGCAGTCGGCTTTCGCCATCGAGCTCAGCACGCCCGAGCCCTGCGCGCCGGTCGGCCGCACGCACCACGCGCCGTCCTGCTGGAACAGGATACCGCGCTGGAATTCCGTGCGGCCACGGCCTTTCTTCATCGCCTCGACGCAACGCGCCGGGAAAGCGGGAAACTCCGGCACCGGATCGACGCCCATCAGCTTCAGCAGCGCCGACCTGACGAACTGGTAGAACGTCACCATCACCGCCACCGGATTGCCCGGCAGGCCGAACAGCCAGGCGCCGCCCATGCCATCGGCGCCGCCGGCATCCATGCGGCCAAAAGCCATGGGCCGGCCGGGCTTCATGGCGATCTTCCAAAACGCCACCTCGCCGAGCTTGGCCATCATCTGCTTGATGAAATCGGCCTCGCCCACCGACACGCCGCCGCTGGTGACGATGGCGTCGGCGCAGGCCGAGGCTTCCTTGAACGCCTTCTCCAGGGCATCGGGCTGGTCCTTGACCACGCCCATGTCGATCACCTCGCAGCCCAGCCGCGTCAGCATGCCCCAGAGCGTATATCGATTGCTGTCATACACCGCGCCGGGGAACAGCGGCGTGCCGATCGAGCACAGTTCGTCGCCAGTGGAGAACAGCGCCACCCGCACGCGCCGGCGCACCGAGACCTCGGCCACGCCCAGCGAGGCGACGATGCCGATCTCGGCCGGCCGCAACAGCGTGCCAGCGTGGATGGCCGCCTCGCCCGCCCTGAGGTCCTCGCCGGCGCGACGTAAATTCTGTTCGGCGCGCTGCCCCGGCGGCACGGTCACTTCGTCGCCCTCGACGCGCGCGACCTCCTGGATCACCACGCAATCTGCGCCGGCCGGCAGCACGGCACCGGTCATGATGCGCAGCGCCTCGCCACGGCTGACTTTGCCGTCGAAAGCGCGCCCCGCGAAAGCCGTGCCGATGTTCCGCAAGCGCGTCTCGCCATCCGCCGCCAGATCGGCGTGGCGCACCGCCCAGCCGTCCATGGCCGAGTTGTCGTGCGACGGCACCTGAATGGGCGAAATCACATCCTCGGCCAGCACCCGGCCGAGCGCCTGGCGCACGAATACCCGCTCGTGGCCGGCCACCGGCGCCAGCATATCCAGCACAATGCGCCGCGCCCGGTCCACCGGCAGGGCATTGGGGTCGTAATCGTCGAGACAGGAAAAGTTCAGCGAAGACATCGCGACACCGGAAAATGGGGCAACTGGCGTATTTTAATTCGGCGACGGCGGGATTTTCGGCGTCTGGGCATCACATAGCCGGCCAGGAATCACCGCCGCCAATCGCCATGCCATCGATACCATGCTGCGCACCCTCTGGCTGCGAAGCCGCCATCGAGGCCGCCTACCAAGCCACCAAGGTTATCCTCCCAGCTTTGCAGGAACGCCGCAAGCACTTACCGATAGTAACGACTGTATGGCACCCAAATGACCGAAAACTTTCCGTCATTGAACAAAGTGCTTCTTTCAAATCAACTGGTTGTCATACTAAATCAAACCGCGAAGGCGGCGCAAATGGCAGTGGCCTTATCGCGCGTTTGCGACTGGCTACAATAGTCCGGTCAGTTGCGAATCGTCAGCCATCGCCATGATCGCCAGCATCAAGGAGTTTTTCAGCCAGTTCATCGAGCCCGGCACGCGGCAGGACGCGGCTGGCGTCGCGCAGGCACTGGGGCATCGAGAACAGCCTGCATTGGGTCCTCGACGTCACGTTCCGCGAGGATGACTGCCGTATCCGCAAAGACCACGCGCCCCACAATTTCACCGCCCTGCGCAAGTTCGCCCTCGCCTTGCTGCGCCAGGACTCCCAGTATCCCAAGCGCAACCTCCGTTCTCGTCGCAAAACAGCAGACCGCCTACCTGACTATCGCGCTTCATTGCTCGGCCTCGCTCCGCTACGCTAAATGCGATTGCCCTGGTTGCGGGCTGACATGCCGCCATCGCTCACCCGCATCGCCGAAACACCGCGCGGGGGCTTGTATGGCATTGAAATATT
>OEIV010001410.1_pt1 | contig 11019 bp, 7 predicted proteins | sample 1539231 | NCBI WGS metagenome assembly OEIV01 (sample SAMN03794762, study PRJEB22550) | activated sludge metagenome | feature: wastewater treatment plant; material: activated sludge; isolation source: Wastewater treatment plant of a petroleum refinery complex | place: Argentina: Buenos Aires ... | reverse complement strand
AAGTCCCTGGCCGTACGCAGGCCACGATGCTCCGGGGCCAGGCAGAAGCGGCTCGCCTCCACCATGCGCTCGTTCCTGCGGCGGCGTTCGGCGATGTAGCGCTTCACGGCCTCGCGTGGCCCGCCTTCGCGCATGTAGCTGAGCATGGGCAGGGCGTCCGCGCTTTCGTCAGGTTCCACGAAACGCACACAGCCCACGAGCACATCGTTCAGGTACCAGCCGAAGTGCAGGGCCCGCGCATCGAAGGCGTCCACATCAAGGCCATCGCTGCTGCCGTTCAGGAAGCCGGCCTGCCGGCTTTCGCTGTAGATGCGGTAGCGGAAGCGGAAGTACTCCTCCAGCTTGGCAGGCTCGGTGATGGGGGTGAGGGTGATCATGACGGTCGGGGTTCGCGGGTTCATTCCGCCCGTGTCGCTCCGGTCATCGCTCTGCTGAAACTATCCGGGTGTTCGATGCGGCTTCAAGGCTTCTGACGAGGGCCGTTTATGCGGAGCGAAGCGCCTGTTTCGGGGAGCCGATGGAGCCCAGGAGGTGGAGCAGTTGGCCCCAAGCGCTCCGGCTGATGGGGGCCGGCCGGCCGTTCAGCATCACCTGGTCGCGGCCTTGGAGGGCGTCGGCATGGTGCAGGGCCACGATGCAACTGCGGTGCGTGCGGAGGAAGACGCGGTCGCCGATGCGCTGGCCGCAGCATAGGCGTTCCTCCAGGTCGCTGAGGCCGTGCAGCAGCACCATGCTGTCGCCGTTGGTGAAGTGCAGGCGGCTGTACTTGTCCTCCGCATCGATGCGCAGGATGGTGTTGAGCGGGATGAAGACGGGACCGAAGGCGCTCTTCAGGAGGAGGGGGAAGCGGGGTGCCATGGTGTGGGCTGTTTTAAGAGTGGATGCCCCATCCGTGCACCTGGTTATCGATCGCCCGAGGTCCGTGCGCCACCGTCGATGCGGAGCGCGGCTCCACGGTCGGTCCGAGGCCCTCCGTCCATCACACGTCCCCCACCTCCCGCCCGCCATGTACCTTGCTTCCGTGCTGTCCGCCTTCACCCACCGCATCGCCCTGTTCCTCCTTGTCCTGCTGCTGCATGAGCAGGCCCAGGGCCAGCGCTGGGGTGGTCACGTCGCGGCGCGGATCCAGGCCTTGCACGAACGCGGTGTGACCTTCCTGCCCGTGGACCTGGTGGGGGAGGCTGTTGCGGATGACCGGACCACGGCGCGCTGGCAGGAAGCGACCGCACGGGCCACCGTGCTGTCCCTGCGCGCGGAAGCGGTGGCGCTGGTGTTGCGCGGCGCGGCCCCCGCCATGACGGTGACGCTGCCCACCCCCGACGGACCGCTGACGCTGGAGCTGGAGCGCTGGCAGCCGTTGGCCGATGGCTTCACGGTGACCACGGCGACGCGCGGCGCCGTGCCGGTGGAGCCGGGTGTGCACTACCGGGGGCGGGTGCGGGGCGAGGCGGCTTCGGTCGCGGGCCTGAGCGTGTTCGGCGATGAGCTGATGGGTGTGGTGCGCGATGCGCAGGGCACGCTCGTGCTGGGCCGGTTGAACGGGTCAGCCGCCGGTATCCACGTGGTGTACCGGGAGCACGACCTGCGGCTGCGCCGGCCGATGACCTGCGGCACGACGCACGACGGCGATCCCTACCACGCCAGTGAGCTCCAGGGCGATCCCGACGACCGCAGCATCCGCTGCGTGAAGTTCTACTGGGAGGTGGACCATCCCATCTTCGTGGACAAGGGTGGCGTGGTGGCGGCCACGAACTATGTCACGGGCCTCTTCAACCAGAGCGCCATCCTGTTCGACAACGACGGGGTGGACGTGCAGCTGCAGGAAGTGTTCGTGTGGGACGTGCCCAGCCCCTACACCGGGCCGTCCACGAGCAACTACCTGAACCAGTTCGGGGCGTACCGCACCAGCTTCAACGGCGATCTGGCGCACCTGCTGGGCTACGGCGGCAACGGGGGCATCGCCTGGATCAACTCCTTGTGCGGAGGCACGTCCTCGCGCATGGCGTACAGCGACATCAACAGCAGCTACAGCAATGTGCCCACCTACAGCTGGAGCGTGGAGGTGGTGACGCACGAGCAGGGGCACAACCTGGGCTCGGCGCACACGCACGCCTGCGTGTGGAACGGCAACGGCACGGCCATCGACGGCTGCGGTCCCACCGCGGGTTACACCGAGGGCTCCTGCGCCACGGGTCCGTTGCCGGCGGGCGGGGGCACCATCATGAGCTATTGCCACCTGGTGGGCGGTGTGGGCATCTACTTCGCCAACGGCTTCGGTCCGCAGCCGGCGGCGGTGATCCGCAACCGGGTGAACGCGGCCACCTGCCTGGCGCAATGCGGCAGCACCTGCGACCCACCGGGCACGCTGAGCGTGACGAACCTCACCAGCAACGCGGCCACCCTGAGCTGGACGAACCTGGGCGTGCCCTCCTACACGCTGCGCTGGAAGCCGCAGGCCGCGCCCGCATGGACCACCATCCCGGGGCTGACCACCACGACCTATGCGCTCACGGGGCTCAGCCAGACGACCGCGTACGAGTTCCAGGTGCAGAGCGACTGCGGCGCGGCCACGTCGGCGTTCAGTGCGGGCACCGTGTTCACCACGCCGGCCCCCTGCCCGGACGCCTTGGAGCCGAACGGGACCTTCGCCACAGCGGCACAGGTGTCGCTTCCAGCGAACATCAGTGCGTTGATCGCCACGGCATCGGACGCCGATCACTATGGGTTCAGCATCACGGGCACAAGCACCATCAGCATCTTCCTGTCCGGTCTGCCGGCGAACTACAACGTGAGGCTGCTCGGTTCAGGCGGGAATCAGCTGGCCTTGGCGCAGAACAGCGGCACGAACAGCGAGTTCATCAGCTACGCGAATGCGGCGGCCGGCGCCTATGTGGTGCATGTGTTCGGCGCCAATGGTGCGAACGACCCGGTGGCCTGCTACAGCCTGTCGATCTCCGCGCAGTCCAGCACCTGCGATCGCCCGCAGAGCCAATCGGTCAGCAACCTCACGTACACCAGCGCCACCCTGAACTGGTCCGCAGTGCAAGGTGCATCTGGATACGATGTGCAATGGAAGGAGAGCGCGGCGCCGAACTGGACGCTGGTCACCGGCGTCACGGGCACCAGCCTGCCGCTGACCGGCCTGGCATGGAGCACGGCGCATCAGTTCCAAGTGCGCGCGGTCTGCCAGGGCACGGTGGGCGGTCAGGGCGGCACGTCGCCGTGGTCACAGCCCACCAGCTTCACCACCGGCACGCCGCCCTGTGAGGTGGCGCCGCCCACGGTGCTCGCGGCGAAGGTGCTCCTGGACGGCGCCTGGCGCAGCGCGGCCAACCTGATGGTGGACAGCCTTCGGCGGCAGGGGGTGCTCCCGCTCACCGAACCGTACTCGGCCACGGGGCATGTGCTCACCGGGGCCACAACGACCACGACACAGGTCCTGGCCGTCACCGGGGCGAACGCCATCACGGACTGGGTGCTGGTGGAACTGCGATCGGCCACCACGCCCGCCCAGGTGCTGGAGGCCAGAGCGGCGCTGGTGCAACGCGATGGCGATGTGGTGGCGGTGGATGGTACATCGCCGTTGGGCTTCTGCCTGGCGGCCGGCAGCTACCACGTGGCGGTGCGGCACCGCAACCACCTGGGGGTGATGACCGCCCAGCCGATCGCGCTGAACGGAACGGCCACCGCCCTGGACCTGAGCGTGTCCACCACGGCCACCTGGGGCTCCAATGCGCGCAAGAGCGCCAACGGCCGCACCCTGCTGTGGTCGGGGAACGTGGTGGGCGATGGACAGGTGAAGTACACCGGTGGCGGCAATGACCGCGATCCGATCCTGACGCTGATCGGCGGCACGGTGCCCACCGCCACCGTGGCCGGATACCACGCGGCGGATGTGACGCTCGACGGGCTGGTGAAGTACACCGGCTCCGGCAACGACCGCGATCCCATCCTGAGCAACGTGGGCGGCACGGTGCCGACGGCGACGGTGAGCCAGCAGTTGCCATAATTTCCTGAACGGCTCGACGTTCAGCGTGCATGTCGAAGCGGCGCCGATGCGTCCTCATCCGGCCCGGTGTTGTGCTGGTGGCCGCGCTGCTCGTCGGGCGGATGGCCGCGCAGACCGATGTGCTGCTCGAGGTGGGCGGGCGATACGTCCAGGGCGGGCTGCCGGTGGAGTACACCGAGGGGACCAGCCGGACCGTGGAGCAGGTGGACCGCCGGGGTTCGACCGGCGCCGTGGTGGACCTGGCCGTGCTCATCCGTGGGCGTTCGGATCGTTTCGGCGTGCTGCTGGGTCCCGCCGTACACATTGGCAGTCAGCGGGCCCAGGGGCGCTCCGTGATCAGCACATCCCGGCCCTCCAGCTTCGAGAGCACCACCAGCACCTGGACCGGGACCTTCAAGGCGCCCGTGCTCTCGCTCGGCATGGCGCTGCACGCCTGGTGGCAGGCCGCACCTCGGTTCGCGGTCACGTTCGGCCCTCGATTCGGTGTGGTCCACCTGCCCTCGGCCCGGGAGGAGGGGACGCTGCGCACGGTCACGGTCCGCTATGATGCCGGGTGGAACCCCATCTCCACCGGAACGGAGGAGACCGCCTATGCCTTTGATGTTCCGGTGCGGCAGCGCACCCTGGCCACCGCGGGTATGCAGGCCGGGGTCCGTTTCCTGCCCCTGCCCGGTCTGGTGCTCGCGCTCAGCGGGGGGGCGGAGTTCGGGTTGACGGACCCGGTCTACCACCCTGGCGCCCAGGCCTTCGGGGCCCTGACCGTAGGGTGGATGCTCCCGCTTGGGACCTCGCCACCGGCTGTTGAAAACTGAGGGCGATCGTTGAAAACCGTTCCCCGGATCGGCCGACCGGGGCTGCGGGGGCTGGGCTACCTTCGTGGCGCCCCGCCGGAACCCTTGTCCCTGTTGGCTCTCCGGCGTTCGGGCCCGGGCGGCCGCCGCGTTGGATGCCGCGTTCCGGACCCTGTGGGCGGTGAAGCACGATGAGCGAGACGACCTATAGTGAAGAGCACATCCGGTCACTGGACTGGAAGGAGCACATCCGCCTGCGGCCGGGCATGTACATCGGCAAGCTGGGCGACGGCAGCAGCTACGACGACGGCATCTACATCCTGCTCAAGGAGGTGCTGGACAACTGCATCGACGAGTACGTCATGGGCCACGGCAGGAAGGTCGAGGTCACCATCGACGGCGGGCGCGTGGAAGTGCGCGACTACGGGCGGGGCGTGCCGCTGGGCAAGGTGATCGACGTGGTGAGCAAGATCAACACCGGCGCCAAGTACGACAGCAAGGCCTTCAAGAAGAGCGTGGGCCTGAACGGCGTGGGTACCAAGGCGGTGAACGCGTTGAGCACCTACTTCCGCATCGAGAGCGTGCGCGACGGGCAGATGAAGCGGGCGGAGTTCGACCGCGGGGTGCTGCGCAAGGACGAGAAACTGCAGCCCAGCACCGAGGCCAACGGCACGCGCGTGGTGTTCGAGCCGGACACCGAGATGTTCCGCCACTACCAGTACCGTGACCAGCACATCGAGCGGCTGCTGTGGAACTACTGCTACCTGAACACGGGCCTCACCATCGTGTACAACGGGCAGCGCTTCCAGAGCAAGAACGGCCTGCTGGACCTGCTCACCACCAAGATGGACGGAGAGCCGTTGTACCCCATCATCCACCTGGTGGGGGACGACATCGAGGTGGCGATGACCCACGCCAACCACTACGGCGAGGAGTACTACAGCTTCGTGAACGGCCAGCACACCACGCAGGGCGGCACGCACCAGGGCGCCTTCCGCGAGGGGGTGGCCAAGGTGATCAAGGAGTTCTTCAAGAAGGACTGGGAGGCCGGCGACATCCGCACGGGCATCGTGGCGGCCGTGAGCGTGAAGGTGATCGAGCCGGTGTTCGAGAGCCAGACCAAGACCAAGCTGGGCAGCCTGGAGGTGGAGCCGGGCGGGCAGAGCATGCGCAGCTTCGTGGGCGACTTCCTGGCCACCAAGCTGGACAACTTCCTGCACAAGCACCCGGAGACCACCCAGGCCCTGCAGGCGAAGATCCTCGAGAGCGAGCGCGAGCGCAAGGAACTGAGCGGCATCCGCAAGCTCGCCCGCGAACGCGCCAAGAAGGCCAGCCTGCACAACCGCAAGCTGCGCGACTGCCGCATCCACCTCAGCGACTCCAGGAACGACCCGCGCAAGCAGGAGACCACCCTCTTCATCACCGAGGGCGACAGCGCCAGCGGCAGCATCACCAAGAGCCGCAGCGTGGAGACGCAGGCCGTCTTCAGCCTCAAGGGCAAGCCGCTCAACAGCCACGGCCTCACCAAGAAGGTGGTGTACGAGAACGAGGAGTTCAACCTCATCCAGGCCGCGCTCGACATCGAGGACGGCATGGACGGGCTGCGCTACAACCGCATCGTCATCGCCACCGACGCCGACGTGGACGGCATGCACATCCGGCTGCTGCTGATGACCTTCTTCCTGCAGTTCTTCCCCGACCTGGTGAAGAACGACCACCTCTACATCCTGCAGACGCCCCTGTTCCGCGTGCGCAACCGGAAGGAGACCGTGTACTGCTACAGCGATGAGGAGCGCCAGAAGGCCCTCGCGCGGCTGGGCCGTGATCCGGAGATCACCCGCTTCAAGGGCCTGGGCGAGATCAGCCCCGACGAGTTCAAGCACTTCATCGGTCCCGACATGCGGCTGGAGCCGGTGATGATCACCAAGGACGCAGCCGTGCAGCAGCTGCTGGACTTCTACATGGGCAAGAACACCCCCGAGCGGCAGGAGTTCATCATCGGCAACCTGCGCGTGGAGAAGGACGTGGTGAACGACAAGCCGGAGGATCCGGTGAAGGCGATCGCCCGCAAACTGGACGAAGTGGAGGAAGAGGTATGAGGATGAACGCACATGAACCGACCACGGCCTTGTGCTCATCCCGCAGGGGCGGTACAGGTCGTGGGCATCCCGCTGAGCCGGGACAGGTCGTGACCTTGTCCGCATCGACCACCGGTCCCCGTTCACGCTGTTGCGGTGGTCGGAACGTGTTCCTCTGTGTCCATCTCATCGGGGCCCTGGGCCTCCTTGCCGCACCGGCCATCGCCCAGACCACCGGCCAGCTCCGCCTCGTGGTGGACCCGGGGCACGACTTCCAGGTGATCCTCGACGGCACGCACCGGCTGCAGGAGCGCGTGCTTGAGCTGTCCGAAGGCAACCACCGCCTCCAGCTGTGGGCGCCCACCCGCCGCATCGTGGACACCACGGTGTACGTCCGCGCAGGCAGCAGTCGTGAGCTGACGGTGCGGCTGCCCTACTCCCCGGAGTACCTCGCCCATCAGCAGGAAGTGAAGCGTTTCCGCGAGCGTCTGTGGCTGAACAAGGCGCTGCCCACGGTGGCCACGGTGGGCGCCGCGGCGTGGACCACCGTCTCGTACCTGAACTACCGGAAGGCCGGTCGGCAGTTGCAGGACGACAAGGACCTCTACAACACGAGCGCGGACCCCGGCGCGATCGCCGAGCTGAAGGACGAGCGCCTTCCCGCGCACCAGGACGACTTCCGCCGGAGCAAGGTGATGCTGGGCGTGAGCACCGGCGTGTTCGCCGTGGCGGCGGCCTACACCATCTGGTCGTATCGCCGCGCGGACCGGACACCGCTGCCCGTGTTCGACGACAAGGAAAAGGTGCGCTTCGATGGGCTGGTGTGGCTGCCAGGCCCCGATGGGCGCGGGGTGTGGGCGGCCGGATTGACGATCCCCCTGCGATGAGGACCCTGCGCCATCTGATGCTCATGGCCGCCCTTTCGCTGGGGCTGGCCGGCTGCTACAAGGACGACATCGATGTGGCGGCCTTGACGAACAACCCCTTCGACGCGGACTACTCCGGGCCGGCCATCTTCAGCCTGGACACCATCTACGTGGAGCAGGTGACCGGTCCGCCGAACTTCCTCCGGCAGGTGGTGCAGTTCAAGGTGAACGCCAGCCTGTTCCTCGCCCCGGCCAGTTACCAGGTGGAGGTGCACGACCTGCTGGAGGGCACGCGGACGCTCGTGGGGCAGGTGCCGCCGGGGTCGCACACCCTGCGTTTCTACCGCCTGGAGTACCTGCCCGGGCAGGAGGTCTGCCTGGAGATGCGGCTCACGAACAACAACGCATTCGGTCGTCCCGAGACGATCTGTGGAACATGGCCATGAACGACGAACAGGACGGGTTGGAGGAGCGCACCGAAGCGGAGAAAGGTCCGGCGGAGGGTGCCGGGCAGGAGGGGGGTGAACGCGGTGTGCCGGGCCTGGCGCCGGGCAGTGGTGGTGCCTTCAGCGTGAGCGGCATGTACCGCAGCTGGTTCCTCGACTACGCCAGCTATGTGATCCTGGAGCGTGCGGTGCCCGCGCTGTACGACGGCCTGAAGCCCGTGCAGCGCCGCATCCTGCACGCCATGAAGGAGCTCGATGACGGTCGCTACAACAAGGTGGCCAACATCATCGGGCACACCATGCAGTACCACCCGCACGGCGACGCCAGCATCGGCGATGCGCTGGTGCAGCTGGGCCAGAAGGACCTGGTGATCGACTGCCAGGGCAACTGGGGCAACACCCTCACGGGCGACAGCGCGGCGGCGCCGCGCTACATCGAGGCCCGCCTCAGCAAGTTCGCCAAGGACGTGGTCTTCAACCCGAAGACCACCGAGTGGCAGCTGAGCTACGACGGTCGCAACAAGGAGCCCATCTTCCTGCCGGTGAAGTTCCCGCTCCTGCTCGCGCAGGGTGCCGAGGGCATCGCCGTGGGCCTCAGCTGCAAGGTGCTGCCGCACAACTTCAACGAGCTCATCGACGCCAGCATCGCCGTGCTGCGCAAGCGCTCCTTCGACCTGGTGCCCGACTTCCCCACGGGCGGCCTGGCCGACGTGAGCAACTACAACGAGGGCGAGCGCGGCGGCCGGGTGCGCTGCCGGGCGCGGATCCGCAAGGAGGACAACAGGACGCTCGTCATCACCGAGATCCCCTTCGGCACCACGACCACCTCGCTGATCGAGAGCATCATCAAGGCCAACGAGAAGGGCAAGATCCGCGTGCGGCACATCGAGGACAACACGGCCGAGAACGCCGAGATCCTCGTCCATCTGGCCGCGGGCGTCAGCCCGGACACCACCATCGACGCGCTCTTCGCCTTCACCGACTGCGAGGTGAGCATCGCGCCGAACGCGGTGGTGATCGAGAACGACAAGCCGCGCTTCGTGGGGGTGAAGGAACTGCTGCGCATCAGCACGGAGAACACGCTGCGCCTGCTGAAGCTCGAGCTGGAGATCCGCCTGGAGGAGCTGGAGGCCCAGTGGCACTTCAGCTCGCTGGAACGCATCTTCATCGAGAAGAAGGTGTACCGGAAGATCGAGGAGGCCGAGACCTGGGAGGAGGTGCTGAGCTTCATCGACAAGGGCCTGAAGCCGCACACCAAGGAGCTGCGCCGCCCGGTGACCGAGGACGACATCCTGCGCCTCACCGAGATCCGCATCAAGCGCATCTCCAAGTTCGACAGCTTCAAGGCCGATGAGCACATCCGCGGCCTGGAGGACCAGATCGCCGAGGTGAAGGACAAGCTGGCCCACCTGGTGGACCATGCGGTGGAGCACTTCAGGGAGCTGAAGAAGAAGTACGGCGCAGGCCGTGAGCGGCGCACCGAGCTGCGCACCTTCGACACCATCGTGGCCACCAAGGTGGCCGTGGCCAACCGCAAGCTCTATGTGGACAAGGCCGAGGGGTTCATGGGCTGGAGCCTGCGCAACCACGAGTTCGTGGACGAGTGCTCGGACATCGACGACATCATCGTGTTCCGCGACAACGGCACCATGCTCGTCACCAAGGTGGCCGACAAGAAGTTCATCGGCAAGGGGGTGCTGCACGTGGGCGTGTGGAAGAAGAACGATGAGCGCACCATCTACCACCTGGTGTACCAGGACGGACCGAAGGGTGCGTACTACATGAAGCGCTTCGCCGTCACCGGCATCACGCGCGACAAGGAGTACGACCTCACCAGCGGCGCACCCGGCAGCAAGGTGGAGTACTTCAGCGCCAACCCCGACGGTGCCGCCGAAGTGGTGCAGGTCACCCTGCGGCCGCGGCCCAACCTGCGCAAGACCAGGTTCGATGTGGACTTCAGCCAGCTGTCGGTGAAGGGGCGCGGCAGCAAGGGCAACCTGCTGACGCGGTACATGGTGCAGAAGGTGGTGCTGAAGGAGCGCGGGGGCAGCACGCTCGGGGCGATCCCCATCTGGTTCGATGAGACGGTGCGCCGCCTCAACGACACCGGCCACGGGCGCTACCTGGGCCGCTTCTCCGGCGAGGACCGCATCCTGGCCATCATGAGCGACGGCAGCTACCAGCTCTTCCCCTTCGTGCTCAGCACGCACTTCCCGGACAACGCGGTCACCGTGGTGAAGTGGGATCCGAAGGCGGTGGTGAGCGCCGTGTACTGGGAGGGGGAGAAGCAGCAGTTCCAGGTGAAGCGCTTCCTGGTGGAGCCCTCGCGCGAGCCCATGTCGTTCATCACCGAGCATCCGGAGAGCAGGCTGGCCGTGCACAGCCTGGTGGGCCATCCGCGCGTGCGGGTGAGCTTCGACAAGCGAAGCAGCGACCGGCCCGACGAGGAGGTCGACCTGGAGACCTTCATCGCGGGGAAGGGGGTGAGGGCCCGGGGCAACCGCCTCACCCCCTTCAAGGTGAAGGACCTCGAACTGCTCGACGCCGTGTTCATCCCGATGACGCCCGAGCTGGAGGAGGTGCAGGGCATGCTGATCAGCGATGAGGAGATCGGCAACATGGAGGCGCCCGAGGAGGAGGGCCTCGAGGAGAGCCCGGTGAAGCAGTTCAAGCGGCAGCAGGCCATCCAGGAGGTGGAACGGTCTCCGGAGGATCCGCTCATCGGTTACGAGCCCGGCAAGCAGATCACGCTGGGGCTGGACTGATGGCGCGCCTCGTCGCCATGGGCCTCATCGCGGTCATGGCCGGATGCGATGGCGACAGGCACCA
>OEIV010001409.1_pt1 | contig 11022 bp, 10 predicted proteins | sample 1539231 | NCBI WGS metagenome assembly OEIV01 (sample SAMN03794762, study PRJEB22550) | activated sludge metagenome | feature: wastewater treatment plant; material: activated sludge; isolation source: Wastewater treatment plant of a petroleum refinery complex | place: Argentina: Buenos Aires ... | reverse complement strand
TGCTGTACCAGTCGCTCTTTGGCTTCTTGCATACGTTTTATTGTTAAGAGCACTAATTGAATAGCATTTATAGAAACAAGCCCATCATCGTGTAGAATGAATTTTTCTACGTTGCAGGCTACTTTTGGAATCCCGTTAGCATGACGCTCGTAGTGAATATTTTCCCAGCTTTTTAATTGCCATGAATACACGTCAAAGGTGTCATGCGTGTATTTAACTGTTTCAAATGGTGGTATGATTTTCATGAACCAACGACTATCATTTTGAGGTAACGCTCGCTCAGTTACCTGAGCGTTCCTGCCATACATTGATATTTTTACCGGTGCACCAGTTCTAACGTCGGTATTTATTCCGAGTTGTACGGTATTTTGTAAACCACGAGTATCATCACATTTTTCCTGCCATTCTACCGGGTGTTGCTCTGGATCAACCCCAACAACGGCAGGGATGATAAAGCTAAATCGGTTTTTTCGCGAGTACACTTCGCCCTGAAAACCGACTTGTTCCAGGTCATGAATTACTTCATAAGTATGCGAGAGAAATAAATCTCTAACGTCTGTAAAAGCTTCTGGATTACATTGAGTCACATTTGTCATTGACATGTTATTATATAACTTAGTTGATTTATTTGCTAATTTTTATATAAGCAATGTGCTTATCCATTACGCAAAAGAGTTCCTGATACTTTATAGTATGTAGCTTTCTTTAATCTTCAATGTGTAGTTTGTGTGCTTTTTGGGCACGGCGTGGCCATTTCAACGATACGAATACGCTTCCACCAAGTAACACAGCCAATACCGTTAGGCTAATGGCAACAGGCACATGGAATCCAAGTGGGGCAGCAATCATCTTAAAGCTTATCCATGCAAGTATACCTGATAGGGCCCATGATAATGCCCAGAATTTACTCGCTACTGCTTGATAGACAAAAAAGAGTGCACGAAGACCTAGAAGAGCGAATACATTGCTTGCATAAGCGACAAATCTATCAGGACTTACTGCTAAGACCGCTGGCACGCTATCTACGGCAAATATGACATCCGTGAGCTCAATCAAGATAATTATTGCAGCCATAAGTGTAAGCATTCGCTTACCTTTGATGACCGTTGTTAGCTTGTGGCCATCAAAACCATGGTGAATGGGCAATATTCGAGTCATCACTTTCCACATTTTTTTATCGGTAAGTTCGACTTGCTCTTCAAGCTCATGCCCACCTTGAGCTTCCTGGAACGCCTTCCAGGCTGCACGCATCAAGATAAGCCCGAATATTATACTGACCCATTCAAATCGTTTGAGTAACTCTAGCCCAGCTACGATAAATATAAGCCTAAATAAAATTGCTCCAGCGATACCGTAGTTGAGCATACGACGCTCTAAAGATTTTGGTACATTGAAGCTAGTAAAAATGAGACCGATAACAAACAGATTATCTAAACTTAGTGCTTTTTCAATTGCCCAAGCAGCGAGGTACTCGGAGCCCGCTTGTGGGCTTATGAAAATAAATATTGGAATGGAAAAGAGGAGGGCGATTGAAATATAGAATATTGACCACCTCACCGCTTCCTGAAAAGATATGACGTGATCATGTTTTGTGTGTTTGTATTCTATAATCGCGTATCCTAAGAGTGCGACGAGAACTCCAGCATACAGAAACCACGGCACATGATAACTATGCACTGCAGCAGTGGCTTCCGTGGAAGAAAAATGAAATAGCATGAAGTTAATGGTACCAAACCACTATGGGTTTGAGCAAAAATAACTTAACTTAGCTAAAACTTTACGTTTACGATATCTTTTAACATTCCTTCAAGTACTGTCACATCAACACCGTCAAGTCGCACAGCACTCAGATGATAGACAACGGTTCCTTTTCTCCAGTATAGTGCAGCTTGCATTTTTTTCGCACCCTCAGCTCCGCTACGCGCGTAAATTGCCTCATCACCGACTCCGGTGACTTCCTCGTATGTGAGGTTTCCAGCCATTATGCGTGAATCTTGCAGATCTTGTTTTGCGCTGTCTTCAGAAGCATAGCTATGCGTATCTAGATGGACCGTATACTCGTCAACATCGTCACCACCATTTTGCTCCCAATCGCACTGCCTATTTGGCATATCGTCGCTATTTTGCTGTGGTGTGTAACCGTCACTTGAGCCGGCTTCAAAGCCGAGACCGAGAACAGCTGAAAACTCAGATTCGCTAAATACAGTACACGCATCATCAACAGATGCAGAAACGACTGCCTGATGTTCTGTAGCAGAATGCCCATGTTCCTCGGCACTTCCATGAATTGAATCTGACGTACTAGTCTGGGTCGGAGATGGTGCCTCATCCTTTTGATGCGTAACAAAGTACACACCACTTCCTAGCACGAACAATACTACCCCTGCAATAATTCCTAATTTCATATCGGCGACCCCTCACTTTAATCTTAAAATAGTGTATACGCTTATGCCTGCTTTACACAAAATTATCGGAGCAAATTGTAGACAACTTACTATTTAATAACTATCTACCTGTTGTAAATAATTTACGATTTCATCATGATTGTCTTCAATGCAGGCGTTTTCCTTATACACGTATACAGTGCGCCCATCTTGCAGTGCTTTCTTAAAAACCAGTTCATCTTTATGCTCGTCTTGTACCTTGAAATAAAACTGATACCCACGAGCACATGCTTGAATATTTGGTACATAATCAAGGGCCTCACTAAACGTCTGCTTTCCTATCATCGCTGATTTTTCTTGTTCTATCATCGGTGAATAAGCTATTGTTACTTGTTCAGGAATATCACCGGAAGAAGGTTGGTAATTAAAACGAAAATCATTTGGTGATACGCTACTCGAACGAGGGAACATGAGTGATGCGTCACGAATGTAGGCGTCTCCAGACTTCGCGTCTACTGGCAACGGCCGAGTAATTTCATCTATGGCACTGAAAATCATGGCTTCAATTTCACTTGTGTCGTTTTTTTGACTTGCGTTCAGATTGTTATATTGAGACCAAAGTATGGCGCTAACGCACGTCAATGCAACAATCACCACGATAGTTACACCTTGTAATAAAATTTGTACTTTTTGAGTTAATGCGGGGGATTTTTTATTTTTCTTCATAAGGTTATGGTACTGCTCGTGCTTTTTAATTGCAACCAACGATTCCGCTGATACAATAAAGCTCATGGCAAACTATAAAGGACATGTGGCAGGCGGTACACTTTTTGGTGGAATATTTTATGCGGTAATCGCATATTTGCCGATTCAACGTCTCGCAGAAACAGCAGGGCTCCTTCAGAACTGGCAAGCGATTTTTGCTATTTTTGTCATCGCAATATTGTTTGGCCTCTTTCCCGATGTTGACACGAACAGCAAAGCACAGGACCTATTCTTTGCGATTGTATTTCCTCTAAATATTGTTCTGCTTGCGACCGATAAAATTCAAGCTTCGGCCTATTTGGGTCTCATTGCTATGCTTCCCGTTGTCGGAAAGCACCGAGGCTGGACACATAAAAAATGGGCGATGGTCATAGTGCCACTACCCATTTTATTGATTCCGTATATTTACAACGAAGCAATACTCCCTATTTCCATCATTTATTATGGAGCGGCTGTTTCGGGTTATTTCAGCCACCTTCTCTTTGATGGACTAATTTACAAGCGATTTCGGATTAAAAGTGAGTAGCTACGAATTACTTACGCTTATTGGTGCGGTAAAGACTCATCGCGGGCATCAGCCCAACAGCTAGGACGATAAACAAGCCTGGCCACATCCAAGGGATAAACTGAGTATTTGCCTTCAAATCAATACTGAGCAACTTTGGAATTAATTGAATCAGCAAAACCCCAAGTCCCAAAACGATACCAATATGTGAATATGCAAATACGTAGTCGATAGCCGAAAGCGGATCTTTCTTGCTTCTTGGTTTTATGAATGCCAAATATAAATAACAGAGCGTCCTCACACCCACAAAAATTGCTATGGTAAACACGCCGAAATACACTGCCTTGGCAATTTCGACAAGATTTTGGCTAAACAAACCTACAAATATCGCTACCGATACCACGAGCAAAGTATGTGTAAGTTCCCACGTAAAATCTAGATAAGTACCCGTCAGTGAGGGGTCTCTCAATCGTTTAAAAGCTAAATAAGTCTCAGTTATAAATCCAGCTAAAAATAATACAAGCGGAGTAAGAACGAATAGCCAAGCGAGTAACATTTTAGTAAACTCCTTTATTTTTCTTATTAAATCTTTCAATGGTTTTCTTCAAACCAAAATACGTTGCAATAAACAATAGTACGAACACAGCCGGGAAAAGATACCCGAGTTGCTGAACGCCAGGTGATGTAGTAAATGCGTCTTTCGTAAGTACGTAGCCATACACAGCCCACGGTTGACGGCCGAGCTCGGTGAGCATCCATCCGAGTTCAATTGCGACAACCCCTAGCAGCCCGATGGTAGTTAACGATATGAGCATTGGCTTACTGAACGCTTTTTTTGGTGATCGGTAATACAGAAATATGAAAAGTGATGGGATGAGTAGAAGCAACGCGACAATAAACATCTTTATATCAAAAAGAGTATGAATAATGAGTGGAGGCCAAAGTGTCTTAGGTGTTTTATCGAGTCCTTCAATCACAGCATTAGGGTCGCCTTTGCCTAAGATGCTGAGCGCATCAGGAATCACAATACCGCCGACCTCTTCGCCGCTCTCGTCTATTCGCCCACCAAACCGCAGAGGAGCATTTGATTGAGTCTCTGTTAATAACTCAATAGCTGCGAGCTTTGTCGGCTCTTCGCGGGCGAGATACTTTGCAGAACGGTCTCCAAGAAAGCCAACGATACCCATACAGATCAGCGCAATAATGGACATTCGAACAATAATGAACTTCACTGTCTCGTTTAATGCTTTTTTATTTTTAAGCCCAACCCATGCATACGCACCTGCCATTAACATTGCAACGACACCGTAATATGCAAACATAGAATGCGTCACTTCAAGGAAAGAGGTTTCATTAAACAGTGCTTTTAGTGGCTGTGGGTTTATTAATTGACCGTTTACATATTCAAAACCAGTTGGATGATTCATCCACGCATTCACTGAAGTGATTATGATTCCTGATAATAATGCTCCAAGTGGAATAGGTATGCCAATAAGTAAATGTTTGAACCCTTTTATTTTGTCCCATGTCGAGACATAGTATGCGAGAAATATTGCTTCGAGTAGAAACGCATAACCTTCCCACATAAACCCAACGCCAACGGCTTCACCGCCAAATTCTAGAATTCCAGGCCATACAAAGAACATTTGCAACGCGACGACCGTCCCGGAAATTACGCCAGTCACTACGAGTACGGTTGCGATGTATGACCATAACTTTGCAACCTTTCGCAATGACTCACTTTTACGCTTAATCGACCAATACTCCATGATTAAAGTAAGTAGTGGTAGTGCGATTCCAAACATAACAAATAGTATGTGAAACCCGAGACTATCACCCATGAGCGCACGCCCAGCATTGACATGTTCCATATTGAACTCCTTAGTATTTATGCTTATCTTTAGCATACGCCGTTAATCGTCTAGACTGTAGCTTTGTTGCATTAATCACTACATTTAACAAAATTTCAAAGCTTTTTATCTGTTGCGATTTGTTTGCCAAAAAGGTTATGCTGTGTTCATGAATGATATTAGTGAAACACTCAAAACCCTTATTAAAGGTGACCTTGATACAAGCGAGGAGAGCAGGGAACTCTTTAGTCACGACGCAAGCATGTTCGAGATGAAACCACAACTGATTATTGCGCCTAAAGACAGCCAAGATATTCAAAATGTCGTCAGTCTCGTTGCTCAACAAAAAGCCTCAGGAAACGATATTTCAATCACCGCACGATCAGCTGGTACCGACATGAGTGGGGGAGCGATAGGTGAATCGATTATCTTCGATATGCGCAAATATATGAATAAGATAGGCGAAGTATCTGCAACAGAAGCCAAGACGCAGCCGGGAGTACTCTATAGAGATTTTGAGGTCGAAACACTGAAATTTAGCGCCATTATGCCGAGCTATCCCGCATCTCGAGATCTCTGCAGTGTAGGCGGAATGGTCGCAAACAATTCAGGCGGGGAAAAATCACTAGAATTCGGCAAAACCGAAGAATTTGTTAAGGAGCTCAAGGTTGTTTTTAGTGATGGCAAAGAATATAGCGTCAGACCACTGAACAAAACAGAACTCGATGCAAAAATTGCTCAGAACGACTTTGAGGGTAGCATCTACAAGCGAGTTTTTGATCTCGTCGACGGACACTATGACGAGATAAAAGCGGCCAAACCGCAGGTAAGCAAAGACTCAACGGGCTACCATATCTGGAATGTCTGGGACCGTGAAACAGGAATTTTTGATCTTACAAGACTCATTACGGGCTCGCAGGGAACACTTGGTATTGTGACTGACATCACTTACAAATTGGTGCCCGCACCGAAACACTCTGGTACTTTAGTAGTGTTTTTACGTAATATAAACGATCTTGGCACGCTTATAAACAAAGTGATGAGTCATAAACCGGCAACATTTGAGGGCTTTGATAACTATACTCTGATGTTAAGTTTTAAACTTTTCCTCTCTTTTCATAAAATGATAGGTTGGCCAGAGACGATCAAGCTAGCTTTTAAACTGATCCCGAATGCACTCATGCTCTTTCGAGGCATACCAAAGATGATTCTCCTTGTCGAATTCACCGCTGACACACCGGAAGAAGTGAAACAAAAAGTTCATGCAATGCACAAAGATATGGCTGAGTTTGGCCACGAAGCATTATTTGAAGAAGATGACAACGAAGCAAAGGCTAAAAAATTCTGGATTATGCGACGAGCAAGCTTTAACTTACTTAGACAAAAAGTCAAAGATAAACACACCGCACCTTTCATGGATGACCTAATCGTACAGCCACAATATCTGCCTGAATTCCTCCCTCGCATACGCGGTGTTATTAAAAAGTATAATTTACTGGCGACCATAGCAGGGCATATGGGTGACGGTAATTTCCACATTATTCCCCTTATGAACATTGAACGAGACGAGGAAAGGGATAAACTGGAGCCTGCTATGAAGGAGATCAATAGTATCGTTTTGGAGTACAAGGGATCACTTTCGGGGGAGCATAACGACGGCATGATTAGAGGCCCGTGGCTGAAGGTCATGTATGGCGAACAAGTTTTGAATTATTTTAAAGAAGTTAAAACTATTTTTGACCCCCTTAATATCTTCAACCCCCATAAAAAGACAGATGCCGACTGGTCATTCAGCATGGCTCATTTACGTCGAAAATTCTAAAAATATAATTAAAGAGATTTACCGCGATTTTTTTTGCAATAAAAAGTTGATTAAACTGCCGGCTCTTCGAGCGAGGTGCTTTCTTCTTGGTCCTTAGGTGTCAGAATTTTATCAACAAGTTTGTCTATATCGTCATCAGACAGATTTGCTTTAACCGTGTATCCTTCAATACCTAATTCTCGTAAATCTTTTGGCGCATCCACCTCATTAAGATTTGAAATAATATAGACACGAATATCCTTACCCCAGTCAGTTGCGCGCATGCGTCTTAAGACTTCGTCACCTGAAATAACCGGCATCATGAGATCGAGAAGCACCAATGCGGGCTTGACGCGCTCGATGAGACTAAGTGCAGCTTGTCCATCATATGCAACATGACACTCGTAGCCGATAATGTCGAGGCGCGTTTTATAAATTTCCGCGAGCGCAACATTATCTTCAACAATTACTATCTTTAATGGTCCGTTATTGACGTATTCTTCCATATGTCAATCATAGCGCATTCGACTAGTAAATGTAACTAAATGACGAAGCAGGCAAGGTCCGCGTTGTCTGGCTATAAAGACCTTTGTAGTTCATTTCACTAAATGTAACCGTACCGTCTGTATTAACACTTTCAATGTACACCACGTGATTTCCTTTTTGTCCGACTGCTCCCACCTGAGGGGTTGAGCCGGTTGGCAACCCTTGCGATGCAGCACGTGAAACCCATGTCGCCGCATTGCCTAAGTTATTCGGTAAATCTGGGCGTCTACTTTTGACATACCACGTACAGTTACCGGCAGTGTACAGATTGCCATCAGAACTGCCCTTATGAGTTCGAGTAGCTACTTTCGCAATCGCTACTGGTTTCTCAGGTAAAGCGCGTGATTCTAACTCTTCGTCTTCTTCCGGTATTGTGATTTCCATGCCTACTTCTAGATAATCAGGATCTTTAATCTGATTATTTTTATCAAAAAGACGCTTCCAGGAAACACCATTTTGTTTTGCAATGATGGTTAATGTCTCATTCTCTGTAACAACATGTACCTTTGTTTCTACTTCGTCCTCTTCATTCTGAGAAGTATCCTCATCATCTGAAATGACACGAAGCGCAACAATCGGTTCGTTTTTCAGTAAATCGATGACGTTTGGTGCGTCGGATTCTTTCTCTGTTTTAGTTGTTTCTATTTGTGGATCGGTTGATTTAGACGCCTGGGCACTTGCTGAAGAGCTCCCAAACGAGAAAATCAAAGCGCATGCAAAAAGACCCGTTAGTACGGCTACACGCATATATAGATTGTCTCCTTTTCTTTAGTGAACTCGCACACCCATCCGCGTATCTCGCATTGACGCCAGATATGTTGTGCTATCTGCTATGCTCCACTCACACGGGCATGTCTCAAAATGCCCTGGTCCCTAGCAGTCCCACCATGCTACAAACCGACCCCTGCATTTGTCAATAGTTTCTATACAAAGCTAGATTCGTTTACATTTCACCCCTGTTGTAATGACCATATTTGTGATATTTAGCAAAGTTTTTTTTACAACTACCCCCACACATATAGTGGTTAAGCTTCTAAAAAAACACCATGGGTGAGCACATTTGTGCCGACCGTATGGTAATCCTATACGAGACACGCTATACTAAACTTTTAGGCTTTGGAGAAAAAATGAGTAAAGTTAAAAACATAGGCTTTATAAAGTCGCTTAAAAAGATATCACATCGCTTTTCTAGCTTGGATCGAAACACTAAACTTGCAGTATCATTGCTTGCCGTCTTATTGCTTGTCGGTTCTTGGGCTTTCTTTTTCAGCAAGCGCAACACTTCTGTAACAGCGCCACTTCTTTCTAACCAAGCATCATCATCTGATGTCAGTGCGGATTCACCAGCACTGAAGGCAACGTTGAGTTATTTAGAGGGAGTTGTAGAGCAAAAGAATGACCGTGGCGAGTGGACTACCGCCTCACAAGATGTCCAGTTTAGTAATGGTATGTGTATACGAACAAGTGGCGCAAGTTCTCGAGCAGTGGTTTCATTTGAAGATGGTTCAGAAATCCGATTAGACGCAAGCACCGAAGTTTCCTTTGATCGTCTTACGCAAAACCAAATAACCATAAGACAAGAATCTGGCTATGCTTACCATCGTGTTACCGGGTCAAGTAGTCGTAAATATAATGTTGTTACGGATAATGCGCAATACGAGTCGTTAGGTACTGCATTTCGCACGATTGCGAGCGGTGATGAAGAGGCGATTGAAGTGTTTCAAAGCACCGTTTCTGAAACCACGAGTAATAAATCCGCAGGAGAAGGGCAAAAATTGATTGCAAAAAGTAATGCACAGCCCGAAAAAAGTGGGAGTATTGAGCAACTTGATATTGAGAACATAAAAAAAGATCCTTTTATTATATGGAACCGAGAACGTGATCAAAAAAGTGATACGTTTAAAAACAACTTAGGCTTCTTAAAAGATTTTGACGGACCGACTATTGAAATTTCCGAACCTGCAGAAAATGAATCAGTTGAAGTAGAAGAAGGCGCGACCACTGGCAAAATTAACATCAAGGGTAAAACTGAGCCCAAATCAACTTTGAGTGTGCAATCAAAATCTATAACCGGCAGTAGTCCCGTCACTATAACGATCAATGATGATGGTAGTTTTGAAACGGGTGAAATACAAGGTGTTATCGGAACATCCCTTTTTGAATTCACTGCTAAAGATCGGCTTGGAAATAAAACGGTAAAAACAGTTACGTACGTATTCAAGCGACAAGTGGAAGTGCAAGAGCAGGGAATTACTTTAACCATTGATAAAAGTGATAAAAAACGAACGGTTACTCTTTCGTGGTCACTTGTCGGGATTTCCACTCCTGATGGAGTCCATGTCTTACGTACTGAAGATGGCTTAAAACCAACTGAGACCGATTTGTATAAAACTATCACGAGTAAGACGACATCAACGCTTACTATTTCATACGACGATTTAGACAGCACAAAAACGTACAATTTCGTCGTATGCCGATATCTCGAGGACCAAGATAGTTGCGACGAATTTAGTAACCGGGCATCAATAAGTTTAAGTGAATAAAAAATTCCCGTCGCTCGTAAAGGCGGGAATTTAAATAGATTTATATATAGCTACTTTTTCTTTTTGGTAGACTTTTCGATTGGCGCAAATAACGAACTATACACTTGCATACCGACAACCATACCGACAATCGGTGCAACTAACGTCGTCTTATCTAATGCATTAAAACTTAGTGCCACAGCAGGATTTAAGAATCCAGGTGCTGCTGTTGAGGCGAAAAGTGCCCCAGCAGTTAATGATAGACCAATAGTAAACGCTGCATAGGCACCTTCGAGCTTTTTTGTTAGTGCAGCCATAATTCCACCTCCGAAAATTGCTGCACCAGCTGCTTCTAACCAGAAGGTACGCCATAGAAACGTATCGGCGCCAATAGCAGGCAAAGTAGTATGTTTTGCATAGTTATAAAAACTCAGCGCCAACAGGCCTCCAAGTATTTGCGCAGCAATATAGACGATTGCATTTATCGCCGTTATCCTTTTTTGGGTCCATAAACCAATTGTAACCGCTGGATTTACGTGCGCACCGGAAACATGCCCTATTTTTGTCACTATGAGCGCTAATGTAACACCTGCTGTTAATGATATATACCATGCCGCCGTACCGGTGCTAAACATATGCCCTACAATTA
>OEIV010001408.1_pt1 | contig 11024 bp, 1 predicted proteins | sample 1539231 | NCBI WGS metagenome assembly OEIV01 (sample SAMN03794762, study PRJEB22550) | activated sludge metagenome | feature: wastewater treatment plant; material: activated sludge; isolation source: Wastewater treatment plant of a petroleum refinery complex | place: Argentina: Buenos Aires ... | reverse complement strand
GAAGTCGCGCGCGGTGGCGCGGGGTCTGCGCGAGACGCTGGTGCAGAGCGAGCTGTACCGCGTGGAGAGCAAGGGCGCGGACGTCGCGGAAAAGTTCGATTTCGAGTTGAGCACGCCGATGGCGCTCCCCGAGAAGCCGCCGGCGAAGGCGGGGGACAAGCCGGGCGACAAGTCCAAGGAAACCAAGCCGGGCGTCAAAGCGCCCGCGACTCCCGCGGCGAATCCGGCGCCGCCCGCGAACAAGGCCAACGCGGCGCCGCCGCCCGAACCTGCCCCAGAGCAGAAGCCGACAGAAACGACCAAGGCGGGAGGTGGCTCATGAACCTCCTGGCGTCTCGGGGCAAGTGGTGGCTGGGCGGCGGGGGCGCGGCGGCGGCGATCTTCGGCGCGTACCTGTTGGTCTACGCGGGCCCGCGCGATGAATTGCTCGGGAAGATAAAGGCGGCCCGCGACGAGGAGCAGCGCCTGGTCGGCCTGCTCAAGCAGCGGGCGGTGGTGAACAAGAAGCTCACGGAGTTCGGCGCGACCACGCTGGGCGCAAAGCTCGACGTGGTCGACAAGCGCCTCCGCGATGGATTGAACCAGATCGCGGCGCAGAGCGGCCTGGGCGGCGTGGTCGTGCAGACCGGCCAGCCGATGGCCCAGGCCAGCCCGCTGCGCAACGCCAAGGGCGTGCAATCAACGCTCAAGCGTGCGATCGGCCAGCAAAAGCAGCCCGATTTCAGCGTGATCGAGGGAACGCTGAAGGGAACGGGCACGCTGGATCAGGTGCTGCGGGCGCTGGCGTCGGTGCAGGCACAGGCGTGGGTGCATCGAGTGGACGATTTCTCCATCAAGCCCAGGGTGAGCAAGGATCGCGAGCAGTTTGAGTTCCAGGTGAGCGTGTCGACGATGATCGCGCCGGACCTTACCAAGGCGGACAAGGAGCCGACGGTGGTTCCGCCGCCGCAGACGATGGAAGCGATGTGGAGCGCGGTGGCGGGGAAGAACATGTTCCGCGAGCCGCCGCCCCCCGCGCCGCCGCCGGCGGCGCCCCCGTCGGTGGTGGCGCAGACGCCAGCGCCCACGCCGCCTCCCGTGCCTCCCCCCGCGCCGCCCTACAACGACTGGAAGCTGGTGGGGGTGGTGCGGACGGAGCGTGGCGTTGAGGCCTGGGTGCTGAACACCAAGACGAATGAGCGTGCCGTGCTGCCGCCGGGCGGCAAGGTGCTGGACTTGATGTTTGTGGATGGAACCGGCGAGCGAGCGGTGTTTGACATCGGCGGTCAGAAGTTCGCGTTTGTGAATGGTCAGGTGCTGGGTGTGCGAACGCCAGCCGAACAGTCGCCGGGACAGTAGACTGGCGCGGTGTGACAACTCGATCCGGGCCGGAGGCTCGGTGTGGAGGTAGGTATGGAATACGAGAGCGACGCACGGGCATCGATCGGCGCGGCGAGTGGGACCACCATGCGCGCACGCCGGGCGGCGATCGTGGCGGCATCGTTGATCGCGGCTTCGGGAACGGTGGTTCCGGTGTGGTCGGCCCGGGCTCAGGAGGCCCAGCCGTCCGCCCAGCCAGCGGTGCAACCGGGGTCGCGGCCGGCGCCAGCGAATGAGCCGCCCGCTCAACCCCCAACGCCCGCGCCTGCGCAGCCTGCCGCGCAGCCCGCGGCACCGGCGCAGTCGCCCGCCCAGCCGGCGGCCCAGCCAGTGCAGCCGCCTGTGCCCAAGGGCATCACGTTCAACTTCAAGGACGTGCCCTTTGATTTCGTGCTGGACTTCTTCTCGCGCGAGTCGGGTCTGCCCGTCATCCGCGAGGTGGCGGTGCCCGCAGGGAACATGACGTTTATCGGCGCGTCGGCGTATTCGTTCGAGGATGCGCTGTCGATCCTGAATCTGAACCTGGCGATGCACGGCGTGCAGTTGCGCAAGCAGGACCAGTTCCTGTACCTGTCGACGCTGCAGGCTTCGGCCCAGAAGGCGGGGGTGGTGGCGCGCGAGAAGGTGCCGCCGGAGATGAAGCCCGAGCAGTTCCTGACGCTGACGCTCCCCTTGAGCAATGCCAGTTCGGAGCTGGTGGCGGCGCAGATCAAGCCGATGATCGGGCCGTTCGGCGCGGTGACGAGCGTGCCGGCCCAGAACATGCTGGTGATCGTGGAGTCGGCGGCGCAGTGCCGTCGTATCCAGTCGATCGTGCAGACGATCGATGATGTTCGCCCGGTGGACACGCAGTTCAAGCTCTTCAAGCTCGAGCACGCGCAGGCGGACGCGGTGTACAACGCGCTGCGCGGCCTGATCGGCGAGCGCGTGAAGCAGACGTTCATCGACAAGGACGGTAAGCAGACGACGGTGCAGGACATCAGCATCTCGGGCATGAACATCCAGCCCGACATCCGCACCAACTCGATCATCGCGGTCGGGCCCGTGACGCGACTGCAGACTTGCGAAGAACTGGTGAAGCTGCTGGACCAGCCAGACGGCGGGGCGGCCGGCGAAACGCAGATGATAACGTTCACGCTGCGCACGCTGACGCCCGAGGACGCGGCCAAGAAGATCGAGGGCTTGTTTGCGAGCGTTCAGCCCAAGAACAAGCCGGTGCTTCTCCCACTCCCGGAATCGGGCAAGCTGACGCTGGTGGGGTCGCAATCGCTGCTGCTGCAGGCGACGGCGCTCATGGGCGAGATTGATCCTGGGGCGGGCAACGAGGCCCAGCCGCGGAGCGAGCGACGCGCGACGACGTTGCGATTGAAGTATGTAACGCCAGCGCAGATCGAGGCGATCGCGGGCAAGCTGCTCACGCCGCGCCAGATGCAGGCGGTGAAGTTCGCGCCGACGCCCGACTCCAAGGGCATGGTCGCGACAGGGCCGGATGCGGACCTCAAGGCGTTCGAGCAACTCGTCCAGGGCATCGATGTGGCGCCGCTGACGGACAAGGAAGTGCGCCTGGTGCGGATCACGGGCGGCGAGCCCAAGTCGGTGCTGGAGCGTGCGACACAGCTTTATTCCGCGACGGGCAAAAGCGAGACCGACCCGGTGGCCGCGACGCTCGACGAGCCGACGCGTTCGGTGACGCTGATCGGTTCGCGCGCGGCGCTGGCGGCGTTCGACGGGATGCTCAGCAGCGCGCAGCAGAACATCCTGGTGGTGCAAGAATCGCGGACATTCGACGTGGCCAAGGTGCGCCCGTCGGTGATCGCGCCGAAGCTCTCGAGGCTGGCGCGACCGATGCTGGCACCGACCGACGGAAGCACGTACCGCGAGCCGAGTGTCGAGCCGGTGGACGAGTTGAACAAGCTGGTGGTGCGGGCGGAGCCGGCGCAGATGGCGATGATCGCGGAGCTGGTGAAGCGGCTCGACGCGGATGATCCGTCGATGCGTGAGCTGCGGGTTGTGAAGTTGACGGGATCGGACCCGAAGGGGCTGCTTGCGCGCGCGGAGCAGCTGTACGCGCAGCGCTCGGCGGGATTGTCCGAGGACCAGGCGGGCCCGGTGACGTGGGAGTTTGACGAGAAGTCCGGCTCGGCGCTCATCACGGCTCGCTCGAACGCGATGCGGATGTTCACCGACGCGCTCACGCAGGCGCAGCAGCTGGTGCCGCCGGCCCGCACGACGCGTGTGATTGACGTGCAGAACGTGGCGGCCAAGGAGCTTGTGCCGCAGATCACGGATTTGCTGGCGGGGAGCGATCCGTCCGATCCCGCGCGACGCGTCGAGCCTGCATCGATCCGTGTGATCGAGCGGACGAACTCGCTGCTCGTGACGGGCGAGGACGTTCAGGTTCGGGTGATCGAGGACTATGTGAAGCGCCTCGACAAGCTTGATCGCACGGACCTTCCGCCGCTGAAGCTGCTGCAGCTCAAGACGGCGGACGTGAGCTCGATCGCGTCGATGCTGACGCAGCAGTACGGCGGACGCTCGCAGGCGGAGCGATCGGCCAAGCCGGTGGACGTGCGTGCGGACGCGGCGACCAACACGCTGATCGTGTCGGCCCACCCGGACCTCTTCAACGAGATCAAAGCGTTCGTTGAGGAATTGAACAAGGACAAGAAGGACACGACGGGGCGCGTAACGCAGCTCTTCCCGCTGAAGGTCGCGAAGGCGACGGACGTGGCGAGCGCGATGGAGAAGCTGTATCCGCAGCCGCCCATGCCGGTCGATCGCCTCGGGCGGCCCATGCCCTGGGCGCAGCAGCCCAAGGAAGTGACGGTCTCGGCGGATTCGTCGAGCAATACGCTCATCATCGATGCGCCGCAGGAGCGGATGGAGTCGATCCAGGCGCTGGCGGCGCAGCTGGATCGCGTGGAACTGCCGCCGCAGTCGCAGTTGCGGACGTACCGCGTGGTGGGCGCAAACCTTGGCGCGATCGTGCAAACGCTGCAATCGCTGTCGCGGCAGGGGAACTTGGCGGCGCCGGCCCAGCCGGGCAAGCAGCCGGTGCAGGTGCTGATCGAGTCGGAGCCCAAGAGTTCAACGCTGATCGTCGCGGGCGACACCGTGACGTTCGAACGCGTCGAGACGATGCTCAAGGAGCTGCAGGCGGTTCCGATCGAGAAATCGCTGCGCGTGTTCCCGATCGCCAACGCCAAGGCCGCGGACATCAAGGATCGCGCTAAGCAGATCTACGACGCGCAGATCGCGCAGATTCCCGGCGCGAATCCGGTAGAGTTGAACGTCGACGAGACGACCAACTCGCTCCTGGTCGTCGCGGACTCGGAGGGGATGACGCGTTTCGCCAAGGTGATGGACGAGCTCTCGCGCCAGGCAGGTCCCGCGCGCGAGATCCGGATGATCGAGCTGAAGCTCGCCAAGGCCAAGGAGGTCGTGACGTTCCTTGACGAGCTGCTGCGCTCGAGCAAGTCGCTGCAGATCAAGGGCGGCCCGGACCCGGTGTTCGAGGCGATCGAGACCACGAACTCGGTGCTCGTGGCGGCCCAGCCGGCGCAGTTCTCGGTGATCGAGGCGCTGGTCAAGAATCTAGACAACCAGCAGACGGCCGAGCGCCCGCCCATGCGCATCATGAAACTGCGCACGACGGACGCGGCGAGCATGGCGCAGATTCTCACGCAGGCGTACGACAAGCGCGCGCCCGAGATGAAGCTCAAGCAGCCGGTGGACATCCAGCCCGACGCCGCGACCAACACGCTGATCGTGTCGGCTCACGCCGACATCCTGCCCGAGATCGAGGCGGTCATCGAGCAGCTCCACGGGCAGCAGGCGGTCGACGCGGACGGGCGCGAGATCCGGATATTCCCGCTGAAGGTGGCGCGGGCCGAAGAACTCGCCAAGACGATCGACCAGATGTATCCCGAGCCGCCCATGCCGCGTGACCCGCGGAACGGGCAGCCGCGCCCCGACCTGCAGCGGGCGCGGGAGATCGTGGTGCGGGCGGATCGTGCGACGAACTCGCTGATCGTCGATGCGCCGGCCAAGCGCCTGGCGGGGTTTGAGCAGATCGTGAAGAGCCTGGACCAGACGAAGCTCGCGGAGAACGTTGAGGTGCGCTCGTACCGCGTGGCGCGGGCGGACCTGGCGAGCGTGGTGACGACGCTGAAGAACCTTGCTTCGACGGGCGCGATCTACGCCAACGGGCAGGGAGCGCCGGGCGTGGCGACGCCGGTCACGGTGGACAGCGAGCCGACGACGCGCACGCTGATCGTGAGCGGGCCGACGAGCGTGTTCGCGGCGGTCGAGAAGGTGCTGCAGCAGATGGACGGGCCGGCAAATCGCCCGGGCACGAGCGTAAAGATGTACACGCTCAAGCACGCCAGGGCCGAGCGGCTCCAGACGCTGCTGGAGCGGTTGCTCACGACGCGCCTGCGCGAGATCCAGGATTCGGACGGGCGTCCGGTCGCGGACGTGAAGTCGCTGCTCGAGGTGGCGGCCGACGCGGGCTCGAACACGCTGATCATCTCGGCGCCCGCGGCGATCCAGGAGGTTGCGGAGCAGTTGATCCAGTCGCTGGATTCCGAGGCCGCCGCGAGCGGTCGATCGGTGATCCGCGTCGTCCCGCTGTCGTACGCCGAAGCGGGGCAGGTGGCGCAGACGCTGACTCAGGCGATGCCGACGTTCGAGCTTCCGAGCGGCGGCAAGGTAACGGTGCTGGCGGCGCCGGGGTCCAATGCGATCTTGATCACCGGTGTGCCGCAGGACTTGGCGAAGATCGAAGAGCTCGTGAAGCCGCTGGACATCCGCCCGACGGACCAGGACACTCCGAGCGTCGAGACGTTTGTGCTCAAGAACGCGGACGCGGGGGCGATCGCCAAGACGGTGGAAGCGCTGCTGGTCGAGCAGCAGCAGCTCGATCCCCGCGTGCTGTCGCTGCAGTTGCAGTTGGCGCGGCAGGCGCGCCAGGACCTGTTCAAGAAGCCGCTCATCAAGGTTGAGGCCGAAACTCGCAGCAATTCGCTGATCGTGTCGGCGCCGGCCGCGACGATCCAGCTCGCCAAGTCGGTGATCGATCGCCTGGACCAACCCGCGGGCCCGAGCGAGCGCACGGCGGCGACGTACACGCCCAGCAAGGGCGACCTGCAGCAGCTCTCAACGAGCGTGCTGAAGATGGTCAACGCGACGGTGCCGGCGGGGCGCACGGCGCTGGAACTTGTGCCCGAGCCCAAAACCGGGAGCATCCTGGCGATCGGGACGCCCGAGCAGGTGGGGGAGGCGATCAAGCGACTGGCGGAGATGGACGATCGCTCGATGCTCGCGCCCGCGGTTGAGCTGGCGGTGATCGACCTCTCGAACGCGGACGCGGCGTCGGTTGCGTCGACCGTCCAGGGAATGCTGTCGGATCGCTATCGCTGGCCCGAAGAACTGCGACGGGCGGAGAAGGCCTCGCTGAATGTGCCGCAGCCGACGGTGAACGCGGACGCCAAAGGCAATCGCCTGCTCGTGAGCGCGCCCACGGTGCTCACGCCGATCGCGCGTGAGCTCATCGCGACGCTCGACAGGCCCGCGGCCCAGTCGACGGTCGACGTCCGCGTGTTCCCGCTGGGAAGGGCCTCGGCGAGCGACGTCGCGACGGCATTGCGCGCGGGGCTTGAGGCGTCTGCCAAGCCCGGGCAGCCGAAGCCCACCATCAGCGCGGAGCCATCGAGCAATGTGGTGGTCGTGAGCGGGTCGTCGGATCAGCTCGAGCAGGCGGCCGAACTTATCAAGCCCATGGACGAGGGGCAGAAGCCCGACGCGATGGGCGTGCGCACCGTGTTCCTGAAGCACGCGCGAGCGGAGACGGTTCAGCCGGTCGTTGAGCAAATCCTGAAGCGCGACTCGATGCTCACGATGATCCCGGAGTACCAGCGCTTCCAGTACTTGACGCAGAAGGGCCAGAGCGCGCCGTCGGGCGACGCGGGCATTCGCGTGGCGGCGGAGCGGCGGCTCAACGCGATCGTGGTGAGCGGGCCAGTATCGGTGCTCGAAGTCGCCGAGCAGGTCGTGAGCGAGCTCGACGCGGACCCGACGACGCGCGGCGGAGAGACGACGCGCGCGGTGCGTCTCATTTCACTGCTGAACGCCGACGCGTCGGAGCTGGCGACGAGCATCGAGGCGGTGTTCAAGGAAGACGCGAGCACGGACCAGCCGCCCACGGTGCGCGTGGACAAGGCGAGCAACTCGTTGATCGTGCGCGCGACGAATGAACAATTCGCGACGATCGAAGAACTGGCGGGCAAGCTCGACAAGGCGACGCTGTCGACGAGCCGCCAGATGCGGATGATCCCGGTCGATCGCTCGCGCGTCGACGCGGAATTGATGGCCCAGACGCTGCGCCGCTTGCTCGAGCAACAGGGCGGCGTGAAGGTGCAGGTCATCTCGACGGACGAACTGCTGGAGCGCCAGCAAAAGGACGGAAAGGGCGGCGAGAAGCCCGACGGTGACAAGCCCAAGCCCGGGCCCAAGGGCGGCAAGAAGCCGCAGAGCATGAAGCCCGCGGACGAGAGCACCAGCGCGACGAGGGTCGCGGGCGTGACTGGTGCTTCTCCCGATTCGGTGGGCGGCGTCACATCGGGCCCGACCGAGGGAGCACAGTCCGGGCTGCCCGCATGGGCTTGGCTGGTGATCGGCGCGGTCGATTCGGATGGGGCTTCTCTAGGGCAACCCGCGACGGAGCCGCCCGCGAACGAGAAGCCTGTAGTCGACAAGGGTGCGGAAGAGCCGGCGGCCAAACAGCCCGCGACGCCGAAGGCCGCGCCGGCGACGGAGGGACCGGAGCAGGACACGGTGACGATCGCGGTGGACCCATCGACGAACTCGCTGGTGATCCTGGCCTCGCCGCGGATGACCGATCGCCTGGCGGAGCTGGTGGGAGAGCTTGAGAAGCAGATGCCGACCGAGCCGACGAGCGTGCATGTGGTGACGCTGCCGGCGACGGCGGACGCTTCGCAGATCGCTCCGTTGGTCGATTCGACACTGCGCCAGGTGGGGCGTGCGTCGGCGCGGAATCCCGGCGGGTTCAGCGGCCCGGTGTCAGTTGCAGCAGACCCCGCGGGCTCGTCGCTGATCGTGCTGGCCAACGACTCGGACTTTGAATCGATCAGCCGTCTGATCACGTCGATCTCGCAAGTGGGGCGGGCCGAGAGCGTGTCGATCAAGGTGTATCCATTGGAGAATGTGACGGCGGCCAAGGCGGCCGCCTCGCTGAACGATTTGTTCAGCGCCGAGCCGCGCGGACGCCAAGCGCGCCGGATGCGCCAGCTCGAAATGACCGTGAAGACCGTCGACGGCGAGATGACGGCCAAGCTCGATCCTTCGCGCGTGCGAGTGAGCGGCAGTCCGGGCGGGACCGCGATCATTGTCGCGGCCCCGGCGGAGTCGATGGGATTGATCGACCAGTTTGTCGCGATGATCGACCAGAGTCCGGTGACGGACCGCCTCTCGATCCGGCGCTATGCCCTCGAGAACGCGCGTGCGCAGCAGCTCTCGCAGACGATCCAGCAGTTGATGGACGCGCAGAGGCAGGGGCCGAACGCCAGTGAACTTCCGCAGGCCAGGCTCGTGCCCGACGCGCGGACGAACTCGCTCTTGGTCACGGCGTCGGAAACGCAGCACTCGGAGATCAAGCGGCTCCTCGAGACCGCCGACGCCAGCGCCGAAGAGCCCGGCATGATAATGGCGATCATCCCGCTCCAGCAGGCGAGCCCCGCGACGGTGCGCCGGATCGTCGACGAGGTGGTGATTGGTCGCGATCAGGCCAAGGCGAGCAAGATACGGATTTCCTCGGATGATTCGTCGAGCCTGTTCGTCGTCCGGGCGAAGCAGGACGACATCGACGAGGTGAAGAAGATCGTCGCGCAGGTCGACTCGGCGGAGACGAGCGGCCTTCCGGTGCGCACCGTGAAGCTCGAACGGGCCGACGCGCAGCAGGTCGCCGGCGCGCTTCAGCGATTCTTCAACGAACGGGCGCAGGTTTCGTCGCGCCCGGGCGCGAAGGTCGCCAACCGCGTCGCGGTGGTCGGGGATGCGCGGAGCGGCTCGCTCGTCGTCGCGTCGTCGGACGAGGACTTTGAACAGGTCAAGTCGCTGGCGAGCGCGTTCGACACGCCCGCGACCTCGCAGGACATGCAGTTCCGAATCATCACGCTGAAGAACGCGCGCGTGATGGACATCGAGCCCACGATCCGCAACATCGCGGACACGCTGCGCTTCGAGCGGGCGGTGGGGCAGCGCAAGAGCGAGCAGAGCCCCGTCCTGATCGAGCCCAACGAGCGGACCAACGCGATCGTGGCGGTCGGCACGACCGATCAGCTCGAGACCGTCGAAAAGATCATCGGGTCGCTGGACCAGCCGGGCTCGGAGCGGGTGGCGATGACGGTGAAGGCCGTGATGCTCGAGCGGGCCGACCCGCGCGCGGTGTCACAGGCGATCGAGCGCGCGATGGTGACGCCGGGCTGGCGCTCGTGGCGCGGGCAGGACCCCGACGCGGTGACCGTTCAGACCGACGCGCAGCGCCGCGCGCTGATCCTGGTCGGCAAGGCCGAGCGCGTTGAGCTTGCAGCCAAGTACATCGCGGAGCTCGACAACGCGGGCGCCGGCGGCGGACAGGAGATCCAGTCGATTACGCTGCAGCACGCGCGGGCGGATCGTGCCGCCGAGAGCCTCAATCGGTTCTTCAATGAGCGTGCCCGCGCGCAGGGGATGCAGCAGTCGGGCGTGTCGGTGATCGGCTCGGTCGATGGAAACGTGCTGATCGTGTCGGCGGACCCGGTGAACGCGGCGTCGGTGAAGGACCTGGTTGCGCAGATCGATCAGCCGGCGCTGGGGCAGGACCGCCGGTTCGAGATGTACTACATGCAGAACGCGGAGGTTTCCGAGGCCGCGGGGACGCTGCGCGCGATGTTCAATCGGCTCGGGCGCGGCGAGGAGCAGGTGGTCATCACGCCGCAGCCCAGCAGCCGAACGCTGATCGTGTCGGCGCCGGGCGCGGTGTTCGACCAGGTCGACGCGCTGGTGAAGCAATTGGACGCGCCGCCGACGGTCGAAAACTCGAAGATCATGACGGTGACGCTCGAATCCGCGAAGGCGGCGGACGTGGCGACGGCGCTGAAATCTGCATTGCCACCCAACGTCAAGGTGACCGTGACGCCGGTGGCGCGGAGTAATTCGCTGTTGCTGACGGGCTCGAACGAGGCGATCAAGCTTGCGATGGATCAGATCCAGACGATCGACCAGGTTCCGGTGAAGAGCTTGCTCGCGTTCAAGCGGATCAAGCTCGAAAACGCGATGGCCGACGACGTGTACTTCACGGTAACGCAGATGCTCCGCCTGCGTCCGCGCGACACCGACGGGCGCCCGCAGACGAGCGTGGATTATTCGCGTCAGGACAACACGCTCGCGATCTCCGCGCCCGCGGATCAGATCGAGGAAATCGAGCAGATGATCAAGCAGCTCGATGTCCCCGCGGCTGCGACGCGCAAGACGGAGTTCGTGAAGCTCGAGTTCGCCAACGCGGAGCAGACCGCCAAGGCGCTCGAGGTGTTTTATGGGCGATACGCACCGGAGCCGGCGTCGCCCGCGGCGCGGCCCGTCACGATCGTGCCCGCTCCGCCCTCGAA
>OEIV010001407.1_pt1 | contig 11027 bp, 6 predicted proteins | sample 1539231 | NCBI WGS metagenome assembly OEIV01 (sample SAMN03794762, study PRJEB22550) | activated sludge metagenome | feature: wastewater treatment plant; material: activated sludge; isolation source: Wastewater treatment plant of a petroleum refinery complex | place: Argentina: Buenos Aires ... | reverse complement strand
TGGCCGGGAAGTAGGCGAAGAAGTTGGGCGACTGCCAGTGGGTGATGCCGGGCATAATGACGTCGTCCACGTCGCGCATCATCGCCGCGAACGGCTCGCCCGTCTGCGGCGGGGCGGGCGGCAGGGCGGCGCGGATGTCACCGGGTGCAACCTGGGACAGGACGGGGTACTGCTCGATGTGTTCGTAGTAGTCGGCGATCCAGTCGATCAGCTCTTTGCCGTGGCGGCGGAAGTCATCGGGGGTCATGTGATAGGACATGGAAGCATTATCCGCAGATTGGGCAGATTGGGCAGATTTTAAGAAGGTTCCAGGGGCCAGGGCCAGGGCCAGGGAAGAGCGCCTTCCCTGGCCCCTGGAACCTAGAACCTTCTCCGGTTGCCTTCCGGGGGAGAGTGGCGCATAATGCCCAACAGCTAACGCCATCGGAGAGAACACAACACATGGCCGACAAATCACTGAACAAAGCCGCGGGAACCCTCGACGAGACCACCTGGGGCCATCGCTGGGGCTATAAAGACACGCGCTTCGTCGTCAACCCCGACCGCTCGGTCAAGGTGACCGGCAACCGCTACGCCGTCAGCGGTTACGACATGCCCGACTTCATCCCGTTCGTCGAGGAGATGCTCGGCGTGACCATCGACCTCAACGACATCAAGCCGGAGCGCGCCGATAAGCCCGTGCCGGAGCCGAAGCGCAACGCCGCCTTCGACGCCGCCCTGGCCGCGGCCTTCCCGGCCAAGCAGTTCACCACCGACCCCCGCGAGCGCCTGGTGCACAGCCACGGCCAGACGACGGCCGACGAGGTCTACCAGGTGCTCTACACCCACCTCGAGCGCGTCGTCGATCTCGTCGTCTACCCGGAGTCGCAGGCCGACGTGGAGAAGCTTATCGCCCTGGCCGCGGCCCACGACGTCTGCCTGGTGCCCTATGGCGGCGGCACGAGCGTCAGTTGCGCCCTGAAGCTGCCGGACGACGAGACGCGCACCATCGTCTCCGTCGACATGCGCCGCATGGACGCCATCGAGTGGATCGACCGCGAGAACTTCCGCGCCTGCGTCCAGGCCGGCATCCTCGGCTCGCATCTGGAAGAGCGACTGGCGGCCGAGGGGTTCACCTGCGGCCACGAGCCGGACAGCGTCGAGCTGTCCACCCTCGGCGGCTGGATCGCCACCAACGCCAGCGGCATGAAGAAGAACCGCTACGGCAACATCGAGGACCTTGTCGAGAACGTCACCCTGGTGACGCCCCGCGGCGTCATCGAGCACAGCATGACCATGCCGCGCGTGTCGATGGGCATCGAGCCGAAGCAGGTCGCCTTCGGCAGCGAGGGCAATCTGGGCATCATCACCCGCGCCGTCATCCGCATCCACAAGCTGCCCGACGTGAAGCGCTATGGCTCCTACGTCTTCCGCGACTTCCGGACGGGCACGGCCTTCCTCTATGACCTGTCGCAGGCGGGCGTCTTGCCGGCCAGCATCCGGCTGGTGGACAACGTGCAGTTCCGCTTCGGCCAGGCGCTGAAGGCGCGGCCGACGAGCAGCGAAAAGCTGATGAGCCGGGTACAGAAGACGTTCCTCTTTTCGATCAAGGGCTTCGACCCGCACGAACTGGTCGCGGCGACGATCGTCATGGAGGGCACGGCCGAAGAGGTCGAGTACCAGGCCACGGCCATCAAGCGCATCGCCGCGCGCCACGGCGGTGTCTCCGGCGGGGCGCACAACGGCCAGCGCGGCTACATGCTGACCTACGCCATCGCCTACATCCGCGACTTCCTGACCGACTACCACATCATCGGCGAGACCTACGAGACGACCGTGCCCTGGAGCCGCATCCAGGAAGTGTGCGACGCCGTGGCCGAGCGCGCCTACGCCATGCACCGCGAGTTCGGCCTGCCGGGCAACGCCTACGTCTCGCCGCGCATTACCCAGCTCTACCACACCGGCGTCTGCATCTACTTCACCCACGGCTTCTCGGCCAAGGGGGCCGACGCGCCGGATCGCATCTTCGCCGAGATCGAGCACGCCATGCGCGAGACGATCATGGCCCACGGCGGCTCCATCTCCCACCACCACGGCATCGGCAAGCTGCGGCGCGACTTTATCACCCAGACGTTGACGCCGGCCGGCATTGAGTTGCTGCGCGAGGTGAAGGAGGGCGTAGACCCGGCCAACGTCTTCGGTATTGCCAACAACGTCTTCTCGTTGGAGCCTCAGGCCGAGCGATAAGAGACCAGACCTGACAGATGGGCGGTCAACGGCGTCTATTTCTATGACAGTGCTGTTGGCCGCCCACTTGCCAGGTCTAACTATATTAGAGAGAGGCGATGACCCTGAAACGCGGACTCATCGGAGCATTGGTAATCGTCTTGTTGTTGGCCGGGGGGGTGCTGGTCTACTGGCAGTTCTTCAGGCAGGCGGCGCCGGACGCGACCGAGACGGCGGCGACACCGCTGCCGGCTGAGCCTGTCATCGTCAGCGGCGAGGGGGCCATCTCGGCCGAGGGGCAGATCGTGCCCTTGCGCCACGCCGCGTTGGCCTTCAGCGCGTCGGGCGTCGTGACCGAAATTGCCGCCACCGAGGGCGAGCATGTGACCGCCGGGCAGCCCATCGTGCGGCTCGACGACACCGATCAGCAACTGGCCTATCAGCGGGCGCAGGCGGCGCTGGCCCGGGCGCAAGCCAATCTGGCCGCCAGTACGGCCGGGCAAGACGCGGCCCAGACGGGCGTCGAGGCGACGACGCTGGGCGTGGCCACGGCCGAGGTCGAACTGGCTCTGGCCCAGGCGGAACCGCGGCCGGAGGAGATCGCCCTGAGCGAGGCCAACGTCGCCCTGGCCGAGGCGCGTGTTGCCCAGGCCGCCGCGGCGCAGGCGGCCGTGCTCGAGGGCGCGGCCGACTCCCGCGTCCGCGCCGCCGAGGCCGAGTTGCGCGCCGCTGAGGCGCGGGCCATCGCGCCGCGCTTGCGTCTGGAAGAGGAGCGTGCCCGCGAAGAACCCGACGCCGACGCGCTGGCCCAGGCCGAGCGCGACTACAACGCCGCCCTGGCCGGCATCGAGGCGGCGCGGGTGGCCCTGACCGAAGTGGCCGGGGGCGCGACCGACGCCCAGCGGCAAGCGGTGGCCGGCGGCCTGACCGCGGCCACGGCCCAGCGCGACGCTGCCGCCGCCGAGCTGGCTTTGCTGCTGGCCGGCGGCCAAACGGAGCGGGTGGCCATCGCCGAAGCCGGGCTGGCCGGGGCGCGGGCGACGCTGGCCGAGGCCGAGGCGCAGCGCCAGGCGGCCGACGCCGCCGCGCAACAGGCCGCGGCCCAGGTGACGGCCGCCGAGGCGGCGCTGGTCGCGGCCCAGACGGCGCTCGACGACCGTGCCCTGACCGCGCCCTTCGCCGGGACGGTGGCCGACGTCACTGTCGCCGTGGGCGAGGTGGCCGCGGCGGGCGTGCCGGCGGCCGTGGTGGCCGATTTCTCCAGCTGGCGCGTAGAGACGACCGACCTGACCGAGCTGGACGTAGCCGAGGTCGCCGTCGGCGCGCCGGCGCAGGCCCGGGCCGACGCCCTGCCCGAAACCCTCCTGACCGGCACCGTCAGCGACGTAGACCCCGTCGCCAGTGAAGTGCGCGGTGACACGACCTACAAGGTCACCATCCGGCTCGAAGACGTGCCTGACGCGCCGTTGCGCTGGGGGATGACCGTCTTCACCGCCATCGGCCCGGACGCGATCGTTGGCGCGCCGGCGGCCGTGGCCGGTTCCGTGGCCGAGGGCCTCGCCGCCGAGGGGGTGCTGTTGCCGCGCGACGCGGCGGCGCTGGCCTTCCAGTTAGGCGGCACGGTGGCCGAGGTGGCCGCTGCCGAGGGGCAGGCGGTGGCCGTGGGCGCGCCGCTCATCCGCCTCGACGCGACGACCGCCGAAGCGGCGGTGGCCCAGACCGAGGCGGCGCTGGCGGCCGCCGAGGCCGGGCTGGCCGCCGCGCAGGCCGGGCTGGCTGTGGCCGAAGCGCAGCGGACGACGGCCGAGACGGCCCTGACCGCGGCCGAAGCGCAACTGGCGCTGCTCCAGGCCGGGCCGCGGCCGGAGCAACTGGCCGCCGCCGAGCGCAACGTGGCCGCCGCGGCGGGCGGCGTGGCCCAGGCCGCGGCCGAGCGCGACGCGGCGATGGACGTCAGCGACGCCGCCGTGGGCGCGGCCCAGGCCCAACTGGCCGCCGCCCAGGCCCAACTGACCGCGCTGCAAGACGCCTATGATACCATTCTGACCACCTGCGTCACCCTGCCCGACGGCTCCGAGGTCTGCCCGCTGCTGGGCGCGCCGGAGGAGAACGCGCGGGCCCAGGTGGCCGCGGCCGAGGCCAGCGCCGCCGCTGCCCAACTGACACTGAATGAGGCCCGCGCCGGGGCGACACTCGCCGAACAGCGGTCGGCCGCCGCCGGGGTGGGCGTCGCCACGGCTCAGCAGGCGCTGGCCGCGGCCCAGCGCGACCTGCTGCTGGCCGGGGCGCGGCCGGAGCAGGTTCGCCTGGCCGAGATCGGCGTCGAGCGGGCGCGGTTGGGGTTGACGACGGCCGGTGTGGCCGTGGAACAGGCCGCGGCCGGTGTGGCCCAGGCCGAAGCGGGCGCGAAGAGCGCCGCGGCCGACGCGGCCGAGGCCCGCGCCGCCCTGGCGCGCCTGACGTTGACCGCGCCCTTCGCCGGGACGGTCAGCGAACTGCTGCCCGAAGTGGGCGAGTTGGTCGCGCCGGGGGTGGCCGTGGCCCGGCTGGGTGGCGGCGGTTGGGTGGTGGAGACGACCGATCTGGTCGAACTGGACGTAATTCACGTGGCCGCCGGCCGGGCGGTCGAGGTGACGCTCGACGCGCTGCCGGGCGAGACGTTGCGTGGCACGGTGCTCGACGTCGGCCGCGTGCCTCAGTTCGTCCTCGGCGACGTCACCTACCGCGTGCGCATTGCCCTCGAAGACGTGCCTGAAGACCTGCCGCTGCGCTGGGGCATGACCGCACTGGTCACCATTGAGGCTGAATAGAACCGGGATTAGGGGCTAGGGATTAGGGATTAGGGAAGAGCGCTCTTCCCTAGCCCCTAATCCCTAATCCCTAATCCCTGTCTTCTGCTAAAATCGGGCCATGATCCACGTCCTGCCCGACCAACTGGCCTCGCAGATCGCCGCCGGCGAAGTGGTTGAGCGGCCGTCGTCGGTCGTTAAGGAGCTGGTCGAGAACAGCATCGACGCCGGGGCGACGGCCATCACCATCGACATCCGCGGCGGCGGGCGGCAGCTCATCCAGGTGGCCGATAACGGCAGCGGTATCGACGCGGCCGAGATCGAAACCGCCTTTCTGCGCCACGCCACGTCGAAGCTGAGCACGGCCGACGACCTGCACGCCATTCGTACCCTGGGCTTCCGTGGCGAGGCGCTGGCAGCCATCGCTGCCGTCAGCCAGGTGACGGTCGTCAGCCGGTCGCGCGACGCGGCCACGGGCACGCGCCTGGTTCTCGACGGCGGCCAGGTGATGACCCGCGAGACGGTCGGCGCGCCGGCGGGCACGGTCATCGCCGTGGAGAACCTGTTCTACAACGTCCCCGCCCGGCTCAAGTTCCTGAAGAGCATCACCACCGAGAAGCGGCTGATCGACGAGTTCGTCACCCGCTACGCCCTGGCCTACCCGGCCATTCGCTTCCGCCTGACGCACGACAACCGCATCACTTTCCAGACGACGGGCAACGGGCAGACGGCCGACGTGCTGCTGGCTGTCTACGGCCCGGAGACGGTGCGCCAACTGATCGCGGTGCAGACGGAGGAGAGCGACGAGCGGCCGGTGCGGGTGCGCGGCTACGTCAGCGACCCGGCGCTCAACTGGGGCAACCGCAACCACATTCAACTGTTCGTCAACGGCCGCGCTGTGCGCGACAACCGCCTGACCTTCGCCGTCGTCCAGGCTTACCACACCCTGCTGCCCGTCGGCCGCTACCCGCTCGGCCTGCTGTTCCTCGAGCTGCCGCCGGAGGACGTGGACGTGAACGTCCATCCGGCCAAAGTCGAAGTGCGCTTCCGCGACGAGGGCGTCATGTTCAGCGCCGTGCAGCGCGAGGTGCGGGCGGTGCTGCTGGGGACGACGCCGGGGCGAGCGGCCAGTGGGCAGTGGTCAGTATTCAGTAATCAGTGGCCGGAAGGTGGCGGGTGGCGGGCGGCGGGTGGCGAGAGGGCGGGCTTCGCGTCGCGCGACGAGGGGGAGCGGCCGGCGGCGCAGTTGGACATCCCGTGGCAGTTGCGGCCGCCCGCGCCGGCGACGGACGAAGGGGGGTTAAGCGCGCCGACCATCGCCCCGCCGGCCGCGGCCGAAACGCGCCTGCCCATCATGCGCGTCGTCGGCCAGGTCGGCGCGGCCTACATCATCGCCGAGGGGCCGGAAGGGCTGTACCTCATCGACCAGCACGCCGCCCACGAGCGCATCCTCTACGAGCAACTGCTGGCCCAGTGGCGGCAGCGGCAGGTGGCGTCGCAGGGGTTGGTGGCCCCGGCCACGGTCTACCTATCGCCGTCGCAGGCCGATCTGGTCGAGGAGCACGCTGCGCTATTGGCCGGACTGGGGTTCGACGTGGAACCGTTCGGGCCGGGCGCGTTCCAGGTGCGGGCCGTGCCGGCGCTGCTGGGGCGGGCCGACCCGGCGGCGGCGCTGTCGGCCGTCGTCGCCGACCTGGAGAGCGCGGCCACGCCGCTGCAAGCCCAACTGGAGGCGCTGGCGCTGCGGCGGGTGTGCAAGTCGGCCGCGGTCAAGGCCGGGCAGACGCTCAGCCGTGAGGAGATGGAGGCGCTCATCGCCCAACTGGAGAGGTGTGAAACACCCCATACCTGCCCCCACGGGCGACCGACGCTGATTCACCTGTCGGCCGCGGCGCTGGCCCGACAGTTTGGGCGAACGTAACCGTCCCGTAGCGCGATTCTCCAGAATCGCGCCTTACATCTGCGGCCCAAGAGCGCGATTCTGGAGAATCGCGCTACACCCGCAGATACCAGTCAAAGAACCTCTCCGTCCGCCGCATCCAGTCCATCTCCGTCTCGTAGCGCAGAAAGCCGTGCGGCTCCCCAGCGTAGGTGACGTACTCGAACGTCTTGTCGTGGCGGCGCAGCGCCTCGGCCCACTCCTCCGACGCCTGCGGCGGCACGACGTCGTCCTCTAGACCGTGGATCAGCAGGATGGGCGCGCGGACGTTAGCCATCTCGTGGATGGGTGAGGCGGCGCGATAGACGGCCCAGTTGTCGCGCGGGTGGCCGAGCATCATCTCGGTGTAGAGGCGCGTCGTCCGCTCGCACTGCGCCCAGGAGCTGTAAACGTTGGCGTCGCCATACTTGCTAACGCCACAGGCGAACAGATAGTCCGGGTCGCGGGCCAGGCAGCAGGCGACCATGTAGCCGCCGTAGCTGCTGCCCAGGATGCCGATGCGCGCCGGATCGACGCCGACCGTGGGCAGGAAGCGCGCCCCGTGGAGCACGTCCTGCGTGTCGCCCACGCCCCAATCGTTGTAGTTGGCGTGCTCGAAGGCGCGGCCGTAGCCGGTGCTGCCACGGAAGTTGGGCATCAGGAAGGTGTAACCCTTGGCCACGAAGTACTGCGCCAGCCCGTCCCACTCGCTCTGGACGTGGTCGGCCGGGCCGCCGTGGGGGCGAACGATGGCCGCGCCGTTGGGTTTGGCCGGCCGCCACAACAGCGCCGGAATCTCCAGCCCATCGTAGCTGCGGTAGCGGATATGCTCCGGCGTGACTCGCGCCAACGCTGCCAGCGCCGGCGGCGTGGAGAACGTAATCGGCCGCATCTCGCCCGTAGCTACGTCCACGCGGTAGATGTCGGGCGGCGTGGTCGCGTCCTCGTATTCGACGGTCAGGAAGTGTCCATCGGATGACCAGCCCAGGCTGGAGAAGTGGCCGCGCCCCTCCTTCAGTGCCCGCGGTTCGCCATCTGTGAAGGGCGCGAGGAACAGGTCAACCGCGCCTTCGTGGTGGACTGTCAGGGCGATTTGGGCGCCATCGGGCGAGATTGCGAGCTTGCCCACGTCGCGGCCCAAATGCGTCAATTGCCGCAGCCCTTCCCCATCCGGCCGCACGCCCCATACCTCCGTCCAGCCGCTACGCTGCGATAGGAAGGCTATCCATTGGCCGTCGGGCGACCAGCGCGGCGACCACGCCTTTTCCTTGGGCATGCCGAAGAGCATCCGCGTATCGATACTGGTTATGTCAACTACCCGCAAATCCCAGCGGTTCAGGTCGTCGAGCGGGCGGTGGACGTAGGCCACGAAGCGGCCGTCGGGCGAAGGCACGGCATCCAGGTTGTCGCCGGAGTCTTCGGCCAGCGGGCGCGGCCAGCAGCCGTGGCGGTCGGTCAGCAGCAGCACCGAGCCGTCGCCCCGCATGGCGTTGACGATCAGGCCGTTGCTGTCGGGCAGCCAGACAGGGGATGAGGCGCTGGTCGTGAAGTCGGTCACCACATGGGCCGGGCCGCGGCCGTCGGCCGGCGCGACCCACACGTGGCCGCCCTGCCCATAGGCCAGCCAGCGCCCATCCGGCGACCAGCGCGGCTCGCTGTCCCACCAGTAGATGGTGCGGTCGCGGTCAGACGTGATGCGCCGCGGCCAGCCGCCGGCCAGCGACTGGACGAAGATGTCGGAGCGGCCGTCGCGCTCCCAGCCGAAGGCCACCTGCTCCCCGTCCGGCGACAGTTCGTGGTGGTGGATGAGATTGATCGAGTTGACGAGGGCCAAACTCCAGCCGTCGCGCGGCTTCAGATCGGGCCGGTCAACGGAGGGCCACCCGTGGCGCTCGTACTTTTCGGTGACAATGACCTTGTTGGATGCGATTTGACTGGACAATCATCCCTCTTCCGCTACCTGACGCATCGAAAGAAATGCCTCTTTGACTGCCTGACTGATCGAGCTTGATGGCTCAGCCAGAATGAGAGCTTGATAGGCTTCAAGAAACTCGCTTCTGTACCTATGAAAGAAGTGCAGGTAGTGGCGGAGAAATCCTATGCAATTCAGGATGACGAATTCAACGCCGTCTGTCTGCTCATAGACCGAGCGAGCATACTCCTGCACTTGCTCATCAATCACGTCTGTTGTGATAAAGATGTAGTTATCGACTCGCTTGCGGATTTCCTCTAGCTTCTGTAGCGCTCGATCGACATCGCCTTTCGTAACACGCCTGTCCTTCATCTCATAGCTGGTAACAACATGATCGTCGTCAATCAATGTAACTTCTACATCGCCAAGCGCTCCTGTTTGTACGTCGGCGGCATTGTGGGCATATAGCGGTAAAGTACGTTCTCCCAAACGTCGGCCAGCCGCTTGATAGGCAGCCGCAACGATAAGCACAGGAAGGCGACTGGTACCCTTGAGGCTCATGTGCTTTTCGATCAGGTTGACCATCATCTCGGACGATAGGGGGATTGCGCCGCGCGTGGTTCTCAGAGCTCTTAACAATGACTCAATCCGTTGTTGCTGTTCATTCCTGTTGATGAGAAGCCATCGGACTGTCTCGGCCAGTAGATCGTCCGGCTCGACCCGCCGGTTATAAACGTCATCCAATAGTTCAAGTACGTATGTATAGAGTTGAGCGGGGCGACCTTCCAACTCTAGTCCTAAGACCAGTGGCGTATTACGATTGCGAAAGGCTAGTGTAAGAAAGGCTGACGTGGAATTACATGGCAAGGAATGGGTGTTGATAAACTCTGCTATGTTGCTCTCGTCATACCTGCGACCGGAGAAGGAATCGACGCCCCCTATTTTAGTGTAGGGTTTCCTAACATCGATGGAAGGCTTATGGAGCTTCGCCAATAGACAGGCCATCAGCAAGCGAACGCCGGCTTTGTTGGCTACGCTCCCTGCCACGAATTCCACACGGTTTCGAATTTCTGGATCAGCTATTAAGGACCGATTGAGAACTACGTTTGCTCTTCGAAAAGCGGTATCAAGGATGTCTGTTGGTTCCGACATTCGACGCTGTCCTTCTCAGGTACTTCGTAGTTGACCCATAGAACTTCGACGCGGTCTTGCTTAACGGTGTCTGCCCGTGTGTTTGTGGAATGCGCCTTCCGCGGAAGCGACTCGATGAAGTTCCAATCGCTATATAGCTCATCCATGAGTGCGCTGTGGTAGCCTGAAAGCGCAACTTTGCCTTTGACACTGTGGAGCACTTCGGCAAGCTTGCGGTGCTCATAGTTCTTCATCTCGTAACGGTAGGCCTTCACGTCGCTTCGGGAGTCGTGGGCATAAGGAGGGTCGCAGTAGAACAGCGTTTCCTCACTGTCATATCGTTGTATGACTTCGAGTGCCGGCGCGCTTTCAATCTGCACGCGAAGAAGCCGCTGCACGATCTCCGAAAGCCCCTCAACGCTACCCAACCAGCGTGATACTGCGCCGGCCATTCCGGCGCGGCTGGTTAGCTTGCAATGCGCCCAGCGTCCATTGCTGGCCGTCTGGGCTAAGCCGGTTCGCACCTGACGTGCTCTAACAAAAAACCGACGCGCTCGCTCTAGATCGGAAAGATTATCCAGTGGTTCCTGAGAGGCAATTCGCAACTCTTCGCGAGAGAAAGGGGTTAGACCAATTGCCGTAATCAACGCCTCGTGATCATCCCGAAGAACACGGAAGAAGTTAACGACTTCGCCATCAATATCGTTATATGTCTCCACAGGAGAAGGCTCTCGGTTCAAGAGCACGGCCGCGGAACCGCCGAATGGCTCGCAATAGTGTGTTGCCTTTGGCAGCAGAGGCAGAAGCCAATCGAGATGGCTATATTTCCCACCGTACCATCCAAACGCGATCAACTTACCCATGTCATGACTATATCGCATTCGGCATGGGATTACACAATTGCCCGCTTTAGAGCGGCAGCAGCCTCTTCTCTTCCGGCACGAAACGAGGCTCCACCTCATGACACGCCACCCAATGCCCCGCCGTAATCTCGCGCCAGACGGGGACGTGCGTGGTGCAGTGGGGCTGGGCGATGGGGCAGCGGGTGTGGAAGCGGCAGCCGGAGGGCGGG
>OEIV010001406.1_pt1 | contig 11030 bp, 10 predicted proteins | sample 1539231 | NCBI WGS metagenome assembly OEIV01 (sample SAMN03794762, study PRJEB22550) | activated sludge metagenome | feature: wastewater treatment plant; material: activated sludge; isolation source: Wastewater treatment plant of a petroleum refinery complex | place: Argentina: Buenos Aires ... | reverse complement strand
TGTTTGAGGGGAGGGAGGGATGGGAGGAGGTACGCCTGGGTGACCTGATCGACATCCAGAACGGTTTCGCTTTCAAGAGCGATGAGTACACCGCTTCGGGCCATTTCCTCATGCGGATCAGCAACGTGCAGGATGGAATCATTACGCTGGATAACCCCAAGTATGTGCAGATCGACGAAGCCCGAAAGGAGCGCTTCGTCCTGGACGAGGGAGACATTCTTGTTTCGTTGACCGGGAACATAGGCCGTGTTGGTGTAGTGAAGGCCGAACACCTACCCGCAGCTTTGAATCAGCGCGTAGCTCGCGTCACCGTCAGGGAGCGGAAGCGGCTTCAGCACAGCTTCCTGTTCTTCTTCCTGCGTTCGAGCTACTTCCGCGAGCACCTGCAGAATGCGGGACACGGCGCTGCACAACAGAATGTGAGCACCTCGGAGATGGCAGAAGTTCGATTCAGCTTGCCGCCTTTCCATGAGCAACAGCATGTCATGGAAGCACTCGAAGCGATACAACAGCAGACCACGCAACTCGAATCCATCTACCAGCAGAAGCTGATGGAGCTGGAGGGTTTGAAGAAGGGGTTGCTGGGGGCGGCGTTCAGGGGGGAGCTGTGAAACATGAGTACCACAGGTAATAGCCCATTTCTGTGTCCACATTGCGGAAATAAGAACACCTATACCATTGAGTCAAAGGTCCCTTCAGGATATGTGGAAGGCACTCACGAAGACGAGCACTTTATAAGGACGATGTACTTCTTGGTCAAATGCTCTGCCTGCAATGATGTATCACTCTTTATCAAGACAGATTTCTATCATGATGGTGAATTGGATGACTTCTTTGATTGCCATCAGTTGTACCCTGTGGAGCGGCCAATTCACGATGTGCCGAAGCAGGTCAGGCAAGCCTACACTGAAGCCCGCAGGGTTGAGAAGATCTCGAAAGTGGCCTTCGTTAGCATGATGCGGCGAGCATTGGAATCCTTGTGCGATGAGCAGGGTGCCGAAGGCAAGGACCTGTACCACAAGCTGAACGACTTGGTGGCCAAGGGTATCATACCACATAAGCTAGGCGATCTTGGACAAGCGATACGATCGGTCGGAAAGCACGGCGCCCACGCTACGAACTATGAGTTGGAGGATTACGAGGTGCGAGCCATCAAGGACTTCTTCCTGACTATGGTGGAGTACGTCTATGTGGCCCCTGCCAAATTGGAGAGCCTCAAGAAGACGATGGGATCCAAACAGAAGCCGAACAACCCATGACAACCAACCACCTCATCATACTGCACATCCTGGTGGCCGATGGCGACCCGGATGGGCTGCGCGTGGTGGAGCGCAGCAACTGGAACGGCAAGGTGGTTAAGAGAGCGCGTTTCACAAGTATTGGGAACCGCGCTGCACCTGTTCGCTGGAAGCTGTCTTACTTTGCTTCAACCTAAGCTATGCGCTCCGAGTTCATCAAGCCGAAGTTCAGCGGTGCTCGATTCAATGAGCACTCGCTGCCCATTGATGTGGCAAGGGACTTATCCGCCTACCAGAACCTCATCATCGAGGTGGCCAAGCGCCTTTACCTGAAGGACCATCCGGAAAGGCAGTATACTCCAAAGGGGTTCGGCAGTTCCTTTGAACTGCACTTCGATCGCGTGGAGGAAGGCAGTGCGATCGTACCACTAGTGGCGTTGACTGCTACCTTGAGCACTGAGCCGAACGCACAACAGTACTTCGACCAAGCACGAGAATTGGTCACAGAGTGTATTGCTGCTCCTGCGGACAAGATCCCCGCTGACTTTCCGCTCGACTTGCTGAATTACTTCAATCGGGTAGGGAGTTCGTTGCGCGAAGGAGAACAGATGGAGTTACCGCGCAGAGGTGGTGGCAACGCAACGCTCACACCTTCCCGTCGAAAAGCATTGGTGCTTGCGCAAAGCAAGGTGTACTCCAAGCCGGCAGAACTGGTGGGCTTCATTGAAGCCATGGACTGGGGTAAGAACAGTTTCAAGCTGCGCGTGTCGGATGGCTCTGAGGCACATGTGCAGTTTGATGAGCAGTTCGAGGTAACTGCCCGCTTGCATGCTGGAAACCCACGGCACCAGGTCACTGTTAAGTGTTTGGCGAGCTATGATGCATCGGAGCGATTAAGATCCGTGGATCAAGTAGAGTCTATTTCGCTTCAGGCGAACTACGAGATTGCGAACAAGTTGGAATCCATAGCCTCGTTAAAGGATGGGTGGTACGAGGGCGCTGGAAACGCCCCGAACCCAGCGGCTATGGCCCGGGTGTCGAAAATGTTGGTACAACTCTATCCAAAGGGGATCGTACTGCCCATGATCGTGCCCACACAGGACGGGAATATCCTACTTGAGTGGCACGGCAATGGTGAGCCCACTGTGGATATCGACCTGGCCACCATGTCAGCGGCGTTCCAGCAATTCGCTCCTGACGGGTCGGATATCGAACAGGACTTCGCGCTTAAGAGCGAGGAGGATTGGCGCAAGTTGATGGCCTTCCTGAGCGACCATATTGAACAAAGCGCATGACGGACGAAACAATACTGCTGCGTCAGGTGAACCCTTCGTTCGTTGAGAACGAAGGCACTTCAAGTCAAGCTTTCTTCCCTTTTCCGAAGGATAAGAACAAGTTGTCTGTCGATGATGGTGACCGAACCAGTGCGCAAGCAGCGTTCGAGTTCTACACCCAGGTTCGCAAACTGGAGTCAGCAGGCACATGGGGCGTTACGGGTGCGGAGGTGACCTCGACCGGACTAACTTATGTCCCGGATCCGTTGGATGACAATGCCGCACATGCGCTTATCGAGTTCGGCGAGCGCTCCGTAAAGGAATGTCGCAAGCTCGCCCGCAAACTCAAAGCGTTCGCGAACACACGAAAGCGACTGTATCCGGTGGCATAGCCAGCGGTATTTTACAGCGCCCTGCCCGAGCGAAGCCCCGCATTATCGTGGGATACTGAGTGGCGACAGTGGGGCTTCGCTTCTTTTCACATCTTGCATGTGATAGCCATGAACGTATATGCGATCTTACATTGAACAATGGGCAACACCTTCCCTTTCATCTTACACATCCTGGTGGCCGATGGCGACCCGGATGGGCTGCGCGTGGTGGAGCGCAGCAACTGGAACGGCAAGGCGGTGATGTTCCCGCGGCCGCTGTATACCGCCGTGCGCAAGCGCGAGGAGTTCCAGCAGCCCGGCGTGTACCTGTTGCTGGGCCCCCGCGCCGATGGCGAGGGCGAGACCATCTACGTGGGCGAAGGCGACCCGGTGTACAATCGCCTGGAGAGCCACTACGCCAATAAGGATTTCTGGACGCGCGCGGTCTTCTTCGTGGCCGGCCCCGGCCAGCTGAACAAGGCCCACGTGCAATACCTGGAGGCCCAGCTGATCCAACGCGCCCGCGCCGCCAAGCGCGTGCCGCTGGAGAACGCCACCAGCCCCGCCGAGCCCACCCTGAGCGAGATGGACCGTGCCTACCTGGAGGTCTTTCTGCAGAACCTGCTGGGCATGCTGCCGGTGCTGGGCATCACGGCCTTTGAGCAAACGCAGGCGCCTGCCACCACCACGCCCGAGCTGCCGCTGCTGCATTGCGAGGGCAAGGGTGCCAAAGCCAGCGGGTACGATGCGGCACAAGGCTTCATCGTGCGGAGTGGTTCCATGGCCTCCACCGGCCTCACCCCATCACTGGCCAAGCATTTCCCCCACGTGGTCGCCATGCAGGCGGACCTGATCAAGAGCGGCGTACTGGCAGCTGATGGCGATAAGCTCCGTTTCACACAGGACTACACCTTCACTTCGCCTTCAATGGCCAGCACCATCGTGCTAGGCCGTGTGAGCAACGGCCGCACGGACTGGAAGGATGGGGAGGGAAGGACGTTGAAGAGTTTGCAGGAGGGGCAGGCGGGGGCGTGAATCTTCGGCCGAATGAAGGAACGTGCAACCCGGGACGGATCTGCTGGGCTCGCCGGGCTCCAGCCCGGCTCTTCCTCTGATGTCGACAGTTCGCGTCGGCTCGCCGGGCTCCAGCCCGGCTCAGTGAAAGGGGGTGAGCGGGGGCATGGGGTGGCGGGTGTAGAGGCCAAGCTGGAGCTTGGCGAACCCAGTAATGGGGCCAAGCTGGAGCTTGGCGAGCCCAGTGGGAATGCGGGTGGTGAAGGGGCCAGGCTGGAGCCAGGCGAGCCCAGTGGCGAGTCCAGTGAATTAAAGTGGTCGGACCGGGGCTACATGCCTCATGTGGATGGTACCCAATTGATCCAGCACGTGAGCTTCCACCTTGCGGACAGTTTGCCGAAGGAGGCCCTGGAGGTGATGAACGCCGAGCTGAAGAGCCTGCCACCGAAGCTGCGCGATGCGGAAAAGGAGAAGCGCATCGCGCGGTTCATCGATGCAGGTAAAGGCAGTTGTGTGCTACGGGTGCCGGTGATCGCAGAGATGGTGCAGAACGCCTTTCTGATCTTCCATGGTGAGCGTTACACGTTGCACGCATGGTGCGTGATGCCCAACCATGTGCATGTGCTCTTCCAGCCCAAGGCCGGGTGGACGATGAGCAAGATCGTGGCTTCGTGGAAATCGTTCACGGGGAGGAGGATCAGTGAATACATGAAAGCGGCCAAGCTGGAGCTTGGCGAGCCCAGTGGTAAGCCCAACCCCATCTGGCACCGTGAATACTGGGACCGTTACATTAGGGACCACGCACATTACGTGAACGTTGTGAAGTACATCCACGAGAACCCGGTGAAGGCGGGGCTGGTCGCGAGGCCGGAGGATTGGAAATGGTCGTCAGCGAATGCGGCCACGCTGGAGCGTGGCGAGCCCAGCAGATGAACGAAGCCGAAACCCGCGCCGAACTGATCGACCCCGCCTTGCGTGAAGCGGGCTGGGGTGTGGTGCCGAACAGCCGGGTGCGCCGCGAGTACATCATTACACTGGGTCGATTGCAGGGGGCGGCGGGCAAGCGCAACAAGCAGGACATTGCCGACTACGTGCTGGAGTACAAGGGCCGCATGGTGGCGGTGGTGGAGGCCAAGATGGCTAGCGAGGCGGTGACGCAAGGGCTTGGGCAGGCCAAGAAGTACGCCGACAAGCTGAAGGTGCGCCATGCGTTCAGTACCAACGGCAAGGGCATCTACCAGGTGGACATGCTCAGCGGCCGCGAGGGTGCCGTGGAGGCATGGCCTACACCAGAGCACCTCTGGAAGCTCTCCGGGTTCGCTGACTTCAAGCCGGTGGCCTTCCCCACCGTGGGCCCTGCCACACCCATGATCGACTGGCCCGGCCGCTTCGGCGCTATCCCGTTCGAGGACAAGAGCGGAAGCTGGCAACCGCGCTACTACCAGGACCTGGCGATCCAGCGTGTGCTGGACGCTGTCGCCCAAGGCAAGGACCGCATCCTGCTTACGCTCGCCACCGGCACAGGCAAAACGGCCATCGCCTTCCAGATCGCATGGAAGCTGTTCCATGCCCGGTGGAATGTGAAGAGCGATGGGGAGCGCCGGCCGCGCATCCTTTTCCTTGCTGATCGCAACATCCTCGCCGACCAAGCCTTCAGTGCGTTCACGGCCTTCCCGGATGACGCCTTGGTGCGCATCAGTCCGGATGCGGTGCGGAAGAAGGGGCGTGTGCCTACGAACGGCAGCGTGTTCTTCACCATCTTCCAGAGCTTCATGAGCGGGCCGGAGGGCACGCCGTACTTCGGCGACTACCCAACCGACTTCTTCGACCTCATCATCATCGACGAGTGTCACCGGGGCGGCGCCAACGACGAGAGCACCTGGAGGGACATCCTCACCTACTTCAAGCCCGCCACGCAGCTGGGCCTTACGGCCACGCCCAAACGCGATGTGAACGCCGATACCTACCGCTACTTCGGCGATCCGGTCTACACCTACAGCCTAAAGGAGGGCATCAACGATGGCTTCCTCACGCCCTTCAAGGTGAAGCGATACCGTTCGAACATCGACAACTACATTTTCACGGGCGACGATACCGTTGTGGAGGGCGATATCGAACTCGGGCAGGTTGTTGAAGAAGATGAGTTCAATGTGACGGTGGAGATCGAGGCCCGCGAGCGGTTCCGTGTGCTACAGTTCCTCAGCAACATCGACCCACGGGAGAAGACCCTGGTGTTCTGTGAGAACCAGCCCCACGCTGCGCTGGTCCGCGACTTGATCAATCAGGAGAAGAAGATCGCAGACCCCAACTACTGTCACCGCGTCACGGCCAACGATGGCGACATCGGCGAACAGCACCTGCGCGACTTCCAGGACAACGAACGCAACATCCCCACCATCCTCACCACCAGCCAGAAATTGAGCACCGGCGTGGATGCGCGCAACGTACGCCACATCGTGCTACTGCGCCGCATCAGGAGCATGGTGGAGTTCAAGCAGATCATCGGCCGGGGCACCCGCCTGTACGATGGCAAGGACTACTTCACCATCCACGATTTCACGCGCAGCCATGAACTGTTCCAGGATCCCGAGTGGGATGGCGAAGAGATTGAACCTGGCGCAGCACAACCGACTAGACCAAAGGAGCCAAAGCCGCGTCGAGAACCAGGCGATCAGCCCGAGCCACCGGAGGAACCTCGGCGAAAGGTGCGCATCAAGCTGGCCGATGGCAAAGAGCGGCAGCTGCGCGCCACCGTGGAAACGAGCTTCTGGAGCGCTGACGGTCGGCCCATCAGCGCGGAGGAATTCATCCGTCAGCTCTATGGGGAGTTCCCGCATTTCTTCGGTAACGAGGAGGAGCTGCGGGCCATTTGGAGCCTGCCCGACACCCGGAAGAAGCTGCTGGATGAGCTGGCCGAGAAGGGATTCCCCTTGGCGCAGTTGCAGGAACTTCAGCGCATCATCGATGCACAGCACAGTGACCTCTTCGATGTGCTGGCCTACATCGCATACAACACGCCCACGCAGGAGCGTGCGGCCCGTGCCGCCCAAGCCCGCGCCCACTTTGCAGAGTACGACGACAAGCAACGCGCCTTCCTGGACTTCGTGCTACAGCAGTACGTGGACAGCGGTGTGGAAGAGCTACAGCCCGAGAAGCTCCCCATCATCCTGCAACTGAAGTACAAGTCCATCCCCGATGCCACCCGCGAACTCGGAGAGATCGCCCGCATCCGGGAAACCTTCGTGGGGTTCCAGAAGTGGTTGTATGGGGGGAGGTGACACCTGGATCGCTAGACTCCACCGCCGCAGGGTCTCCCGTCTTCGGAGACCCTGCGCCTCGGCAGGAGACCCCTGTCGGAGTGGAATGATCCGAAGCGCCGCGCATCTACACCGTAGCGGTGTCTCCCGTCCTCGGGGACCCATTTCAGGCCGGGTCGAACTGATGGTCCTCATCCGCCAACGACACTGCCCGGGTACCTTGGACGCCTTCACACCAGCGCTGCACGGAAGGTCCGGAACGCGCTGCCGACATTGTACGAATGGGAACGAACGAACCGAGGTATAGCGTGGTGTACAGGATCATGCATTGGGCCATGGCCCTGTGCATGCTCTTCCTCCTGTTCACCATCTTCCTGCGCACCACCTGGATGAACAAGGACAACATGGCCGACATCATCCAGCCGTACCTGTCAAACGCAGGCACACCATTGGACAGGGACGAGGCCATTGTGCTGGCGAAACGGATCCGGCAGCCCATGTGGCAGTGGCATAGCTACATCGGGTATGCACTGGTGGGGCTCTACGCCATCCGGTTGGCGCTCCCGCTGGCCGGTGTCATGCGGTTCCCGAACCCCACCGGCAAAGCAAGAGCCGCACGGGGTTCTTCTTTGATGTGGTGCACAATACGATGAAGTATTAAAGGCCACCCAATGCGTGAATATTGCTTCCTTCTCACGATCATCCTCATGCTCACGGCAGGTTGGGCCCGTGGTAGCGACCATCTCGGTTTCCGTCTGGAATTGGATCCGGTGCTTACCGATCGGCTTGAGTTCAAAGCGTTCAAGCCGAAACATGATTCCGTGATCGCGTATGTGTCGGCGCATGAGACTTTCATATTGGACACGCTCCGGTTGTTGAAGGCTAAGCGGATATACCATGGTGTCATAAATGGTCGAGAAGATGAATGGGTGCAGTTCGCGATCCCCGGTCGCACCGAGATGGACCTCTACACTACAGCTGTGGTGGCGATGCGCGATCTCGAACGGGCTGATGAGATCCTGTTGGATCGCCGGGCCCGGAACAAGCGCCTCGCATCGCTCACCTTCACACGTGTGCTACCCGCGTTGATGCTCGTGCTCTTCTTTTCCATGTATGCGTTGCGCAGGCTCTATGTACGTGTTGCGAACGTATTCGGACGAATGAGCAGACGTTGGGAGCCGGGATGCCTGGCGCTCATGTTCATTGTCATGTTCGGCGTGGCATGGAACACCGGTTCCAAGACATACCTGAAGGGTCTATCAGATGCCGGTCAATGGGTCTTCGAGAAGTTCGGTCTTACATCGATGATGATGGGCGATCCGGCGTTGGTCGAAGTGCCAGCAGAGAAGGTCATGGGCCTTATGTTACTGATCGGTCTGTTGGCTATCATCGCTGGCTTTATCCTGTGGCTGACAACAGCGCTTGCCGTGGCTGGCCTGGTCAGTCTAGTGACCTCCGGTCGATCAGCGCGATATGTATCGCACAACGGTGGAGCCACATGGACGTTCCACCCGGAGATCCCCGCGGCCATCGACGACTATAGTGGTATCGTGCGGTTCGTGCTTGTATACAGCTACCTGGTTCCTGCTGTGTACCTCGTGATGGCTGCGATATTCCCCGTTTCGGATAACCCAGCACGCAGTCTGGTGGCCACGGTGGTGGCGGTGGTCACCCTTTCTCTTCTCTATGTGTACTTGGGTAGGCGTTACCCGAAGGCGAAAGAGATCGTTCAGGTGGCGGCACTGTCCTATCTGGGCTTCGCGGTCTCCATCGTATTACTGCTAGCCCTTGCCATCGTCATAGCCGTGGTCTGGGGTTGGGTGAGGTGATCCTGTATGGTTCTCTTGAGCAGGGGGGGGGCCAAGCCTCCGCAGGGTCTCACGCAGTTGACCCTGCGAACCTGGCCTTAGGCGCAGGGTCCTTCGAGCCTAATGAGGCCCGGCGCGGGATAGGATGGGAGTGGTGTGAATGGGTATCTTAGGAGGCAACAGTCCATTGAACTTCCCGATGTTCACACGTCATGCCGGTTCCGGGTTCTTCGGCTTTGCACTCGCCGTGTCCGCGTTCGCGCAGCAGGAGGTGTACGTGAACCTGGGGCCATACATCGGCTTGCTCGATCCTGCCACATGTTCCTTCACCCCCGTCGCGGAACTGGATGTCGGTTTCTCGGATATCGCCCTCACGCCGAACGGAGAGTTGTACGGTATCGGTTCAGGCAGGATCTACCGGGTCGATCTTGCGGAGGCGGAGGTGGAGATGGTCGTGCAGCTTCCGCAACCCTTGGGCGGCGTATCCCTTGTCGCATTGGACAATGAGCATCTGCTTTTTGAATCGTGGGATTCCCTGTTCGTGGCCCGCGTGGACGGCACGGATGTCCACTCGCTTGGGTACATTGGCTATGAAGCCTCCGGTGATCTCACCTGGTTCAACGGCGATCTGTACATGGCCGCAGGTTGGGATGCGCTCATCCACATCGTCCTGAATGACGATCGCACGCAAGTGCTCTACGCCGATCCGATCGGTGTGATGGCTACCACGTATGGGGAAGTTTACGGGGTGGTTACCATTCCAGGGATCTGCGGGGCCGCCTACCAGATGATCGCCTTCGATGTGTGGGATGTATACCTGGTCGATCCATACAATGCCTCCACATCACTGCTGTGTGCGCAAGCCTTTCCGTACGGCGTGGCCGGGGCTGCCACTTTCGCGGAAACGTCCGCCATGTTGGGCGAACCCTTGCCTATGCTCGAGAACGTGTTCACCCCGAACGGTGATGGATGGAACGATACCTTCCTGCCTGTCGTGGATGCTTCCTCCACGATCCGATCGTTCCGTGTCTTGGACCGCTGGGGCCTGACGATCCATGCGGTGCAAGATCGTGTGCCGTGGGACGGCCGATCCATGGCCGGCAGTATCTGTGCCGAGGGAGTCTATTACTATATGATCGAAACGTATTCCAGTTGTGGCGGTTCCTCCTCCCGTTCAGGCCATGTCACCTTGCTTCGATGAGCGGTTGAGGCCATGGGAGGTGTCCCCAAGCCTCCGCAGGTCCGATGCATATCGGACCTCACGCAGTGGACCCTGCGATCACGGCCTGTAGCGCAGGTGGCCTTCGTACCTCATGAGTCCCAGACTAGACCGCCGCAGGGTCTCCCGTCCTCGGGGCCCCTGCCCCCTGAGTGCCAGGGTAGCGCATCGTTGTGCTCCCCATGTCCCGCACCCTCGCCCGCACCGGTCGGGTCCTCTCGTTGGTGAGCCTCTTCACCGACCTGGCCAGCGATCGTTCCATCCGGCCATGCCACCGGGCCTGAGGCCCATCGCCTTCAGGAGGGTGCATTTCTTCCTCGGCAGGCGCTGGTCCGTCCTGCGCACCCTGATGCGCTGACCGGCCGCAAGGCATCCGGATCAGCGAACGGCACAGGGTCCCTTCCTACCCAACGCGTAGCGCCTTCCGCGCCGCATCCGCCAGGGTCACCACGCTGGCACCGAGCATGATCGCGTCCTTCACCACCAGGCGCCCGGCCCCGCTGAGCAGGGGGAAGCCGTGCTCGGGACCGCCCAGGTCGGGCACCCAGGTCTCCGGTGTGGTGATGAGGAAGCTGAGCGTGATCACCGACATGCCCAGGCACAGGAAGCTGCCGAGCGCGGAGAGCCGCGGGAACCACGGATAGAGCGCGATCAGCAGGCCGATGCCGACGATCACCGCGCCCAGGCCCAGGGCGAAGGGATAGGTGCCGTTGGCCTCGTGCCACGCGCGGTTCTCGGGCACCACCTGGCCCTCCTTGTTCAGGTGCTGCGTGTAGTCCGGTGCGTCGAAGTGGTAGAAGAAGCTCATCACCGGACTGTTGGCCACGAAGGGCACGATGCCATCCGCTT
>OEIV010001405.1_pt1 | contig 11030 bp, 11 predicted proteins | sample 1539231 | NCBI WGS metagenome assembly OEIV01 (sample SAMN03794762, study PRJEB22550) | activated sludge metagenome | feature: wastewater treatment plant; material: activated sludge; isolation source: Wastewater treatment plant of a petroleum refinery complex | place: Argentina: Buenos Aires ... | reverse complement strand
GTTCAAGAGGTCAGCGGTTCGATCCCGCTTGGCTCCACTGTTAAACCCACACAATGTGGGTTTTTATTTTTAAAGTAATTTTTATTAAACAACACAGCCTTAAATTTTTATAATTATTAACTATTCCTATTTTTACTCCCAATGAATTTATTACCAATTAATAGTTATTATAAAAAAATCCTAAGAGTTGCTCTGCCTGCAATTGCAGGATTATCGACGCAAATGGTCGTTTCCCTTGTGGATTCGGCTATGGTGGGAAGGCTTGAAGAGGCAACTTATGCACTCGCCGCAATGGGTATTGGTGTTCTTGCAACATGGGCTTTAGTAAGTTTTTTTTCTAGTCTAGCAACTGGGACACACGTAATTGTTGCACGTAGATTTGGACAGGGAAATTTTTTAGAGTGTGGAAACACTTTAAATAATTCACTCATTGTTTCAGTTTTACTTGGAGGAATTGTTGCAGCAATTGGTGCATCATTAGCGGGACCAATTGCCCATTTTTTTGCATCTGATGATAAAGTTGGTGACTACGCATCACAATATCTTTTCTATAGATTTCTCGGGATTCCATTCTTTCTTATTTCAGTTTCGTATAGAGGATTTTTCTTTGGAATCAGTAAAACAAAAATCTTTATGATTTCTGGAATACTAACGAACTTATTCAATGTGATTTTTAATTACATTTTTATTTATGGATCTTTTGGATTGCCAAGGATGGGTTTGGCTGGTGCAGGTTTAGGCTCTACACTTGCAACATTTAGCGATGTTGTTTTTTATCTTATAATTATACTATTACCGGCATACAGAAATAAATTTCAAAATTTTAAGCACTTTAAAATTGATAAAGAAATTATTAAAGGTATTTTCAAGATATCTTTGCCAGTGTCATTTCAAAATGTTTTCGTACTCATTGGATTTTTAAGTTTTGTTGCAATTACAGGAATTATTGGAACTAAAGAGCAAGCTGCAACGCAGGCTATTATTTCCACTCTCTTTATTTCTTTTCTTCCTCTTTTTGGATTTGGGATTGCTGTTCAAACACTGGTTGGAAATAATCTTGGCGCAGGGAAGTATGATCTTGCAAAACTTTATGGATTTGAAACTGCTAAAGTTGCTACAATTTATACAATTGTTCTTGGTATTATTTTTATTTCAATCCCTCAATATGTTTTAATTATAATTACTAATGATTGGAGTATAATTGAACTTGCAAAGTCTTCTTTAAGAATTGCAGGATTTGCCCAGATATTTTATGCAACCGGAGTTGTTCTAGCAAATGGATTGCAAGCTGCCGGTAGAACAGTTTTTGTTATGAAGGCCGAAATGTTAACAAACCTCTTTTTGTTTGTTCCTTTAGCTTATTTATTGGGAGTGGTTTTTGATTTTGGGTTAACAGGTGCTTGGTTTGCGATTCCAGGTTATATAATTGTTTATTCTTCTTTAATATTTTACAAGTATAATTCTGCAGAATGGCATAAAGAAATTCCGGTTAAACTTGATTAGTCTTTTAGACTAGCATATCCGGCTAGTGCAATTAAAAGAAAAACTGATCCTGTAAACAAAAATGATAATGAAAATCCTATTGTAGCACCTGCATATCCTCCTAGCAATGGTCCTACCAGATTCCCCAATACCTGAAAACTTGAACCAATCCCTAATACTCCACCCCTTCTGTCTTTATTAACATTATTACTTATTCGTGTAAACAGAAGCGGCATTAAAGCTCCATAACCAAATCCTAACGCTGTCCTTACGGGTATCAAGTAGTATGGATTTGTAATGATAGAATGCAGCATATACATTAATGAAGTTATGATGGATGCTATAACAATACTTTTGCGCAATCCAATCGTTTCAACTTTCTTACCCCACCAATACGCAGAAAAAACTGAAAAAACACCAACTATACTATAAAGGGCACCAGTGATAGTTGGCAAGTAGTTTTTATTTATTTCTAAGGTCTCAACAAACAGCACAAATATCGGACGAACGAATGATATCCCAAGCGAAGTTAACATAATTAGTATCGCAGGTATAAAGATTTTTTTATCAAGTATTACATATTTCCAATTATCAAACAATGTAAAGTTCTTTTTCGATTGCTCACGTTTGTCTTCTTTTACAAAAAAGATAATTGCAAACCCAACAAGAAATAACAATCCAGCAACCACAAAAAATACAGCTCTGAATGATAGAAAATCTGAAATAACTCCGCCAAATAGTGGCCCTAATACAGTACCAGCAGCTGTTGATGATTGTAAAGTACCAAGTGCGTATCCTGTTTTTTCTTCTGGGGTGTTTGAAGCGATTAGAGCCATTGCTGCAGGAAGAAATCCACTAAGTCCGCCTTGCAGCATTCTTGCTAAAAAAAGTTGATTTATATCTTGAGAAGATCCAATTAAAATTTGTGCAATTGCTAAACCGAAAGTTGCACGTATAGTCATCATTTTTCTACCATACTTATCACCCAGATTTCCCCAGACCGAAGAAAGGAAAAGTGAAACAAAGAATGGTCCCGCAAATACAAGCCCACTCCATTTAGACGTTTCCTCAATTGAAGTAACACCAAGCTCCCTTACAAACAGCGGAAGGAATGGAACTATGGAACTCATCCCAACCATTGCAAGAAATTGGCAAATCCACATTATATAAAGGTTCTTCTTCCAGTTAATCATTGTGTTTCTTTTCTGGTAATTTACAGATATTTGTTTTTATTGAAGAATATTGAGTTTCGATATTCTTATACGTGCTGAAAAATCTTTTACAAAAATGCTTGACAATCTTTATTATTGCGGATATATTAGCGCTGTGAAAATGAAATTATCGACAATAATCATAAGTTTTCTAATAATTGCAACGGTTTATGCCGGCGCTTATATAGAATATTTTCATGCCAGAAGTGAATCTGATGATATTAGATTAGAGTGGCAAACCGGTGAGGAAACTAATCTTCAGAAATTTGTTATAGAAAGAAAAACCCCCCAGAGTTCTTATTCAGAAATTGCTACTGTAAATCCTAAAGGAAACAATTCGTTTTATTCCTTTACCGATCAAAATGCTTATAAATCTAATGATATAATTTTTGTTTATAGACTTAAAATAGTTGATAATAATAATTTAGCTTCCTATTCTGCGGATGTTTCAGTCTCACATAGTATTTCAAGCGTTTACAAAAGAACGTGGGGTAGTATAAAGGCTATGTTTAGATAGTAAATAGTGGATCATCATCACCTCTTTAAAAACTTTAAAAGCTCCCTCTTTCTAAAAATTCCAATTCAAAAAATTATTTTTCTATTTCTGATATTTGTTTTTTTTAATTGTTCTTCAACTAAAAGATTTACTTCAGATAACAGTTCAGACTTTAATTCCTCAAATTCAATTCGGGTATTATTGAATAATACTTCCGCCGAGCTAACGATTTCGGTTGATGATGAAATTATTGTATCCGATGATAAATATTCTTTAGCCAAAGTTGCTTCTGGAAATAAATTAAAGTTTATCAATGATAGAGAAAAATTAAAACTTACAATTGGCGAAAAAGAATTTGTAAAAAAAAAATTTTTCTTAACATCATCTGATGAAGTGGAAATAATTAAAATTGATGGTAAAAAGTATCGTGGAAGACTTATAGTTTTTGTGAAGGATTCAGAAGTGAAGGTAGTTAATCAAATTGGATTGGAAGACTACACAAAAGGTGTTATGATAAAAGAAATGCCGGTTGGAAAAGGAACTGAAAATTATGAAGCGCTTAAAGCATTTTCAATTTGTATTCGTACTTATGCTTTTAATAAAATCAACGAGAATAAAGACTTCTTTGATCTTTATCCAGATACACGTGATCAGGTATATGGTGGAGTTGACGGCGAGACCGAGTACACCAACAGCATTGTAGATGAAACAAGAGATCAAATATTAATTTATGATAATGAGCCAGCAATCATTTTTTATCATTCTACTTGTGGTGGATATACTGAAAATATTTCAAATGTTTTTAGCAAAAAAAATATTCCTTACTTAATTGGAATAAAAGATGGGGATGAGCCTTATTGCAAAATATCCCCAAGGTATGAATGGGTCGAAAATTATTCTGCATCTACTTTTGTTGAAAGACTTTATAAAGCGAAGTTTATTGAGTCAATTAATTATAAACTTTCAGATTTAAGGATAGAGTCCAGATTTAGTTCGGGCAGAATTAATGAACTTGATATAGTTCTTAATGATGGTCAAGAAATTCAAAAGACTATTTATCTTATGGGAAATCAAATTAGAAGTATTATTAGGAACAGTGATGGAAAATCTATTTTAAAAAGTACTATGTTCAATATAAAAATTGATAATGAAAATAATGTTGTCATTAATGGCAAAGGAAACGGACATGGAGTTGGTCTTTGTCAATGGGGTGCAATAGGGCAATCAAAAAAGGGGACAGATTATAAAAATATATTAAATCACTACTTTCCCGGAACAACTGTAAAGAGTAAATATGATTAGTTCATCAACCCCAATCTTTCTTGCATCCAAATCTCCCAGAAGAAGAAAATTATTAAAACAGTTAAATCTAAAGTTCAAATCATTTAGCGTTGATATGGATGAGAAAATCCATAAAAATGAATTACCAAATAAAGCAGTTCTAAGGTTATCAAAAGAAAAACTTGGTCTTGCTAAATTGAAAGTTAAGAATGGAATTATAATTACAGCTGATACCATAGTTGTGTTGGATAAAACAATACTCGGTAAACCAATTAATAAAAAAGATGCATTTAGGATTTTAAAACTACTTAGCGGAAATACACATATTGTATATACCGGTTATTCGATTTTTAATTTTAGTAATGGTAAAACCATCTCTGAGTACGAAAAAACTGAAGTTACTTTTCGTGAATTGACAGATGTTGAAATTAAAGAATACATAAATAGTGGAAGCCCTATGGATAAAGCCGGTGCGTATGGTATTCAGGATGATTTTGGCGCAGTATTTATTAAAAAAATTAATGGCTGTTATTATAATGTTGTAGGATTGCCGCTTGCAAAATTCTATCATGCTTTACTGAGAGCATTGTAATTGTTTCAAAAACTTCGAAATAGAATTTTTATTTCAATTGCTGCTGCCGCTATAATCTATCTGGCTTTTATGGTTTATGTTGATTATGAAAAGGTAGTTAGTTCATTCAAAAATTTTAATTGGTATTTGTTGCCAATCCTTCTAACACTTTCATTTGGAAATTATATTTCAAGATTTTTCAAATGGGAGTATTACTTAAAACTTATTAATGTGAAACTTCATAAAATTGATTCACTCTCAATTTTTATGTCCGGATTAGTTATGAGTATTACTCCGGGAAAAATGGGTGAACTTTTAAAGTCATATTTAGTAAAACAGGTTAATGGAACTTCAATCAGCAAAACCGCACCAATTGTATTTGCTGAAAGAGCTACTGATTTTCTATCATTAACGATTTTAGCACTGGTTGGTGCATACTTCTATGATTATGGGAAAAATATTATAATTTTAATCGGTGTAATTATTCTAACCGGATTAATTATAATATCAAACAAGAATTTATTTTATAGAATTATTTCACTTTTTACAAATATTCGCTTTATTTCCAGGCATATTCTTAAGATCAGTACTGCTTATGAATCCTCAGCAAAATTATTATCACTAACTCCTTTGCTACTAATGACATTATTAAGCATCATTTCCTGGGGATTTGAGTGTTTTGGATATTATCTGATTCTAACAAATTTTCAAACGCAGATTGATATATTCTGGGCATTTTTCAGCTACAGTTTTGCAACTATAGTTGGTGCACTTTCTATGCTGCCAGGTGGATTAGGTGTTACAGAGGGTTCTTTAACCCTAATGTTAGTTCAAAAAGGTCTTTCTGAGCATAATGCTTTTGCGGCGACATTTATTGTCCGTGGTGTTACACTGTGGTTTGCTGTTTTAGTTGGAGCTATCAGTGTCTTGTTTTACCAAAAAAGATTTGGAAAAATTATTATTGAATCAAATATTGTTAAGAGTGAAAAAACTTAGATTTGACGAATCACTTGAAAAGATCTAAAACTTTATTTGTTTTGTTGCTGATAAAGTGGTTAAATCCTCTGAATTTGCATCTCAATAATTATAAAAATTTAATTTATTCTTTGTAGGATTTATGTTATCATTATTCTTCAATCTGGTTCGTTACCTTCCTGTAATTTATTCTTTCCTTGATTTTAGAAAGCCCTATTGATATATTTTGACAGGCAATTTTTAAATGAAAGGAGTTTGACATGTCACAAGATAATAATCTGGCAAAAGGATTCTTAATTGGGTTTTTAGCTGGTGGTGCGGTTGGTGCTGTTGTTGCTTTGTTAACGGCTCCTAAAAGTGGAAAAGAGTTACGCGCTGATATTAAGATGAAGTCTGAAGAGTATCTTGATGAAGCTGAAAAATATCTTACTGAAGCAAAAGATAAAGCCCGTGAATTGATTAACGAAGGAAAGAAAAAATCTGAGAGAATTATTCACGATGCAAAATCAAAATCTGAAGATATTTTGAAGGACGCTGAAAAAGTAATTAAAGATGCAAAAGTTAAGACAACGGATGCATTTTATTCCGGCAAAGAAAAAATTGAATCTGAAGCCGATAGAATTAAGTCATCTGTAAAAGCCGGACTTGATGCATATAAAGAAGCTAAAAATTCTTAGATAAGAAAATGGACATAATTCAAATACTTACAATAGTATTAATTGTATCTGCATCAGCACTTTGTATTGCACTGATTTATTACTTAAATAAAATTGTTAAATCAGTGCAATCGATTAATAAAGATATGAATGAATTATCTGCCAACCTTAAGCCGCTTATACAATCTGCTACAGAACTTTCTGATCACATATATAAAATTACCTCAGAAGCTAAAGATCAATTACGTATTTCGAGATCTATTTTAAGTGATTTTAGAGAGCGTGCTGATAAGTTATTGAGCATAGAAAACAAAATCCGCAGCGGTGTTGAAGATGCTGTGATGCCGTTATTTAAAAATTTGAACGCTGTCGGAAAAGGAGTTGAAACATTTTGGAGAAGCTTCAAAAATAAGTAATCGTTTAATTCTCACCTTTAAAATTTTTAGGAGGAGTTCCCTTGAAAGAGTACGCACCTGAATCAATACGTAATATAGCTTTAATCGGTCACGGCGGAGGCGGTAAAACTTCACTTGCAGAAATTATGTTATTTACTGCAGGCGAAACTAATAGGATTGGAAATGTTCTTGAAGGAAACACTGTTTCGGATTACACAACTAATGAAATAGAAAAGCAAATTTCTATTTCGACTTCATTAATGCATATCGAATGGAATAATAAAAAAATAAATATTCTAGATACACCAGGATATTCAGATTTTATTGGTGATGTAAAATCTGCTATGAAGGTTTGTGATACAGCAGTAATGGTTTTAAAATCTGCTGAGGGTGTTGAAGTTGGATCAGAAGTAAGTGGCAAGTTTGTTAATGAGTTTGGTCTTCCGTCAGCAATACTTGTCAATAAAGTTGATAATGAGCACTCCACATTTGAAGTGACTTTGGAAAAAGCAAAACAAAGACTTACTAACGGGGCTATTGCCGTTACCTTTCCTGCTGTTGAAGGTATTACATTTAATACGATAGTTGATGTATTAAAAATGAAAGCTTACACTTATGGTGATGCTGGATCCAAAAAAATTACTGAAGCAGAAATTCCTGAAAATCTAAAATCTAAAGCTGAAGAATATCGCACACAATTGATTGAAAAGATTGCTGAAACAAATGAAGATTTGATGAATAAGTACTTTGAAGAAGGTGCTTTAAGTGATGCAGATATTGAGACTGGTTTAAAAGCAGCAATAATTGGAAGAAGTTTGAGTCCAGTTTTTGCTATATCTGCCACAAAAGCGGTTGGAGTAAATAATTTCCTTGATTTTATGGCTTCTTATTTTCCATCACCTGCTGATAGAGGTGGTGAGGAAGCAACTTTAGCAGGAAAAACAGATAAGGTTTTAGTAAAACCAGTTGCAAACGGTGAGCCGGTTTTATTTATATTTAAAACGATTGCGGAACAACACGTTGGAGAACTTTCATTATTCAAGGTTTATTCCGGCACGGTTAAGGCAGGTTTAGATTTATTGAATGAAGCTAATAGCAAAACAGAACGTTTAAGTCAATTATCAGTGTTGAATGGAAGAAACAGAAAAGATGTTTCTCTGATTTCTGCTGGTGATTTTGGCGCTGTTGTAAAATTAAAAGATACTCATACAAACAATACACTTGCCTCAAAAAATCTTTCAGTAATAATCAGTCCGATTGAATTTCCCGAAGCAGTAATTAGAAGTGCAATTCTACCTAAAGCTAAAGGTGATGAAGATAAAATTGCATCTGGACTGCACACACTTCATGAAGAAGATCCTTCTTTCTACGTAAAGTTTGATCCTGAAATTTCCCAGACAATTATCTCTGGGCAAGGTGAGTTGCAGCTTTCACTAGCAACAAAAAGATTGAAAGAAAGATATAAAGTTGATGTTGATCTTGTCGAGCCAAAAATTCCTTATCGTGAAACTATTAAGAGCAGAGTTGATGATGTTGAGTACAAGCACAAAAAGCAATCAGGTGGAAGAGGTCAGTATGGTCACGTTCACTTTAAAATGGAACCGTTACCTCGCGGTACAGGTTTTGAATTTGTAAATGCTATCGTTGGTGGTGTTGTTCCAGGTAGATTTATTCCCGCAGTTGAAAAGGGGATAATTGAAACTATGGGAAGAGGAGTTCTTTCTGGTAATCAAGTTGTAGATGTAAGAACAACGCTACATTTTGGATCATATCATGATGTAGATTCTGATGAAATGTCATTTAAGTTAGCAGCAGCACAGTGTTTTAAAAAAGGATTCTTAGAATGTAAACCTTGTCTTCTCGAACCTATATATGAAGTGGAAGTTATTGTTCCAGACGAATATATGGGTGATGTAATGGGTGATATATCCAGCAAGCGAGGTAAAATTTTAGGAATGGATTCTGATGGACATTTCCAAATTATAAAAGCTCACGTCCCACTTTCTGAACTTTATAAATATTCGTCTCAATTAAGAAGTTTAACTCAAGGCCGAGGAGTTCACAAACGTAAATTCTCGCATTACGAAGAAGTACCGAAAGAAGTTGAACAAAAAGTTATTGATGAGTATAATAAATCCCGCGAAGAGGATAAGTAAATTCAAGGCGGAACTTGTTTCCGCCTTTTTAATTTAAGGTATAAAATGGAAAAACTCTGGTCACCTTGGCGATCAAAATATATTGAATCTTTTAATACTGACAAAGACGAAACAAAGTGTATTTTCTGCCAAATGCTGAATCTAAATCCGAATGATACTGATAATCTTTTAGTTGATATGGGGTTACATACTTTTACAGTACTCAATCTTTATCCATACAACAATGGGCATTTGATGATTGTACCTAAAAGACATACAAATGATTTTTCAGGACTCACTATTGATGAATTGACTGAATCCTTTGTAAAACTTCAACTTGCAGAAAAATCTCTGCGAAAAGTACTAAACCCACATGGGTTTAATATTGGTGCAAATATTGGTAGAGTTGCAGGTGCAGGAATTGAAGATCATGTTCATTTCCATATAGTGCCAAGATGGAATGGAGATTCTAATTTTATGCCTGTGATTGGAGATGTTAAAGTAATCTCCCAGGATCTTGCCGAAACAAAATCAAAATTAATAAACGCATATTCTTCTCTAAGTTAATAGCATTATTTTAAAAAATCATTTAGGCAACATCTTGATTAGACTATATATATATATATTTATATCTATTTTATTTATTTCTTGTACACAAAAAGAGCAAGAAAAACTTTCTAATCCCTTAGTTCTGAAAGATGGACTTCTATTTAGTGATACTCTATCAACAATTCCGTTTACCGGAAGAAATAAGTCCAGAATGCTCGATATGAAAATAGAATACGATGTGGTTGAGGGTAAAAAAGAAGGTGATTTTATTATTTATTATTCCAATGATAAGATTCAGATGGCTGGAAAAATGAAGGATAATAAAAACGTTGGGGAGTGGAAGTATTATTTTCAGGATGGATCAATTCAAACTACTGGATTTTATGACAATGATATTCCAACCGGACATTGGATGTGGTATAATCCTGATGGGAAAGTGATTGTAGAAGGAGAATATATCAACGGTAAGCGGGAAGGTGAGTGGAAAAACTATGATTCTCTTGGTTTAATTGAAATTGTAAGATTGTACAAGGGAAATAACTTAATAGATTCAACACGAGTTAAATGATTAGACCAAGTTTTAGAAATTTCCTTGATTTGAAGTTGATTAAATACTATTTTTGAACGCAAAAAAAATGGGCTCATAGCTCAGTTGGTTAGAGCATCTGACTCATAATCAGAGGGTCGGTGGTTCAAGTCCATCTGGGCCCACTTAAGATGCGAAATTCGAAAGAAATCGCATCTTTTTTTTTGCCCAAAATTTCAATTGACTGAAATTGACCCCACATGACCCCTCCTTTTTGACCCTTACTATGGCTTTTACTATGGCTCTTTCAGAAGAAAATCAGATCCTATTTAACTCATAAAATAGTTAATATAATCTGAATTCAAAATATTTCTTGATGGTGAATTTCTGATTTATAAGATAGACTCTAGCCTTACTGTGGCTCTCAATACTTGATGACTGTTTTTATTCAATTTTTGAATCTTTTATCAGTCTATATGAGATTCTAAAACGATAAGAAGAAATTAACTATTGTATCTCTTTTTTGGGGGCAGGTCAACGATGTTCGTTACCAGAAATCTTTTTACCAAAGCTGTTCCCTAGATCTTTAAGCTTATTTATTAGCGGGATTGTTTCGTCATATGCTTTGATTGCATTAGTTCTAGTATTTCCAACTGCAATTTTTCTGCAAGCATTAAGATATTATGGTTTATAGTTGATAGTTTCTTTTTTCATACTTAATTATTGGTGGCGGTGGATTGAGATGCAAGAAAT
>OEIV010001404.1_pt1 | contig 11048 bp, 9 predicted proteins | sample 1539231 | NCBI WGS metagenome assembly OEIV01 (sample SAMN03794762, study PRJEB22550) | activated sludge metagenome | feature: wastewater treatment plant; material: activated sludge; isolation source: Wastewater treatment plant of a petroleum refinery complex | place: Argentina: Buenos Aires ... | reverse complement strand
TCGGGCAGCTTCGGCACGATCGCCTCCGGTGCCTTGCTTGCCTTGTCGCGCTTCCTCACCATCACCCAGCGTACATACTCGATGACGGTCTCGCCCTTCTGGTTGCGCCCCGTCGAGCGCACGAACACGTTGCCGGTGTCGCCGCTGGAGTTCTCCTTGAGGCCGATGACCTCGGAGGTGGTCGAAATGGTGTCGCCGGGAAACACGGGTTTGAGGAACCGGCCATCGGCGTAGCCAAGGTTGGCGACCGCGTTGAGCGATATGTCGGGAACCGTCTTGCCGAAGACGACGTGAAAGGCGAGCAGGTCGTCGGCGGGCGCCTCTGCATAACCGATCGCCCTGGCGAAGGCGTCCGACGACTGCACGGCAAAGCGGGGACCATAAAGCCCGGTATAGAGCGCCACGTCGCCGCGCGTGACGGTGCGCGGCGTGGCGTGCTTGAGGATCTGACCGAACTTGAAGTCCTCGAAGTAATTGCCGGGGTTGGTCTTGGTCGCCTGCATGTCAGTTCCGTTCTGCTGTTCGATCGCGGCGCCCTGCCGCCGCGGCTTGTCGGCTCGCGCCGGGTCGGCGCGCTATGCGTTTCAGCCCGCGCTCAGAGCCTGAATGGCGTCAAAGATCGCCACGGTGCGCTGGGCCATGACGAGATGCAGGCGCTCCACCATGCGGCCTTCGACGGTAATGACACCCTGCTTCACGTTCTCGGGCTTCTCGAACTCGGCGATGATCTTGCGCGACCAGGCCACTTCGGTTTCGGAGGGCGAGAACGTCTCGTTGGCGATGGCGACCTGACCCGGGTGGATGAGCGTCTTGCCGTCCATGCCGAGCGTGCGGCCGTGCTCGGCCTCGGCGCGGAAACCGGTTTCGTCGCGGAAGTCGTTGTAGACGCCGTCGAGAACGTCGAGGCCATAGGCGCGCGCCGCGACGATGCTCATCGACAGCCAAGGAACGACGGCGAAGCGGTCCTTGTAGGCGCGCGCGTGGCTTTCCTTCAGCAGGTCGTTGGTGCCCATCACGAGGCACGTCAGGCGGTGTTCGCGCTCGATGCCCGCCATCGCGATCTCACGCACGTTGAGGATCGCCATCGGCGTCTCGATCATCGCCCAGAGCTTCGTCTTCTCGGGAGCACCGGCACCGAACAGCACCTTGGCCGCTGAGATGATGTCGCCAGGGCGGCCGACCTTCGGCACGAGGATCGCGTCGGGACCCGCCGCAGCGGCGGCGAACAGGTCGTCCGCACCCCAAGGCGTCTCGAGGCCGTTGACGCGAATGATGAGCTCGCGCTTGCCGTAGCCGCCGCTCTTCACCGCCGCGCAAACCTTGTTGCGGGCGTCGATCTTGGCGTCGGGCGCAACCGCATCCTCGAGGTCGAGGATGAGGGCGTCGGCCTGGATGTTCTTCGCCTTTTCGAGCGCGCGCTCGTTCGAGCCGGGCATGTAGAGAACGCTGCGGCGCGGGCGGACGGTCATGTTCGGCACCTCTTGTCGGCGATTGGGCAGGCTGGGTGGGGTTGTTTTTGCGCTGCAACACTATTCAGGGACACGGGAATTACAAGCCCACAAAGGTTGGTTATTCTCCCACCCGGCCGGCCCATGTTCCGGTGCAGCCGCGCCCCTCGCCCATCGAAGTCGCATCGCTCCCGCAATTCCGCCAACGAGCCCATGGCCCGCATCCTCGCCATCTCATCCTACGTCGTCCATGGCCACGTCGGCCTTGCCGCCATCGTCCCGACGTTGCACGCCATGGGACACGAGGTTCTGGCCGTGCCGACGGTCATCCTCTCGGCTCACGCCGGCTATCCCGATATCGGCGGCATCTGGTTCGAGCGCGGGGAGATCCGCAGGCTCGCCGAGGGGCTCAGGGTGAATGGCTGGCTGCGCTCGGTCGATGCCATCATGACGGGGTATATGTCCTCGGTAGAGTTGGTCGACGATGCCCGCAGGATCGTACTCATGGCGCGCGAGCAGTGCGCCGACGCGCTCTACGTCTGTGACCCGGTGATCGGCGACGATCCGCGCGGACTCTACGTTTTGGACGAGGTAGCGTTGGCCGTTCGCGACAGAATGGTGCCGCTCGCCGATGTCCTGACGCCGAACCGGTTCGAGCTCGAATGGCTGTCCGGCCGCCCGGTTCGCTCGGGTGCGGATGCCGAAGCGGCCGGGTCGGCTATGGGGGCGGCGCTGCTCGTCGCGACCTCGGTCCCGGCAGGTCCAAAGCACATCGCCAACGTGTTCAGCAGCGAAAACTCCGCTGGCCAAGCCGTCGTGCGGCGCGAGGCCGACGTTCCGCCGGGCGCGGGCTTTCTTTTCGCCGCCCTGCTGTGCGGCCATTTGGTGAAGGTTGTGGTTCCCGCCGCCGGGGTGGCACGCGCAACCGCCGGTGTACGGTTGGTGATCGAAGCAGGCTCACGTCGTCGGGAACTGCGGCTCATCGATAACCTCGCCAGAGCCGTATCGGCCAAGGGAGAGGCGATCCAACCGCTCGGCGGAGCTGGGATTTGACGCATAGGATAATCCGCCGACACCGACGCCGCCTCGGCGGCGGCACTCCAGCCGAGAATTTAATTTTGCAACGCAACACGCAGGGCTGGACAACGCGGCGATGGCCATTAAATCCTCACGCCGGTAAAGCAGCAAAAGAAGGGACGCCCGAATGTCGCAATTCCCCGAGCATCTGACCGACCGTTACCGCCGCTTCAAGATCCGTCACTTCGCGCCGAACTACGAGCAGTACGCCGAGCTCGCCGAATTCGGTCAGAACCCCGACGTGATGATCATCTCCTGCTGCGATAGCCGCGTCGACCCCGAGGCGATCTTCTCAGGCATGCCCGGCGAGATGTTCGTGATGCGGAACGTGGCGAACCTGGTGCCGCCGTTCGAGACGGGTGGCCGGTTTCATGGCGTGTCAGCGGCGTTGGAGTTCGCGGCGCTCAATCTCCGCGTGAAGCACATCGTCGTCATGGGCCACGCCGGCTGCGGCGGCATCAAAGCAGCGCTCGAGCATTCGGCGGCCAAGCAGACCGAAGACCAGTTCATCACCAAGTGGATGTCGATGCTGTCGGATGCGCGCCTCAACGTGCTGGCGAAGCACCAGGGTGCTTCCGCGAAGGAGCGCCAGCGCGCGTTGGAGCTCGAGGGCATCAAGACCTCGCTGGCCAACCTGCGCACGTTCCCATGCGTGCAGGCGCTGGAGGCCAAAGGCCGCCTCGCCCTCCACGGCGTCTATTTCGACATCGCCACGGGTTCGCTGATGGTGTTGAACCAGCAGTCGGGTGAATTCTACGGTTTGTAGTATCCCGCGGGCGCTTCGTGCTGCGGGCGAAGTTGAAAAGCGATGAGGGGGTGGAACCTTGGTTCCGCCCCCTCGTTGCAAAAACGAAAATCGTGTAAATCGAACTTGCGCTCGGCCTCGAGCCCGCTCTACCGATCAAACAACACTCGCGACGGACGCGATGTCGTTGAAGGCATGCGACGCTACCACTCGTCGACTGGCAATTCAGTCGAGTCGAATGGTCAGGCCCGCACGCGCGCCGTAGAAGATTGCGCTGCCGCCCTGCACGACTCCCGCATCCGCGTCCGCCACGCCCTCGAACTGCCGGGTCGCCTCCGTCACGCCGTGGAGGTAGAGCAGGTGTCCGCCGAGATTGAGCGAGAGATTCTTGGCGAGCTCGAACGTCAAGGTCGGCAAGATCTCGATGCCTTGCGCGAACTCGGTGCTCGAATTCGATTTGATCAGAGGGGCTGTGAAGCCCGAGCGGTCCGAAATGATCGAGTCGACTTCGGTTCGATTAGCGTAGAGACCGCCAGAAATTCGCGTGCTGAACACGATGCCGGGCGCGACGGGCAGGGAGGCCTCGGCACCGATTTGAGCACCGAACAGATCGTTCGACACCTCGATCCTGATATCGTCGATACGGCCTGCGTTGGCGTTGTAGGATAACAAGTCGTCGTAGACATGCGCTCCGAGGGTCTCTCGTAACGAGATGAACCGCGGGCCAGCGAATAGGCGGAAACCAGCGCCCGCCATCGGGGCAACCAAGTTGGCCTCGACGCCGTAAAGCGTATTCTTCAAGGTCGCCGCAAAGCAGCAGGCAAAGTCACCGTTGAATGACTGGAATTCATTGCCGGGGTGATTGTCGTATCGGGAGTCGTGGTTCTCGTCTGGACCGATGTAGAGCATATTGTCGGAAAAGGTTCCGGCCCAGAAGCCGCCGATCTCCAGGGTCGTCCCGGATAGACCGAGGAACCCGCCTGCAGGAATGCCGACCATCACCCGTCCGCCGCCGCTGCCGCCGAGGTCGAGGTTGCCGGGGTCAGTGGCAGCAACGGGGTTCGTCGTGCCGGTCGGCCTCGTCATGAACGATGGGCCACCCGGATTATCGCCCCGCTGGAGATAAAGCCCCTCGAAGGTCATGGTGACACCGGTCGGGTTTTGCGCCCAGGCCCCGGAGGCCATCCCGACACTTCCGAGCAACGCCAACGTCAACAAACCAACGCGACGAACCATTTGAAAACCCCGTCTACCGCGATCTGTCACAAATCTGACGTTCATTAACTCTGCGATCGATGCTCTGACTACCATCAGAAAACAGTTTCAACGGGGGCGTGTGGTAACGCCAACACAGAGCCCCGTCTGGATGTGCCGTTTTGGCCACGTTAAAAGGGGCGTCGGGTACGGATTTGGGTTTGAATCCAAGGGGCGAGCACGGGCATGCCGGTGTCTGCACCGGCCGCCGATCACTTGTGAGCATATTTATTTTTGGCCAGCCGGTTCTCGGGAACGGCGGGTGCGAACGGAAGAAGGCCGCAGGACGTCACGCGGCGTGCCCGGTTCAACGTTGGCTCGCCCCGCTCGCGGCACGCGCCGTTTCGATGGCCGGCAGAACCTTCTTCTCCAAGCTCTCGGGCGTGAACGGGCCTACGTGCTTGTAGAGGATGCGGCCTTGGCCATCGACGAGGAAGCTCTCCGGCATGCCGTAGACGCCCCATTCGATCGCGCCGCGGCCCTGCGGATCGACGCCGACGGCAGCATAAGGATTGCCATAGCGGCCGATGAAGCGGCGTGCGGCGTCCGGCGCATCCTTGTAGTTGACGCCGAAGACGGGAATGCCCGTGCGCTTGCCGATATCGATGAGCAGCGGGTGCTCCTGCACGCAGGGAACACACCACGACGCCCAGAAATTGACGATCGCGAGCTGTCCCTTGGCGAGGTCGGCCGAGGAGAAGCCCGGGACCTGCTTGCCTCCCTCCACGAGCCCTTCGAGCGGAGCGAACTCCGTCTGCGGCACGGGTTTGCCGATCAGGGCCGACGGTAGCTTCTGCGGGTCGCCGGCGAACAGCGCGAACAGGAAGAGGCCCGAAAGCGCGAGGAAGAGCAGCACGGGCACCATTGCCCAGCCGGCCTTGCGCTTCGTGGCGGGTGTCGCCGTCGCAACCGGGGCAGCCGTGGTCGGTCCGACGGTGCCGTGGGGGTCGAGAGCCATGCGCGGTTCCCTCCTCAGCCCTGCTGCCGCGAGCGGCGGCGGACGCCACGCGCCTCGAGCTCGTCGAGCAGGCGGCGCTGGCGCTGGCCGTCCCAAAGCAGCCACGCGACGAGCAGCACGAGAACGACGGCGACGGCGCCATAGGAGGCCCAGATGAAGGCGGCGTGCGGTCCAAGATCCATGGGGTGGCTACTCTCCGTGTCGGGTTCGTCGGGTGGATTGGTGCCGGCGCGCATCCTGTCAGATGGGCCCGAACCGGCGCCTCCTGAACGACAACTAGAATTTATCCCGCCGCAGTCGCCGCCTCGCGGCCATGGCTCGCCCGCTCCACCTCGGCGAGGCGCAGCGCCTTCACCCGGCGGCGCAGGATCTCGTTGCGCATGCCCTTCATGTGGAGCGCGAAGAACAGCAGCGAGAAGCCGATGGCGTTGACCAGCAGCGGTATCAGGATCGAGGAGTGGATCGCCGGCCCGTCGAGTTTCACCACGCTCGCCGGCTGATGCAGCGTGTTCCACCAGTCGACCGAGAATTTGATGATCGGCAGGATCACGACACCGACGAGACCGAGCACGGCAGCCTGCTTCGCGGCCATCGCCTCGTCGTCGATCGAGGAGCGCAGCGCCATCAGGCCGAGATAGAGGAAGAAGAGGATCAGCACCGAGGTGAGCCGCGCGTCCCACACCCAGTACGTGCCCCACATCGGCTTGCCCCAGAGCGAGCCGGTGACGAGGGCGAGCAGTGTGAACGCCGCGCCGATAGGCGCCGCCGCCTTGGCGGAAACATCCGCCAGAGGGTGCCGGAAAACGAGCAGGCCGAAGCTCGACATGGCGATGAGCCCGTAACCCATCATGCCGAGCCAGGCGGAGGGCACGTGGATGAACATGATCTTCACCGTCTCGCCCTGCTGGTAGTCGGGCGGCGCGACGAAGAACGTGAGATAGGTGCCGTAGCCGATGACGGCGGCGGCGATGACGGACAGGATCGGCAGCAGCCAGTCCGACAGCTTCATGAACTGCGTCGGATTGGCGAGGCGCTGGGTCCAGGTCTGGGCTGGGGCCTGCGTGCTGGGTGAGTTGGGGCGCGTGTCGGTGCTCATGGCCATTGATCTATGTCGTCGCGCCCGAAAGCGCAATTCGTCCCGGACTGGTTGCGGTCCAGGTCGGTTGGCCGCGCCGCCCGGTTTGCACAAAGCCGCAGGTTGCCCGAGCGCGTCTTGACCCCGGTCAAGTACGGGCGAAATCGGCTGGTTGCATCAGGCGCGGCGCCGAAAAATGTCAGATTGCGCCCGTAGTTGTCCGTCACTGCATGTGGGCACGCAATGCCGCGGCGGCGGCGAAGGGGGCGAGCGCCACGGAGACCAGCGAGATCGCCGACAGGATGAGGAAAGAGGCGGCGAACCCGTCAGGCGACAACATGGCCGAGCTGATCGCCGAAATGCCGAAAATCAGTGTCGGCACGTAGAGCGGCAGGACGAGGAGCGCGAGCAGCAGACCGCCGCGCTTGGCGTTGAGGGTGAGCGCAGCGCCGATCGAGCCGAGAAAGCTGATCGCGGGTGTTCCCGCGAGCATCGTGGCGACGACCAGCGGATAAGCCCTTGCCTCGAGGTTGAGCAGTATGCCGAGGACAGGTGCCATGAGCGCCAGCGGTATGCCCGTGGAGATCCAGTGCGCGAGCGACTTGGCGGCGGCGGCAAGCTCCAGCGGCAACCCGCCGAGGGCGAGGATGTCGAGCGAGCCGTCGTCGTGGTCCGCCTCGAAAATGCGCGGCAGCGACAGCAGTGCGGCAAGTAGCAGGGCGACCCAAAGGATACCCGGCGCGATGCGCGTGAGCAGATTGAGGTCCGGCCCGAGACCGAGCGGCATCAGCGCGACGACGATCAGATAGAAGCCGAGCGCGGTGCCGAGCGCGCCACCCTCGCGGACGGCCAATGCAAGATCGCGCTTCAGAAGCGTCGTGAAGCCGTTCATGGCGCGGCCTCCGCGCCGGACTGACCGATCTGCGGCCTGGGCGCTAGCCGTAGCTCCCGCGTCCGGGAAAGCCCGAGCGGCAAGTGGGTCGCGGCGAGGACGAGGCCGCCCGCGGCGGTATGCTCGCCGACGACTTCGGCGAGCAGCGCGGTCGATTGGGCATCGAGCGAGACGGTCGGCTCGTCGAGCAGCCAGACCGGGCGCGGCGCGAGCAGCAGACGGCAGAGACCGAGACGCCGCTTCTGGCCAGCCGACAGATAGCCGGCCGGTATGTCGGCGAGAGGTTCCAGCTCGAAGCGCTCCATGGCGTCGAGCAATAGCTGTTCGCTCGCGCCCGAGGCCGGCTGTCCACCGAGGAAGCGCTGCCAGAAGCGCAGGTTCTCGATCACCGTGAGTGCGGCCTTGTTGGCATTCTGGTGGCCGACGTAATGGCAAGCCTCGCGCATGTCGCGATCCGGATCGAAACCGTCGAGGCGAACGTTGCCAGAGGTCGGTGCCAGGAAACCCGCGAGCGCGCGGATCAGCGTCGTCTTGCCGGCGCCGTTGCGGCCGGTGAGCAGCAGGGCCTCGCCGCTGGCGACGGCGAACGACAGTCCATCGACGATGACGCGCCCGCCGCGGGAGACGACCAAATTTTCCGCAATGAGCTGCACGAGACCTGTTCAAGGCGAGAGAGACACGACCAACGTCGGGGGGGCGCGATGGCATTTTGCCAGCGATTCCCGATGCGCACGCCGGAAGTCGGTGTGGCCCGACGGCTGCCCGGGCTATATAAGTGTCGCGTTCCAACTCACGCCAGCGCAAAAAGCTGGGGCGTGCCGGATGGCGGCTTTTCGACGCCGGTCCGATGCACGGATCCCATCCGCCGGCGCTCCGGCGGCGCGGCGAGGAGACGGAGCGGAGCTGTTTCGAATCCCAGGCGGCGCATGCGGGGCCAAGCACCGCGCATCCGCCTCGGGCCGTTGCCAGCCATCCGCCCCGCTCGTCACGCCAGCCTGCTCCATCTGTCCTGTCCCGGAGGTCAACTTGAGCGCGAAGACACCAAATTCGATCGACAGCTTCAAATGCCGCAAGACGCTCGACGTCGGCGGCAAGCAGTATGTCTACTACTCCCTTCCGGAGGCCGAGAAGAACGGCCTCGCCGGAGTGTCGAAGCTACCCTTCTCGATGAAGGTGCTGCTCGAGAACCTGCTGCGTCATGAGGACGGGCGCACGGTCACGAAGGAGGACATCCTCGGTGTCTCCGCTTGGCTTGCCGACAAGGGCAAGGCCGGCAAGGAGATCGGCTTCCGCCCGGCGCGCGTGCTGATGCAGGACTTCACCGGCGTTCCCGCCGTTGTCGATCTCGCGGCGATGCGCGACGGCATGAACATCCTCGGCGGCGATCCGAAGAAGATCAATCCGCTGGTTCCCGTCGACCTCGTCATCGACCACTCGGTCATCGTCGACGAGTACGGCACGCCGAAGGCGCTCGCCGACAACGTCGACCTCGAGTACAGCCGCAACGGCGAACGCTACAACTTCCTCAAGTGGGGCCAGGGCGCCTTCGCCAACTTCCGCGTCGTGCCGCCCGGCACCGGCATCTGCCATCAGGTCAACACCGAGTACCTCGCGCAGACGGTGTGGACCAACGAAATGGAAGATGGCTCGACGATCGCCTACCCCGATACGCTGGTCGGCACCGACAGCCACACCACCATGGTCAATGGCCTCGCCGTTCTCGGCTGGGGCGTCGGCGGCATCGAAGCTGAAGCCGCGATGCTCGGCCAGCCGCAGTCCATGCTGCTGCCCGAAGTGATCGGCTTCAAGCTCACCGGCAAGGCGAAGGAGGGCGTCACCGCGACCGACGTCGTGCTCACCGTCACGCAGATGCTGCGCAAGAAGGGTGTTGTCGGCAAGTTCGTCGAGTTCTTCGGTCCCGGTCTCGACACCATGCCGCTCGCCGACCGCGCGACGATCGCCAACATGGGCCCCGAGTACGGCGCCACCTGCGGCTACTTCCCGATCGATGGCGAGACCATTCGCTACCTCACGATGACCGGCCGCGATGCACACCGTGTCGCGCTCGTCGATGCCTACGCCAAGGCCAACGGCATGTTCCGCGAAGCGGGCTCGGCCGATCCGGTCTTCACCGATACGCTGGAACTCGATCTCGGCACCGTCGTGCCGTCGATGGCCGGTCCGAAGCGCCCCGAAGGACGCATCGCGCTCACCGACATCAAGTCCGGCTTCGGGACGGCGCTCGAGGGCGAGTACAAGAAGCCCGGCGAGCTCGGCAAGTCGGTCAAGGTCGAGGGCCGCGATTTCGAGCTGCGCCACGGTGACGTGGTGATCGCCGCGATCACGAGCTGCACCAACACCTCGAACCCGAGCGTGCTGATCGCCGCGGGCCTTCTTGCCCGCAACGCCATCGCCAAGGGCCTGAAGCAGAAGCCGTGGGTGAAGACGTCGCTCGCGCCGGGATCGCAGGTCGTCGCGGCCTATCTCGAGAAGGCCGGCCTGCAGACGTATCTCGATCAGATCGGCTTCAACCTCGTCGGCTTCGGTTGCACCACCTGCATCGGTAACTCTGGTCCGCTGCGTCCGGAGCTTTCCAAGGCGATCAACGACAACGGTCTCGTCGCCGCCGCGGTGCTCTCCGGCAACCGCAACTTCGAGGGCCGCGTATCGCCCGACGTGCAGGCCAACTATCTGGCCTCGCCCCCGCTCGTCGTCGCCTACGCGCTCGCCGGCTCGGTGAACCGCGACCTGACGACGGAGCCGCTCGGCATGGGCAGCGACGGCCAGCCCGTGTTCCTGAAGGACATCTGGCCGACCTCGGCCGAGGTGCAGGACTTCATCGCCAAGAACGTCACGCGCGAGATGTTCGAGTCGAAGTACGCCGACGTCTTCAAGGGCGATGCGCACTGGCAAGCGGTCGCTGCTCCGAAGGGCGAGACCTACGGCTGGGACGGCAACTCGACCTACGTGCAGAACCCGCCCTACTTCCAGGGCATGTCGAAGACACCGAAGCCCGTCACCGACATCAATGGCGCGCGCATTCTGGCGCTGTTCGGCGACAAGATCACCACCGACCACATCTCGCCGGCTGGTTCCATCAAGGCGGCGTCTCCGGCGGGCAAGTATCTCATCGACAATGGCGTGTCGCAGGCCGACTTCAACCAGTACGGCACGCGGCGCGGCAACCACGAAGTGATGATGCGCGGCACGTTCGCCAACATCCGCATCAAGAACTTCATGAACAAGGACGCCAGCGGAAACGTGAAGGAGGGTGGCAACACCGTCCACTATCCGTCGGGCCAGAACATGTCGATCTACGATGCGGCCATGCGCTACGAGGCGGAAGGCGTTCCGCTCGTCGTGTTCGCGGGCGTGGAGTACGGCAACGGCTCGTCGCGTGACTGGGCGGCCAAGGGCACCAACCTGCTCGGCGTCAAGGCTGTCGTCGCGCAGTCGTTCGAGCGCATCCATCGCTCGAACCTCGTCGGCATGGGCATCGTGCCGTTCGTGTTCGAGGAGGGTACTTCCTGGCAGTCGCTCGGCCTCAAGGGTGACGAGACGATCTCTATCCCCGGCCTCGCCACGGTGAGGCCGCGCCA
>OEIV010001403.1_pt1 | contig 11052 bp, 1 predicted proteins | sample 1539231 | NCBI WGS metagenome assembly OEIV01 (sample SAMN03794762, study PRJEB22550) | activated sludge metagenome | feature: wastewater treatment plant; material: activated sludge; isolation source: Wastewater treatment plant of a petroleum refinery complex | place: Argentina: Buenos Aires ... | reverse complement strand
GCAGATGCCGTTTCCGTAGAGGGTGTTGATGGAAAATACGAGCGTTTCGCCTGCTGGCACTTCAATGGTTCGCACAATTGTTTCGAAGGCTTTTTTATAAAAAGCGTATTCAAAACTGGCGTTGTTTACAGTGGTGTTGTCGGTGAAACTGGTGGAACCCCAAGGCAAGGTGAAAATGGGCTGCCCCCAAGTCGTTGAGTCTGGGTCTTTTCGAAAAACGGTGTAGCCCCCCTCCGACCAGTCCCATGGCCAAGTGAACTCGATGCGGTCGGGATTTGTCAGGAATTTAGCACTAACTTGAACAGAACGGTTGAGGGCATCTTGGGCTTGGAGGGTGTTAATGAAAATAAACGTGGCGAACATCAACGTTGCTTTTCTTAGACTTGCCGCCAACAAAATTCTTCGATTGGTGCGCCCCAGAAACAGCGATTGTGAATGCAATTTGCTCATTATCAAAGGTGTAGAGTGTAAAAGCTTTGTCTTTAAAGGGCACTAACCGTTCGTCACTGATGGGAATCCGGTTCATTTTTCCTGACAAATCAACGGTGTTGAGGTCATCAATCAAACCAACACCCGTCACTTTAAGCAGCGCCTCTTTCATCGTCCAAATTCGGTAAAAATCACGATGAGAGAACACCTTGTCGCATTCTTTTTTGGTAAAATAATACCCGGCCATTTCCCAGTAATTGAAGTCCTTGTCAATGACCTCGATGTCAAGCCCAACATCACGTTGCGTAAACTCAAATGCAATGGAAATCATGTTGCCTGAGTTGGAGAGGTTGAAAGGCATTTTTTTTTCGAAACCTTCCAAATACGGTTTGCCAAATTGACCTTCTTTGATGACCAAATCGGCACCAGGTGTGTGAAGCATTTCGCCACATAACTTGCGGAGTATTCCACGGCCAGAGAGGTAAATCATGCGGTCTTTTGGAAAACGAAACTTGGAGGATTTGCGCAGTTCGGCAGGTGACAGCAACTTGCCCACCTCAAATGTGAGGTGATTGGGCAGTTTCTCGACATTGAAAAGAAGCAAACGAACTCCTGCCAGACCTGGTTCTGCCGGAAGGTCCAACAGCTGAATTATTTCTTGTTTTGATTCTTTCATGTTCGTCAAATTTTGGGCTACCGTAATAAATACAAAATTTTGCCAACTACATCACGACGGTTTAAATTATTGATTTTTTCAAACTTTTTCTTGACAAGCAAGCTCCGACATCCGACTTTTCATCACCTCAGCTACTTGTTTTCCGTGCGGCTCATCGAACAGCGTCAAGTGGTTGCCGGGGATGTCGTGCGTCACCACGCCACCGAGCGCAAACTTGTCCCAGCCGTAGTGAACAGGGTCGTGCAGGTAAAACATCTGCTCCTTCGCCTTGAACAAATCTACCTGAATATCAAGGGGTTGCAGCGTGTATTTATCGTAGGCTTCGAGGCTTTTTTCATAAACTTTCGAGCCGTAGGGGATGTAGCCCTCCTCGATTTCGTTGGTCTGGTTGTTTCGGAATGCCGTCCGCAGTTTCCCTTTTTTGTGCTCGAACTGCATCTTCAAAACATGCGTTTTGTACTCCAGCGCCTGCACCGGATTTTTCAGCAGCAGCGATAAATTGTACCCCGCTTTTTTCATTTTCTTCGCAAAACCGCCACCCGAACCGCTCGCCGACCAAGCCTCCTTCGCCACTGCATCGAACAGGGAGAGCATGAGCACTTCCTTGCCCATTTCCTTCAGTTGCTTGGCCATTTCCCAGGCGATGATGCCGCCAAGCGAATACCCGGCAAGGCAGTATGGACCGTTGGGATTCTGTCGCAACATCTCCGAGATGTAGTGCGCCGCCATGTCCTCGATGCGGTCAAGGGGCTCCTGGTCGCCGTTCAGACCACGGGCTTGCAGGGCATAAATCGGCTGGTCGGTGTCCATGTACTTCACCATGTTTTGATAAAAAAGCACGTGCAAACCGCCCCCATGCACGAGGTAGAGCGCAGGCTTCGAGCCGCCCTCCCGGATGGGCACCAGCGACGTAAAGCCCTGATTGTCAACACCAACGCCGTTCTTTGTACCATTACCGGTTTGATTGAAACCATTTAGCTGGCCCGCCAACTTGTGGATGGTCGAGTGCTGGAACAGCGTCGTCAGCGGCAGTTTTTTGCCGGTCGCTTCCTTCACCTTCGTCATCATCTGCACGGCAGCCAGCGAGTGCCCGCCCAACTCGAAGAAGTCGTCGTGTACCCCCACTTTTTCAACGCCAAGCAGTTCGCTCCAGACCTCCGCCAAAAGCTTCTCGCCGGGTGTCTTCGGGGCTTCGTACTTGCCAGCGTTTAGGCTGTTCAAGTCGGGCTTGGGCAGCGCCTTCCTGTCCACTTTCAGTGAGGTGTTTTGCGGAAAACTGTCCATCTTGATGAACATCGAGGGTACCATGTAGCCGGGCATTTTGCTTCGCAAAAAATCCTTCATTTCCTCCTGCCAGCCCTCGCCGAGCGGTCGCCCGTTTTCGACGACGTAGCCGACAAGCCGCTGGCTGTCGGTGGCATCACTGAACACGTTCACCACGCTCTGCTTCACGCCGGGGAACTGCATTATCGTCTCCTCGATTTCGCCCAGTTCCACTCGGTAGCCCCTGATTTTCACTTGGGTGTCAATGCGGCCCAGGAACTCGATTTCGCCCGTGGGGAGGTAGCGGACGAGGTCGCCAGTCTTGTAAAGTTTTGAGTTTTGAGTTTTGAGTTTTGAGTTGACAAAACGCTCAGCCGTCAATTCGGGGCGGTTGAGGTAGCCTGCAGCCACGCCATGTCCACCGATGAACAACTCACCCGGCACGCCAACAGGCACTTGTTCCCCATTTTTGTCCAAAATGAGCATCTCAACGTTGGCAATTGGGCTCCCGATGGCAGCGAACTCGCCGGGGCAAGCCGCCAAGTGCTCCTCCGTGATGAGTTGCCAAGTGGTGTAAATCGTTGTCTCCGTCGGGCCATAGCCGTTCCAGACCTTGGCGCAACGGTGCATCATTTCCGATGCCAAATCCTTTGAAAATGCCTCGCCGCCTGCAATCGCTCGCAGGTTTTTATCGCCGTCCCAACCCGCCAAGAGCAGGATTTTCCAGGTGGTCGGGGTGGCTTGCATCACCGTCGGGCGATGTTTTTCGAGTGCATCCCGCAAAGCAAAGCCGTCCTTTTTCGTCTCCTCGCCCGCCAAAATGAGCGTCGCCCCGGTCATTAGCGCCAGGAAATAGTCGGGGATGCTCATGTCGAACGCCATGCTGGACACGCTGAACACCTTGTCCAACTCATTCATTTTCAACTGTTTGTTGATGGCAAACAGCGTGTTGATGGCGTTGGCGTGGCTGATGGCGACGCCTTTCGGTGTGCCGGTGGAGCCGGAGGTGTAGATGACGTAAGCATTGACGATTGACGATTGACGATTGACGATTGGGGTAGCAGCCAGACTTTCCAAGTTTTTAGAACTTGGAAAGTCTAACCCATCAACGTCCACGACTTCTCCTTCGAATTTCGGCAGCAAGTGCGCTACCGCCATTTGCGTCAAAACAAACCCACACCCTGCATCCTCTAAAATCAATTTGATGCGGTCCTGCGGGTTCCGGGGGTCAATCGGCACGTAAGCTCCCCCAGCTTTCAGGATGGCGTAGATGCTGACCATCATCTCCAGCCCACGCTCCATGCACAGCCCGACGAAGCTGCCGGGTTGCAGCCCTTTTTCGATTAAATGGGCGGCAATCGCATTGGCTTGGTCGTTGAGTTGCCGATAACTAAGTGATTGATTGTCAAACTGGACGGCGATTTTGTCTGGCGTCCGCTCCACTTGTTTTTCAAACAAGCCGTGCAGTGTATCGTGCAGGGGGAAATTCCCACAGACCTCGCCTTTGCCAAATTTTTCGAGCTGCACTTTCTCAAAATCGGGCAAGATGGGTAGTTGCCCGATGGACGAAGAAACACCTTCCACCAGTGCCCTCAGAAACACCTCAAACTCCACTAGCCGCAGCCGGATGCTTTCCCTTCGGAAAAGGTCGGTGTTGAAATTCCACTCGAAATCAACGCCGCCAGACTCCCCTTTAGGGGTTGTGGGTAAGGGCTTCAAGTTGATGAACGTGTCGAATGTCTCGTAATGCCGAGGAATGGCACGAGTGCTTGCTTGCAGGTTCCCAAATTTCAGGTCATCCAACGGGCTGTCGAGGTTGAAAGCCACGCTGACCAGCGTATTGCGACTGGCATTCCGACCGATTTTCAGCTTCTTCACCAGCGCCCCGAAGGTGTACTGCTGGTGGTCGAATGCGTCAAGCACCTGCTTGCGTACCTGCTTGAGGTAGTCCCTGAATTCGCCGCTTGGGTTCACCTTCGTCCGAACGGGCAAGAGGCTGATGGCATGTGCGACGAGGTTGGCGTTGCCGGGCAGGTTGTGACCAGCCGCCGCCACGCCAAACACGATGTCCTCCTGCCCAGTGAGGCGGCTGAGGTAGGCTTTGTACGCCGCAAGCATGAACACGTAGAACGTGCTCCCCTGCTTTGCCGCCGCCTTTCGGATTTGGGCGGTGAACTCAGCGTCAAAACTGATTTTTTCGACCGCCCCATGAAAGGTTTTCACCGCAGGTCTGGGAAAGTCGGTGGGCAAATCAAGGACAGGAACGCCGTTTTCGTATTGCGCCAGCCAGTATTTTTCGTTTTTCTCAAAAACCGGAAGTTGCTGTAAATCAGCCTGTTCCACAGCAAATTGACTGAGTTGCTTGTAGTCGGAAACCCCAGTTTCCGACAGTCGGAAACTGGGGTTTCCGACTACATTACCGTACATCTCCCCCAGTTCCCTCGTCAAAATCCCCAACGACCACCCATCGCAAATGATGTGATGGACATTGATAAAAACAAGGTGAACCCGCTCCTCCAATCGCACGATTTTGAAGCGAACGAGCGGCCCATTTTGCAGGTCGAAAAGGTGCTCGGCTTCCTCTTTGTGCAGTTCCAAAAGCCGTTCAGGGGCACTGGTCAAATCCACAAAAGGAACTTCGATTTGGAGTTCGGGCAATATCCGCATCGTTTTTCCATCAGCTGCGAAAACGGTGCGCAGCGCCTCGTGCCTATCCACCAATGCTTGCAAGGCTGCCCGCATTTTTGCTTCGTCAAAATCGCCTTCCAACCGGATTTCCGTGGCGATGTTGTACGCCTTGGATGCCTCCGGCGAGAACTGGTCGGATAGGAAGATTTCTTGCTGACCTTCGGTGGTGGGGATGGCAATTTTTTCGATGCTTTCCAGAATATTATTTGTATCGTCCCCGGAGGATAAAAATCTTCTGACAGTTGACACATATAATTCGCCAGATGTCACATCACTTTTGCCAGATGACAAGTGTATTTCGCCAGCTGACACATCACTTTTGCCATATGACACTTCTCCGCTGGCACCTGACACTTGTATTTTGACACCAGATACACCTCCGATGACAGAAATGTTGTTAACTATGGCAAATCCGGCTTGTCTGTTGGCACCTGACAATTGGTTTTTGGGAGAAATGATAACGTTTAAGTCTTCGCCATTCCAAGGTTCTATCAATCCCAGCGCAAACATCTCATCTATTGCATCTTCGAAGCCCGTGTACGTGCGCTCGAAATCAGCCTCGGTATGCGCCGTCGAAATGAAGCAGGGCCGCTCCCGGATGTTCACTCCTTTTGTCCGAAGGACGTAGTTGAACAAGCGGGTGAGCGGGCTGGCATCGGCATTTTTTATCATAAAAAACGAGGATGCAGACTGAATTATCAGGGGTGCTTTTTTTCGAAGGAAAATCTCCCGGATGCGCTCCGCAAACTGCTGCGTTTTGGCATTCAATCCCTGCTGCAAGCCGGGTCCAAGCCGCTGGATTTCGCTCAACGCCGCATGCGCCGCCGCCACGCTGATGGGGTTTTTGATGAATGTGCTCGCAAAATAGGCGATGACCCCCTCCGGACTGCTGTCGTCGCCATAGCCCCAGTAGCCGCCGTCGAAGCTGTTCATGTACTTCGCCCTGCCAGCCACGGCAGCCAGCGGGAAGCCGCCGGAGATGCTCTTGCCGTAGGCGCAGAGGTCGGCATCCACGCCGTACCATGCCTGGGCGCCCCGTTGGTCGAGGCGGAAGCCGTTGATGATTTCGTCAAAAATCAGCGCAACGCCATGATTTTCAGTTAGTTGCCTGATGCGTTTGATGAGGTAGCCATGCTGCCAGTGCGGGTTCTGCGCCTGCACGGGTTCGATGAGCACAGCTGCCAGTTCAATTGCATGACGTTCCAATTTTTGCAAAACATTGGGGTCGTCGTAGTCCAGCACGAGCACGTTCTCGACGTTGTATTTCGGCACGCCCGGCGAGCTGGGCAACGACTTTGTTTCATCTTTGAAATGCACGCCACGCACCATGAACTCGTCTATCATACCGTGGTAGTCCGTGTCGAAAACGGCGATTCTCTCCCGCCCAGTGGCGGTTCTCGCTGCCCGGACTGCGCCCAATACAGCTTCAGTTCCGGTGTTCGCCAGCGTCACCCGGTCGAAGCCCGTCATCTCGCAAATCATCCTCGCAATCTCGGTGGATTCCGGTGGCAGCAGGTCAATGGAGTTGCCCCGTTGGATGGCAGCAGCGGCCGCTCGTTCCACAAAATCGGGCATGTGACCGAACAGCGCCACGCCGTAGCTCATCACGTAGTCAACGTATTCGTTACCGTCCACGTCCCAGATGTGAGCACCTTTCGAACGCTCGTGAGCAATCTGGTAGCAGACCTCCTTCCACAGCTTGCTGAAGCCCGTCACCGAGCGGGGGTCGGCGTAAAACTGGCGGTGGCGCTGCGCCATCGCCTTCGATTTCGGGGTCATCGCCTCGTACCTGCGCATGAAATCCTGCAAGCCCTGCCGTTGCTTCTCTGTCAGGTCGTCGCCCGTTGAAATCTTCTTGTAGCTGTTCAACTTAGCGGTGACGCCTTTGGTGGAGCGCTGGATTTCGACCTCACCCCCCTGCCCCCTCTCCTGCGAGGAGAGGGAGGGCGAAGCCTGCTCTATTGGCAATGAATTCGTGACTTGTTGTGCAACTTGTGTCAAACTCCCCTCTCCACGCAGGAGAGGGGCTGGGGGAGAGGTTTGCCCTTGCAACAACGCCAATTGCTGCTGCATCAACTGCAATTGCTGGTTGATGATTTGCTGCATGGCGGTTGAGTTATCCGCTGAAAAATTGACGGTAGAAACCTGAACAGGCGCAGCCGATTGAACGGTTGGTTGCGCAATATGGCTCGGCACGCCAATCTGGGGTTCCCCTTTAGGGGTCAGGGGCAAAGCGGGCGCAAACATCCCCTCCGGTATCAGCCCATCCACGTATTCCGCCAGCCCCTCGATGGTCGGTGCTTCCTCAAAAAGCACTCGAAAGCCCATGTCCAGCTTGAATTTTTGGTTGAAACGGATAATCGCCTGGCTCAAGAACAGGCTGTCAAAACCTAGCTCCAGGAAGCTCGCCGATGGCTCCATCTGGGAGGTCTCCATGCCGCTCAATTCGTGCAACGAGGCTTGAATCTCGGCAATTAGATTGGGGATGCGGGATGTGTTTGTTTCACTCATGGCAGTTGTACTGCCGAACCCCAGTTCGGCAGTAGATTGGTCTATCAAAATCACGCTACTCTGGACAGTTTCCTCCCTGCCGAACTGGGGTTCGACAGTACGTTTGGGCGCAATGAAAAACTTCTTCCTTTCAAATGGGTACGTCGGCAACGGCACACGGCGGCGCTTTTCACCTTCGTAAAATGCCTTCCAATTCACTTCCACGCCACTCACCCAGAGCCTGCCGAGGCTGCGCAAAAGGAACTCCACGTCGTTGCGCACCTCCTTCGGGTGCCGCACGGACGCCAATATGATTCGAGCCTCGTTGGGGAGAGTGGGCAGCGCCCGGGCAAACGTACTGAGTGTCTGCCCGGGGCCCACTTCGAGGAAGATACGGTTCTTTATTGCCGATTGACGATTGACGATTGACGATTGCCTGTCGTCCGTCAAGGTTTTTAATCCATCTGCAAAGCGGACAGTCTGGCGGAGGTGGCGCAGCCAATAGTCCACGCTGGTGGCTTCTTCGGCGGTTAGCCAAGTACCTGTCACATTGCTGACGATGGGGATTTGCGGAGCTTTCAACTCCACGGATTCCAGGTATTTTCTGAATTCGGGTAAAATCGGCTCGATGAGCGGCGAGTGTGCCGGGACTTTGATGTGGATTTTTGAGGAATCAATGCCCGCCGCAGTCAGCTGCACCTGCAAGCGGTCAATCGCCGCCGCCGTGCCGCTGACCACGAGGCTTTCCAGCTTATTTATCACGGAAATGGTGTGGTCGCTGTCCATGAAGCCACGCAGTTTTTCCTCCGTCGCAGCCACACTCAACATGCAGCCGTCGCCATCCAAGGTCTCAAACAACTTGCCTCGCACTGTAACCAAGCCGAGCGCCGCCTCCAGCGTCATCACGCCAGCTAGGCAAGCCGCCGTGTACTCGCCCATCGAGTGCCCAATGAGTTCGGCAGGCTGGATGCCCCAGTGCTGCCAGAGTTTGGCTAGGCAGTATTCAATGGTGAAAAGCGAGGCAAGACCGGCTGCTGGGTTTTGAAGCGCTGTCTCATCTGCTTCGTTTCTTTCCTTTGGAAAAACCAAGTCCTTAATTATCAGCCCGTGCTGCGTTTCCAGAATGTCGAAACAAGCGTCCACCTGACCTCTGAAAAACGTGTTCGTTTCGTACAAATCCTTCGCCATCCCGACGTACTGTGCGCCTCCCCCGGGGAACATGAAGACGATTGACGATTGACGATTGACAATTGACGATTGGGGGGCTATCACCTCGGGTTTTTCCTTGCCTTCGGTAAACAGCAGGGCTTTTCGTTTCGCAAAATGCGGGCGACCGATTGCGAGGGTGTAAGCGACGTTCCCAACATAGGAAGGGTTTAGAACCCTTCCTATGTTGGGCGTCATTTGCTCAAGCGCCTCGTCGGTTTTTGCAGAAACAGTCAAGAGTTGCGGCAATCGTAAATCGACATTCGTAAATCTTAAATCAACCGGCGCTTCTTCTAGAATGATGTGCGCATTCGTCCCGCCTAAGCCAAAACTGCTCACCCCTGCGTAACGTGGCTGCTCACCCCGTTTCCACGGGCGCAGTTCAGCATTGACTTCATAAGGCGTTTTTGAAAAATCCAACTGAGGGTTTGACTTCGTGAAGTGCAGGGTGGCGGGTAATTGCTCATGGTACAGCGCCAAAGCCGTTTTCATGATGCCCACAATGCAAGCTCCTGCGTCGAGGTGCCCGATATTGGTTTTTACTGAACCGATGAAGCACTTAGCGGTGACACCTTTCGATAAGGTGTCACCGCTTTTGAAAGCCTCCGTCAATCCAGCGATTTCAATCGGGTCGCCAATAAACGTCCCCGTCCCATGCGCCTCAACGTAGCCGATTTGGTCGGCTGTGATGCCCGCTTTCTTAATTGCTTGCGCAATGACCTCCGATTGCCCCTTGCTGCTTGGGGCGGTGATGCCCGTCTTGTCCGAGCCGTCGTTGTTGATGGCACTGGACTTGATGACCGCCCAAACGTGGTCGCCGTCGGCAAGGGCTTTGTCGAGGGGTTTCAGCACGAGCATCGCCATGCCGTGACCTTGCACCATGCCGTTTGCGTTGGCATCGAAAGCTCGGCAGTAACCGTCAGCGGAGAGGGGACCTCCCTCGATGTGCACGTAGCCGCCCAGCACAGGCGCTTGTACCCGCCCACCCCCGACGATGACCATGTCGGAATCGCCAGCGAGGAGGCTCTGGCAGGCAAGGTGCACCGCCACACCGCCCGTCGAGCAGGCGGTCTGGACGTTGACAGCAGGACCCCGCAGGTTCAGCTTGTACGCCACCCGGCTGATGCTGAAGGTGCTGTCCGAAGCCAACATTTCCTGGTACCAGCCGCCGCTGTTTTCCAATAACTCCTTGTTGGTCAATAAGTTATTGAGGGCATAGGTATTTCGAGCGACGCCACCGAAGACGCCGATTTTACCTTCGAAACGGTACGGGTCGTAGCCTGCCGACTCCAACGCCTCGTAAGCCGTTTCGAGGAAGTGGCGGTGCTGCGGGTCGAGCATTTCCGCCTCCCGTGGCTGGTAGCCAAAGAAGGCGGCGTCGAAGGCGTAGGGGTTGTCGAGGGCATACGTCCGATTTACGAAGGACGATTTACGATTTGTGATTCCCTCGGCGGCGAGGTCGGCGGCGGTGACGAGGTGGCTGACGTCTTTGCCTTCCACCAAGTTTTTCCAGAATTCTTCGATGCTGTTGGCGCCTGGGAGGCGGCAGGACATGCCGATGATTGCAATTGACGATTGACGATTGACGATTGACGGTTCCTTCCGTTTCGTTGCGCTTGTTTCGTCGTCATTCGTAAATTTTAAATCGTCAATACTTTGATAGCCAAGCGATTGTGCAACCTCCCAAGTTGCTTCGCAAAGAAAATTGTCCTCCAAAACACCCTTCCAGTCCTCCGCTTTCTTGCCTTCGATTTTCTTTTTTTGGTCAAAATGGGTATCGCCCATCGAGCGGCTGTCCTTGTGGATACCGTCGGTCATTTTCTTGTCCAAATCCTTGTAGGGGTCGAGCAAGCCCTCATGGAAGGGTATTTCCAGTGTCTCGCACATAGCGTGCATGACGGCTTCGGGGTGCTGCACCAAGTCCTCGTACACTATGCGGAACTGCTGGTTGGCAGGCACGTTTTTCAAAAACTCAAGCGTCGTTCGGTTGCTTTCCAGCCAGACAAGTTCACCCAGCTGCTGCGAGGCGAAGTCGTGCGGGTGCAGGTACAGCACTTGGTCCATGTGGTACTTCTCGAAGGACTTCACCATGCTGTACGGGTGCCGCACGAGGTGGATGAACCTGGCGTTCGGGAAGTCGGCAAGCGCTTTTTCGAGCGCCTCGGCATCGAGGGCATAACTCGGCGATTTGTCCACGATGAGGCGATCGCCGACCCATTCTTGCAGTTGCTCGAACATTTCACGGGTGGTCATTCCGTGCTTTTCAAAACTGTGGAGCAGAAGCTTTGCTTCGTCTGCAC
>OEIV010001401.1_pt1 | contig 11066 bp, 7 predicted proteins | sample 1539231 | NCBI WGS metagenome assembly OEIV01 (sample SAMN03794762, study PRJEB22550) | activated sludge metagenome | feature: wastewater treatment plant; material: activated sludge; isolation source: Wastewater treatment plant of a petroleum refinery complex | place: Argentina: Buenos Aires ... | reverse complement strand
ATATCAGGACCAACCATCGTCGCATAGCCGGAGCGCACCAAGACCGGGCCGGTCGTGGTCAGATTCAGGGTGAAACGAGCTTCGTTTACCAGTCGTTTAAGCATTGGCGGCCTCCTGTAAAGCGGGCAGGGACTCAATATGCCTTTGTAAGAAAGATTCGGCTTCAGCGCCGGACAGCTTTTTCATCTTGGCAGCAATGTCCTTGTTGAGCAAATATCGTCTCAATCGTTGTACTCGCTCTTTAGCGGTGCAATCTTTCAGATCCAGTTCATACACGGTTAGATCGTCAAGCTGACAGTTTCCCAGGCCGCGAGAGCGCTTGCCTCCCAGATACGCATACCCGTTGACAAATTCTTGCAGACCGAGGCAAGTAAGGGCCAGATCGTACTCGCCAGGATCTTCGAGCAAAATCTCCAGGCGAAAGGTTTGGGCCGGTGCTACCACCTCATAATCATATTTGAGCCGATCCACTGCTTTTTCACTGTCCCTGTCGATAGCCACGCCGTCGCGCACCTGGATCATGCGGTCAGCAGTCCCTGTTTCTCCGGCCGGTAACAGGTCGTTAAAGCGAATGTGAGAGGCCATGTAGGGAGAGCCAAAGAGCTTACAGGTATCACACAGAACCGCGTCTAATTCACTTAGCAGTCGGGCATCATCCCAGGTGTTGCTATTAAGGCGTTCATTGAAATCTTTCTGCTCCGGCCCTTGTGCTCCGGCACACCCCTGCCCCGCCATGAGGCGACAGCTGTTCAGCCCGGTGTTTGGAGCCAGATGCTCAACAGTACTGCGAAAGGCCCCCTTGAAGCTGGAGCCGGGGATGAAAGGTTGCCCATCTGGCGTGCGAATCACCGGATTGTTGCTGGGACTGCCTACCGTCCAACCGCTGCCGATGTGCAGTCCGGTCTTGAGAACGAGAGTGCCGGTGAAGAGATAGCGTTGTAAAAAGGCCATTATTGTCTTACCTCCTTCTGCCATACCATTTCCGCGAAAAGGTGCTGAATAAACTCGCGCGCCAGCAACCCGGCGTAGACAGCAGTTTGCTCTCTTACCTGATTTTTGGTAAGCGTGGCGTTTGCCACAAATTGTTCTGTCGCCAGTGCGGCCAGGGCTGTCAACTGCTGCTTGAGATTGTTATAAAAAGTGCCATAGTCTTCTTTTCTACCTGTCCACACACGTTTGATCTGGTTATTCACAAAGTTATTCAAGTCGGCCCAGGAACGAGAGGCATTAAGCAAGCCATTCAGTTGATGGTTAATTTGTTGATCGCGAAAGACACCGCGATTCTCTGCCACAAACGTTATTGCCTGCTGGTATAGTTCTTTTTCACTCAAGAGGCGAATTCGTTCGAAATGAGCAGGTGTTGCTTTTGTTGCCCCATTCACTGGTCGCCTCCTTTATCTTTGTAGCAGGCATACTCGTATTGCGCCGCCATCTGGCGCACAAACTCACGGATCAGAAGTAGATGCACCAGGATCCCGTCTGCAGACTCCTGATCCAAGGCCAGATTGTGGCAGATCTGAAGCCTGTATTGACGCAGCCCGCTTTTCTGTGCCGCATTGTCCTGCAGGAAATTTAGCAACTCTGGTCCCCAATTGCCCTCTTGCCATTCTTTGTGGCGGGCGGAGCGAACCTTGATGAAGTCGAAGACGTCGGTAGTTTTGAGCGCGCTGTTGGCAATGTTTTCCAGGCCGCTAATCTGCGCTCGCTTCTTGCGCGTCAATGCTGTCGCGGCCTTATTCCCCAAAGCCTCGGATTTTTCATAAAAGCCGGGTAAATCCGCGCATAATGATACCTCGCGAATTATTTGAATCCGTTTTTGTTCGTTCACTGTCCTTGTACCTCCCAATGAAATGGCATGGCAACCTGGAGTTGGCCAAATCCCTCTCGACGACGGTGACCGATGCCCGCCTGCTGCATTTGTAGTAACGTGGATATAACATCTGGCAAGGGCGTGGATAGACCAAAGAGAAACACCGACCCCATGGTGATAGCCACGTCATCCTGTTTGGGGAGTCGCCACAAATCATTCCACCCCATGACTCGTTTCGTGCGGCTATTCTGGTAAAGCAACTCGGCCCCCGGAATATTCCACACCTCAGCCAGGTAGTCAGATGTCAACGCAGTGCGATAACGCAGCAAATTGTCGTATAAAATGGCATCAGACGTTAACGTCAAGGGCAGATAAAATTGGTGCGGCGTGGCAATGCCCTGTACTTCAGCTTTTTGACGCAGCGCGCGGTTAAAGTTTTCTATTTGTTCTTGTAGCGTTTGTTCTTCTGTGGTCGCGACTGATTCCCTCAACTGGAGTCGCACCCGGCCAAAGCCACGTGTCCGATTATTGCCCAGACGCAGCAGATCGCTGGTGTTGGCCTCTTCGACAAAGCTGGCAACGCTTCCCTGAGGATCATCGAGAACAGAAAGGGTACCCCAGAAAGTCGTGCCAGGCCCAATCAACTCACGGCTGTAGAGAATCTCGCGCTGGACAGTGCCCGTGGCGCGATTAATGCCGGTGCGGGTGCGCAATCCGCGCGCCACTTTTGCCTTGCCCCATACCTCTCCGGCAAGAGTTTCGCGGCGGATGAAGCCGGTGAACGCATCTAATGGCGCCTGGCATCCCTCATGGGGACATTTGCGCAAGCCATCGAAGACGTCAAGCCGCATTTCTCCGCTGAGAGCAAAAAGCGCCCAGGTGATGAGACTGTCATAAACGCCGTGATGAGGATCGCCTGCAGCATCTTCTTCATCAGAGCGGAAACCTTTGAAGCGCTTGCATGTCAGCGCGGTGGTCGGTAAAGGGAAGACCGGATCGGTTTCTCCTTGCAGGTCCTCATTATCAAAAGAAGAAGGATAAAGATTGTTGAAGAGTGAATCAGCACTGAAAAAGAAACGTTCAAATTCGCCCGCATCGTGCCGCAAGGTTTGATGAGCGGCGGCCAATCCCCCGAGCAGCGTACTGCCAGGAACGTAGTCTAAGGAGATCCCACTGGTTGTTCCCCGACCGGCGCGGAAAGAAAGGGGACCGTTATCTGTAATTCGCACGATATATTTCATCATTCTTCCTCATCCCCCGCAAGCTCGTAAAGCTCAAGGTCCTCTAACTGTTGCAAGATCGCTGCCGCTTCGTATTCTTCGCTGTCGATGGTGAATGACTCTATCTTGCAACGTATCTTGCCCGCACCGGTTGACTTATTCCCGCCAATGTGGTCGTTATCTAGACTGGACAGGCCGGCGATAAGCAGGAGCAGGGGAAAAGTACCGACATCCCCACTCAACAGGGGGAAACCGGTCAACGCGCCAACGATCTGACCATCAAAAGAGAGCGCGCGGATGCCGTATTCACTGGTAAAGAGGTGTTGTCGCCTGGCCGTATTAGTCAGGCGAGACAGCGTCACTTGCGTCCTGTTTTCTGTTTGCCAGGCCTGGAACTCTTTGCGCTTCATCTTTGATATCTGGCCACCTGCGGCTGGCTCGAACAAAGCTCGTCCCTCTTCGCTAAGCGCGAGATCGTCAAAGTAGAGTTGAGCAGGATAAAATTGAGAACCAAAAATTCGGGGGATAATATTTACTTTTGCGTTGGCCTGACGGATGGCGATCTCTTCGGTGTGTGGTTCGTGCGCGTTCAGGTTGAAGAGGTGCGCCAGTTGTTCACACCGCTCCCGCAATATACCCTTCATGGTTGACCCTGGCACGTAGAGGAAATTGTCTGCGCCACGCGCTACTACCCGGTGAATGGTACCTGCGCGCAAGCCGGTGCCGAAATGAAAGGCGGAGAGGAAGGTGAGGCGATATTTGATGCGCACATGCTCAGTCTTCGTCATAGTCATCTCCTTTGCCCACGAAATCAATCAAGTCTACGATATCCAGGATAGGGGTGATCCAATTCTTGCCCTGACTTACCCAGGGTAAATGCAACTGCTCAGCCGGCGTTGTCCCAACAAGCGATAAGAGCGCTTCTCGCTGTTCCTGTTTATTCATGCGCAAGATGGCCATCATGGCATCTATTGTCCCTTGACGTTTGCTCTTAAACACAGCACTGCGCAGCTGCTGTAATTTTGTGCGCGGCACCGCTCCCAGCTGGGCGATTTGGGCCAACAACTCCTCCATCTCTGTTACGGTGTAGGGGCGCTGTGTACGGTAGAAGGTGGTTGTCCCCACCTCTTCTTTTAGCGTCTGGTTGTAGTATTGATCGAACTCTTGATGATTGGCGCTGTTGACAACGAGGAAGTTCAACATGCCGCCGGTCGTTGGATTACCATCTAATGTCCGCCTGGCGGCAGTACGTTTAGCAAATGACAGACTGCTTTCAGCCAGATCCAGCAAAGAGCCAATAGGATAATTGACATGGGTAAGCACTACTGAGGTGGATAAATTCAACGGCTTGCCCCATCGCTCTTCTGTTAACACGGGGAAACGTTTGGTAATGTAGAGAGCGACCTGCATGGCGCTCTCGGCACGTGTAACCATTACCAAATCATCTCCACCCAGGAGCAAGATATCGAACGGCCATTCCGAATCATTGGGGTCTGGCGACAGATAATGGGTAATAGCTTCGCTGACTGCCTGGTACAAGGCCCCATCCACTGCATCGGCGAAACGTTTCATTTCAGCCAGCGTCTGAATCTGCTCAATTTCGCGGCCCATGTTATCGCCATCGGCGTAGATGAGTCCCATATAGTTGTTGGGCTTTGACAGATCACCCAGTGTCTCGAATTTTTCGGGTCGTGTATAGCCAGTGATGGGGTAGGATCCATCTGCCTGTAACAGGCGAATCAGTCGCCCCCACAGCCGGTTTTCATCTGGTGCAGGTGGGGACGTGGACCACACTTCGATGCTATTCTTCACTGCAGCGTCTTCTTGCCGCTTGCGATTGCACGTTGGACAGAGGAGTTCGCCGCTTGAAAAACGTGTGACCGCGTATTCTATGCCGCAGGAATCGCAGAAGCGAAGCAGAGAGTGCGTCAATGGCAGTGTCGGCGTCTGGCTGCCGTCTTTGGCTCGACGCAGGCGATGGCGCAGCAGCGCCAACTCGTTTTTAACATCTGCGCCTTTCACTTGTGTCGCTATTTCTTCAGACAAGGGAATGGAAGCTCCCGTGATGGAGGCTCCTTGTTGGCGGTAGGCGTGCCCAACCATGTGGATAATATTTTCGGTCTGTTCCGTGTCAACCACGAACAGCCCCCCTCCGCCGTTGGCGTAAATACATTCGCCCCCAGCCAGGGTAATCATCGTTTCTCGATTGAGATGGTCAAGTAAGGCGCTGGCTCCCCGAATTTCCTTTAACTTATTTGTAGCAAAAACATACTTTTTAATATGATCTGTATCGAAGGCGACTAAAGATTGCCCCATTCCTTTCCACTCCTTCGGCAGGCGTCAACTGAGCTGGCGTCGTTTGATGATGAATGATTGGACGTGGGAACCGATAGGCAGCAAGAATGACAGGTGTGTTTACACTTATTTGAGTGAATTATTGATGTGCTTACGCTTAGTGGCGATATCCCCTTTCATCAGCACTGCTCGCACAAGTGAAACAAGAAAACTTATGAGATCGTATCCCCAAATCCCTGACAACGTAGCCTTGCGCCCCGATGTCTGAGAGTACAATAAACAAACACTATGGTAGGGTACGCTAAGGCCAACAGGTTGTCAAGCCTATTCGGTGGTTTTACTCGTTTATGAACGGAGCACAACCCGGAACCCATACCCGCGCAGATGATGTGGCGCTTCTGCCTTGCGAAACGCACAGCGCACCTTGGCAGCGTCATTCCAAAAGAACCCACCGCGGACGGCGCGCGCCTTGGGAATTTCCAGGTTTTCGCGCCCATCGTCGGCCTGATACGGATATCCCTTATACAAGCTGCGCGTCCATTCACCCACATTGCCGCTGCATTCCAGAAGCCCATAAGGACTCATGCCCTGAGGGAAAATGCCAACTGTATTGGTGGTCAAAATTCCCGTGTTTTTATAATTCGCCCGTTCTGAATCAATCTCATCACCCCATGGGTACAATCGGCGAGGCTGCGAGTTGGCCTCCATTGCCAGGGTTTCCGCTGTTGGCTCGTTTAGCAGCGCTTTAAGCTGGCCGATGACCGGCATTCCGGGAACCTGTAAACCCCCACGCGCCGCTTTTTCCCATTCTGTTTCTGAGGGCAGGGTAAAAAACCACCCCTGGGGTATCCGAGCCTGTTCCAGGGCAAGTGTTGTGAGCCAGCGACAAAAAGCCAGAGCATCGTCCCAGGTAATATCCTGTATCGGGTGGTTGGCAGGTTTCTGTAAAGCCGCTGTTACTGTTATGGGGTGATCTGTATGGGTAACAAAGGCATTGAATTGGGTCACTGTTACCGGGTAACGCCCAATCCAATACCCATAGTTTAAATCTATCGAGTGCTGTAGGACCTCGCGCTGATCTACCTCTGACTCTTCGTCCTCGCTACCCATCCAAAACGGTCCCGGTGGCACATAACACAAGTCAATATCAGGCAGAATGGCGTGATGATCAGTTGCAGGCAGTACCCCCACACCGGAGCGAGGATCTCCCAGGTGGGCCAAAGCATCCCCGGCCATAGCACGCAGCGTCGCAGAGGTTTCCGCTACTACGCTCATGTCGGTCAGCAGCGTCACCAATCGTCTGACAAGACTTTGAGACAAGTCCTGATTTTGCGGTCTTATTTCCAAATAGGCAGCAGCTGCCAACTCTGCCGCTGCCATTTGCACGGCGGCGGGTAATAAGGTCCTTCTTGTAGGCGCGGCCTCGTCTACGCTGGCCAGGCGACTCAGGAAGAGTGGGGCCGTTCGCGGGGAAGTTGCTCCCAAATAGCCGGCAGTCAGCAAGGCTACTTCACGCCACCAGCTCTCCGTCACGCGATCTGTTTCTAAATAAGCGGCGATAGCCTCCACCCCACCTTCGCTCCGTGTTACTTCTGCCAGGTAACGAGCGGTCATGTATTCCTGGAAGGCGTGGTGAATAAAACGGTATTGATCGTAGTCTGCTTCCAACAGCGTGCCGCGCAGCTCGGTCAGATCAAGGAAATCGTCAATGTAGTCTACGTACTTGGAATTTTGTTGCAGCAGGTGGCGGAGGTCCCGTTTGTCGATCTCTTGTCCCTGCTGCGGACCGCGCTCGTGCATGTGAAATGCGATGTACTGCACCAGATCCCGGTGAATTTCTAGATTCCCTCCGATTAGCCGTCCCAGTTGATGCGCCACCATCACATCCGTCCCATAATCTGGTTGCAGAATGGCATCCGTGGCTTGCATATACAGTTTGGCGCGTTGATCAGGCAAGGCGCGACCTTCATTTCTGATGCTGACGATAAGCAGCAACCGGATCATGAGAGGGCTGTTGATCAATGGTGGGGTTTTGGGGCCAAAGCGCTGGCGGCGTTTGTCTTCCAGTTGAGATACTTCTTTCCAGAGGGCATTTGCCTTTGTGGTTTGTCGAGAAACATCGTCTGGATAAAGAGCCGCACAGGCGTAGCGAATAAAGGTTTCCACCTGGTCCTTGGGTAAGGCATGGATATGGATCTCGCAAAAATTGCTGTCCAATACTGTTTGCTGCCGGTAAGCAGCTGTGCGGCAGGTCACAATTACTCGTGTTTCCTGCCGGAGGGCTACAAAATCTTCAATGGCCTGCCGCACTTCGTCGCGCTCTGCCGAATCGGCGATCTCATCCAGCCCGTCCAGGAGCAGAAGCATTTGACGGCCGTTGTGCATCAACTGCTGTAAAAAGTCTTCTGGAAGCTCGACTTGCCTAACTGTGAAGTAGTGAGGAATGAATGTCGCCAAAAGGCGCGCCTTTGGATCGGTACCTTTGCCCAATTGGCGTAGATAGGCGGCGTATTGATTGAGGGGAATGAAAAAAGGGATGGGTAGGTCCGCATCAGCAGCCAACCCCAACCTGGCCTGGGCCAGTTCCGGGGCCTCGGCAGCCAGTGACGCGGCCAGCGTTCGGGCCATGTATAGTAATGCCGTTGTCTTGCCGCTGCCCGGCCCACCGGTCAAAACCAGCCGCTGTCCGGCCTGATGGATCGTATGGAAATAGATCTCGCGGCCCTTAACCTCTTCAGGAATTTGGACTTCAACTGTTAAAGGAACAAACGCTGTTTCCAGCGTCAGACTGCGTACCTGGTTGCCTTTTTGGCCAATCCCGCGCAACACGATAGCCCCATAGCGTGTATCAATCCACCTCAGATAATCGGCGATTTGTGTGCGCAGTGTTTCTGCCCTAACCGCTGGATTTTCTTGGGAGGTGTAAGAGATGATGAGCTTTTCTATATAAGGGTTATCGCCGGTAATAATTAAGCCGGTATTGCCAGGTGCATTGACCCCGCGCTCGCCAACGGCAACGGCGTGATCTCCTTGGGCGATTGCCCCAGACCCTGACAGAGAAGCTTCAAATCGCGGCCAGTTCCCCAGAGCAGACATCTCCTGTTGAAGCTGATCCCTGAACCACTTTCGGTCCTGGGCTGTCAGGCTGGCTTGAGCCTGAGGCATGACTTTTAATTGAGTAAGGATATTGTCTAAGGCTCGAGAGATCTCTGCTTCTGCAACTATCTGCTGGTTGATCCAATCTATAACGACTTCTTCGGTGGGTGACTCAGCCTGGTCATGCCATTTCTGGATCTGGTTAGCGATAAGGTTTGTGCCGATGTTGCCGGCAATGGCGAATAATGCACCAGTGACAGCGATTAGGTCGCCAGTTTTGGCTGCCTGTTCTACTAGCGGCCAAAGGGTCATTCCCGCTAACGTGCCATAGACGAAAAAGGGGATGTTTTTCCGTTCGCCTTGCAACCGGATACCAACACCGCGCAGCGATTCGGCTACACGCTCTCGCCAAGATTTTTCTGTGAATGCCATACCTTGCTCCCAGGCGTGCTTATTAGATGAAGCTGACGGGAAAAAACTGTGACTACAATTTTACATTGAAGAGAAGTTTCGCGAAATCTTTTGGTAGTGATGGGCAATCCTCCTGACTGTAATGTTTGAATGCTCGCCTGAGCGTTAGTGCCTGTTGGGGAACGAACATGACTACTATCGAAATTATTGCGGAGGCGTTTCAATGCTCGCCTAAGCGTTAGTGCCTGTTGGGGTCGCTAGCTCTCGGCTAACCCAAGCTCTTCAGAGTTAGTTTCAATGCTCGCCTGAGCGTTAGTGCCTGTTGGGGACGTGTGATCCAGTTGTAAGGCATTACCGGATCCCCGTTTCAATGCTCGCTTGAGCGTTAGTGCCTGTTGGGGGCAAAATCTGTAGCCGCAGAAGCAGCCACTGATTTTGGTTTCAATGCTCGCCTGAGCGTTAGTGCCTGTTGGGGATTGGTGGAAACAAGTTGTTCACAGCAGGGTTTGTTTTGTTTCAATGCTCGCCTGAGCGTTAGTGCCTGTTGGGGTTGTCTTAGATGTAACGGCTGTTGCTATTATGTTTTGTTTCAATGCTCGCCTGAGCGTTAGTGCCTGTTGGGGCGGGTACTTGATGGTGTTGATGTAGGGATATTGATTGTTTCAATGCTCGCCTGAGCGTTAGTGCCTGTTGGGGATTGGAAGAATGTGCCATCCGAGGAAGCTATTGAAAGTTTCAATGCTCGCCTGAGCGTTAGTGCCTGTTGGGGAAATTCCCACGGCAGCTCCCACCGAAGTACCTGTTTTGTTTCAATGCTCGCCTGAGCGTTAGTGCCTGTTGGGGAATATATTGACTGGTCCCTTGACCCTGACACTGATCGTTTCAATGCTCGCCTGAGCGTTAGTGCCTGTTGGGGGGAGAACACCCCGGAGCCAAGCGTCACCCCGGAGAAGTTTCAATGCTCGCCTGAGCGTTAGTGCCTGTTGGGGCCCCAGCTCTATGGGACTTAGCACGGCCGCCATCATGTTTCAATGCTCGCCTGAGCGTTAGTGCCTGTTGGGGCACATCCCACGGGTTGTACTGGGAGGAGGACAATTGGTTTCAATGCTCGCCTGAGCGTTAGTGCCTGTTGGGGGCCATGCAGATTGGACTACAAGGTGGGATGGAAGCACGTTTCAATGCTCGCCTGAGCGTTAGTGCCTGTTGGGGTCGATGGAACCGAACGAGGTGAAGAGCTTGCCGAGTTTCAATGCTCGCCTGAGCGTTAGTGCCTGTTGGGGACGATGAAAGGGGGCTTTAGCGGTTTCCAGTCCTACGTTTCAATGCTCGCCTGAGCGTTAGTGCCTGTTGGGGAATCCTACATGGTGCGGTACGACACCTACGGGCGTGTGTTTCAATGCTCGCCTGAGCGTTAGTGCCTGTTGGGGTCGAAGTAACGATCCGTGGTGGATCGGTCATTACTTGTTTCAATGCTCGCCTGAGCGTTAGTGCCTGTTGGGGGGAACTTGCTGAAACTTGCCCAAAAGCTTGGATCGGTTTCAATGCTCGCCTGAGCGTTAGTGCCTGTTGGGGGCAGATCGTTTGATTTACGACGATTTGGAAGGTGAGTTTCAATGCTCGCCTGAGCGTTAGTGCCTGTTGGGGGAAGGGAAAGTTGAAATGCAAAGTTTGGCTCAAAATGTTTCAATGCTCGCCTGAGCGTTAGTGCCTGTTGGGGAAAGGAGGCCAATTATGGCCTTCTACGCTAATCCCCAAGTTTCAATGCTCGCCTGAGCGTTAGTGCCTGTTGGGGGAAAACCCTCATTATCGTTTTGGCCATCGCCTTGATGTTTCAATGCTCGCCTGAGCGTTAGTGCCTGTTGGGGCCCCAGTGACGAGCTGATTTACGGCGGATCGTACTACGTTTCAATGCTCGCCTGAGCGTTAGTGCCTGTTGGGGAACCATATCATGGTTCATAATGGGAGAGGACATCGTGTGTTTCAATGCTCGCCTGAGCGTTAGTGCCTGTTGGGGGTGGGGCAACGGCCGTTGGCAGCACCGCCAACGGCCCGTTTCAATGCTCGCCTGAGCGTTAGTGCCTGTTGGGGCTTCCTCTCGGGGGTATTTATTTACCCGTTTCTCTCGTTTCAATGCTCGCCTGAGCGTTAGTGCCTGTTGGGGAACGATTGCTCACGGAGGTGGCAATGCACAAATATAGTTTCAATGCTCGCCTGAGCGTTAGTGCCTGTTGGGG
>OEIV010001400.1_pt1 | contig 11069 bp, 12 predicted proteins | sample 1539231 | NCBI WGS metagenome assembly OEIV01 (sample SAMN03794762, study PRJEB22550) | activated sludge metagenome | feature: wastewater treatment plant; material: activated sludge; isolation source: Wastewater treatment plant of a petroleum refinery complex | place: Argentina: Buenos Aires ... | reverse complement strand
GGCGCAAAACGTTATAAAGTTAAAAGTTTACAAAAGTTATAATCATTAAAATTAAGGAACTGATTTTATGGAAATGAATTCTGGTCTGCTCAAGAACACTGCAAGAATTGCTGGCTTACTGTATTTATTTCTTATTATAACGGGTGTTTTTGGTGTTATGTATATACCATCGCAAATTATTGTCCCTGGTGATTCTATCTCGACAGCCAAAAATATGATTTCCAATGAACTATTGTTTCGTACTGGTGTTCTTAACGATATAATAAGTAATACAATATTTTTGTTTTTGGTTTTGGTTCTCTACCGCCTGCTCAAATCAGTAAATGAACATCAGGCTAAGATAATGTTTGCATTAGTTATAGTTCAAATTCCTTTTGTATTTATAATGGAAGCATTCAATATTACTTCACTTATGATTTTAAAGGGCGAAATTTTAAAGACATTCGAACTAAATCAAAGACAAGATTTGGCAATGCTATTTACTGAGATTAATAATTACGGAACCCTATCACTGGAAATGTTCTGGGGATTTTGGCTTTTACCATTCGGTCTATTGGTTTATAAATCAGAATTTATTCCGCGCATTTTCGGAATATTACTTCTAGTTGGTGGATTTGCTTATATAATTGATAGTACTATAGGCATACTTTTCCCTAACTACAGTTCATTTGTAAAATATCCCACACTTTTGCTTGTAGCAATTGGAGAGATTTCAATAACACTATGGCTTCTCATCAAAGGAATTAAAACTAAAGAGCAAAAAGTTTAATTTTTTTAAATGCGGTATAACCTCTTTAATAAGTACAAAGTCCCGCTACGGCGGGCAGGCAAGAGGATATAGAAATATTGTTCAATCCATTTTATGGATTGCGAACTAAGTGCTTTGATATTTTCTGAAATATGTTCTAAGTTTATGTAAAGCGATAAAGGTATAGAGTATGAAAAAGGTAGAAATATATTTATTAGTCATTCCGATAATTTTGTTATTAACTTCCTGCTCAGAAAATCCAGTTGTAGAAAGTATTCCTGATAATTTAGAAGGGACGTGGGTTTACCGTTCTTATGAGAATGATTTTTATACAATGGAAAAATCTTTTCAATTAGAGAATGATAATTCGGGTTTAGTAATACTTGATAACGGTGCATTTGTAGAAAGAAAAATTGTCGGCTGGTGCGGAACTCCGCCTGTTGTTTACGATAATTATCAGGGAAACTGGGAATCATTGTCTGATAAAGAACTGAAAGTTACAGTTGGATATTGGGGAGGCACAGAAAATTATACAATGGAAATTGTATCTGTTACAAGCTCTTTTTTAAAGTTTAAAAAAGCTATGCTCCAATAACATTAGAAGGATTTAGGAAATGAAAAAGCTGTTCTATCTTTTAGTTTTTATACTAAGTTTTTATGGCTGTTCAGAAGATCCAAATAATGTTGAACAAAAACTTTTAGTGCAAACAAATAAATCCAATTATTCAAATGGTGAAATGATAAATTTTACTATAAACAATTTCAATTCATCAACGGCGCATCTTGCCAGCTGCTGCACATCTGTAGCATTTTATATTGATAAAAATGAAAATGAAAACTGGGTTGAGCATAGTAATTTTGGTTTGCCATGCCTTGCTTTATGTCCGGGAATAGATTTGACCATTGACCATTTAGAAACAATCGCAGACAGTATAACATTCAGCGAAAATGGTACATTTAGAATCAGAATACCTTACTCCTTCAATCAAGCCGGCAATTGGAGTAGTGAAATTTTAAGTAATTCATTTATAGTTGAATAATTATTAAGTTTTACCGGGATTATTGAAATAATAAATTCTTTCTAATTAATTTAGCCTTGACTTTATATCTCAAATTCTCAATTTTCTCCATCAAGTTTATATCCTTTGCTAACAGGAGTTACAATTTATGTTCAAAAAATCGGCTTTTCTTCTCACAACTCTTATAGTTCTTAGTTCTTCATTACAGGCTCAAACGGTAATTGCAAAATATGCCGGTGAGTTTATGGCACTTGGCGTTGGCGGCCGTGCTCTTGGTATGGGCGGCGCTTTTGTTGCTGTTGCTAATGATGTTACATCGGGTTATTACAATCCTGCAGGTCTTGCAAATATTAACTATCCACAGCTTGCTTTAATGCACTCGGAGCAGTTTGGCAACCTTGTTAATTACGATTACGGTGCAGTTGCAATCCCTTTTCAAGATGATATGAGTTTTGGCTTAAGTGTAATGAGGTTGGGTGTTGATGGAATTCCCGATACACGTAACGCACTTTACGATGCTAACGGCGATGGAATAATTGATATTGGAGATGACAGACTTGATTACAGCAGGATTACAGAATTCAGTAATCAGGATTGGGCATTTTATTTAACTTTTGCAAAAAGACAAACCGAGGATTTTTACTGGGGAATTAATGCCAAAATTATAAGAAGAGATTTAGCTGAGTTTGGCGCAACCGGAATTGGTTTTGATGTTGGTGCTTATTACACTCCTATGGAAAATTTATTCCTTGGTGCCAACCTGCAGGATGCAACAACAACACTCGTAGCCTGGAGTACAGGAAGAAATGAACTTGTTTCCCCTACTCTAAAAGTCGGCGCAGCGTATAAAGTTGTGGAATTTCTTGGCGGATACATTATGCCTGCTTTAGATTTTGATATTAGATTTGAGAACAGACAATTTGCATCAAACTTTAATTTAGGCCCTGTTAGTTTTGATATGCATGCTGGTTTAGAATATACTTTTAAGAATTTGATTTATGTGCGCGGCGGCTATAATGATGTAAAGCAATTTACAATTGGTGCGGGTGTTAAATTACCTAAGCTTAATATAGATTATTCATTTGCAAGATTTAATGAATCTGCTACCGAGCGATTGGATGACTCACACAGAATTTCTATTATGTTAACTTTAGAAGAACCTAGATTCTTAAGAAGCGGTATTTAAGATTTTAGTAGACGATACGAATCAAAAAAAATCCTTATTCAACTTTATGAATAAGGATTTTTTGTTTTAAATGCTCTGTCATCAAGAACAAAGTGAAGTAATCTAATTATTAAATCCAAACAATAGATTGCTTACTCAAGGACTTCTCGCAATGACTTATAAATAAACTATTTCAGCAACTCTTTTATTTTGTTTACATATGTATCTTTTGGAACAAGTCCTACATGCTTATCAACAACGTTTCCTTTTTTATCAACTACAAAAGCTGTAGGTATTCCTTCAATTCCGCCGTAAGCAGCTACAACTTTATCATCACCATAAACAATCGGGTAATTAATTCCATAGCTTTTAACAAAACCAGGAACATCTTTTAATGTTTTTTCGCCATCAAGTGAAATTCCAATAATAACAACATCATTTTTATAATCATTCTGTATAGAGATAAGATCAGGAATTCCTTTTCTACAAGGCGGACACCAGGTTGCCCAAAAATCAATTATAACAACTTTCCCTTTATAATCAGAAAGTTTAACAATTTTTCCATCAAAGGATTTTAGAGCAAAGTCAGGAGCTTTATTTTCATCAAGTTTTAAAACTGCTGTTTCAGCATCACCAGGTTTTGTATTACTTGTATTTTTATCAACACAAAATGAGTTTACACTAAAAGCTATCAGTAATACTAAAAACATTTTTGTCATGATTATCATTTACCTTTCTTTTTAGGATTTATTTTGTTGAGTTACTTTGTGCAGGTATGTAATTGGGCGGATAAGGACCTTCTTCTGGTTCGGTTCTGGTATTATTAACTATAAAAAATACAACCAGAACAATAATCGTAATTACAGTCCATATTGTGCTTTTTAATTTCGGGTCCATACCAGGTTTTTTTTCGATAACCTGTTTCCCAATCTTTCTTTCACGATTTATATTGCTATTTTTTTTTGCCATAATTTAACCTGTATGATGCCTTAATTATTTTTTGGTTTCGTTAACTTAAAAATGAATGCTTAAAATTAAAAGAAAACTTGGGGTAGAAATTATTCCTAAAACTCGTTTTCTATATTGCTGTTTGGTCGGAACCTGTTTCGTTAAATGAAAATATGTGGCTGTTAAAGGTTTTAAGTTCAACAAACAATCCTTTTTCAGAAATTTCCTTTACGGAGCGTTTATATGTTACATTGTTTAAAAGATCGGTTAAAACAATATCATCAGATTTTGACTGGATATTAAACTTTAATCTGCATCGTGAGGTAGAATGGTTGTAGTTTACAACAACAATACGCAGTTCATTTTCTAATCGCCACTCCCACGCAAGTAAATTTTCATAACTCAAATCGGAGTCAGCTACCGGACTTGTTTCGAGCAATTTCCATGTGCCGTTTCTAAAAATATCAGCTTTAGTAATTCTAAATAAATTACGATAAAACTCTTTTATCTTCTCGTCTTGTTTTTCTTCAGGTTCTCTGCCAAGCTGCACAGGCAATTTTACTTTTTTGCCGTCGCACTGACCATCAAAATAAAAAGTAATTCCAGGAATCGTACTTATAATAACAGCCGCTGCTATAGATCTTTCCCTGCCAAGTTTAACAATTGCTCTATCTTCATCATGATTTTCTAAAAATCTAACCGATTTTTCCTGATAAACCTTTTCTGCTTGAAGATGTTCTTTAATACTATGAATAGCACCTGCGGCAAGTCGGTCTGTTAAACGCTTATCATAAGTAAAATCAAATCCCAGATTTTGCAACTGCCATTCAAGATCCCAATAAGTTTCTGCAATAAAAATAAAATCATTTCTTTTAATCTTTACCTGGGAAATAGCATCTTCCCAAAATTCTTTTTCAGGTTTTTCAAAACCATATTTTTTTAGAACGCCAATCCATGTATTATAAAAAATATTATTTAACGGCAGCATTGCCATATCGCATCTAACACCATCGCATAAATCTGTCAAATCAATTAATACAGAAGTAAGATAATTTCGTGCTTCTCTGCTATAAAAATTTATTTGAGCAGTATCCTTCCATGGCGGAAAAAGCGGGTCGCGTCCGTGAGCAAGATATTCTTTACTATTAGCAGGGGAAGGATAAAATGTGTAGGGATCATTTTTAAAAATGAATTCATCTGCAGTTAAAAATATTTCTTTGTTAGACCAGATTAATGATGATTTTGCACTAAAGTGATTGCAAACAAAATCAAGTATAAGACTTATTCCTGCATTGTTTAATCTTTTCTTAAAAGATAAAAGATCTTCTCTTGTACCAAGCAAAGGGTTTATTTCATATCGATCAATTGAATAAGGTGAACCGATTACATCATCTTTATGCCAATCTTTTAATGCGCTGTTATATGATGATATTAATTCAGGTTCAAAACAATATTCATTTATAACGTCTTTATTATTATCCCAAACTCCCATCAGCCATATCATATCAAAACCAAGTTCTTTCCACCTGGTTATTTGATCATCCGGTACTGATGCAAGAGTAAAATCTTGGCCAAAACGTCTTATCCAAATACGTGCATTTATTTCAAGCAATCTTGGGTTGCTGCATATTTTCATTATTCAATAAATCGTTAAGAGTTAAAAAACAAATAATATTCTTACATCAAAGATAAATGAATATTATTGTTAATTGATAATTAAAGAACTGATAATATTAACAAAATTCATCAGGTAATAATTACGGAATTGTAAAGAATTTTTAACCTATTCAAGAATGTTGCACATCTTTATTAAATTTTTTATTTGAGATGAATGAATAATTGTCTGGTAATTCAATATTTTTAGTTTTAGAATTAAACTAAGAGAGTAAATAGTTAAATATCTTGTATTAAAACAAGTTTTTGAAAATGAAAAAAATAGCAATTAAATAATAAAATTAACCACATTTAAATAATTAAAAGGATCATTGGTATGATAATTGTCAATAACAAGAACCACTTTGGTTAGCTAAATTAATTTTTGAGCATTTTCTATAACAAAGTTTTACAAAGAAATATCGAGGAGTCTGATGTCAAATACAATAACAAAACCAAAAGATAGCACAACAAAAAATCTTTTGAATCCTGATGTAGCAAATAATGAACTTGAACTTGAACTCGAGGAGTATACCCGCTCGGCTGTAAGAAATATTAAATTTACAGTAATATTAAAACCTGCAATGATTTCATTAATTGCACTTTTCATTTCTTTCTATTTAGATTTATCCGAAGTTCCAATTTTAGGTAATATTACAATAGACCTAGCAAGATCTTTATTCCCATCTTGGCAGCCGGCAACGGGAGATATTGAACCATTTAGATTTTGGTGGTTACCCATAGCTGTCTATTCGATTTTTATTTTACTTGCATTTCTTGCATACAATAAACTTAAGTTAGAGATTATTAGAACACCTGCAAGCGGCACTATTGATAGAATTATTAATTCTTACACAAGCGTAATAGATAGTTTGGCAACTGCACTACCACTTATAGGTGCAGCTATACTTTTAATAAGTATAAAACTTGGTGAAGAGATATTCTTAGGATTGTCAGTTCCGTTTGAAGTAAAGGCTTTGATTGTGCTGGCGCTTGGAAAATTGTTTGAACCTGTTATGGATCAGCTAGGTGTTGAATTTCAATCAGTGGTTAATCACGTTTCTGATATAAGAGATAAATATTTTTCAAGAATTCAAGTAGAAAATTCAAAGAATATTTTAAGACAGCTTAATCAAGGAAATACCGGAGCTGGCAGTACTGAATTATCACTTGCAGATGTAGAGAAGTTTAAACTACTTGTTGAACAATCAGCAAAGCTTAGTGAAATAATGAACAAGAATTTTATGTCAATCAGTACATTGGCCGAAAAGATTAATCAGATTGAAGGGGTAAGCTCACAAAAAATATCTGAGCTTAGCACTTTAGCAAATTCTATAAACCAGGCATCTCATTCACTCGGTGATGAAAAGACATTAGCTGGATTAAAACATTTAGAAGCAATTGTTGTTAAGAAATAAAAAGATTTTAAAAAATGATAAATAAAAACAGAGACAGTAAATTCGTTATCTACCAGGTATTGTACATTTTTGTAATTACAGTACTTGCGCTTAAAGGAGCTGATCTTGATTTACGAAGGGTTGCATTGGAAGAGGATACTGTTCAGAAAGAGGTAAGAGATTCTCTGATGGCAGTATTAGATTCTCTTTATGCTCTTGGTATAGACTTCTCCATCAAGATAGATCCAAACGTAGTAGTTGAAAACGAACAAATGAGAGAGCAATTAGCTGCTCTTAACAAAAAATTAGAAACACTAAAAGATTTTGTTCCGCCTCCTAAGGAGGATGAGATAAAGAAAGAAGAAATTGTTGAAGAGCAGACACTGCTTCAATCTCCTATTTCAGCAAAACAAACATACATACAGCATACCTGGAATATTGCAAGGAACACTGGAACTGTTCCTGCAAACATTTATGACCCCAGAAATATGAATAATCCAATAGCTGTTGTACCAGCCGGGCAAGAAAAGAAATTCGATCTTACAGATCAAACCGAAGTGATAATAAAGTTCGGATCTCAGGAAGAAAGAATAAAAGTTCTGCCTAATAAAGCACCTGAAATCAAAATCGAACGTGTTACAACTAAAATGAATTCCGCAGATATTTATGTAAAAGATTTGCAGCGTATAACAGCTTTTAAAGTTACCATTATTGATCAACGACCGGATCAGCTTAAAGTTACATATGCAGGCCCCATTTCAGTATCCGGACCAACAAAGGACAGTAATGGAAATTTAATTTATAATGTATCTCTAAAAATTGCATCAACAGAAAGTGCTTTTGACAGCTGGCTGGATAAAAACGGCAATCTGCGCGAATCTGATGGAAGATATAAAGTTAATTTCTTCTTCACAGCTGTTGATGAAAAATCAAAAGACAGGGTTCAGGTTGGCGACTCGTTCTTCTTTACAGAGTTTTCTAATTAATCATTCAGGTATAAAAATAAAATGAAAGCATCCAAATTAATTGTTGTATTCTTAACTCTTGTATTCCTTCTCGGATTTAATTCTATCTTTGCTCAGGAAGAAGAAGAACAAATCAGATATTATCAAATGGAACCGCTTGATGATAGTTTGTTCATCAATATTCAGTCAGCGCTCTTTATAGATCCACCTGATCCTAAAGCTGAGATAGTAGTCGATTTGAGAGATGCTAACAATCAAACTATTTCAATAAAAAGTGTTTTGTATCCATTTCTTGCTGTCCCACCAGAACTAAGAGCAAGAATTATTACTTATCCATTTAAATTAAATCTTGAAGAAGATATTAATTATGGAAGTGTATTCACCAGAGTATTTCAAAAAATCAGAATAAGTAAGGTAGCACAGCCTCCCACGAAGATGCAGATATCCCCTACTCTTGGTTACATAAATCCCTTCTTTCAACTTCAAGGTGGTGAAAGGCTTGGCTTGTCATTAAAACAAGATGTTGGATTATCTTTAGGTGTTGGTACTCCATATTCTGGTGCACTTGAAACAAATATGATGGAAGTTAATTTTCATATACTTGGAGTCAGGGCTGGTATTTTTAGTCACATTGATGCAATGATTGAAGCGGTTAAAACTCAAAATCATAATAATACAATTTTCAGTGAAGGCTACCAGTTTAATTATGTGTTGCCTTTTGGTAACTTTTTTGAATTTGGATATTTCGCAGCAACTTCAAAGATAAGTGATGATAGACGTAATAGATATCTTGATGTTAACGAAGGAACCACTGTTCTAAATCCAGATTCATCAATAAAATACCAGGCAAGAATTATTGATAATGAGCAATCCTTTCTAAACTGGGAATTTAGATATCCTTTATCTATCCTTGGTTCAACAAGGGGCAGAGTTTATGTTTCTCAGTATCTGGATGAATGGCATTTTGGATTCGCTCTTCGCGAAGCATCTCTTGCCGGTAGTACTTTTGATATTAGTTTTGATGGAATGCCAGGAAGTAAATATCGCGAGCCTCAATACAATATAAATCTTTTAGTTCAAAAGATTATGGAAGGATGGGGTTTCAGTGCCTTTGCAATAGGACCCTCAGCAAGCATTTCCAGATTAGATGATGGTAGTATTGGTTTTTCAAAAATATTTGTAAACATGAGGTTTAAAATGGGTACTTCATTATAATCGCAATATTTTTAATTTGGCCCCGATTTATTCGGGGCTTTTTTGTTTATTGCTTTCCTCATCTAATATTTCTGTATAGATTTGTTTTACAAAATCATAAAATTTAATAAATGAAAAAAAACAATATTGTTCTTTGGATTGCTGCTTTTGTAATAACATTCTTATCTATTTATTTGTCAAATCTTTTGGATAATGACTATCCTATTTCAGGAACTTTCGGAATTGATGGTAAGAAAATTTCATACCGATTTGAAAAGAGTCATTATGGTAATGATGATTTTAATACTTTTATACGAACCGATGTAAATGAATTAACCGGAAAAATATTTTGGAAAAGTGAGGAAGATACATTTTGGCAATCGGCTCAAATGGAAAAATCAGATTTACTTTTATCAGCAAGCATTACTTCACTTAAACCGGAAAATAAACTGATTTACTTTGCTGAACTTTATCACAGAGATAAAAAGTACATTATACCTGATAATCAAAAAGTAGAACTAACTTTTTTTGGTAAGATCCCGGTTGTAGTAAGTATTTTAGAACACTTACTTTTTTATCTAGGACTGATTTTAATTGTAAGAACTGGTTTAGAATTTTTTAATGATGGAAAAAATTATAAAAAATTTGGGATACTTGCAGCCATTGTTTTTTTAACACTGATTGCTCTAATAAATCCATTGTTTCTTACTTATAAATATGGATTTATTAATAGTTCAATACCACCAATAAACAGACTATTTTTATTTAGCGATTTTTCTATTTTCTTTTTATGGATTGTAACAATGGTTTTAATATTCAGATCTGAAAAATTTACAGTTTTACCACCACTATCTGCAATTTTAACTATAACTATAGTTATTCTTTTTAGGTAAATTTATTATTCATTCAGCATTCTTATTACTTCTTCATGAATAATTTTGTTTGATGCGACAATACTGTTGCCACTTACTGGATCATTACCTTGATAATCAGTTATCATGCCCCCCGCCCCATTTATTATTGGAATCAAAGCCATTGAATCCCATACACTCATAATTGGGTCGATCATTATATCTGCAAATCCTGTTGCTAAAAGATAGTAGCCGTAACAATCACCCCAATTTCTATAAAGTTTTGCTTTTTGTATAAGATTTTCAAAACCATTTTTACTTTGAAATTTCTTAATATTGAGATGATCGGTGGTAAGTAGTGTTGTCTCTGAGATTGAACTACATTTTCTAACTTGAACTTTATCTCCATTAAGAAACGCTGAAATATTATCACCTATTAAAAACTCATCAAGAATGGGATGATTAATAACACCAATGATTGGTGTACCATTTTTAAGAAGGGAAATTAAGGTTCCAAAACTCAACGCTCCGGAAATAAAACTTTTAGTTCCATCAATTGGATCGAGAACCCAAACATATTCAGCATCAGAATTTTCTTTCCCAAACTCCTCGCCAATTATTCCGTGATCCGGAAATTCTTTTTTTATCAACTCTCTCATTTTTTCTTCTGCAAGTTTATCTGCAATTGTAACTGGAGAAAAATCACATTTTCTTTCCACATTAATAGAAGTGCGAAAGTACTTTTTGATAATTGACGAGCTTTCCTTAGAAAGCAGATGAAAAAAAGGTGATATATTTTTTAGTTCCATACTAAAAATCTTATGAATATTAATTCTAAGATAGCCAAAATCAGTTTGTAGAAACAGCAAGTATGATTATATTTACTACTCAAATTTGTTCTAAAATTTGGTATTACGGAGAGTTGGCAGAGCGGTTGAATGCGGCGGTCTTGAAAACCGTTAAGGATGCAAGTCCTTCCGGGGTTCGAATCCCTGACTCTCCGCACCTATTTTTTCAAATGCGAGAATTGCGATTTTAAGCAATTTTCGCATTTTTTATTCTCCCTGATACACCCAAATACACTCTTCCAGACCCTATGGTGGATCCTTTTTGGCACCCTCTTGCTACT
>OEIV010001399.1_pt1 | contig 11074 bp, 8 predicted proteins | sample 1539231 | NCBI WGS metagenome assembly OEIV01 (sample SAMN03794762, study PRJEB22550) | activated sludge metagenome | feature: wastewater treatment plant; material: activated sludge; isolation source: Wastewater treatment plant of a petroleum refinery complex | place: Argentina: Buenos Aires ... | reverse complement strand
GAACCTGGCGGCCGCGGTGGGTGCCAGCCGGTTGGTCTTCCTCACCGATGTCGAAGGTGTGCGTGGTCCCGGCGGGGAAGTGATTCCCCAACTCACGGGGGAGGCCGCCCGTGCGCTGATCGCCGATGGGACCATCGCCGGCGGGATGATCCCGAAAGTCGAGGCATGCCTGCACGCCCTGGCCCTGGGTGTCGAAGTGCAGATCGTGGACGGCCGCAACTCCGGGATGCTCCTGGCGTCCACGGGCGCCGGCACCACCTTCGTGGCCGGATAGCCGTTAACCCTGAGTGTTAACGTTTGGCCCTATGCTTTGGTGACAGGAGCGCCCTCTTTTTGGGCGAAGACAACGTGGACGAAATCGAAACGCCGACAGCCCCGCCGCCCGACGAATCAGCATTGCCGGTCGCCAGCGACGAACTCCCCGCGTACGACCTCGACGACCCTTCGCTCTACCTCAACCGCGAGCTCAGCTGGCTGGAGTTCAACCAGCGGGTCCTGGAAGAAGCGCTCGACGGCCGGAACCGTCTCCTGGAGCGGGTGAAGTTCCTCGCAATCACCGCCAGCAACCTCGATGAGTTCTACACGAAGCGGATCGGCTGGCTGAAGCAGGCGTACGCCAAAGACCCGCGGTTCACCACGGTCGACGGCCGGACGATCGCCGAGCAAATGGAACTCGTCATCGACCGCTGCCAACGGATGCATGAAGCGATCGATGCTGCCTGGCAAGAGTCGTTGCGCCCGGAACTCGCTGAGAACGGCGTCGTCATCGTCCGTTTCGAGGACCTCGACCGCGAGGCGCAGGAGCGGCTGGCAGCCTACTTCGAACAGGCGATCTTCCCGGTGCTGACCCCGCTCGTGGTCGACCCGGCCCACCCGTTCCCGTTCATCTCTACCGGGTCGCTGTCGCTCGCCCTGAACGTGCGCCACCCCGGGACCGGACAGGACCGGTTCGCGCGCATCAAAGTGCCTGGGAATCGGCCCCGGTTCGTGGATGCCGGCGAGAATCGCTTCGTCCTTCTCGAAGACCTGATCGCGTCCCAGGTGGGCATGCTCTTCCCCGGAATGGAAGTCACCGAGTGGCACGAGATCCGGGTGATCCGCAGCGCCGAGATGGGCAGTCCCGGCGAGGAATCCGACGACCTCCTCGAAGTCATCGAGAGTGCGCTGCGCCGCCGCCGGCTCGCCCAGGCGGTGTCGCTTGAAGTCAGCGGCACCCTGAGCGCGACCAGGCGGGAGTTGCTGCTCGAAGAGCTTCAGCTCCAGGACACGGATGTCTGCCTCACGAGCGGCCCGCTCGGCCTGGCCGACCTGTTTCAACTGGCCAGTCTCCCGATGCCGGAGCTTTGCGACCCTCCGTTCACGCCCGCGACGCCTTCGATCTTTCAGGGGGCGACCGATTCGCCTTCGTTCTTCGCGACCATCCGCGAGCGGGACATCTTGGTCCACCATCCCTACGAATCGTTCGATAAGACCGTCGTGCAGTTCGTAGAGGAGGCGGCCGAAGACCCCCAGGTGCTCGCCATCAAGCAGACGATGTATAGGACGTCGCCAGACTCGCCCATCCTCGAGGCGCTCATCGAGGCCGCCGGCCGCGGCAAGCAGGTCGCCGTGCTCGTGGAACTCACCGCGCGATTCGATGAGGCGAACAACATCGAGTGGGCGCGGAAGCTGGAGAACGCCGGCGTCCACGTCGCCTACGGTCTGCCCGACCTCAAGATCCACTCCAAGATCTGCCTGGTGGTCCGCGAGGAAGTCTCCGGCGTCACCATGTACGCACATGTTGGCACGGGGAACTACAACTCCCGCACGGCCCGCACCTACACCGACCTCGGGCTCTTCACGGCGGACCCGCGCATCTGCGGCGACCTCGTTCGGGTGTTCAACTTCCTCACCGGGTACGGCGAACTCGCTGAGACCGAAGTGCTGCTTGCCGCCCCCGTGAACCTCCGGCGCGAGCTCGTCCGACGCGTCCGGAGGGAGATCGAGCACGCACGGGCGGGGCGCCCCGCGCGGGGGGGTTTCAAAATGAACGCGCTCGAGAACGCCTTGACCGATCCTGCCGTGGTGCGGCAGCTCTACGAAGCCTCGCAGGCAGGCGTGAAAGTCGACCTGATCATCCGGGGCATTTGCAGGCTGCGGCCCGGGCTGCCGGGCCTTAGCGACAACGTCCGCGTCGTCAGCGTCATCGGCCGCTTCCTGGAACATTCACGGGTGTACTACTTCGCCAACAACGGAGACCCGGAGTACTTCATTGGCAGCGCCGACGTGATGAAGCGGAACCTCGACGAGCGCATCGAGGTGCTCGCTCCGGTGCGCGCTCCGGAACACCGCAATCAGCTGGACGAATTGCTCGCCCTGATGCTGGAAGATCGCCGCCAGGGCTGGAGTTTGCGGGACAGCCAGTGGAGCCGGGACCCGTCCGTCACGGAAGACGGGATCCACTCGCTTCTGCTGGCCCGGGCGCCGTTCAGCTAATTGGACGTTTCGGAAAGCCTGCCAACGGCCTACCATGGCCACCGGAGGGTTTCCATGACCGATTGGGTTGCCGAAGAAAGCCAGTACTTGTTCCAGAACTACGGGCGCCAGCCCATTGTGCTCGAGCGTGGTTCCGGCACCCGTGTCTGGGACGTCGATGGGAACGAGTACCTGGACTTCGTTGGCGGCGTCGCCGTCAACATCCTTGGCCATGCCCACCCCGTGGTTGCCAACGCCCTCGCCGAACAGGCGGCGACGCTCATCCACACCTCGAACCTCTTCTACACCAAGCCGATGATTCAGCTGGCGAAGTTGCTGGTCGAAAACTCCTGCCTGGACCGCGTCTTCTTCTGCAATTCCGGCACCGAGGCCGTGGAAGGGGCGATCAAGCTCGCCCGCCGCTGGGGCCTCGACACGATGAACGGCGCATTCGAAATCATCACTACCGTCGACGGCTTCCACGGCCGCTCGCTCGGTGCGCTCGCCGCGACCGGCACGACGCGCTATCGCGAGCCGTTCGGTCCGCTCATGCCCGGGTTCCATCACGTCCCGTGGAACGACCTTGATGCGATCAAAGCTGTTACGAACGACAAGACCGTCGCCGTGATGGTCGAGCCGATCCAGGGCGAAGGTGGCGTGAACATGCCCGGCCCCGGCTACCTGCAGGGCATCCGCGATTGGTGCGACGCCAGGGGCTTGCTGCTCATCTTCGATGAGGTCCAGACGGGCATCGGCCGGACGGGTTCGCTCTTCGCCTACGAGCAGGAAGGCGTCGAGCCGGACATCATGACGCTCGCCAAAGGTCTCGCAGGCGGAGTGCCGATTGGCGCCGTTATGGCCCGCGAGGAGGTCGCCGCTCACCTCGTGAAAGGCGACCACGGCAGCACCTTCGGCGGCAACGCGCTCGCCGCCGCCGCCGGGTACGCCACCGTGAAACACGTAATCGATGAGGACCTGTCGTCCGCGGCCCGCCGTGCTTCGGACCGCCTCGTCTCCCGGCTGCGCTCCATGGAAGACCGGCTCGACGTCGTCAACGAAGTCCGCGGGCGCGGGCTCCTGATTGCCGTCCAGTTCACCCGCGATTGCTCCGCCGATGTAGTCGATGCCTGCCGGCGCCGGGGCCTGCTCGCGAACAACGTCCGTCCGAACGCCATCCGCCTCATGCCGCCCTTGAACGTCTCCGACGACGAGATCGACCGGGCGTGCGACATCCTCGAGGAAGCCATCGCGGCAGCGACGAGCACCGTCGCGAAGTAGCGGGCCAACCGGCCGCCAGGAGAGCCCTGCCATGGGAGACGAGTTCCAGGACTTCACGCTCGCGGCGGTCCAGGCCGCGCCGGTGTACCTCGACCGTGATGCCAGCATCGAGAAGGCCTGCGGCCTCATCGAACAGGCCGGTGCGAAGGGCGCCGACCTCGCCGTCTTCGGAGAGACCTGGGTCAGCGGATACGCGTCGTTCGCGGCGTGGGCGAACCATCCGGCGTTTGGCGGCTTGCTCCGGAAGTTCGTCCTCAACGGCGTCGAAGTGCCGTCGCCGGCGACCGATGCGCTCTGCGCTGCCGCCCGGCGGGCCGGCTGCGATGTGGCGATCGGCATAGCCGAGCGCGACGCCACCACCGGCGGAAGCATCTACGCGACGCTGCTCTTCATCGGGCGCGATGGCTCTATCCTTGGGAAGCACCGGAAGCTGAAACCGACCATGTACGAGCGGACGGTCTGGGGCGAGGGAGACGGCAGCTCCCTCCGTCTCTACGAGCGCCCGTACGGCAAGCTGGGCGGCCTGAACTGCTGGGAGCACCAGATGGTCCTCCCGGGGTACGCGCTCATCGCCCAGGGAATCCAGGTGCACGCGGGTGTATGGCCCGGCGGCACCTTCACCCGGCAGGAGGTGCTGAGCCGCGCATTCGCGATGCAAGCTTCCGCCTATGTGGTGATGGCCGGCGGCCTCATGCGCGAGCAGGACATGCCGCCGGACATCCGCGAACTGACCATGACCATCGACGGCAAGACGCGCCACCTGGTCACGCCTTGCGACGGCGATTCCGGCATCATTGGGCCGGACGGCGAGTTCCTGGCAGGGCCGGTCTCGAACGAAGAGACGATCCTGACGGCCACGGGCAACACCGGTACCGTCATGTTCCAGAAGATGGTCGCCGACCACGCAGGCCACTACACCCGGCCCGACGTGTTCGAGTTCCGCGTGAACCGGACGCCGAAGCGCATCGCCGAATTTGGCGAGTACGCGGCAGGCGTCCAGACCGTGCACGGGGCGATTCGCGATGGCGCCATCGGGACGATGCGCGAGTTGGCCGGCGCCCTCGACGACCTGCACATTCAGCTCGAAGCAGTGCCCGGGGAGGACGCCTGATGTGGTTCGTACTGATCGTGATGCTTTTCGGCTCCATGGCCCTGATCCTTGTGGGCTGGCTGGGCTGGCAGGAGAAACTGCCGCGCCAGCACTGGGCAGGCATCCGGACCCCGTACGCCATGGCGAACGACGAACAGTGGAAGCTGGTCCACCGCTACGGTTCGCCATACATGATCTTCGGCGGCGTGGCGGTCTTCGCCGGGTCGTTGGCGCTCTTGCCATTCGCCATCGCAGGGGTGCTCCCGGAGGCCTTCACCGGGGTCGCCGTGATTGGTTTCTCAATCATCCTGTTCGTCTCGGCGCTCGCCTCCTGGCAGAAGGGCGTCAGCGGCGCGAAGTCCGCGCTCTCTCGCTGATTTCCCGTTGACCGCCGCAGGCTCGATACTCAGCGGTACTTCTCCTGCAGGTCGTGCCCGTGCCGAAGCTCGTTCTCGCCTACTCCGGCGGATTGGATACCACCACCGCGATCAAGTGGCTCTCCGTGGAGCAGGGCTACGACGTCATCGCCCTGAACATCGACGTCGGCAAGAGCCGCGAGCAGCCCGTCGTTGAGTCGCGCGGAATGGCTGCGGGCGCGCTCAAGGTTCGCGTCATCGATGGCAAAGAGGACTTCATCCGCTACTTCGCCTTCCCGGCACTCGCCGCCGGCGCGGTTTACCAGGACGCCTATCCGCTGGCAACCGCGCTCGCTCGCCCGTTGATGGCGAAGCTGCTCGTCGATGTCGCCCACGAGGAGGGCGCGACCGCCGTGGCCCATGGCTGCACCGGCAAGGGCAACGACCAGGTGCGCTTCGACGTCGGCATCCAGACCCTCGACCCGACCCTCCAGATAGTCGCGCCCACGCGCGAGAACGCGATGGCGCGCGACTACCAGATCGAATACCTGAAGCAGCACGGCGTGGACATCCCTTGGGCCGCGAAGGGTCCCTTCAGCATCGACGAGAACCTCTGGGGCCGCAGCGCCGAGGCAGGCGTCCTCGAAGACCCGTGGACGGAGCCGCCGGCCGAGGCGTACGAGTGGACGCGCGACGCCGAAGAGGCTCCTTCCACGCCCGCCTACGTCGAAATCGAGTATCAGTCCGGCATGCCCATCCGGCTCAACGGCGAGGAGCTCGGCCCCGTCGCCATCGTCGAGCACCTGAACGAGTTGGGCGGCACGCACGGGGTTGGCCGCATCGACCACATCGAGGACCGCCTCGTCGGTATCAAGAGCCGCGAAATCTATGAAGCGCCGGCGGGCGTCATCCTGCACACCGCCCACCGCGCCCTTGAGGCGATGACCCTCTCGAAGCAGCAGGTGAAGCTCAAGAAGCTCGTCGCCATCGAGTACTCGGAGCTCATCTACAACGGGCTCTGGTTCAGCGCCCACCACCAGGACATCGCGGCTTACGTCGCCAGCACCCAGCGCCACGTAACCGGCACCATCCGTGTGAAGCTCCACCGTGGTCGCGCCACCGTCGTCGGGCGGAAGGCTCTGCATTCGCTCTATGACCGGGGCCTGGCGACGTATGATCGCGGCGACACGTACGACCAGTCGGCCGCCATCGGCTTCATCAATATCTGGGGCCTGCAAACGCGCACCCAGGTCCGCACGCAGTTGCTTGCCGACCTCCCGGATGCACTCCGAATCGCAATGCCGCAGGATCACGGTGACCAGGGGGACAGGTGATGGCGACCAACTTGGAGACACAGGCGGACATCCGGTTCGAGGGCTTCACGCCCGGGACCGATATCTGGGGGACAACCCAGGCGAACTTCCTCATTCGCATCGACGGCCTTCATGCCCGGGAAACCGCAGTGCAGCTGAACGACCCCGCAGCGAAGATGATAGCCGAGGCGGCGGGAGGCGAAGACTCGCCGGAGTTCCGCGAACGCGCCGCCCAGGTCGCCGGCCAGGCCATCCTCGAAGACCTCGTGTCGCGCGGGGCGCCGGTCGCGTCGACAATCGTCGCCTCGCGAGGCTACTTCGAGGAGAACCCCGGACTGCTGGACCGGGTGAAGGCTGCCCTCTCCTGATGGTGCGCGAGTGGTGGCGCGACGCCGTCGTCTACCAGCTCTATCCACGCAGTTTCCAGGACAGCGACGGCGACGGCATCGGCGATCTTGAGGGCGTGATTCGGCGGCTCGACTACCTGAACGACGGGACCGAGCGGTCGCTGGGCATGGACGCCATCTGGTTTTCGCCGACGTTTCCTTCGCCGATGAAGGACTTCGGCTACGACGTCTCGGACTACAACGGTGTCCACCCCGATTTCGGGACCATGGCGACGATGGATCGGCTCATCGCCGAATGCCACCGCCGCGGCATCAAGGTCCTGCTGGACTGGGTCCCCAACCACACGTCCGACCAGCACCCATGGTTCCTCGAGTCCCGGAGTTCGTTGGATAACCCGAAGCGTGACTGGTATGTCTGGCGAAAGCCGAAACCGGACGGTTCCTTGCCGAACAACTGGCGTGGCGTCTTCGGTGGGCCGGCCTGGACGCTCTCGGAAGAGACGGGAGAGTACTACCTCCATTCGTTCCTCGCGGAACAGCCGGATCTGAACTGGCGGAATCCCGAAGTCGAACGGGCCATGCACGACGTCCTCCGCTTCTGGTTCGACCGCGGCATCGACGGCTTCCGCATCGACGTGATGGGGATGATCGTCAAGCATCCCGACCTCGCCGATAACCCGCTCAATCCGGAATGGAAGCCCGGTGACCGCGAGCGGAGCGGGCAGATCTGGGTGAACAACCTGAACTACCCCGACGTCTACGACGCCGTGAAGCGCATCCGGCGCGTCTTCGATGAATACCCGGAAAAGATGGCGGTCGGCGAAGTCTTCGGCTCCGCCGAGGCGATCGCCGCGTACTACGGAGACGCGCAGGCTCCCGGCCTCCACCTTGCCTTCAACTTCCAGTTCATCCACGTGGTGGAGCCCATCCACACGCCCTGGGACGCGGAGATCATGAAGCGCATCGTCCGCGAGGCTGAAAGCGCCATACCGCCGGGGGGCCAGCCGTGTTACGCCTTCGGGAACCACGACCGGATGCGGTTCATCACTCGTCATAACCACGACGGTCGAGGCCTGGAACGAGCGCGCGCCGCCGCCCTGTTGCTGATGAGCCTGCGAAACACGCCGTTCGTCTTCTACGGCGAAGAGATCGGCATGGAAGATGTCGACATCCCCGAGGATCGCCAGCAGGACCCGGCCCGGCTGAGGACGTTCGGGCGGGACCCCGAGCGGACGCCGATGCAATGGGATGCCACGCCCGGCCGCGGCTTCTCGGAAGCCGAGCCGTGGCTGCCGTACGGCCGCATCGACCGCAACGTCGCCGAGGAGTCCGAAGACCCCGACTCGCTGCTGTCGCTCTATCGCCGTGCGATCTGGCTCCGCAAGCGGACTCCTGCCCTCCGCGAAGGGGCGTACCGCGAGCTTGCTTCGCCGGCGGGGACATGGCTGTTCGAACGGAGCGTCAAGGGCGCGCCGCCGGTTTACTTCGCCCTCAACGCCTCGAGCTCTGAAGTCTCCGTGAGCATTCCCTCTCCCGGTGTGGTTCCACTCTCCACCGGCCGCTCGGAGGACGGGCGGCTGGTCGGCGCGCATGTGCGATTGGCGCCGCTCGGCGCCGCGATCGTCATCGCAACCGGTGACTGAGGTATCCTCTTTCGCATGGCTGAACAGCGCAGGGTCCCACTCGATGAAAAGGGCATGCCCGTCCGCAAGGAGGACGTCCGGCTCGAACCGGAGGAGCCGTGTAGCTGCCCTCGGCTCGAACGCGACGAATGGGACGGAGTCGAGAGCGACTGGTCCGACATCACGTTCGTGAAGACGATGACCACGGCGGTCCTTGGCGTACCCGTGGGCTACGACGGCACGCGTGACGAGCTTCGAAAGAAAGCCGCCAAGGCGGGTGCCACCGTCCCGGACGATGCGATGCTGCTCAACGGTTCCGGGCGTTTCCGCCGCCCGGTGATGCTCGAGGTAGAGGGCGCCAGTGACGGAGCCGAGCTCGAACGGCCCGGGGGAGTCGCCTACACCCGCATCTTCGAAGCGCCCTGGGGACAGTTGAAGAAGGTCGCTGACCAAACGGAACAAGAGGCCGAGCAGAAGTACGGCCGCAAGCCCGACGCGATCTGGATCTGGTATCTCACCTGCCGATATTGTTCAAAAGCTCGCAACTTCGAAACACTCGTCGCCGCGCACTTCAAGGCTAATCGGTAGCTTCGTTTGAGTGACGGTGTTCCCGGGTATGGGCTACGATGCGATGACTTCCGGCTCCAACGGGCCGCGAATTGGTGGGTTGCCAGCGTGACGAGTGAGACGACCCGGTTCGGAGACATAGGGTGCATCGGCATGCGCCGGCGATACTGGCTCGCCCTTCTCCGGCCCCGCGGCGCATAGCCGGCGGGGCGTCCATCTGGACCAGCCCGGGCCGTCCCGGCCCCTCCCTTCATGACCTGTAACCAGCGAGGTATCCGATCGTGGCCGATCGTTATGAGCCCAATGTCATCGAACCCAAGTGGCGGAAGCGCTGGGAGGAGACGAACCTCTACGCCGCCCGCGACGACGACCCGCGCCCGAAGTGGTACGCGCTCACCATGTCCCCGTATCCCCCCGGCGACCGGCACACCGGCCACTGGTACGCCATGGCCCCCAGCGACGTAGCGGCGCGCTACCGGCGCATGCAGGGCTACAACGTGATGTTCCCCATGGGCTTCGATGCGTTCGGTCTCCCGGCCGAAAACGCGGCGATCAAGCGCAACATCGACCCCAAGGAGTGGACCTACCAGAACATCGAGCGCATGCGCGGCCAGCTCCGGCTCATGGGCGCCGGGTTCGACTGGGACCGCGAAGTGGTGACCAGCGACCCCGAGTACTACAAGTGGACCCAGTGGTGGTTCCTCCAGTTCTACAAGCACGGGTTGGCCTACCAGGCCGAATCGCTCGCCAACTGGTGCCCGGGCTGCCAGACCGTGCTCGCGAACGAGCAGGTCCTCGACGGCAAGTGCGAACGCTCCGACGACGTCGTCGAACGGAAAATGATGCGCCAGTGGTTCTTCAAGATCACCACCTATGCGGAGGAATTGCTCCGCTACGACGGCATCGAGTGGCCCGAGCGCATCCGCAACATGCAGCGCAACTGGATCGGCCGCTCCGAAGGCGCCCAACTCGACTTCAAGGTGGATGTCCCCGGTGTGGACGGACCGCTCACCGTATTCACGACTCGGCCCGACACGGTCTATGGCGCGACGTTCATGGTCATCGCGCCGGAACACCCGCTGGTTGCGAGGATCACGACTCCGGAGCAGCAGGCGGCGGTCGCCGAGTACGTCGCCGCCACCGGGCGCACTTCGGAAGTCGACCGCCTTTCCACAGAACGCGAGAAGACCGGTGTCTTCACCGGCGCCAGCGCAATCAATCCCTTCAACGGCGCGCGCATCCCGATCTGGATCGCGGATTACGTCCTGGTCACCTACGGCACCGGCGCCGTGATGGCCGTCCCCGCGCACGACCAGCGTGACTTCGACTTCGCGAAGAAGTACGGGTTGGAGGTCATCCCGGTCTACGACCACGCCGAGATCGACGTGACGAAACCGCTCGCCGCGGCCATCCCGTACGGCGGGAAGATGATCAATTCAGGCCCCTTCGATGGCACGCCCTCGGCGGAAGCTATCGCGGCGGTCGTTGCGTACGCTGAGTCGCGCGGCATCGGCAAGGGGGCAATCACCTACCGCCTGCGCGACTGGTCAGTCTCGAGGCAGCGCTTCTGGGGCGCCCCGCTGCCCTTCATCCACTGCGAGAAGTGCGGCACCCAGCCGGTACCCGACGAAGAGTTGCCGGTGGCGCTGCCCGACGACGTGGAGTGTTCAAGCTGGTACCAGATGCGCTATGCCGACCCGCACAATCCGGAGCGGCCGTTCTCGCAGGCTGCTGCAAAGAAGTGGTTCCCGGTGGACCAGTACACCGGCGGCGCCGAACACGCCGTGATGCACCTGCTCTATACGCGCTTCTTCTGGAAGGCCGCGCGCGATATGGGTCTCGTCGAAGGCGACGAACCCATGAAGCGCTTGTTCAATCAGGGCGTTGTCCTGGGCCCTGACGGGAACCGCATGTCGAAGAGCCGCGGGAACGTCGTCGCGCCCGATGAGCAGGTAGAGAAGTGGGGCGCCGACGCCTTTCGCTGCCAGCTCATGTTCGTCGGCCCCTGGGACCAGGGCGGGCCATACAACCCGACTGGCATGTCCGG
>OEIV010001397.1_pt1 | contig 11084 bp, 9 predicted proteins | sample 1539231 | NCBI WGS metagenome assembly OEIV01 (sample SAMN03794762, study PRJEB22550) | activated sludge metagenome | feature: wastewater treatment plant; material: activated sludge; isolation source: Wastewater treatment plant of a petroleum refinery complex | place: Argentina: Buenos Aires ... | reverse complement strand
GATCGCTGCGCCGCCAGGTCCTCGACTACGTGCGCCTCGCCGAGGGCATCGGTATCGCCGTTCCCCACGCGCAAGCCGCGCTCACCGAGGCGCTGACGACCTACACCCTCGAGGGCCTGCACGCGGCCGGCAGCACGCTGCCCGCCACCACGCTGCGCGCACTGCTCGCGCTGGACATGGATCTCAGCGCACAGGGACTGATGCACTGGATGCGCAACCGGTAGGTCGGCATTCATGCCGACACGGCACCTGTGGGTCGCCATTCATGGCGACAGCAGAATCCGGGGAGGCACCAGTCGGCATGAATGCCGACCTACAGCGCGTCGAGGGCCGCGCGGTTCAGCAGGGGATTGGCATACATCGCGAGCAGGTAGGGACGGTGCGGCGCGGGAAGCGCTTCGAGCCGCGCGCGCAGCTCGACATCCGCCGCCGCGACAGCGGCATCGTCGGCGAATCCCTCCGGCAGCCGGCCCTGCAGCATGCGCAACGCCGCGACGTTGCTGGGGTGGACGCGGTACAGCGCCAGCACCTGGCGGTCGATCTCCGCGGCGACCTCGTCGGGGCCCGCGAAGTCGGCATCGAGCGGTTCGCCGAAGCTCACGTGCACCGCGCCTTTTGGTGAAGTGATGCTGTGCGCGATGCTGGCCACATCCTCGTGCTGCTCCTTCTCGTAATCACCTTCGCTCGCGCGCAGGTACAGCTCGCGGGCCTTGGCTCCGTCGCAGGGATCCCATTCGTACGATATCGACACCGGCACGATGTTGAGCGCGCGCAGGTGCGCTGCGATCGGCGTCTCGCGCGCCTTGCTGATGCACAGCATCTTGATGATCGCCGGCTCGGTGCGGTCCCAGCCGTCCTTGGCGCGGCCCTCGCGCTGCGCGATCCAGATCGAGCTGCTCTCCTCGAGCAGCGAATGACGGATATAGCCCGACAGTTCCTGCAGGGCCGCGAGCATCTGTCGCGGCCCCTTCGCCCCGCGGCGCACGATGAAGCTCTTGTTCAGCCGCATCAGGTCCGAGACGTAGTCCTTGGTCAGCAGGTTGTCGCCGATGGCGATGCGCACGGTGTCCCGGCCGTTGGCATACAGCGCGTAGTTCACGAAGGCCGGATCCAGCGCGATGTCGCGGTGGTTGCCGATGAACAGGCAGGCCCGGGCGGGATCCAGGCGCTCGAGCCCGCTCACCGTGAACTCCGTGGTGCTGGCCTCGATCATCGCGGTCATGTACTTCTCGACGACCTTCTGGAAACCGGCGACGCTGGCCACGCCAGCGAGCTGGCGCCCGAGGTAGAGGCGCACGATCGGGCGCAGCAGCGTACCCAGCGCGCCGCCCGCGCGCGGGAAGCGAAGGCGCGTCAGCGCCGCTGTGAACGCGGCATTGCGCAGCAGCCGGTCCAGCACGCCGCGCACCTCGTCGTCGTTGTAGGGTCTGATCTGCGCGAACCGGTCCTGGCTCATTGCGTCCCCTGGATCTGTGGCTGATCGCCCGCCGCCGGGCTTTCCGGCGCGCGATTATACGCTACCATTCCCGCCTCCCCCGCCATGAATGCCGCCATGCCCGACGACCCGATCCTGTTCTCCCGCGACGGCCACATCGCCCGCATCACGCTGAACAACCCGGCGCAGCACAACGCGCTGGGCGCCGCCGAGATCGGCCGTTTCCGCGATTGCCTCGACGCCGTCGAGACCGATCCCTCGCTGCGGGTGCTGCTGCTGACCGGCAACGGGGAGAGCACCTTTTGCGCGGGCGCCTCGCTGAAGCAGTTCCGGAGCGGGGACATGAGCGGCGAACTGTTCAGCACGCTGACCGACCGGCTGGCGGCGCTGCCGATCCCCTCCGTGTGCGCGCTGAACGGGAACGTGTTCGGCGGCGGAGCGGAAATCGCGCTGTGCTGCGATTACCGCATCGGCGTGGACGACCTGCGGCTGCTGGTGCCGGCGGCGCGCATCGGCATCTGCTACCCGCTGAACGGCCTGCAGCGCTACGTCGACAAGCTGGGGCTCGGCGCGGCCAAGCGCATCCTGGTGGCCAGCGAGGAACTGGCGGCGCAGACGCTGCTCGCCATCGGCTTCCTGCACCGCATCGTGGCGCGCGAGCGACTCGACGCCGAGAGCGACGCCTTCGCGCGCCACCTCGCCGGGCTCGCGCCGCTGGCGGTGCGCGCGATGAAGCAGATGCTCGGCGGCATCGCGCGCGGCGACCTCGACAGCGCGGGCGCGGCCCGCCTGGCGCACCAGTGCACGCAATCGCGCGACCTGCAGGAAGGCCTCGCGGCGCAACGCGAGAAACGCGCGCCGCGTTTCACCGGGGAATGAGGATCGCTGCGCCGCGCATGCCGCGCCGGTACGCGGCCGGCGAGCGGCCGGTCCAGCTGAGGAAGGCGCGGCGGAAATTCGAGACGTCGTTGTAGCCCAGCATGTCGGCGATCTCCGCGATCGAGAGCATGCTGTCGCGCAGGTAGGTCTCGGCGAGCTGGCGCCTCAACTCGTGCACGATGCGCTGGTAGTTCGTGCCCTCCTCGTCGAGCCGCCGGCGCAGCGTGCGCGGGCTCACGTGCAGGTGGTCGGCGGCCTCCTCGAACGGGGGAAAGCGCCCCGGCGTCGCCAGCAGGTAATTGCGGATCTCGGTGGTGAAGCCGTCGCTGCGGTTGAGCGCGGCCAGCAGCTCGTCGCATTGCTGGCGGTAGAGTTTCAGCAGCGTGGGATTGGCGAACTGCAGCGGCACGTCCAGATAGCGCCGGTCAACTGCGAGCCGGCTGTCGGGCGCATCGAAGCGCACGTCCCGGCAGATCAGGCGGTGATACTCCTCGCCATACCCCGGATCGGGATAGGCGAGCGTGACGCTGAGCGCGTCATCGGACAGCGCGCACAGCCGGCGCAGCGAGGCTGCGGCCGCCGCGAAGAAGATCTCGCAGTCGGCCGGCTCCGCCGCCTCGTGCAGCATGCCGCCGACCAGGCGGATCGAGACCGCGTCGCGCCCGGATTCGACCTCGATGCGGAAGCTGCCGCTGATCAGGCGGTGATAATGCCCCATCACCTCCATCAACTCCTGCACGTTGCGGCAGCACATCAGCGCGTAGCCGAGCTCGCCGAGCGCGGCCACCGAGATGCGGCTGCCGAAATGCAGCGCGAAACCCGGATCGCCGGAGCGGCGCAGGCAGTTCTCCAGCATGCGCGTCTGGTCGCGCAGCGAGATGCGGGTATCGGGCGCACCGAGCGCTCCCTCGTCGATCGAGGTGCCCTCCAGCACTTCGGACGGGGTGATGCCGAAATCGGCGGCGACCTCGACCATGATCGCCCCGATCGGCGCGGGCAGGTCGTGGCGCGGAACCCTCAGGCGATGCACCATCATTGGCCTTGATTGACCATTTTGTGGCACAAGATAACCTTGTTCCGGCGGCGCCGGCAACCAACAATCTGTGCACTCCGATCCCGGTCGGACAGCAGACAAAAAAACAGTCATCGTGGAGGAGTTCCCCATGGGCGTTCAATTCGTCATCGACACCCCGAGCGAAGTCCGTTACTTCGACCAGGAAGCGCAGCGCATGGACGCGGGCACCGCGCAGCAGGTCGCCGAGATCTTCCAGACTCCGCTGACCGGCAGTTACAACTGGGACTACCGCGTCCAGGACGACCGCATCAAAAAGCTCTACGAACTGGGCAAGCAGCTCAACTGGAACGTCGAGACCGACATCGACTGGGGCAAGCGGCGCACGCGTCTCACGCCCGAGCAGCGCGACGCGATCGTCGCCTTCAAGGGCTACGGCCCCTACGAAGCGCTCAGCGAGGAACAGAAGCAGGAGTTTGCCGAGCACGAGAATGTATGGACGCTGTCGCAGTTCCTGCACGGCGAACAGGGCGCGCTGCTGGTGGCCTCGCAGCTCACGAGCTGCGCGCCGACGCTGAACGCCAAACTCTACGCGGCTTCGCAGACCTTCGACGAGGCCCGCCACGTCGAGGTCTTCAACAAGTACCTGCAGACCAAGGCAGGTTATATGTACCCGGTGGATCCGGCGCTGAAGAGCCTGCTCGACAAGATCCTCACCGATCCGCGCTGGGACCTGAAGTTCATCGGCATGCAGCTGATCATCGAGGGGCTGGCGCTGTCGGCCTTCACCACGATGAAGGCCACCACGCCCAAGGGCGAGCTGCTGAACGACGTGGTCGAGCTGGTGCTGCGCGACGAAGCGCGCCACGTGACTTTCGGCATCAACTACCTCGAGGAGCATCTCAAAAACCTGAGCGAGGCCGAACGCGAGGAGCGCGCGCGCTTCGCCTACGAGGCCTGCGTGGTGGCGCGCGAGCGCATGATCCCGAAGGACGTGTTCCACCACTGGGGCTGGAACGTCGAGGAAGCGCGGCGCATCTACCTGGAAGGCGAGTTCCGCCAGATGTTCCGCAACCTGATGTTCATGCGCGTGATGCCGAACCTGCGCCGCATCGGCCTGCTGACCGACTCGGTGCGCCCGCTGTTCGAGCAGCTCGGCATGCTCGATTACGAGAACCTGAAGGACGACGGCGACATCGACTGGGCCGAGCTGTCGCGCCCGCTGTTCGACACCGCTGCCTGATCCCTCACTGCAGCGCACCGCCGATGCGGAACGCATCCGCATCGAGGTGCACCGGGAATTTCTCGCGGCAATCCGCGAGCGTTGCCGCCGCGAGCGTCACGCGGTGCACGCTCGCGGCGCTGCCGGCATCCAGCACCACGACGCCCCACGGGTCGATCACCAGGCTGTCACCGGCGTACTCGATGCCCTTGCCGTCGACGCCGGTGCGGTTCACGCCGATGACCCAGGCCTGGTTCTCGATCGCGCGCGCGACGAGCAGCGCGCGCCAGTGCTCGCGCCGGCGCGCCGGCCAGTTCGCCACGTACAGCAGCGCGTCGTAGTCGCCGCGGTTGCGGCTCCAGACGGGGAAGCGCAGGTCATAGCAGACCTGCGGGCACAGCCGCCAGCCCTGCCATTCGATCACGCGCCGCTCGCTGCCCGACACATAGCCGTGATGCTCGCCGGCCATGCGGAACAGGTGGCGCTTGTCGTAGTGCTCGAGTCCAGCGTCCGGGCGCGCGAACAGGAAGCGGTTGCGAAACGCCCCGCCCTCGGCGATCGCGAGGCTGCCGGCGATCGCACAACCGTGCAGCGCCGCCTGCTCGCGCAGCCAGTTCACCGTGGAACCATCCATGCCCTCGGCACAGGCGGCCGGCTCCATCGTGAAGCCGGTGGCGAACATCTCCGGCAGCACCACCAGCGCGCTGCCGGCGGCTGCCGGCAGCAGGCAGGCGAATTGCGCGCGATTGGCCGGTGCGTCCTGCCACGCGAGATCCTGCTGGAAGATCGTGACGCTCAGATCCTGCATAGCAACTCCGCGGCGCGCACCAGCGTCTCGTCCTGCTTGGCGAAACAGAAACGCAGCAGCCGCAGGCGCGGCGGGCGCTCGTAGAACACCGACACCGGGATCGCGGCCACGCCGTGAAGGCTGACGAGTTCTTCGGCCATTGCCACGTCGTCCGCGTCGCCGATACCGGAATAGTCGAGCAGCTGGAAATAGGTGCCCGCGCAGGGCAGCGCGCGCCAGCGCGAGCCGGCGAGCAGGCGGCGGAACAGGTCGCGCTTGGCCTGGTAGAAAGCGGGCAACAGGTCCACGTGAGCCGGTGCCTCGGCCATGAAATCCGCCAGCGCGTGCTGGATGGGCGTGACCGCCACGAAGGTCACGAATTGGTGCACGCGGCGAAACTCGCGCGTCAGCGCCGGCGGCGCCACGCAGTAACCGGTCTTCCAGCCGGTGGCGTGGTAGGTCTTGCCGAAGGAGAACACCGCGAAAGCGCGTTCGGCCAGCACCGGCCGCGCCAGCACGCTGTGGTGCGCCGCACCGTCGTAGACCAGGTGTTCGTAGACCTCGTCGGAAAGCACCAGCAGGCCATGCTCCTGCACCAGTTTCTCGAGACGATCGAGGTCGGTCGCGCCGAGCACGCTACCGGTGGGATTGTGCGGGGAATTGATCACGATCATCCGCGTGCGCGGCGTGAGCGCCGCGGTCACGCGCTGCCAGTCGATCGCGAAGGCCGGCGGCAGCAGCGGGATGCGTACCGCGCGAGCGCCCGCGAGGCGCACCGAGGGTTCGTAGCTGTCGTAGCTGGGGTCGAACAGGATGACCTCGTCTCCTGCGCGTACCGTCGCCATGATCGCGCAGAAGATGGCCTCCGTGGCGCCCGGGACCACGGTCACCTCCGTCTCCGGGTCGACGCGACAGCCGTAGCAGCGCTCGAGCTTCAGCGCGATCTGCTCGCGCAACGCCAGCACGCCCGCCATCGGCGCGTACTGGTTACGCCCCGCCGCGACGTGGCGCGCCAGCGCCTCGCCCAGACCCGCGGGCAGCGCGAAATCGGGAAATCCCTGCGACAGGTTGATCGCGCCGTGCTGCTCGGCCTTGCGCGACATCACCGTGAAGATCGTGGTGCCCACATCGGGCAGCTTGGACTCCAGCAGGGGCATCACGTCGCTCCGGTCGCGCGCGGCAACTCGCGCAGGTGGAAGTTCATCGCCTGGTGCTCCTCTATCCGGTTGCCGCGGGAACGCACGATGACGCTACCACGCCGCCGCGCGGCGCGAAACATGCGACGCCCGCACGCGCGGATTGACGCCGCCGCGCCAGCCCGCGACAGTGCCGTCTCCACGCCGGCACGATCGCCCGCCCACCGCTGCCCCGGGCCCGCGCCGGGGCGCGTAGCCGCCCCCGTGGCCCGCCGCAGCGTCGCCGTGCTGGTCGGCCTCGCCAGCTCCGCCATGGCCTGCGGCGACGCTGCGGCGCCGCGCAGCGCGCCAACCGATGACTGGGCCACCAGGGGAGCCGTTGCACTCGCCGAGTCGCGCGCCCTCTTCCCCGGCATGCCGGAGCGCGCGCGCAACGTGATCCTGTTCGTCGGCGACGGCATGGGCATCACCACGATCACCGCCGCGCGCATCCTCGAGGGGCAGCAGAAGGGCGGCAGCGGCGAGGACAATTCGCTCGCCTTCGAGCGGCTGCCGTTCGTCGCGCTGTCGAAGACCTACTCCGCCAACCAGCAGACGCCGGATTCCGCGCCGACCATGAGCGCGATGATGACCGGCATCAAGACCAATGACGGCGTGATCAGCATCGCTGCCACGGTGGCGCACGGCGAGCCCGCGCGCGAGGCGGTCGCCGCGGCCGCGCTACCCACGCTGCTGGAACTGGCCGAGGGCTCCGAGCTCGCAACGGGCGTGGTCAGTACCGCGCGGCTCACGCATGCCACACCCGCGGCCTGCTACGCGCACACCTCCGCACGCGACTGGGAGGCCGACAGCGACCGCCCCGCCGGTGCGACGGTGCCGGACATCGCCGCGCAGCTGATCGACCGCTTCGGCGCCGGCGGCATCGGCAACGGGCTGGAGGTTGCGCTCGGCGGCGGGCGCGAGAAGTTCCTCCCGGCCGGCACGCGCGACCCCGAGGACCGCACCGAGCGCGGTGTGCGCCGCGATGGGCGCGACCTCACGCGCGAATGGAAACGCAAGTTCGGCGGACAGTTCGTGTACGACCGGGCCGGACTCGAGGCCATCGATCCCGCGCGCAGCACGCACCTGCTGGGGCTGTTCGAGCGTTCGCACATGGAGTACGAGGCCGACCGCGCGCGCGACACCGGCGGCGAGCCTTCGCTGGCGGAGATGACCGCCAAGGCGATCGACATCCTCGCGCGCAAGCCGCGCGGCTACTTCCTGATGGTCGAGGGCGGGCGCATCGACCACGGTCACCACGCCGGCAACGCCTACCGCGCGCTCACCGACACCATCGCGCTGTCGGATGCCGTGCGCGCGGCGCTGGCGAGGGTGGATCTGCGCGAGACGCTGGTGATCGTCACGGCCGACCACAGCCACGTGTTCACGATGGCCGGCTACCCGGCGCGCGGCAACCCTATCCTGGGCAATGTGGTGCAGCCGGGCGAGAGCGCGCCCGCGCTCGCCGCCGACGGCAAGCCCTACACCACGCTCGGCTACGCCAACGGCGCCGGTTTCCACGACGGTGCCGCGGGCGTGGCGCCTTATCCGCGCGAGCCGCGGGCGGGCCGCACGCAGGATCTGTCCGCGGTCGATACCACGCACGTGGATTTCCACCAGGAGGCGCTGGTGCCACTGGAGTCCGAGACGCACGGCGGCGAGGACGTCGCGATCTTCGCCGGCGGCCCCTCGGCGCAACACTTCCACGGCGTGCAGGAGCAGAGCTACGTGTTCCACGTGATGCGCGCCGCGCTGGGGCTGTGAGGCGATGCTGCGCGAGGCTCCCCGTATTCTCTGTCTGGCGACGCTGCGCGCCGCGCCGCTCGTGGAGCTGGTCGGTACCGCGGCGCTGGCGGGCTTTGCGGGCGTCACGCTGCGCCGCCACCACGTCGAACAGGCACACGCGGCGGGTCTCGGCGACGACGCGATCCGCGAACTGCTGCGACAGCTGCCTCTGGGCGCGGTCATGGCCGAGGCGTTGACGCGCTGGCCGGCGGACGTGGCGCGCGACAGCATGGCGGCGGCACAGGCGCGCGCGCTGTTCGAATGCGCTGTTGCGCTGGGTACCCGGGACACCTGCGCGGTGCTGCTGGACGGCACAGCATGGCCGCGCGGGCAACTGGTGCGAGCCTTCCGCTCGCTGTGCCGGATGGCAGCGGGTTACGGCCTGCGCGTGGCGCTGGAATTCGTGCCGTGGTCGGTGATCGACACCCCCGGCCGGGCGTGGGACATCGTCGAGAGCGCCGGCCGTGACAACGGCGGCCTGCTGCTCGACAGCTGGCACTGGGCGCGCAGCAACACCCCCCTGGACGCGCCCGCCGCCCTCGACCCCGCGCGCGTCTTCATGTTGCAGCTGAGCGATGCGCCCGCCACACCGGCCGCGGACCTCTGGCACGAGACCCTGCACGAGCGGCTGCTGCCCGGCGCCGGGACCATCGATCTCGCGCGCCTTCTCGCCGCGCTCGATCGACGCGGCGTCACCTGCCCGGTCGCCGCGGAGGTCTTCAGCGACCGCCTGTCGGCGCTGGAGCCGACAAAGGCCGCGCGCGAGCTGGCGGGCAGCCTCGATGCCTTGTTTCTTCGCCCCTCATGAGCGGCTCTAGCGAACGGCGGACAACGACGTACGCCCAGAGGCGAACGCACCCCCCGGGGCATGCCTGCCGCGACACGTCGCCGTCATCGATACCGGGAGGCCCGCAGCGAACGCCATCATCGAGCGGGCACGCACATCATGATGCCTTCGTCGATCCAGCCGGCGCCGACCATTTCCTCGATAACCCTCCGATCTGTCGACAGTCGGTGATTCGAGTCGATACCGCGGGCAAAGCCGTTGTTGTACGCGCGATACACCGGTGCCGTGCCCGTCGGGCAGTAGCGGTCAGCGTCCGCACCGACAGGCGATTGGCCCGAGAAAAAGTCGAGCCCCTCGTAATTCCAGCGACGCTCGGTGTCGGGCGTCGATGCCTGAAGATCCTTGAGCCCCCGGCACTCCGATGCATTGGACGTATAGAAATGTGAATTGGGACCAGGCTCCGTGCTGCCGTAGAAGCGGCATACCCGCTGCGATCCGCTGTTGCGAAACACCAGTCCCGTGCGTACCCAACCGCCACCGGCACCGCCATCGTCCAGCCACATCTGCTCGCCGACATTGGCCGTGTAGAAGTAATGGTCGAGCCCGGCGTGGTGGAACTCTACGACGTCATCGGCCAACGGTTGCAGTACATCGGCACACTGCTTCTGGAAGCACACGGAGATGCCGTCCTCCGTCATGACGTAGAGGTTCTGCCCCGAGAACGCAATCAGGCCTACGCGCTTGTCGCCCATGCCCGCCGACACCGACTCCCAGTTGAGCCCCTTGTCGCGGGTTCGGGCGACGCCCCCCGGGAATGTGACGTACAAGGCGCCGTCATAGGGGTCGATGGCAACCGCCGAGATCAGGAACGGCAAGGCTAGGTGCGTCCATGACAGGCCCGCATCCCGGCTCTGGAAGAGACCGTATTCCGTGCCGACGAAAACGCGCGAGGGGTAACGCGAATCCACCACGGCGGATCCGGTGATGCCGGTGGGCGCTCCGGTGGCGTCCTGCCAGCTCTCGCCGCCATCACGCGAGAAGCTCATCCTTTCCCGGTTGGACACGAGCGCCGTCCACGGCGTCACGGCGATGCCATTGACACCCGCGAGCATACCAAGGTTTTCCGGATCGATTCGCGACCAGCTCTGTCCGGCATCGCGGCTGCGCATCACGGCGGGAACAAACGACGAGCTGTAGCTGCGATCAAAACAGTACGCGGGAACACCGGACAGGGTCAGCGCCAGATGCACGCAAAAGGAGTCGTTGCTCAGGCGAACCCAGGAGCGACCCGCGTCCAGGCTGTGCAGGATCTCGACCCGAGGATGGGCCATCGAGTCCCACTGGACAACGCTCGACACGTACAGATTATCGGGCTGCTGGGGCGAGGCAACGACATCCGAGATGTAATCACCCGGGATAACCATTGGTTCCCAGCTTGCAGCGTCATCCCGACTCAAGTGAGCACTACCATTGGCGACGACAAGCAACCCTTCGCCTGGCACGAATACCATCGATTTATATAGGAGCTGCGTTTCACCCCACGGGGTAGTGAAGTGCTGCCATTCGCCGGCGTGCGCCGCTTGCCCCAGCCAGCACAAGACAAGCAGAAAAATATAGCGACTCGTTCGGTTGTAGAATCGCACGATGTCAGTACCCTCGGTCAAAGTCGTTCCGTCCGTTTGTGAATTGGCTCTCGCGACGTGATGTGTCTGCAGCGCACGCCTTGCCGCAGCGCTCGCATGACGGCACCTTAGCAGTCGCACGCGCATCGGGAAATGGCCCCATCCGGCCAAGAACCCTCGCTGATCCGGTGCCGCTGAAACCGCTCGCCGACAAGATGCAGCCAAAAACGTCGCGTGCACGATTTTCTTTCGCGCCTCGCAATTTCACCAAAACCGGCCCCTGAGCCAGACGCCCCCAGCCCGTAGAATGCCCTCGCCCGCACCGGGGCACATCATCACACCGTGACACTGGAGGATACCGGCAGTGCGTATCGACGAAG
>OEIV010001396.1_pt1 | contig 11086 bp, 14 predicted proteins | sample 1539231 | NCBI WGS metagenome assembly OEIV01 (sample SAMN03794762, study PRJEB22550) | activated sludge metagenome | feature: wastewater treatment plant; material: activated sludge; isolation source: Wastewater treatment plant of a petroleum refinery complex | place: Argentina: Buenos Aires ... | reverse complement strand
TCAGCAGACGGCCACTCTCGATTGCGACGGGCAGAGCTGGCGCGTGGCATTCAGTCTGCTTCGACATATCGTCGACGCTTGAAAACCGCAGGCTGTCAATGACGGCCTACGGCGGACTATTACTCATCACCGCTGCCTTGGCGCCCTGGATCAGCACTGTGCGTAGGTAGTCGTCGCCGCGCTTTGTTATGCGTCCGAGACGTATCTTGCCGCCGCTTGTGTCCTGGCGCGGCACGATGCCAAGCCAGGCTCCGAACTGATGGCCACTCTTAAATTGCTTGAAGTCACCGACGCCCGCAGTGAACGCCGATGCGCAGAGTTCACCGATTCCGATGATCTTTGCCGCGCGCTTGGCTGCCGAACTAGAGCGCACGTGCTGTCCAATCTGCCTGTCGCACCAGCGCATGTGCTCGTCGAGTTCCCGCCAATGCTCAAACGCACGCTGCATGACCAGACGTGCAGTCGGACTAATAACTTATCCGTAAATAGTAAACTATCGCCCTGAGCCGTACTTCACGCGGCGAGGGGCGAATGCATGGTCACACGCAAGCGGGTCGAACCGTTGATACCGGTGCGGGAACGCAGTACGGACAAGGCATATGTACGCAAGGCGGGTGCGGGACGCCCGCCCAAGCCAGCGCGACAAGTGTTCGAGGCGGTCATGTACGTTCTGCGCACTGGCTGCCAATGGAAGGCGCTGCCCAAGGAGCGCTTTGGCAGTGCAAGTGCGGTGCACAAGCGCTTCCTGGAGTGGGAGGCCGCGGGCGTGTTCGAGGCCCTGTGGAAGGCTGGGCTTGCCGAGTACGACCAGATGGAGGGTATCGCCTGGCGATGGCAGAGCATTGACGGGGCCATGCTCAAGGCCCCACTGGCGCAAGAGGCGGTCGGGCGCAACCCGACCGATCGGGGGAAAAAAGGGGAGCAAACGCCACCTGCTGGTGGACGGGCGTGGCGTCCCGTTGTCGCTCGTCGTGACCGGAGCCAATGAGCATGACGTCACGCAACTCGATGCGGTGCTGCAGGCCATCAAGGTCAAGCGCAAGACGCCAAGCACGCGGCGCAGCAAGCACCTGTGCGCCGATGCCGGTTACCGAGGGCGGCCTGCCTTGAGGATCATCGAGGGCCACGGCTACATCCCCCACGTCGTTGATCGCAGCAAGGAGGTCGATGCCAAGCGGCGCGACCCGACCAGGAAGGCTCGGCGCTGGGTGGTCGAGGTTTGCCACAGCTGGCTCAATCGCTTTCGTAAGCTGCTCGTGCGGTATGAAAAACTCGAACGCAGTTTCCTCGCGCTCAACCACATCGCCGCCGCCATCATCGCGTTCCGCAAAGTGAAGCTCACGGTAAACATAATTTACGGATAAGTTCTTAGTCGCCCCTGATTTATTCACTTCCCGGCGAGCGCCAATCGCAAAGCCGGTCGGTTGAGTGCCCCGCAGGCCAGTTCGCGCAGCACCCCAAGCCAGTTCGGCCGTAGTCCTGCAGCCTCACACAGGCGCAAATAAAGGCGCCGCAAGAAGGCCACCCCCTTCTTGGCGATCATGCGCAGCAGCCAGCGGATGTTGTAGCCCGCCGCGCACAGCACCGCGTGCAGCCTGTCGCCCTGCGCCCCTTTCAAGTGACAGCGCCCCATCCCGTGGTCTTCCTTCAAGTGCCCGATGATCGGCTCAATCGCCTGCCTCCTCTTGAGCCACTTCCATTCGTCAGGAGTGAGCGACTTGGCTTTGCCCCGGTGCTTGATCTCCACGCCGGGGTTGTCCATGTCCACGCCCCGATACCCCAGGTCCACATACGCCGTGGTGGGCTTGATCCCGGTGTCCTGCATCAGGATGCCAGCCTGCTCCAGTTGCTCTCGCAAGGTGTGCCCGTCGTATGGATTGCCCTCGAACGCTCTGGCTCCCACGATCAGGTTGTGCTGCAGCGTCATGGCAATGCCCACCTTGGCGCCGAACTCGTACGGGGTGCGGCTCTTGCCCTTGGCCATGCACACCACCTCGGGGGCGTGCCAGGCGTAGAGCTTGGGCACACCTGCGTCGTTCTTGCGATGGCCCGCCTGCGCCACGATCTGCGCGGCCTTGGCCAGCACTTGCTGGGCATGCTCACTGAGCACCTGGCCTGCGACCTGGGCCTTGCGTGCGATCTCCCGCACCAGGCTGGCAACGATGGTGCGCTGGCGTTTGACGGTTTTGCTCAACCGCTTGAACTGGCGCGCGTGCGCGTAGCGAGCGGCCTTGAAACGCAAAGCCTTGCCTTCCTTGGCAAAGCTCTGTTTGAGAACAACGCCTGCGGCCTTGGCCGTCTGCACCAGCTTGTGGCGGGCCACTTCGAGCAAGCGTGCGTCGTTGGGGTGGGCGACGGCCTTCTCCTGCACCGTGCTGTCGACCACCACGGTGGCCAGGGCCGCTGTGGGGATGAGCTTCATGCTCACGGCCTGGTTGATGGTCTGGGCGAGCAGCTCCTCGCAACCTTCTTCGCCCAGCAGGCGGCGGAATTTGACCAGTGTGGTGGCGTCGCACGGCAGGCGTTCTTCGTAGTACGCCAAGCCCGAGAAGAATTGCCAGCGCGGTGTCTCGCTCCAGCGCTCGACGACGGCCTCGTCGCTGAGGTTGAAGGCGTGTTTGAGGTAGAGCAGCGCGATCATGGTGCGCAGGGGAACGCGGGGCCGTCCGGCGTTGCTCGGGCGGTTCCTGCGCTGCACCTGCTCGCCAAAGAGGTCCAGATCGGGCAGGGGCTCACCGGTGCGCGCACGGCGCGAGAAGGTCTGGGCCACGCGGGCCTCAAGCGCTTGCCAGGGCATGTGTGAGGCCAGCACCGCCAGCGGCTGGCCCAGGTCGATCATGTGGTCCAGGCGGGCGCGAAAGAAATCGTCGGTGGCGGGGCAGGCGAACATCAAAAACTCCCAGAAACTGGGTGCTATTGGAATTCAAACCGGGAGTTTCGACCATCGGGTATCACCCAGAAACCCAGTGTTTATGCGGATTACAGAGGTTTTTCAGGGGCGACTATTTATGCCAAATATTTACGGGACAGAACACTAGCGATTGCGCGACGAACCCAGTTCGCTTCGCCTCATCAACGTAGACCGCCAGGGCTGCGGTGGCTGGCCGCTCAACGCAGCAAGGCCACTACACCCGCAACCGACAGCAGAACAACGCCCACTGCACAACCCGCCATGACCCGCGGACTTGCCCCGGCAGGTGCCTTCGCCAGTTGGCGGCGACGCCCCTCTCCAACCAACAGCATGCCGGCGGAAATCGCCAGGAATCCGATGCCGAGGAATTCGACTGGCCGATCGGCCGCGTTGATGCCGATGCGAAGCACCAGCAACGAATTGACGATCATCGCCAACCCGGTCCGCGCCCAGGCGAGAGCCGTGCGTTGGGGCTGAAGACCCGGATCCCCCATACGCTTTACTGGCGTAGCAAGACCATCGCCGCCGCTGCCGATAGCGCCAGAATGCAGATCGACAAGACCGGCAAGAGCCTTGAATACGGCAGCGAACACGAATGCCTCATCGCGATTTCATTGGCCCTCCATCGCTGGTAGGCGCCCGCTCCCAATAACGCGGCGAGCAATGCAAGCGCGATACTGGCGCACGCGATGAAAGCCTTCGGCTGGATATGAGCCGCGAACTCATGCAAGAGGATGGCGCCCGCCAGAATGGCAAGCGCCGTTCTGACCCAGGCGAGAAACGTCCGCTCGTTGGCAAGCGAGAAGCGGTAGTCCGGGTCTTCGCCTTGCTCGTGCCATTTTTGCCCTTTCTCCATCAGGAAACGACCTGGTAATAAAGGTTTTGGGGATGGCGCGCCTGTGCGAAGAAGAACCATCGCTCCGCCAGCACGCCCGCCAATTGAATCGGCACGGCGACGAGCCATGCCGCGCTCCATCCACTGGCAACCCCAAAACCCACGAGCGCGAGCGGCAGCGCGAATGCGAATACCTGGAAGATGACCTTCATTCGCCGGAATGCGGCGAACGACGCATGGTGAAAGAATTCCCGCGTGTTGAATGAGCCCCCCGTCATGCCCATGGACTTCTGGACAATGCCGTTGGACTTGATCCCAGTTGCAGACTGGAGCGTCGACTTCGGCTTCAGCCTGGCATTGCGGCGCAGCGCCAGCACCCGTGTAAGCCATGCGAGCGTCGTGATGGCAAATGCCCAGGCGCCCAGGCGCGCGGCGAATTGAGGCTGGCCCCACGCCACGCCCAGCGCTCCCGCAAGAACCAGCCCCGACGCCAGCCCGATGACGGTGTAGTTCACGATGGTTAACGGATGCGCCCACTCCTGGATGAACCTGATGCACGCGTAGATCATTGCCGTGCAATACCAGAGCAGCGCGGACACGGCAATGACGGCCAGAGGAAGGAGCGCCGTGACATCGCCGGGGTGCGCGGAGAAGGTCAGCATGCCAGCCCATGTTCCCACGAGCAGGATGAATATCGGCAGCACGATGACTTCCCGCGACATCCAGGATGTCCGCCACATCATCGCGGCGCGCCAGGCCCGCAGGGGCCGACCCAGGTGAAAGAAGGAGGCCACCAGCGAGACGATCGCGAGCGCCACCGCCACCCAGAGCGATCGCGCAATGAACGCGTTATCCAGGCCGGCGCCAAAGAGCTGCGAGAGCGCGAGGACCACGGCCAATCCCTGGGCCGCGCCTGCCAGCGTGGTGAAGGTGATGATCGAGAGTGCGGGGTTCATCAGGCTTCCAGGGCTGGTTCGGGCGAGTCGGCGTCATCGGCCGGGATCTGCAGGTGGCCGGTCGCGACGTCCATGCCTACGTCGCGGCCGCTCACGCTCACCACCGCTCGGGGCAGGTAGTGATTGGCCGGTTGCGTTTCCCATTCGGGCATGAGCTGGTAGCCGCCGCGCTCCCTGATGGCCTTTGAGACTTCGGAGTTCGCGTCCTTGATGTCGCCGAAGAGGCGCGCGCCCGTCGGGCACGCCTTCACGCAAGCAGGCTTCCTGTCCTGCGGCGGCAGCAGCTCGTCGTAGATCCGGTCGACGCACAGCGTGCACTTGGTCATGACCTTGCGCTCGGCATCGAGCTCCCGCGCGCCGTAAGGGCAGGCCCAGCTGCAGTAGCTGCAGCCGATGCACTTGTCGTAGTCGACGAGGACGATGCCGTCCTCGGCACGTTTGTAGCTGGCACCTGTCGGGCATACCGGCACACAGGGCGGCTCCTCGCAATGCAGGCAGCTCTTGGGGAAATGAATCGTCTGCGTATCCGGGAAGGTGCCGGCTTCGTAGGCCTGCACCCGATTGAAGAAAGTGCCCGAAGGCTCCGCGCCATACGCATTCAGATCCGCGAGCGGCCCCGCCGCGCCGGAGGTGTTCCACTCCTTGCACGACGTGACGCAGGCATGGCAGCCGACGCACACGTTGAGGTCGATCACCAGCGCCAGCTGCCTGGCGAGTGTCTCCTGGGTTGCCGCTGTAGTACTCATGGCATTCTCACGCTGTGCTGGACCGAATGGTGGGCGTTGACCTGGGGACTGGTTTCGGCTTCATCCTCGGCCTGCGCGGGCCGAATCCGCACCCGCACGTCATACCAGCCCGCCTGGCCGGTCACCGGATCCGAGTTGCTGATCGCACCACCATTGAATGGAAGCTCTTCGGTGATCAGGTGATTGAGCAAAAAGCCTTTGCGGGATTCATCCGCTTTGGGCTCCAGGCTCCAGGCACCGTTGGCCTTGCCGATCGCGTTCCACGTCCACACCGTACCAGGCTCCACGGCTTCGCTGTAGCGAACCATGCAGCGCACTTTCCCCCACTGACTCTCGAGCCAGCACCAGCCGCCGTCCGGAATGCCGGCACTCGCTGCAGTCGACGAATTGACGTACAGATAGTTATGGCTGTGAATCTGCCGCAACCAGGCATTCTGCGAGTCCCATGAGTGGTACATGGCCATCGGCCTTTGCGTGATGGCAGCCAGGGGATAGGCCTCGGCATCGGTGCACTCCTCCTCGAGCGGCGGATACCAGAATGGCAGCGGGTCGAAGTAGGTGTCGATGCGGCTGCGAAGATGTTCAGGGGGCTGCCGCCCGGTGCTCTTTCCCTGCGCGGCGAGACGGAAACTCTGGAGCGTGTCCGAATAGATGGCCAGCTGCACGGGGTCGTTTCTCTGGCGCCAGCCTTTTTCCATCGCGAAGTCGAGGTAAGGGCGATTCCAGTTGCGCATGTACTGCTGGTCCAGGGGCATGTGGTACTGGAACACGCAGTTGTTCTTGGCATACATCTCCCACTGCTTGGGGTTCGGTTCACCCTTGAGGTGCTGCGAGCCGTCCTTGCCACGCCACCCCATGAGGAAGCCGACGCCGGGCTGGGGCTGGAAGTTGACGACGAAGTCGGGGTAGTCCTTGAACTTGCGGCTGCCATCGGCAAGCGTGAACGCCGGAAACTTCAGGCGGGACGCGAGCTCGATCAACACTTCCTGGAACGGCTTGCATTGCCCCGTCGGCGGCACGACGGGAACGCGGACGGAATCGACCGGCCCATCGAACTCGGAGATGGGCCGGTCGAGCATGCTCATCACGTCATGCCGTTCCAGGTAGGTGGTGTCCGGCAGCACCAGGTCTGCGAAGGCGACCATCTCGCTCTGGAACGCATCGCACACGACGAGGAAGGGGATCTTGTACTCGCCCGTTTCATCCCGCGCGTTCAGCATCTCACGCACGGCCATGGTATTCATCGTCGAATTCCATGCCATGTTGGCCATGAAAATCAGCAAGGTATCCAGCCGGTAAGGATCACCACGGGTGGCGTTGGTGATGACGTTGTGCATCAACCCGTGCGCGGAGAGCGGGTGCTCCCAGGAGAACGCGTGGTCGATCCGAAGAGGCGTGCCATCCTCATGGATGGCAAGCTCTTCGGGGCTCGCCGGGAAGCCCAGCGGCGCCGCATTGAGTGGCGTGTTCGGCTTCACCATCGCCGGGTCGTTGAACGCCCGGTAGTTCGGCACGATGTGCCGCGGATACGGCGCCTTGTGCCGAAAGCCGCCGGGCGCGTCGATAGTGCCCAGGATGCTCATCAGCACCGCCAGCGCCCTCACGGTCTGGAAGCCGTTGGAGTGCGCAGCCAGCCCGCGCATGGCATGGAAGGCGACAGGCCGGCCCTGCGTGGTCTCGTGGTGCTTGCCCCACGCGTCCGTCCAGGGGATGGGCAGCTCGAAGGCCTGGTGCAGCGCTGTTTGCCCGAGCTCCTGGGCCAACTTGCGGATGCGAGCTGCGGGAATGCCTGTGATGGCCTCGGCCCATTCGGGGGTGGTCGGCTGGACGCGCTCGCGCAGGAGCTGGAACGCCGGCGCGACACGCGTGCCATCGGCCAGCGTGTAGTGGCCTTCGAGCGCCAGCGCCCGCCCTTCCTCGATCCCTTCCGGGTACGCGGCGACGACCCGGTTGCTTGCCATATCCCAGGCCAGCTTGTTGTGGGGATTGCGACCGTCGCCGGGCGGGCCGGCAGCGGGATCGAAAGCGAACAGGCCTTCACGCTCGCCTTCGTCCAGCACCACCAGCTGCGGCGCATTCGTGAACCGCTGCAGGAATGGCCGGTCGATGAGGCCGGTGCCGATCAGTTCGTGCAGCAGCGCCATGAAGAGCGCGCCGTCCGTTCCGGGGCGGATGGGAATCCACTCGTCGGCGATCGCTGAATACCCGGTGCGGATGGGATTGATCGAGATGAAGCGCCCACCTTCCCGCTTGAACTTCCCCAGCGCGATCTTCATCGGGTTGCTGTGGTGATCCTCGGCGGTGCCGATCATGACGAACAGCTTGGCGCGGTCCAGGTCCGGGCCGCCGAACTCCCAGAAGCTTCCTCCAATGGTGTAGATCATCCCCGCCGCCATGTTGACCGAGCAGAACCCACCGTGGGCCGCGTAGTTCGGCGTGCCGAACTGACGGGCGAACAGCCCCGTCAGGGCCTGCATCTGGTCGCGACCCGTGAAGAGCGCGAACTTCTTCGGGTCCGTTGAGCGAATGCGCCCGAGACGCTCCGTCAATATCTCGAACGTACGCTCCCACGAGATCGGCTCGAACTCCCCTTCCCCACGCTCGCTGCCGGGCTTGCGCAGCAGCGGCTGCGTCAGGCGCGCCGGGGACTTCTGCTTCATGATGCCGGCGCTGCCCTTGGCGCAGATCACCCCCTTGTTGATGGGATGGTCGGGGTTGCCGTCGATGTAGCGGACTTCCCCTTCCCGCATATGAACCCGGATGCCGCACCGGCATGCGCACATGTAGCAGGTGGTCGTCTTGACTTCCGTGCTGGCCGTCAGGCTCGCGGTCGGATCGTGGATCGGCTTTCGGGAGAGGAACTCAAACATCCGACGAATCGTAGGGCTCATTGATCAATCGATATAGCGGATAATTTTGCTCTCCATGAACGAAAAAACCGATCAACGTGTCCGGCTCACGATTCGCCAGCTGGAGGTCTTTTCGGCCATCGCGCGGGGCGGGTCGACCCGGGCCGCGGCCGAGCAGGTGGCCCGCTCCCAATCGGCGGCCAGCAACTCGCTGGCCGAACTGGAGACTGCCCTCGGGGTCCAGCTTTTCGACCGTGTGGGCAAGCGCCTGGTGCTCAACGAGAACGGGCGCGCCCTGCTCGCGCGCGCGGCAGGCATCGTGGAACAGGCGGCCGAAACGGAAGCGTTGTTCACGGCCTCCCACCTTGCGCCGCTGCGGCTGGCTTCGAGCTACACCATCGGCGAATACCTGCTGCCTGACCTGATCGCCAGCTGGAAACTGACTCATGCGCAATGCCAGATAAAGCTCAAGATCACGAACACGCATGAAGTATTCGACGCCATCGCGTCCTTCGCGGCAGACGTCGGCTTCATCGAGGGCCAACACACGCATCCTGAACTCACAGTCAGACGATGGCAAACCGACGAACTGATCGTGATTGCATCTCCGCGTCATCCGTTCGCTGCGCGCAAGCCGTCGATTCGGCAGCTGTCGGGCGCAGTATGGATTCTCAGGGAAGAAGGATCAGGCACACGCGAGGCCTCGGATCGCTGGCTGGTGCCTCACCTGCGAGCCGTGGACGTCGACCTCGAACTGGGAAGCAACGAGGCTGTCAAGCGCGCTGTCGCCGCCGGCCTGGGGCTGGGTTGCCTCTCGCGACACGCCGCGGTGGACGCCATCAAGCAGGGTTGGCTCGTCGAAGTTCGTACTTCGTTGTCGGAGATGCGCCGCACGCTCTCGATCGTCACGCACCGATCCAAAAAGCTGGGTAGCGTGTCGCAGGATTTTTTGCAGCATTGCATGCAGTCCGCGATTCGCTAGGGCGGCGCTGGCCACCGCGCTGAGGGTAAACACGGGGCGCCTGGCCCGCTCGATTGGCCCCAAGTGGGTCCATCGGATCGGCGCGTTCATACCTATCCTATCGCCACGCCGTACCCGGTTTCTTGTAAGGAAACATCCATGTTCCATTCGCCTCTTGCACGCCGTGCACTTGCCGCCGTCGCCCTGTTCGCCGTCGCAACGCCCGACTGCACGGCGCCATTGAGGTGGCGCGGCATCTGCGTGCTGCCCACCACCAGGGTGCCGCCGCGCTTGGGTTCCTGCGCGGAAGCGGGCGACAAGAACAGCACGCCGGCTGCCAACAATGCGGCCGACAGCATGGTGGCGCGGCGGGTGAGTGGGAGACGGGACATGACGGGACCTCGCGAAGTTCGATAAGCAGGACGGCGATACAACAGGACGGTGTATGGCTCGGGGAAATGATATGCCCCTGCCCCGCGCGCGCGAAGAGCCACGTGATCGCCAATCAAAGAGCCAGAAGGCGCGGGTTTATCCGGATACGCACCCACACAAAGTGACCTTGCCCCTGAAAAGTGGAGTTCTTAGAACCTATCCGTAAATTATGTTTGCCTTGAGCGGCACTTTGCGAAACGCGATGATGGCGGCGGCTATGTGGTTCAGCGCGACGAAGCTGCGTTCGAGCTTCTCGTATCGCACCAGCAGCTTGCGAAAGCGGTTGAACCAGCTGTGGCAAACCTCGACCACCCAGCGCCGCGCCTTCCTGGTCGGGTCGCGCCGCTTGGCATCGGCCTCCTTGGCGCGATCAACGACGTGAGCAATGTAGCCGTGCGACTCGATGATCTCCAGGGCACGCCGGCCGCGGTATCCGGCATCGGCGCACAGGTGCTTGCTGCGCCGCGTGCTGGGCGTCTTGCGTTTGACCATGATGGCCTGCAGCACCGCATCGAGTTGCGTGACGTCATGCTCATTGGCTCCGGTCACGACGAGCGACAACGGGACGCCACGCCCGTCCACCAGCAGGTGGCGCTTGCTCCCTTTTTTTTCCCCGATCAGTCGGATTGCGTCCGACCGCCTCTTGCGCCAAGGGCGCCTTGAACATGGCCCCGTCGATGCTCTGCCATCGCCAGGCGATGCCTTCCATCTGGTCGTACTCGGCAAGTCCGGCTTTCCAGATGGCCTCGAACACGCCCGCGGCCTCCCACTCCAGGAAGCGCTTGTGGACCGCGCTGGCACTGCCAAAGCGCTCCTTGGGCAGCGCCTTCCATTGGCAGCCCGTGCGCAAAACGTAGACAACCGCCTCGAATACTTGTCGTGCCGGCTTGGGCGGCCGCCCCGCCCCCGCCTTGCGCACGTACGCCTTGTCCCCGCTGCGCGCGCGCACCGGAATCAACGGCTCGACGCGCCGCCAGAATTCATCGGTCACCACCCACGATTCGACTCGCTTGCGTGTCGCCATTCCTTCGCCCTGGCGCCGTGTTAGCTACGGCTCGGAGCAGCAGTATACTATTTACGGATAACTTCTTAGTCCTTGTTGAAAATACCGACAAGGAGTCAAGGAATGACAGCAGCAAAGCAGGTGCGTGCGCAGTACACGCAGGAGTTCAAGTTGGAGGCGGTCCGCCAGGTGAGCGCCGGTCAGGCCATTGCTGTGGTGGCCAAGGTGTTGGGGATCCCCAAGGCCAGTCTGGGCAATTGGGTTCGCCAGGCAGCCAAAGGCGCGTTGAGCGGCGCTGGGGGCGATAACAAGGCCGTGGGGGTCTCGCCCGAGCAGATGGGGTCTCCTCGTTTTCAGTGCAATAAGTGACGGTACGCAAAGCTAGCACTGGCG
>OEIV010001395.1_pt1 | contig 11088 bp, 11 predicted proteins | sample 1539231 | NCBI WGS metagenome assembly OEIV01 (sample SAMN03794762, study PRJEB22550) | activated sludge metagenome | feature: wastewater treatment plant; material: activated sludge; isolation source: Wastewater treatment plant of a petroleum refinery complex | place: Argentina: Buenos Aires ... | reverse complement strand
GCTTCTGCGGCGAGCGCGTCACCGTGCACGGCGCGGGCCGCACCGATGCCGGCGTCCATGCGCGCGGCCAGGTCGCCCATATCGATCTGGCGAAGGACTGGAGCGCCAAGACGGTGCGCGACGCGATCAACGCCCATCTGCGCCCGCATCCCGTCGCGGTGCTGAAGGCGGAGGAAGCGGCCGGCGATTTCGAGGCGCGCTTCCGCGCGATCCGCCGGGCCTATCGCTATGTCTTCGTCAACCGCCGCGCGCCGCTGACCTTCGAGGCGGGCCTCGCCTGGCAGGTGGCGGTCGACCTCGACGCGGCGGCGATGCACCGGGGCGCGCAGTTCCTGCTCGGGCGGCACGACTTCACGACCTTCCGCGCCGCGCAGTGCCAGGCGAAATCGCCCGTCCGCACGCTCGACGAGATCGCCGTCATGCGCGAGGGCGAGCGCATCGTGATGGACGTCGCGGCGCGCTCGTTCCTGCACAGCCAGGTGCGCGCCTTCGCCGGGTCGCTGAAGCTGGTCGGCGAAGGCCGCTGGCCGCCGGAGGAGATAGGCGCGGCGCTGGCGGCGGCCGACCGCGCCCGCTGCGGCCCGGTCGCGCCGCCCGACGGGCTCTACCTGATGCGGGTCGACTATCCGGCCTGAGGACGGCTCACGCCGCGTCGAAGACGAGCGGCGCGCCCCAGAAGGTCTCGACCAGGCCGCTCTGCAAGCCCGGCGTGCCGGTGGTGAGGAAGCGGCGCGTGCCGCCCGTCCCCGGATCGTATTCGGGATGGCGGGTGAGATAGGCCTCGATGGCGTCGGCGGTGGCCTTGGGCTGGTGGATCAGCGGCGTGCCCGGCGGCAGCGCGGCGCGGAACATGTCGGCGACGATCTCGTAGTGGGTGCAGCCGAGAATGGCGCGGTCGGGATGGCGGCCGAGCCGGGCGCGCAGCGCCTCGACATGGCGCTCGACCACCATCGCCAGCTCCACCGCACCCGCACCTTTTTCGATCAGGCCGGCGAGTTCGGGACAGGGCTCGCAGAACACCGCCACGTCCTCGCGCCGCTTGTCGATCTCGATCTCGTAGACCCGGCTCGCCGCCGTCGCCGGGGTGCAGAAGATGCCGAGCAGGTCGAGCTTCTCGATCGTCTCGCCGCGCCGTTCGGCCTCGTGCTGCCAGGGCAGGCCGGTCGCCGCCTCGATGGTCGGCACGATGATGCCGAGCACGTTGACCGGTCGCCCCAGCGCCTTGCGGTAGCCGGGCAGCCAGTCATGCTGGAGACGGCGCAGGGCGATCGCCGAGGCGGTGTTGCAGGCGAGGATGACGAGGCTGGCGCCCTTGTCGAACAGGCGCTCGCAGCCGGCGCGCGTCAGTTCGACGATCTCCGCGCCTGTCCGCCCGCCATAGGGCGTGTGCGCCTGGTCGGCGAGATAGATGAAGTCGGCCCGCGGCAGGCGGTCGACCAGCATATGGTGGACGGAAAGCCCGCCGACCCCGGAATCGAAGACGCCGATGGACATGGGTTCAGGCCGCGAAATAGCGGGTCAGGACGGCGGCATAGACCGCCTGGAGCGCCGCGATGTCGGCGACCGGAACCTGTTCGTCGACCTTGTGCATGGTCTCTCCGACAAGGCCGAGTTCGGCCACCGGGCAGTAGTTCTTGATGAAGCGCGCGTCGGAGGTGCCGCCGCCGGTGGAGAGTTCCGGCACATGGCCGGTCACGTCGCGGACGGAATCGGCGAGCAGTTCGACGAACGGGCCGGGGCCGGTCAGGAACACGTCGCCCCCGACGCTCCAGTCGAGTTCGTAGGCGCCGCCCTCGGCCGCGATCACGGCACGGCAGACATCGTGCACCCAGGCCTCCAACCCTTCGGCGGTCTGAAGGTCGTTGTGGCGGATGTTGAAGACAGCGCGGGCTTCGGCGGGGATCACGTTGGTCGCCGGATTGCCGACATCGACGGTCGTCACTTCAAGGTTCGACGGCTCGAAATAGGGCGTGCCGGAATCGAGGCGGCGCGCGGTGAGCGCGGCGAGGATGGCGACGAGCTTGGGGATCGGGTTGTCGGCCTTGTGCGGATAGGCGACATGGCCCTGTGCGCCGAGCACGCGCAGCCGTCCGGTGCACGAGCCGCGGCGGCCGATCTTCAGCGTGTCGCCGACCCGCCGCTGGCTGGTCGGCTCGCCGACGACGCAATGGGCGATCCGCTCGCCGCGCGCCGCCAGCGCCTCCAGCATCTTCACCGTGCCGTTGATCGCCGGGCCTTCCTCGTCGCCGGTGATCAGGAAGGCGATCGAGCCGCGCTCGCCGAGGCCGGGCGAGAAGGCGGCGGCGGCGGCGGCGAAGGCGGCGATGGCGCTCTTCATGTCGTTGGCGCCGCGCCCGATCAGCAAGCCGTCCTCGATGCGCGCGGCGAAAGGATCGGCGCTCCAGGCGGCGGGATCGCCCGGCGGCACGACATCGGTGTGGCCGGCGAAGCAGAGGACCGGCGCCGTGGTGCCGAGCCGCGCATAGAGATTGTCGACCGGCGGCGTGCCCTCGTCCTCGAAGCGCATGATCTCGCAGCGGAAGCCGAAGGGTTCGAGCGCGGCGGCCAGAACGCCGAGCGCGCCGGCGTCGGCCGGCGTTACGCTGGGGCAGCGGATCAGGTCCTGCGCCAGCGTCAGGGCGTCGAGGCGAACGGTCATGGCGGCGGTGTAGAGAGGCGGCCGGAATTGGTCAAATCGGGCGATCATGGCGCTTGCCCGGACGCCTCGGGGCGAGGATGGTGCGCCGTCCAAAAAACCTGAGGGAGAGCGACATGGCGGGACGTCTGGCGGGCAAGGTTGCGGTGATCACCGGCGCGGCGTCGGGCATCGGGCGCGGAACGGTCGAACTCTTCGTGCGCGAGGGCGCGAAGGTGGTCGGCGCGGACCTTCAGGACGACAAGGGCGCGCGCATGGCCGAGGAACTGGGCGCCGCCTTCCGCTACATCCGCTGCGACGTGACGAGCGAGGCCGACATCAAGGCGGCGATCGATCTGGCCGTCTCGACCTGGGGCAGGATCGACGCGCTCTACAACAACGCCGGCACCGGCGGGGCGATGGAGACGGCCGAGGACGTGACCGCCGAGGGCTTCGACAGCGTGATGCATCTGCACATCCGCGCCGCCCTCTTCGGCATGAAATACGCCGTGCCGCACATGAAGGCGGCGGGCGGCGGCTCGATCATCTCGACCGCCTCGGTCGCCGGCCTGCAGAACGGCTTCGGCCCGATCCTCTATTCGATCGCCAAGGCCGGCATCGTGCACATGACCAAGGTCGCGGCGGCGCAGCTCGGCCCGCACAATATCCGCGTCAACGCGATCTGCCCGGGCCTCATCGCCACGGCGATCTTCGGCACCTCGCTGGGGCTGGGCCGCCAGGCGGCCGATACGACGGTCGACGCGATCGCCAAGTCGGCCGGGTCGGCGCAGCCCATTCCGCGGGGCGGCCTGCCCGCCGACATCGCGGAAGCGGCGCTCTATCTCGCCAGCGACGGCTCGGGCTTCGTCACCGGCCACGCGCTGGTGGTCGACGGCGGCATCACCGTCGGGCCGACCAGCGGCGAGGCCTTCGCGCCCATCATGCAGGCGATGGGCATCGACATGGACGCGCTGGCGGCGCTGCAGCCGGGCAAGGCGTGATGCTGATCCTCGCCGGAACCTTCCGCTTCGATCCCTCGGCGATGGAGATCGCGCGTCCCGCGGTCGCGGCGATCATCGCCGCCTCACGCGCCGAGGAGGGGTGCATCACCTTCTCCTTCGCGCAGGACGTGATGGACCCGACTCTGGTGCGGGTCTTCGAGGTGTGGCGCGACCAGGCGGCGCTCGACGTCCACCGTGCGACGCCTCACCTCGCGGCCTGGCGCGCCGCGCAACCGAAGATCGGCATGCACGACCGCCAGCTGAAGATCTACGAGATCGCCTCGGTGACCGAGACGCCCTAGTCGCGCAGCAACTCGTTGATGCTGGTCTTGGAGCGGGTCTTGGCGTCGACCGTCTTGACGATGACGGCACAGGCGAGCGCCGGGGCGCCGCCGCCGCCGCCGAGCGTCCCCGGCACCACCACCGAATAGGGCGGCACACGGCCGTAGAAGATCTCGCCCGTCGCGCGATCGACGATCTTGGTCGACTGGCCGAGGAAGACGCCCATCGAGAGCACCGAGCCCTCGCCGACGATGACGCCCTCGGCGACTTCAGAGCGGGCGCCGATGAAGCAATCGTCCTCGATCACCACCGGGTTGGCCTGGAGCGGCTCCAGCACGCCGCCGATGCCCGCCCCGCCCGAGATGTGCACCCGCGCGCCGATCTGGGCGCACGAGCCGACCGTCGCCCAGGTGTCGACCATGGTCGCCTCGCCGACCCGCGCGCCGACATTGACGAAGCTCGGCATCAGCACCGCGCCCTTGCCGATATAGGCCGAGCGGCGGACGATGGCGCCCGGCACGGCGCGGAAGCCGGCGGCGCGGAAGTGCTCGGCCGTCCAGCCCTCGAACTTCGAGGGCACCTTGTCCCACCAGTTGGCGTTGGCGCCGGGCGCCCCGGCGATGAGGCCCATGTCGTTGAGGCGGAACGACAGCAGCACCGCCTTCTTCAGCCATTGATGGACGACCCATTCGGCGCCGTGCTTCTCGGCGACCCGCGCCTCGCCCGCATCGAGCAGCGTCAGCGCGGCGTCGACCGCCTCGCGGGCCGCGCCCTTCGTGGCGGGCGAGAGCGCGTCGCGCTCGTCCCAGGCCGCCTCGATGGCGCTCTTCAGGCTGTCGGTCATGCGGGGTCTCCGGTTTCGATCGAATGCAGGAAGGCGGCGACCGCCTCGGCGACGTGGTGGACGTGGTCCTCGCCGTCGTCCGGCATGGGCGGGCCGCCATGGCTCCACGGCGCGTCGTTGGCGATCCACACCGTCGTCATGCCCAGCGCCGCGGCCGGCACCAGGTTGCGCTTCAGGTCCTCGAACATCGCGGCGCGCTCGCCCTTCGCGCCGTAGTGGCCCAGCACGGCCTCGTAGGCGAGCGGGTCGGGCTTGGGGCGATAGTCCGCCGAAACGATGTCGAAGATGGCGTCGAATTCGTCCAGCACGCCCAGCTTGGCCGCGATGTTCTCGGCATGGCGGCGGCTGCCGTTGGTGAAGATCGCCTTGCGCCCCGGCAGACGGGCGAGCGCCTCGCGCAGATGGGCGTCATGCGCAAGCTCGGCGAGGTCGATGTCGTGGACATGCTCCAGGAAGCGGGCCGGGTCCATGTTGTGCCGGTTCATCAGCCCGCTCAGCGTCGTGCCGTAGTCGCGGTAGAGTTCCTTCTGGTAGGCGTGCGCCCGCGCCTCGTCGAGCCCGAACTCGGCCATCAGGAACCGCTTCATGTTGCGGTCGATCTGCGGAAAGACGCCGCAATTGGCGTCGTAGAGCGTGTTGTCGAGGTCGAACAGCCAGACGTCGACGTGGCGGAAATCGGGGCGGAAATCGGGGCGGGTCATCAGGGCGAGGGGGGTAGCAGACTTAAATCGGCTTTAACAGCGTGCCGCTAGGCTTAAGGGCCAACGTCGAGGATGCCATGCTGAAGGCTATCATGGGGCGGCTGCTCGGCCGCCCGGCCCTGCCGGACAAGCTGAGCTACGAGGCGGCCCGGGAGGCGCTGGAGCGCCATTCGGCGCGGCTGCATCGCGACCTCGCCTCCCGCCCGGAAGCCGAGCCGGAAATCCTCTATTATCTCGCCGGCGACCGCGATCCGGACATTCGCCGCCGCGTCGCCGCCAATCCCTCGACCCCAGCCAAGGCAGATAGGCGGCTGGCCGACGATCCCGACGGCGGCGTGCGCGAGGAACTGGCCCGCAAGATCGGCCGGCTGGTGCCCGAACTCGACGCAGCCGCCCATGCCCGCATCCGCGATCTCGCCATCCAGACGCTGCAGTGCCTCGCCCGCGATCAGCTCCCGCGGGTGCGAGCCATCATCGCCGACGCGGTGAAGGACTCCGCCACCGCGCCGCGCGACCTGGTGCGCCGGCTGGCGCTCGACGAGGACGACGCGATCGCCTGCGCGGTGGTCGAGTACTCGCCCCTGCTGAACGATGCGGATCTGAAGGAGATCGTCGATCTCGCCCGGGTGTCGGAACGGCTGGCCGCCGTGGCCCGGCGCCGCGGCCTGTCGGCTGCCGTCTGCGACGCCGTCGTCGCGCGGGCCGACATCGGCGCCATCGCCGCGCTCATCGCCAACGAGACGGCGCAGATCGGAGACCAGGCGCTTGAGGCCATTCTCGCCAAGGCCGCCGAGATCGAGGCCTGGCATGCGCCGCTGGCGATGCGCCCGAACCTCTCGGAGCGGGTCCTGCGGCGCATCGCCGGCTTCGTCTCGTCGGCGCTGATCGAGCGCATGGCGCGGCGGCCGGGGCTGGACGCGGCGACCGAGCTGGCGCTGAAGGCGGCGGCCCGGCGTCGGATCGAGACGGGCGGCGGCGGCGCGCTGCCGAGCGAGTCCGAGCGCCGCGTCCAGGCGGCGCTGAAGGCAGGCCGGCTGGACGAGGCCTTCATCGGCGCAGCCGCCGAGGCGGGCGAGCGCGACGTCGTCGCCATGGCGCTCGCCGCCCTTGTGCGCGTGCCGCCGGCGGCGGCGACGCGCATCCTGGCTTCGCGCAGCGCGCGCGCGGCGACGGCGCTGGTCTGGAAAGCCGGGCTCGCCATGCGGGTCTCTGTGGAGATCCAGTCCTTCGTGTTGAAGCTCCCGGCGCGCGAGCGGCTGCTGGCGCGGGGCGGCACGGACTTTCCGCTGGGGCCCGAGGAGATGGCGACCCATCTGGAACTCTTCGGGATCGGCGGCTAGAGCGACGTCCCAGGCAATGGGCTAGAGACGCCGCACTGCGGTGATCGGGCCGCCCTTGAGGGCGATGCGCGCCACCGCCGCGGCGAGCGGCTCGCTCGCCACCTGCATGTGATGGGCGTTGGCGTGCAGCAGGCGCACCGCGTCGCGCATGATGCCGACATGGCCCTTCCAGAAGACGAGATCGCCGCGCCTGAGGCCCTGAAGGTCCGGCCCCGCCACCACCGGGGCGCCGAGCGCGCCCTCCTGCATGTCGGTGTCGCGCGGCGCCTCGCGGCCGCACATCTGCAGCGCCGCCTGGACGAGGCCCGAGCAATCGAAGCCGAGCGGCGTGCGGCCGCCCCAGAGATAGGGGACGCCGAGAAAACGCTCCGCGACGGCGGCGAAATCGTCTGCCGGCGCGGCCAGCGGGGCGAGATGGCGGGCATAGACGAAGCCGCCGCTGGCGAGCGCCGCATAGACGCCCTCGCCCGGCGCGACGCGGGCGTTCATCGGCAGCGTCATGAGGACCGGCGATTTGAGGTCGGCGGCCGCATAGACAAAGGTCGATGAGGCCGTGACCCGGTGGGTGGGCGGTCGCGGCGGATCGCCGAGATCGGCGGCCTGGACATAGCCGACATAGGAATCGAGCAGCGCCTGGCCCCACGACCAGCCGTCCTTCGTTTCGTAGACCGTGAAGGTCTCGCCGAAGAGCAGCTCGGTCTCGACCGGCGCGTCGGGCGCCGGGCGGCGGCGGATCCAGGTCTTGCCGGCGCGGCAGGCGCGGGCGGCGCCGTCGGCGAACGCGGCTGCCTCGACGCGGCCCTCCAGGTGGCGGGCCGCGAGATCGGGCCGCGCCGGGATCAGGCGGCGGTCGTGGCTCATGTCGTGTCGACGCGCTGCGCCGTGGCGGCGACCCTGTCGCCGAAATCGCTGAGAAAGCCCTCCCCCTTCACCGTGCGCTGCACCAGGACGTTGCGGCGGTCCTCCTCGTCGCGGCGGCGCTTCAGCAGGCCAAGCCGGCCGAGCGTGTCGAGGGCCCGCGTGATGGCCGGCTTTGTCACCTTCAGCGTCTGGGCCAGGCCGCGCACGGTGTGGGGCGGCGGCATCAGATAGACATGCAGCAGAATGGCGAGCTGGCGCTGGGTGAGATCGGGCGCATCGGAGCGCACGCTCTCCAGCGTCACTTCGCGCCACAGCGCCAGCGCGGTCATCGGCTTGATTTCGAGCGGCATGGGCGATTCCGTCGCGGGCGCCAGCAAGGGTGCGGACTTCGCCCGCCGCGATCAAGCCGTTTTCGATCCGAAACGGTTCCGCAGCACGGCGAACAGCGCGCGGATGCACTGCGCCTCCGCCCCGACGGGGTGACCGGGCCTCGGCTTGTCGGTCCACGCGGCGACGTCGAAATGGACGAAGCTCTTGGTCCGCGTCACGAAGCGGTTGAGAAAGAGGGCCGCGGTGATCGACCCGGCATAGGCGGAGTCGGCCGCGTTGGTGAGGTCGGCGACCTTGCCCTCGATCCAGCCGTCATAGTTCTTCCACAGCGGCAGGCGCCACATCGGATCCTGCTCGGCGAGCGCGGCGGCCGCGAGGTCGGCGGCCAGCGCCTCGTCATGGGTGAAGAGCGGCGGCAGCTCGAAGCCGGTGGCGACGCGCGCCGCCCCGGTCAGCGTCGCCATGCAGATCAGCAGGTCAGGGCCCTCGTCGTCGGCGTCGGCCAGCGCGTCGGCGAGGACGAGGCGGCCTTCCGCATCGGTGTTGCCGATCTCGACGGTCAGCCCCTTGCGGCTGGCGAGCACGTCGCCCGGGCGATAGGCGTCGCCCGAGATCGCATTCTCGACCGCCGGGATCAGCACGCGCAACCGCACCTTCAGGCCGGCGTCCATCACCATGTGGGCAAGGCCGAGCATCGCCGCGGCGCCGCCCATGTCCTTCTTCATCAGCGCCATGCCGGCCGCCGACTTGATGTCGAGCCCGCCGGAATCGAAGCAGACGCCCTTGCCGACCAGCGTGACCTTGGGCGCGTGCGCATCCCCCCAGGTCAGGTCGATCAGGCGGGGGGCGCGGACCGAGGCGCGGCCGACGGCATGGATCATCGGATAGTTGCGGGCGACGAGGTCGTCGCCCTCGACCAGGCGGATCGAGGCGTCGTGCGGCGCGGCGACGGCCCGCGCCGCCGTCTCCAGCTCGGCCGGCCCCATGGCGTTCGACGGCGCGTTGACCAGATCGCGGGCAAACCAGATCGCCGCAGCCTGACGGGCGGCGGCCGGCAGGGCGGCCGGAGCGACCAGGAGGCGGGCCCGGGCGGTCTTCGCCTTGGACGGCTTGAAGGCGTTATAGGCATAGGCCCCCAACGCGAAGCCGAGCGCCGCGAAGTGCGCGCCCACCGCGTCCTCGCCCGCGATGCGGTAAGCGCCGGCCGGCAGGGCGGTCGCCGCCGCGCCGAAAATCAGCTTGTCGTCGCCCTTGCCGAGGCCGAGCACCGCGAGGCCGAGCCCGCCGGCTTCGTCCGGAACGAGCAGGACCTTGCCCGGCTGGCCGGAGAAGTCCTGGGCTTTCGCCCAGGCCGCGAGCCGCGGGCCCTGGCCGGCCGCGAACGCCTCCCAGTCGGCGGCGGCGACGGCGTGCAGGGCGACGGCCGGACGGCCGTCGTCGGCGATGAGGACATCGATCTGGGGAAGGGACATGGGACTTTCGCGCCGTGGCGGCATTGTGAGGACAATCGGCGGCGCCTGGGCATGGCGGCGCCGGACGACCGAGCATAGGGTCTGGCCGCATGCCAAATCAAACGGAGGCTCCGATGAAACTCACCATCGCCGTCGGCACGAAGAACTGGTCGTCCTGGTCGCTGCGCGGCTGGCTGCCGGTCAGGGCCTCGGGCCTCGCCTTCGAGGAGCATTATGTGCGGCTGCGCCATGACGACACCGAGGACGAGGTCAAGAAAGTCTCGCCCTCGGGTCTGGTGCCGCTGCTGACCGTCGAGGAGGGCGGCCGTCGCCATCAGATCTGGGACAGCCTGGCGATCGCCGAATTCATGGCCGAGATCGCCCCGGCCGCCGGGCTGTGGGGTGGGGGGCGGGGGGCGGGGGGGGGGCGGGGGGGGGGGGGGGCGGGGCGGCCTCGGGGCTCCCCCCCGCGGCCCCACCGTTCCGCCGGGGGGTCCGCCCGCCACATGCCCGGCCAGACGCCGAGCGAGGGCACCGCCAGGGCGATCACGCGCATCGTCGCGGTGTGGGAGGAGTGCCTCGCGGCGAGCGGCGGGCCGTATCTCTTCGGCGAGAGCTTCGGCAACGCCGACTTCTTCTATGCCCCGGTCGTCTCGCGCTTCCACTCCTACGATGTGGCGTTGAGCGGGGCGGCCAAGGCCTATGCCGACCGGGTCTGGCATCACCCCTTCATGCGCGAGTGGCTGAAGGCGGCGGCGCAGGAAGTGGCGGACGGCGTGGTCTGACGCCGCCCCTCCTCAGTTCGGCTTGTCGAGCGAGGCGTAATAGGCCTCGGCGCCGGGATGGAGCGGCACCGGCAGGCCGTCGCGCGCGGTATCGAGCCGGATCAGCTTGCCCTTGGGGTGGCCGGAATCCAGCAAGCCGCGATTGTCCGGGTGGAAAAGGGCGCGGACGATGGCGAAGACGAGATCGTTGGAGACTTCGGCATTGACCAGCCAGACGGCGCGGACCTCGATCGAGGGCACGGCCCCCATGTTGCGATAGGTTCCGGCCGGGATCTGCGCCTTGCTCATGTAGGGCGCCTTGGAGACCAGCGCGTCGATCTCCTTGCCCTCCAGCGGTATGAGGCGGATCTTGCCCTCGGCGGCGAGTTCCTCGACGACGCCCAGCGGCGCGCCGCCGACGAAGAAGAAGGCGTCGAGCTCCTTCGCCTGGAGCATCTCCAGCGAACGGTCGGCGTTCTCAAAGGCGAACTTCACCCGCTTCTCGGTCAGCTTGTAGGCGCCGAGGATGGCGCGGGCCATGGCATTGGTGCCCGATCCGGCGGCGTCGATGGAGACGCGCTTGCCCTTGAGGTCCTTGACCGCCGCAATCTTTGAATCGGCCATGACGACGATGTGAACGGTCTCGGGGAAGAGGGCGGCGATGGCCCGCAGATTGGCGGCCTTTCCGTCGGCCTTGAAGACGCCCCGGCCCTCGAACGCATCGGCGGCGATGTCGGCCTGGGCGAGGCCGGAGGTGACGCGGCCCTCGTTCACGGCACGGACATTGGCGATCGAGCCTTCCGAGGCGCGGGCCGCGGCGATGAGGCCGAGCGGGCCGCAACGGCCCTCCGCCTCGCAGCGCGCGACGCCGGGAGGGTG
>OEIV010001394.1_pt1 | contig 11089 bp, 12 predicted proteins | sample 1539231 | NCBI WGS metagenome assembly OEIV01 (sample SAMN03794762, study PRJEB22550) | activated sludge metagenome | feature: wastewater treatment plant; material: activated sludge; isolation source: Wastewater treatment plant of a petroleum refinery complex | place: Argentina: Buenos Aires ... | reverse complement strand
TCGACAAGACCCGGATCACCATCGCTGGACCAGCCCCAACCGCGCCCACCCCAACGACCCCGCTGACGACAACGTCTTTGCCGACGGCCGCAACAACCCCGATAGCAAACGCCCCGCCAACGACCCCTCCGATCGTGTCGGCACCTGGCCGCGTGAACGCCTCAGCGCTGTCTTTCGACGTGCCGTCTGGATGGACGGTAAGTGCGGTCGACGAAATGCCAGCCGGCAGTTCGGCGCGCGACACCAAGGTGGTTCTCGATCCCGCAACCACGAACTATCTGATCCGGGCGTACGTGACGCCGCTGGACTCCTCTCGGAGCGTCCGGCGCAAGGCCGAGGATCTGGAGGCGGGTCTCTCCGGCAGGTCAACCGCCGGCTACAGCCGAGTCGAGATGGCTGACTTCGACTTCGGCGACGCCAACGGAAGAAGCTTCCCAGCCGTCTGGTGGGAGTACGACCACGATGTGGACGGTATCCGCCTGAGGTCGATCAACATCCTGTTCGACACTGCCAACTTGAGCATCGGTTTCGTCACTCGGACTCCCGTCGGCGTCGCCGACGGGTACGGGACCCTGTTCGAGCAGGTTCGGCAGTCGGTGGAGGTCCGATGAGGCGGTTCGTCCTCGTAGCGGTGGTTCTCTGCACAGCCTGCTCGGGCGAAGCGGCGGGCCGTGCCGTGCGATCCGATGGTCCCGCTTCGTCCGCGACGCCAGGGAATTCGGGGGCCTCGACGCTGCCGGCGGCGGAGCCGCTGGGCCGAGACTCCGTGTCGACCTCCGGCGCTCCTGTTGTGACGACAGCGTCGCCGTTGCCGTCAATTCTGGTACCCCCTAATCCTCCTGGGGTAGTTGTCAGCCGAAACGGTGTCGTGCTGCCGGTCCTCGAGAACCGCCCGGACGGTCGCCTCGTTCGCACGCCATGCGACCGGACGATCCTGGTCACCGAGGGGACCTTCATCGAGCGAGTCGACGTCGTGGTCGACCCCGGACACGGAGGCCGGGCAACCGGAGCCGTGGGCCCAGGTGGGCTGGGCGAGGCCGATGCCAACCTCGCGGTCGCCGAGCTAGTCGTGGCGAAGCTTGAAGCGGCTGGTCTCTCAGCCCTCCTGACCCGGACCGGTGACTACGAGATGTCCTTGGGAAGCCGGGCACAGACAGCGCGCAGCGCCGGAGCATCTGCCTTTGTCTCGATCCACTTCAACGCCGACCCAGATGGTCCAGCCCCCGGTCCTGGCTCCGAGACCTACTACCAGGCTCAGTCCCCTGACTCCCGGCGCCTCGCAGGACTCGTCTACGAGGAAGTCCACGCCACGCTCAGTGGCTTCTCGGCCGGGTGGGCTGGTGATACCGATGCTGGCACGAAGTACCGGTTGAACGCCGGCGGCAACGACTACTACGGCATTCTCCGCCATTCCGCCGGGGTGACAGCAGCACTCATCGAGTCCGCCTTCATTTCCAATCCCAGCGAGGAACGCCTGATCGGCGATCCGGCCTTCCAGGCGGCACTTGCTGATGCGATCGCACGAGGGGTCGTTCGCTTCCATCGTACGGGCGACCCTGGATCGGGCTTCGTCGAGCCCTATGCGCGAGAGACCGACGTAGGTGGGGACGGTACGGCCGGTCCCCGTTGCGTGGAGCCCCCGCTGTGAGCGAACTGCTTGCCGGCCGCTACCGGGTCCTTCGGGAGCTGGGTTCAGGTGCGATGGGGGTGGTGTGGGAGGCCCACGACGAGGTGCTCGACCGGCTGGTGGCGTTGAAGGAGCTTCGGCCACCCACCGGCCTTGATCGCGAGGCTGCGGTTCAGCGGTTCCTGACCGAGGCCCGGGCGGCCGCCCGGCTCAAGCACGCCAACATCATCACGGTCCACGATGTGGTGAGCGACGGCGGCCGGGTGTTGATGGCATTGGAATACCTGGATGGGCCGACATTCGCTCAGTTGCCGCTGCCACTCGATCCGGCCACGGCGCGTGGCCTGCTCGCGCAGGTGGCCGGTGCGCTGGCCGAGGCCCATGCCAACGGGATCGTCCACCGCGACCTCAAGCCCGACAACGTCTTCGCTCTGGCCGACGGCCGGGCCGTGGTCTGTGACTTCGGGCTGGCTCGGATCGGGGCTGGCACTGGGACCCAGGCGGGCACGGTGATGGGCACGCCGGGGTATCTCGCTCCTGAACAGGTTCGAGGTGAGGCGGTTGGCCCGGCCGCTGATGTGTTCGCCTGGGGTGCGCTGGGCTACGAGCTGCTGACGGGTTCACCGGCCTTCGGATCGCCCGAGTTGGACCCGGCCACGTTGCTCTACAACGTCGTCCATGTCGACCCAGCGCCCCTGACCGCCGCAGGTGACCCCGATCTGGTCGCCCTCGTCGGTCAGTCGCTCTCGAAGGACCCCGCTGCCCGTCCACCGTCCGGGATCGAGTTGTTCCAGGCGTTGACCGGAGTGGCACCGGCCTCGGGGTGGGTGGCGCCGGCTCCGGCCGGGATGTCTACACCGTCGCAGGGTCCGTGGAACCCTGGGGTTACGAGCTTCGTCCCGCCGGGGACGCCCAGCCAGGCGCCGATGATGGTCCCGGCCAGGGGCAAGGCCGGCTTGATCGCCGGGATCGCCGGCCTTGTCGTAGCGGTACTCGCTCTGGCGGTTGCTCTCGCCGTCGTCGTAGGCGGAGGAGGTGGAGGAGGAAATGACGACAACGGTGTCGCCGCCAGCAGCGGCAAGGACGAGACCAGGATCGCCATCGCCACCGCCCCGACGAGTCCGCCGTCCGCGACGGCGCCACCGACGACTCCACCATCTGTCATCGAGCAACTGTCTCCAAGCGGCATCCGGGCCATCGCCGAACGGCAGTCGTCTCGACAGCGGTGCAACAACAACGAGGTCAACTCGTACAGCGCGTTCAATCTGATCGACGGCTCCGACCAGACCGGGTGGGGTGCCGGAGCGAACGACGGCACGGGTGCGTCCGCGACGATCACTTTCGATGCTCCGGTGCAGCTCACTCAGATCGGTCTGACCCCGGGGTACACCAAGGTCGGCCCACGCGCCGCCCAGAACTGCCAGGCCGTCTCGGCCTGGCAGTTCAACCGGTTCGTCACCGCGGTGGAGTATCGCTTCGACGATGGGACCACGGTGACGCAGTCATTTACCAACGATCCCGTGATGCAGTTCATCGACGTGAACGTCCGCACCGAGAACGTGGTGCTCACCATCCTGGGCACGCAACGACCCCCGGGAGCGGATGACGACACGATTCTCTCCGAGATCAACTTCCGAGGACACCGGTGAGGACGGCATCGCTCGCCTTGCTGCTGACCGTCGCCGGCTGCGGTGGAGTGTCGTCCCCTGGCCCCGCGTCGTCTAAGCCGCCCACGACCACTGCCGCGGTGCCGACCAGTGCGACCCCGGCCACCTCGGAGATTCCCGGCACCACCGTTCCACTCCCAACCGGCCCGGCCGTGGCCAGCAGCAGTACGACGGAACCGAGCGAAGCCGTGGAGGTGTCGATCAGGATCGAGTCCCGGGCCGACGACGTGTCCTTCGAGGACTTCGAGACCGTCGTGATGATGACCCTCCTCGATGAGCGGGGATGGTCGTCCGCAGACTTCCGATTCTCCGAGGACGAGAACGCAGCATTCCGTGTGATCCTCGCCGAGCCTGCCGAGGTGGATCGCCTCTGCGCCCCGTTTCGCACGAACGGTCGAGTTTCCTGCCAGAACGGCCCGGTGGTCGCCATCAACGCTGATCGGTGGCGCACTGGGGTGCCCCATTGGAACCTCGGGCTCGACACCTACCGCCGATACCTCGTGAACCACGAGGTTGGCCATCTCATCGGAATGCGGCATCCAGAGCCCCGCTGCCCCCAAGCTGGGCAACCGGCGGCCGTAATGTCACAGCAGACACATGCCTTGGAAGGCTGCTTGGCCAACGTGTGGCCGCGGCAGTGGGAACTGGACCTCGCACGGCTTCGACCGGCGACGCTGGCGCCCGACCCTGACTGGGCGCCCGGCCCACCACCACGAAACGAGGGCACATGAACCGGTTCTGCGATGCCTGTGGCACGCCGATGACCCCGCATTCTCGCTTCTGCGAGAACTGCGGTCAGGCGGCCGCGCTGCCCGTAGCTCAGGCAGCAGTCTCGCCCATTCCATCGACGAGGCAGGGAAGCGTCGTGCAGGTCCTGCCAGCCGCACCGGTCGGCGTGCCGCCCTCGCCCGTCGCTGTTGTCCCAGTGCAAGCGGCGATGCCTGTCGCCGCTGCTGCGCAGGTCGGGTCCGCAGGATCGCTGCGCCTCTCGACGGCTGGCAAGCGCTTCGGAGCGAGCTGCCTCGAGTCCCTGCTATTCCTGGTCACGATCGGGATCGGCTGGATGATCTGGTCGTTGATCGTGTGGGGTAGAGGCCAGACTCCGTCGAAGCAGCTTCTCGGAATGCGAGTTGTGAAGCAGGACACCGGGCAGGTTGCGACCTGGGGCACCATGTTTGTGCGCGAGTTCGTCGCAAAGACCCTGATCGGCTACGGCTCGCTTGGCATCACCTCCATCGTGGGCTGCTTTATGGTGTTGAACGACAATCACCAGGCATTCTGGGACAGGCTCGCCAGCACCCTCGTGGTCGATGAGTCCTGAGGGCTGGAGAGGCTTCGATGTTCTGTGACCGCTGCGGTTCGCCCGTCTTCGAGGGCAGCACCTTCTGTGACGAGTGTGGAGCTGCCGTCGTCGCCGTTGAAGCCCCTGCGGTCGTTGCCACAGGGGGATACCACGTCGGTGCCGAGCTCCTCGACTGGCTGCTTCGGGTCGCCACGCTCGGCATAGGGTGGTGGGTCTGGTCGATCCTGCTCTGGAGCAAGGGGCAGACGCCGGCCTATTCACTTCTTCGCCTAAAGGTGGCGGCGACCGAGACTAATCGCACCGCCCGACCGGGCAGGATGGCCCTGCGGGAGATCGTGGTTCGGCGATTCATCATCGTCGGCACTCCGGTGGTCGTGGTTCTCCTGCTGGTGGCGACCATCGGGCACGGCGACATGAGCCTGACCTGGTGGCTCGCACTTCTCGGTGCCTATCTCGCCGCGGTGGTGTTCGACAACGCATTCGCTCTTGGTGCGGGGGGTCGCCCACTGCACGACCGCCTGGCCTGGACATCGGTCTCGCCGGCTGGATGAGAAGGTGAGGTTCTGGTGGATGATGGCGGTGCTGGTGGCGGCTGGCTGTGGGCTGTTGGGCGTCGGAAGCAACCGCGCCGGATGGCGACGTGTCCCCGGCCACGGTTCGACGGCGAGGTTCACGCCGGCGTGCTGATCGTCGACTCGCAATGGGCCGAGGCGGTCGCCGGGACGTTCGACGGGCTGTTGGAGGCCGGCTTTCCAATCAAGAGCGTCCGGCCGGTGTCGGACTACAACGCCGACGACGACCGCTCGATGGCCGACAACAACACCAGCGGGTTCAACTGCCGACCGGTAGGCGGGAGCAACCGATGATCATAGCACTCCTACGGCCTCGCCATCGACATCAACCCGATACAGAACCCGTACGTGCACGACGGAGTGGTCGAACCGCCCGCCGGCCACCAGTTCGTCGACCGGAGTTCCGGTGCCGCCGGGCTCATCGTCGAGGGGGATGCCGTGGTAGGTGTATTCGATACCATTGGCTGGAAATGGGGCGGCCGGTGGTCGGAACCCGACTATCAGCACTTCTCGGTGCCAGGGCGGTGAGCTTCAGCGATGTCTGAATCCGAATCCAGTGCCGAGGTGGTCGCCGGTCGGTACCAGGTTCTGGGCGAGTTGGGCTCTGGCACCATGGGCGTGGTCTGGCTGGCGCACGACACGGTGCTTGACCGAACCGTGGCCCTGAAGGAACTGCGACCACCGGCCGGCATCAACCGGACGGAGGCCATCGAGCGTTTCCTCACGGAGGCACGCGCCGCCGCCCGCCTTCAGCACCCGAGCATCGTGACCGTCTACGACGTCGCTGCCGACGGCGACAGGGTGCTGATGGCAATGGAACACCTCGACGGGCTGACGTTGGCTCAGGTCCTCGATTCGTCGGGCGCACTGCTACCCGAGGATGCCCGGAACATCGGCACCCAGATCGCTTCCGCGCTTGCCGAAGCTCATGCCAACGGGATCGTCCACCGCGACCTCAAGCCCGAGAACGTCTTCCTGCTCCCCACCGGCCGGGTCGTGGTCTGCGATTTCGGCCTCGCTCGCATCGGTGCCGGTACCGGGACCCAGCTCGGCACCGTGATGGGTACCCCCGGGTATTTGGCTCCCGAACAGGTCCGAGGGGAGACCTCAGGCCCGCCGGCCGACGTCTTCGCCTGGGGATCGGTCATGTACGAGCTCCTCACTGGGCAGCCTGCCTTCGGCGCTCCAACCAACGACATCGCCGCGCTGCTGTGGAGCGTCGTCCACAACGAGCCAGCTCCGCTGGACATCCCCACTGATCCGGACCTCGGTTCGATCGTCCACGCCGCGCTGGCCAAGAACTCGAACGATCGACCACCCGATGGGGCCAGCCTCCACCACAGCCTGGTCGGAGCGACCACGCTCCCACCGAGGGTTCTCGCCGGGTCGATGGCGGGCGGTGCGACCCAAAGCTCATCTCTCTCGAGGGCTGGGTTCCTCCCATGGGTGATTGGTGGCGCCGTTGCGCTGGTGCTCATCCTCGTGGGCACCCTCGTCCTGGCCTCCTCGGGAGGAGGCCAGGGTGGGAACGACGTGGCTACGGGCGACACCCTCGGAGACGTCGGAGAGCCAGCCGACATCGCCGAGGTGACTCAGCCACCGCCGACGGCCCCGCCGCCGACGCCGCCCATCGCCCTTCCGGCCACCCGTCAGGACCCTGTTGCGGCGAGCGCGTCGTGTACCGCCCCGACCGGGACCGACGCGAGCGGAAGCACGACCAGCTACCAGGCCAGCAACGTCCTGGACGGGTTGCAGGACACGGCGTGGCGTTGTCCCGGCTCCGCGGTGGGGCAGTCGCTGACGGTGAGTCTCGGCTCGGTGACCGAGGTGACCTCGGTTGGGTTGCTGCCCGGCTACGCAAAGGTCGACTCGTTCGACGGGTCCAACCGGTTCTTCGAGAACCGGAGGGTGACGGCCGTTCGCTATCACTTCGATGGCGGGACGACGATCGACCAGAACTTCGCCGACTCCCCGACCGTCCAGTCGATCCCTGTCGGTGTCCAAACTCAGTCAATTCGAATCGAGATCCTCGGCACGACGGGCGACGGAGGCAGGGATTTCACTCCCATCTCCGAGGTGGAGGTCGTCGGCCGATGACTCATCTGCGAACTCAGATCCCCGCGAGCGGTTGCGGCGCCTTCGGAGAAGCACCGGGAAGGGGTTGCTGCGTGACCTACCAAGACGCCGCTGGCTTCCCCGCTGTGCCGCCCCCGGGATTGTGTGCATCCGAATGACCAAACGTCGAGTGATCGTCCCATTAACAATCGCTGTGGTCTCGGCGATGCTGGGCATTGCCCTGCTGGCGTTCGCGCTGAGTAGGGGTAGCGCCAACTCCGGTGGAACAGCGGTGTTGAGAGAGACGCCCCGGACCACCTCGCCAGCGGGTTCGTGGTCGTTGAGTACGACGAGCAGCGTGTCGCCCACGACGACAGTGGCGACCACGTCGACGACCGTCCCGCCCTTGTCGCCTCACGTGTTCCCGATCCAGGGGACGAAGGTGCGGTACGGCTCGACCCATCACGACTACCCGGCTGCGGACATGTTCGCCGCCTGCGGTTCACCTGTGGTGGCCGTGACTCGAGCTCGCATCCATGAGGTGTCGTTCACCGATGAGTACAAGCACGCGGTGAACGACCCCGAACTGCGCGGTGGCCTGTCGGTCAGCTACATCGACGACGATCTGGTGCGCTACTACGGCAGTCACCTGTCGGGGATCGCGGAAGGGATTGAACCCGGAGTCGCCGTGGAGGCCGGCCAGATCATCGGGTTCGTCGGTGATACCGGGAATGCCGCCGGTACCGGATGTCACCTGCACTTCGGGCTGTCCAGCCCGTGCAACCTCACGCTTCGGAAGTGGGAAGTCCGCCGGGGAGTAGTCGCTCCACAGCCGTTCCTCGACGCCTGGCGCAACGGAGAGGACGCCAATCCGGCTGCCGAGATCCGTTCGTGGGAAGCCGCCAACCCGGAGAGGTGCTGACGCCCCAGTCCTCCAGGAGTTGTGACCGAGCGCGTTGCCCCGAGAGTTGAACTTCGGTGACGAGTTGCTGGAACAGCTTGCCGCCGCCGTTATTGGCGGGGTGTAGGGGTCACAGTTGAGTCCCAGGCACTGGTGTAGTGGCAGCAAGGTCCGCCGGACGCGATGACCGCCGCGTCAGCCTCTTGAAGGTCCTGCGAAGGAACGGACGAGAGGAAGAACGCGGTGGCCAACAACATGGACGCGCCGGCGTGGTTGCGCAAGTGTTGGACGCCACGCTGGATGAGCACGTGGTGATGGCGTAGCGACATCGGGGGTGGAGACGAGGGGCGGCGAACTGGGCTGGTGGCTGGTGTTTGCGGTTGTTGGAGTGGGGGCGTCAGTGTGCGGGTGTTGTGACGCGCAAGGACCCTCCCGCTGATCTCTGGCGAGTGACGGGAGGGCCCTTGCTGTTGCCCGGAGGCACTGGTGAAGATCGTAGGAAGCAACGCGTCCGAAGTCGAGCGCGCTTTGTTGGCGGGGGAGTTGTCGTGTCCTGGTTGCTCGGGTCGGCTGGGGCCGTGGGGGTGGGCGCGGTGGCGGGTGCTGCGGGGTGGGGGTGGAGTCGAACAGTGTCGCCGGCCCCGGCGGTGTCGCTGTGTTGGGTGTGGGCGTACCCATGTGCTGATTAGCGATGACACGTTGTTGCGGCGGCGAGACCTCGTAGCGGTGATCGGGGCGGCGTTGGTAGCGAAAGCGGTGGGGGTTGGTCATCGTCGTGTGGCGTTGGCGTTGGGGGTGCCGGCCTCGACGGTGCGTGGGTGGTTCCGCCGTTTCGCTCGTAACGCCGAAGCGATCCGGGTGTGGTTCACCGTGTTGGCCCACGGCTTGGACCCGTTGTTGGGCGTGCTGGCACCGGCGACAACGCTGTTCGGTGACGCTGTGGAGGCGGTCGGGGCAGCGGCGCGGGCGGCGGGGTTGCGGCTCGGGGCAGCGGCGCCGTGGTCGTTCGCGTCTTCGGCGAGTCGGGGCCGGTTGTTGTCCAACACGGGTTGGCCCTGGGCGCCGGCTGGTTGAGCAGCGATGGTTCTGGTTTCGATGCCGTCGAATGCCAGGAGGCACCATGGAGGACCGTCGCCGTGATGTGGCGTTGTTTCGTTACTCGTTGATCCGCGAAGCAGCCGACCCTGAGCTGTCCAAGGCCGAGCGGGGCCGGCTCGTACGCGCTCTCGCTGCCCGAGACCATCTCGGCCCCGATGGTGAACGGGTCCGTGTTGCCCGCAACACCGTTGATCGTTGGATCCGGGCGTGGCGCTCCGGCGGGTTCGACGCGTTGATGCCCGCAGCGCGTACGTCGACACCGGTGACATCGGCAGCGGTGCTGGACCTGGCGGTGAAGCTGAAACGCGAAGCCCCAGGACGCACCGCGGCACAAGTCGTCGAGGTGATGCGTGCCGCCGAGGGGTCAGCGCCCTCGGAGCGGACCATCCAGCGTCTGTTCGCCCGCCACGGTCTCAACGTCCGCCCCGGTGGGACCCCACCGCAGGCGTTCGGGCGGTTCGAAGCTGCCGCCGCTAACGACCGCTGGACCGGCGACGCGCTCCACGGCCCCACAGTCGGCGGCCACAAGGCCTACCTGTTCGCGTTCATCGACGATCACAGCCGGGCCCTCACCGGCTATCGGTGGGGCCATTCCGAAGACACCGTCCGCCTCGAAGCAGCGCTACGCCACGGCCTCGCATCCCGCGGGATCCCCAAATCGATCTACGTCGACAACGGTTCCGCGTTCGTCGCTGCTCCGCTGTTGCGAGCGTGTGCGGTGCTTGGCATCCGCCTGGTCCACTCCCGGCCGGGCCGACCCGAAGGCAGAGGCAAGATCGAACGGTTCTTCCGGACCGTGCGCGACCAGTTCCTCGTCGAGGTCCAACATCGAGGCGCCTCCGATCTGATCGAGTTGAACCGGCTCTTCAGCGCCTGGGTCGAGACCGCCTATCACCGCCGGGTCCACTCCGAAACCGACACCACCCCGCTGGAACGCTTCGTCGCCGGCGGACCCTTCACCATCCCGACACCACAGCGGCTCCACGAAGCGTTCCTGTGGTCCGAAAATCGCACCGTGACCAAGACCGCGACGGTGTCTCTGCACACCAACACCTTCGAGGTCGACCCCGTCTTGGTGGGCCGCCGCGTCGAGTGCGTCTTTGACCCCTTCGACCTCACCACCATCGAGATCCGCTACCAAGGCCGAGCCATGGGCACCGGCGTGGCCCGAGTCATCGGCCGCCACACCCACCCCCACGCCAAACCCGAACCCACCCCAGCGCCTGCTGCGACCGGCATCGACTACCTCGCCCTGCTCGCTGACCGCCACGCCGCCGAACTCACCGAACACAGCCCACCTATCAACTTCGCCGACCTGGTCGAGACCACCGACCCCGAACAACTGCCCGGCCAACTCCAGATCCCCAACCCCGACTCCGAAAGCGACCAACCGTGAGCATCGATGTCCTCACCGCCCACTACGGCTTCACCCGCACCCCGTTCGGCAAGAGCCTCGCCCCCTCCATGCTGGCCCGCACCGCCGGCCACCAAGAAGCCGTCGCCCGCATCGATTGGTGCATCAGCGAACGAGCACTCGGCGTCATCACCGGAGAGGTCGGCTCGGGCAAAACCGTCGCCACCCGCGCCGCGACCGCCACGCTCGATGCGTCCCGCCACACCATCATCTACCTCGGCAACCCCGCCGTTGGAACACGCGGCATCTACTCCGCGATCGTCACCGCCCTTGGCGGCGTCCCCCGCTTCCACAAAGCGTCCCTCATCCCCCAAACCGCCGACGCGCTCGCCGCGGAGGAAAACGAACGCGGCAAACAAGTCGCCGTCGTCGTCGACTCATGCCGACCCGGGGGTTAGGGCCCGCCGCGAAATTAGGTGAGTGGTTTGGTGGGACTGATGGTGTAGTTCCAC
>OEIV010001393.1_pt1 | contig 11092 bp, 11 predicted proteins | sample 1539231 | NCBI WGS metagenome assembly OEIV01 (sample SAMN03794762, study PRJEB22550) | activated sludge metagenome | feature: wastewater treatment plant; material: activated sludge; isolation source: Wastewater treatment plant of a petroleum refinery complex | place: Argentina: Buenos Aires ... | reverse complement strand
GCGAATTCACCGCCGACGACCTGATCGGTGTCATCTTCGGTCGGTTCTGCATTGGCAAGTGAGCTGGCCCTGCTGTCGCTGGCGGCGCTGCTGGCCGGCTTCATCGACGCGGTGGCCGGCGGCGGCGGCCTGATCCAGGTGCCGGCGTTGTTCAGCGCGCTGCCGGCGGAAACCCCGGCGACGATTTTCGGCACCAACAAGGGTTCCAGCATCTTCGGTACCGCCAACGCGGCGTGGCGCTACGCGCGGCGTATTCCGCTGCCCTGGGATATCGCGCTGCCGGCTTCGATGGCCGCTTTCGTCTTCTCCTTCGTCGGCGCCGCGACGGTGGCCTGGCTGCCAAAGGACGTGGTGCGGCCGCTGGTGCTGGCGATGATGATCTTCGTCGTCGTCTACACGCTGCTGAAGCCGGATTTCGGCAAGCTGCACGGCCATGCGCCGCCGGCCAGCGAGCTGCGTCCGCGCGCGCTGCTGGTCGGCGCCGCGCTCGGCTTCTACGACGGCTTCTTCGGGCCGGGCGCGGGCAGCTTCATGATCTTCGCCTTCGTCGGACTGTTCGGGCTGGATTTCCTGCGCGCTTCCAGCGCCGCCAAGATCGTGAACCTGACCACCAACGCCGCCGCGCTGAGCTTCTTCGTGCCGAACGGCAACATCCTCTGGCTGACGGCGCTGACCATGGCCGCCTTCAACATCGCCGGCGCGCTGGTCGGCACCAGGTTCGCATTGCGGCATGGCAGCGGCTTCGTGCGGGTGATATTCCTGGTCGGGAGTACTGTCTTGATCGGCAAATTCGGCTACGATACGCTGCTTTCTTAGCTCGACACCGGAGGAGACCTGGATGAACAAGAAGCTGAAACTGCTTGTCGGTAGCGTGATCATGGCACTGGCCGGCGCGTCGCAGGCCGACATCAACGTCGGCGTCACGCTGTCGGCGACCGGCCCCGCCGCGTCGCTGGGCATTCCGGAGAAGAACACCTTTGCCTTGATGCCGACCAGCATCGGCGGGCAGAGGATCAACTACATCGTGCTCGACGATGCCTCCGACACGACGACGGCGGTGAAGAACGCCCGCAAGCTCTTGTCCGAGGATAAGGTCGACGTGCTGGTCGGCTCGACCATTACGCCGAACTCGCTGGCGATGATCGACGTGGCGGCCGAGGCCGAGACACCCATGATCTCAATGGCGGCATCGGCGCGGATCGTCGACACGGCCAATCCCAAGGTCAGGTGGGTGTTCAAGACGCCGCAAAACGATATCCAGATGTCTACGGCGATCGTTGAGCACATGCTTAACAACAAGGTGCAAACCGTGGCCTTCATCGGCTTCTCGGATGCCTACGGCGAAGGCTGGTTTCAGGAATTCTCGAAGATCGCCGAGGCGCGCAAGTTGAAGGTCGTCGCCAACGAGCGCTATAACCGTGCCGATACATCGGTGACGGGCCAGGCGCTGAAAGTCATGTCGGCCAAGCCGGATGCGGTGCTGGTGGCTGGCTCCGGCACACCCGCCGCGCTGCCGCAGAAAACCTTGAAGGAGAAGGGCTACAAGGGCGCCTATTACCAGACGCACGGCGTGGCCAACATGGATTTCCTGCGCGTGTGCGGCAAGGACTGCGAGGGTACCTTCCTGCCCGCGGGCCCCGTGCTGGTGGCGGGGCAGCTGCCCGATGGCAATCCGATCAAGAAGGTGGCGATGGATTACACGACCAAGTACGAGGCGACTCATGGCCAGGGAACGACCTCCACTTTCGGCGCGCACGCCTGGGATGCCGGAATACTCTTGCAGAACGCCATTCCCACGGCATTGAAGAAGGCCCAGCCCGGTACCAAGGAGTTCCGCGCCGCCCTGCGCGACGCGCTGGAAGGCTTGAAGAACGTCACCGTATCGCATGGCATCGTGAACATGTCGGCACAGGATCACCTGGGCTTTGACCAGCGCGCCCGCGTCATGGTCGAGGTCAAGGCCGGTGGCTGGAAGTTGGTGCAGTAGGGACTGCGAAATCGCGGCAAGGCGCCTGCAATGGCGCCTTTTTCGTTTTCGCCGAGATAGGTCATGGATCTTCAGATTGCCCTGCTGCTAGCCCAGGATGGCATCGTCAATGGCGCCATCTACGCGCTGCTGGCGCTGGCACTTGTGCTGGTGTTCGCCGTAACACGGGTGATCTTCATTCCCCAGGGCGAGTTCCTCGCGTTTGGCGCGCTGACGCTGGCCAGCTTCCAGGCGGCCAAGGTGCCTGGCACCCTTTGGTTGCTCATCGGCATGGGTATCGCGATCTCGATCATCGAATTGGCCTCTTCATCGGGCCGTCGCGGCGGGCGGCGACGGCTGACTTTCGCGCTTGGATGGAATCTGGCCTATCCGGCGGTATTGGCGGCGATCGTGCTGCTGGCCAAGCCGGGCGACTGGCCGCTGGTATTGCAGGTGGCGCTGGCGCTGGCGCTGGTGGTGCCGCTCGGGCCGATGATCTATCGCCTGGTGTACCAGCCGCTGGCTTCGGCCTCGGTGCTCGTGCTGTTGATCGTTTCGGTGGCGGTGCATCTGGCCCTGGTCGGGCTCGGCCTGCTGTTCTTCGGCGCGGAAGGATCGCGCACGCCGGCCTTCTCGGAAGCGAGCTTTTCCCTGGGCGATGTCACCATCACGGGGCAGACGCTGTGGGTGATCGGCGCCAGCCTGCTGCTGATCGTCGGGCTATACATATTTTTTGAGCGCAGCCTGTGGGGCAAGGCCCTGCGGGCCACCGCCATCAATCGGGTCGGTGCGCAGTTGATGGGGATTTCGACCACCCAGGCCGGCAAGCTCTGCTTCCTGCTGGCGGCGGCGATCGGTGCCATGTCCGGCATCCTGGTGGCGCCCATCACTACCATCTATTACGACACCGGTTTCCTGGTTGGCCTCAAGGGCTTTGTCGCGGCGATTGTCGGCGGCATGGTCAGCTATCCACTCGCGGCGGCCGGCGCCATTCTGGTCGGACTTCTGGAGTCCTTCTCGTCGTTTTGGGCATCGGCGTTCAAGGAAGTCATTGTTTTTACGTTGATTATTCCGGTGTTGCTCTGGCGCTCGATGACCACCCGTCACGTTGAAGAGGAAGAGGAGTGAGTCCTCGCGTTCTCTCGGGCGTTCTTCTTGTCCTGCTGATGGCCGGGCCGCTGGTTCTGCCGGAGTTTCACATCACCCTGCTCAACTACATCGGCCTTTATGCGCTGGTGGCGCTCGGGCTGGTGCTATTGACCGGAGTGGGAGGACTCACTTCCTTCGGCCAGGCAGCGTTCGTGGGGCTGGGTGCCTATACCACCGGCTACCTGACCACTGCCGAGGAACTCCCGGCGGTGCTTTCCTGGTTCGGCGCGTCGCCATGGCTGACTTTGGTGGCCGGCTTGCTGGTGACCCTGGCCGTGGCGGGGATTCTGGGGTTGTTGACCCTGAGGGTTTCCGGCCCCTACCTGCCGCTCGGCACCCTGGCCTGGGGTATGTCCTTGTACTTCCTGTTTGGCAATGTGTCCTTTCTGGGTGGCCACACTGGCATGACCGGCATCCCGCCGCTCAGCCTGTTTGGCTTCGAATTGCGCGATGGCCGTCGTCTTTACTATCTGATCTGGCTGATTCTGCTGGCCGCGGTCTGGATGACCCAGAACCTGCTCGATTCGCGCGAAGGCAGGGCGATACGGGCACTCAAGGGCGGCGGCATCATGGCCGAGGCCATGGGGGTGGATACCGCCAGGTCGAAAATGGTCATTTTCCTGATCGCGGCGGCGTTCGCGGCGATATCGGGCTGGTTGTACGCGCACATGCAGCGCTTCGTGAACCCGACGCCCTTCGGTTTGCACATCGGCATCGAATACCTGTTCATGGCCGTGATTGGCGGCGCCGGCCACGTCTGGGGCGCGCTGGTCGGCGCGGGGTTGATCACGGTGTTGAAGCAATGGTTGCAGGATCTCCTGCCACGGGTGTTCGGTGCTTCGGGAAATTTCGAGATCATCGTGTTCGGCTTGCTGATGATCTTCGTCTTTCATCGCGCCCGCGGCGGCCTTTGGCCGTTGCTGGCACGGGTGGTCCCCGTGAAGCGCTCCGCGCGGGGAGTGCCGTCCGGCCAGCCGCTGGCGCGACGGGCGCATCCGGCGGTGGGCACCAAGCTGCTGGAGGTCCGGGATGCCGTGAAGAAATTCGGCGGACTGGTCGCCAATAACCAGATGAGTCTCGAAGTGCATGCGGGTGAGATTCTGGCCTTGATCGGCCCGAATGGCGCGGGTAAGAGCACGTTGTTCAATCTGGTGACCGGTGTCGATCCGCCGACCTCGGGCGAGGTGCATTTTCTGGGTGATCGGGTGGATGGCCGCAGCTCGCGCGAAATCGCCAGGCGGGGCATGAGTAGAACGTTCCAGCACGTACGATTGCTGCCGGCGATGTCGGTGCTGGAAAATGTTGCCATCGGCGCTCACCAGCGCGGCAGCGCCGGGGTGGCTGCCGCCGCCGTCCATGGCGAGCGTGGCGAGGAGGCTTGCCTGCTTGCCGAGGCGGCGCGCCAGATCGAGCGGGTCGGGTTGGCGGACGCCATGTTCGATGCCGCCGGCAACCTCGCCCTGGGGCAGCAGCGCATCGTCGAGATCGCGCGCGCGCTCGCCTCGGATCCGAGTCTTCTGCTGCTCGACGAACCGGCGGCGGGCTTGCGCTATCTCGAGAAGGAAACCTTGGCCGAGCTGTTGCGCAAGCTGCGCGACGAGGGCATGGGCATCTTGCTGGTCGAGCACGACATGGATTTTGTCATGGGCCTGGCCGATCGCGTGGTCGTGATGGAATTCGGTGAAAGGATCGCCGAGGGCCTGCCGGAGGAAGTGCAAAGCAATCCGGCGGTGATCGAAGCCTACCTGGGCGGGGTGGAGTAATGGACGCGCCGATTCTGGCGGTTGACGAGCTATGCGTCGCCTATGGCAAGGTGGAGGCGCTCCATCATGTCTCGTTGACCGTGCGCGCGGGTGAGATCGTCACGGTGATCGGCCCGAATGGGGCCGGCAAGACCACGCTGCTGTCGGCGATCATGGGGGTGCTGCCCAGGAGTTCCGGTTCGGTGGCGTTTTTGGGCGTCGAGCAGGGCGATGTCGAGGTCGAGCGGATGGTCGCGCTGGGCATGACGCTGGTGCCGGAGAAGCGCGAGCTGTTCGGCGACATGAGCGTCGAGGACAACCTGCTGCTTGGTGCCTTCATGCGTCGGCGGCTTGGCCACCGCGACGAGCAGCAGACCATGGCCGAGGTGTTCGGTATTTTTCCCCGCCTCAAGGAGCGGCGCGGCCAGCGCGCCGGAACCCTTTCGGGTGGCGAGCGGCAGATGCTGGCGGTCGGTCGCGCCCTGATGGCCAAGCCGCGGCTGCTGATGCTTGACGAACCCAGCCTGGGTTTGGCGCCGCTGATCGTGCGCGAGATTTTTCACGTCATCGGCAACCTGCGCAAGACCGGCGTGGCCATATTGCTGGTCGAGCAGAACGCCCGGGCCGCGTTGCGGATTGCCGATGTCGGATACGTTCTGGAAACGGGCGAGGTGGCGATGTCGGGTTCCAGCGAGGAGCTTGAGGGCAACCCGCGCATCGTCGAGAGCTATTTGGGGCTGGGCGGCAAGCGCTGAAGTTTGTTCCACGTGAAACCCCATTGGGCTGGTTTCACGTGAAACTCGCGCGCCAATTCTGTTTCTGCAAGCTCAGGCGTATCATTGCGCCTCTTTTCGCCACTCAGCCCATGTTTTATCCAACCAAGTTCGATGTGATTGTCGTCGGTGGCGGCCACGCCGGCACCGAGGCGGCGCTGGCTTCCGCGCGCGGTGGCGCCCGTACGCTGCTGCTGACGCACAACATCGAGACGCTGGGTGCGATGTCCTGCAATCCATCGATCGGCGGCATCGGCAAGGGGCATTTGGTCCGGGAAGTGGATGCGCTGGGCGGCGCAATGGCGGCGGCGACCGACGAGGCTGGCATCCAATTCAGGACGCTCAACGCCTCCAAGGGGCCCGCTGTGCGCGCGACGCGGGCGCAGGCGGATCGCCAGCTTTATAAGCAGGCCATTCGCTCCCGGCTGGAGAACCAGGCGAACCTGATGTTGTTCCAGCAAGCAGTCGACGATCTGATTGTGTCGGGCGAGCGGGTGATGGGGGTGGTGACCCAACTTGGCATTCGTTTCGAGGCGCCGGCGGTGGTGCTCACGGCCGGAACTTTCCTCAATGGTCTGGTTCATGTTGGACTGGAGCACTACCGGGCCGGCCGCTTCGGCGATCCACCATCACTGACTTTGGCGCAACGCCTGCGCGAGCTTGCTCTGCCGGTCGGCCGCCTCAAGACAGGCACACCGCCGCGACTGGACGGCAAGACCGTCGATTTTTCGGTCATGCAGCGGCAACCCGGCGACGAGCCGGTACCAGTTTTTTCGTTCCTCGGTTCGGCCGGCCAGCACCCGCGCCAGGTCCCTTGCTGGATCACCCACACCAATGCCGGCACCCACGAGATCATCCGCGCCGGGCTGGATCGGTCGCCGATGTTCACGGGTGTCATCGAAGGCGTGGGGCCGCGCTATTGCCCATCGATCGAGGACAAGATCCACAAGTTCGCGGGCAAGGACGAGCATCAGGTGTTTCTCGAGCCGGAAGGCTTGACCACGCATGAGTTCTATCCACAAGGCGTGTCGACCAGTCTGCCGTTCGACGTTCAATTGGCCTTGGTGCGGTCTATTCGCGGTCTGGAAAATGCCCAGATTACGCGGCCCGGCTATGCCATCGAATACGACTATTTCGATCCGCGCAATCTCCAGGCCTCGCTGGAAACCAAGTCGATTCAAGGACTTTTCCTTGCCGGGCAGATCAATGGCACCACCGGTTACGAGGAAGCGGCCGCGCAGGGTCTGCTCGCCGGCATCAATGCCGCGCGTTCCGCCAAAGTACTTGAGCCATGGTCGCCGCGCCGCGATCAGGCCTATCTGGGTGTGATGGTCGATGACTTGATCACGCGCGGAGTCGCGGAGCCGTATCGCATGTTCACCAGTCGCGCCGAATATCGCCTCAGCCTGCGCGAGGATAACGCCGACCTGCGCTTGACCGAGATCGGGCGCTCGCTCGGTATCGTCGACGACCGGCGCTGGGAAATTTTCAATCGTAAGCGGGACGCTGTCGCGGCGGAAGTCGAGCGACTCAAATCGACCTGGGTCAATCCGCGCCTGCTGGCCGAGGGTGACGCGCAGCGGGTCCTGGGCAAGCCTCTGGAGCGCGAGTACCGGCTGTTTGAACTGTTGCGCCGCCCGGAGATTCGCTACGACGAACTGCTGACCTTGCCGGGCGCGGGGCCCGGCTTATGCGAGCCGACCCTGATCGAGCAGGTGGAGATTCAGGCCAAGTATCAGGGCTACATCGAGCGGCAGCGCGAGGAAGTGGCGCGGACCCGGGATCAGGAGTCGCTGGCATTGCCGACGGACATGGATTACGGCAAGGTTCATGGCCTTTCCATCGAAGTGCGGCAGAAGCTCGACCAATATCGGCCGCAAACACTCGGCCAGGCCTCGCGCATCCAGGGCGTCACCCCGGCGGCCATTTCGCTGCTGCTGGTGCATCTCAAGAAGAAGAGGGCGGCATGACGCTCGCGGCGGGCATTGCCGAACTCGGCCTGAGCTTGCCAACGGCTACCGAAGGCAAGCTCGAGGCATTCATGGCCTTGCTGGCCAAATGGAACAAGAGCTACAACCTGACGGCCATTCGCGACCGCGACCAGATGGTGACGCACCACTTGCTCGATTCGCTGGCGGTGCTGCCTCACCTCGGCGCGATCAACACGCTGGCCGACGTCGGCAGTGGCGCCGGTCTGCCAGGCCTGACTTTGGCGATTGCCCGGCCGGAACTGCGCGTCACCTCGGTCGAGGCCAGCCAGAAGAAAGTGGCATTCCAGCATCAGGCCAAGATCGAGTTGAAGCTTACCAATGTAAGTATTCACTGTGGCCGTGTGGAGCGCCTGAAGGGAGTTTTCGATGGCGTCATTTCGCGGGCGTTTAGCGATCTTGCCGAGTTCGTCGGATTGGCGGGCCATCTGAGCGGCCGCCTGCTGGCCATGAAAGGTGCTTACCCCGAAGCGGAAATCGCGGCACTGCCGGCCGGTTGGCGACTCGCCGAGGCGGTCAAACTGAACGTGCCCGGCCTGGCCGCCGAGCGCCATTTGCTCATTCTGGAAAGGACTTGAGGATGCACATCTTCGCCATTGCCAACCAGAAAGGCGGTGTCGGCAAGACCACGACTTCGGTCAATCTGGCCGCCGCCCTCGCGCAGAGCGGCAAGCGCACGCTGCTGGTCGACCTCGATCCGCAGGGCAACGCCACCATGGGCAGCGGCGTGGACAAGCGCGAGTTGCGTCGCTCGGTATACCAGCTGCTGGTCGGCCTAGTGGCGCTGGGCGACGCCCGGCTGACATCGCCGACCGCCGGCTATGACATCCTGCCGGCCAATCGCGACCTCGCCGGCGCCGAGGTGGAGATGGTGCAGCTCGATCGTCGCGAAAACCGCCTGCGGGACGCGCTGGCCCGGCACGCCGACGATTACGACTTTGTCCTGATCGATTGTCCGCCGTCGCTGTCGATGCTCACCCTCAACGGCCTTTGCGCCGCTCATGGTGTTGTCATACCCATGCAGTGTGAATACTACGCGCTCGAAGGCCTGTCGGATCTGGTCAACACCATCAAGCGCGTGCATGCCAGTTTCAATCGCGAGCTCAAGGTGATCGGCCTGCTGCGGGTCATGTACGACCCACGCTCGACCTTGTCGAACCAGGTATCCGCGCAACTGGAGGAACATTTCGGCGACAAGGTGTTTCGCACGGTGGTGCCGCGCAATGTCCGTCTGGCCGAGGCGCCCAGCTATGGCATGCCCGGCGTGTTGTTCGACAAATCGTCGAAAGGCGCCCAAGCCTATCTCGCGTTCGCCGCCGAGATGATCGAGCGCGTGCAGACATGGAAGGAATGAACCAATGAATCCGCCAAAGATGAAAGGGCTCGGTCGCGGGCTCGATGCGCTGCTTGCCGCCAACAACGGCCCGGAAGTCAGTCGTCAGGAGACGCTGCCGGTCGGAGCCTTGCAGCCCGGCAAGTACCAGCCGCGCACGCGCATGGATCCTGGCTCGCTCGAGGAATTGGCCGCCTCGATCAGGGCGCAGGGACTGATCCAGCCGATCTCGGTGCGTCCAATCGCCGAAGCCGGCGCCGCTTCGCGCTATGAAATCATCGCCGGCGAACGCCGCTGGCGTGCCTCGCAGATCGCCGGCCTTGCCGAAGTGCCGGTGCTGATCCGCGACATTCCGGACGATGCCGTGCTGGCCATGTCGCTGATCGAGAACATTCAGCGCGAGGATCTCAATCCACTCGAAGAAGCCGCCGGCCTGCAACGATTGATCGACGAGTTTGGCATGACGCACCAGCAGGCCGCCGATGCGGTCGGTCGCTCGCGCTCCGCCGCGACCAACCTGTTACGGCTCCTGCATCTGGCCAAGCCCGCCCAGGACATGCTGATGGCGGGCGATATCGAGATGGGCCACGCGCGGGCACTGCTGGCGCTGCCAAAATCAGAGCAGGGCAGGGTGGCGAGCATCGTGGTGGACAAGGGCTGGTCGGTGCGTGAAACGGAACGTGCCGTTGCTCGCGAGTTGAATCCGCGTTCGGAGCGGTCGATGGGCAAGTCGCCGAACCGCGACCTCGAGCGCCTCGAAGAGGAACTTGCCGACAGCATTGGCGCCACCGTCAAGATCACCGCCAATCGCAAGGGTGCCGGCAGCCTGACCATACGCTTTGCCAGCCTCGATCAACTGGACGGCCTGTTACAGCGGTTGCAAGCAAAACAACAACCGGCAGGCCGGTGATGCAGTAACCTGTCAGCTCCCGCACGAAGCGCACGGGAGCTGATTTGAGCCTCTGTTGTTCAACAGGAGACGAACATGATCAATGATCGCTACAAGCCCTTGGCCCAGGTTGCCGTCTGCACCGGCGGCTGCTACGTCGGCGGTGCCCTCAATCCAGCCTTTGTCGAGGCCGACTCGCCCGCCATCGAGGTCATGACCGACTTGACCAAGATTCCGCCGGCTACGGTGTCGCCGCAGGACACGCTCCATACCGCCAACCAGAACATGCTGCTGCGCGGTGTTCGCCTGCTGCTGGTCGTGGAACGGAACGGCCGAATTTCGGGAGTCGTCACCGCGCGCGACCTGATGGGCGAAAAGCCGATCATGGTGGCGCAGGCGCGTGGTTCCAAACGCGAGGAACTGGAAGTGCGCGATGTCATGACCAGCCTCGATGTCATGGAAGCGCTCAAGCTGAGTGACGTGATGCGTGCCGAAGTGGGCCACATCGTCGCCACGCTGAAGGCCTGCGGGCGCCAACATACCCTGGTCGTCGAAGAGGACAGGGAAGCCAACAAGCAAACGCTGCGTGGCATTTTCTCCGCCTCGCAAATCGCTCGCCAACTGGGTGTCGAATTGACTACCCACGAGGTTGCCAGAACGTTCGCCGAAATCGAGGCGGCCTTCGCCGGTGTGTGATCACCGCAATATCACCAAACGTCGATGTTGCAACGCAGCGATTGACCGAGCCTATAAAGTTCCATTAGAATCCGTTGGTTTTTTTTGATGGCCTTGCGGCGAAGGCCCTGGGCATCGGGATTGAGCGTCGTATGTTCAAGCTCGGCCGGGCTTTTCGCGTAACGCTGTTGTGGCAAGGCCTCGCCAGTGCCGCGGTCGCGGCAGTGGGGGGGGGCACGGCGGGCGGCAATGGGGTGCTATCGGCATTGCTGGGCGGAATGATCGGCATGGCCGGTGTCCTGGTGTTCGGCTTGATGTCTGCCCGGCCGGCGGCGAGTTCGAATGCCGCGGTGCGAGTCGCCCTGCGGGCCGAAGCCGCAAAAGTGGCGGTGATGGTGTTGTTGTTGTGGCTGGTGTTCGCGGCCTACCAGAGCATGGTGGTGCTGGTTTTTCTCGGCGCATTCGTCGTCTCCGTCCTGCTGTCGGGGCTGGCGTTTGCGGTGTCTGGCGATTAACTGATACTTCTTGGGTTTCGACATGGCTGCTGGCGCTGAACTGACCCCGACTTCCTACATCA
>OEIV010001392.1_pt1 | contig 11093 bp, 14 predicted proteins | sample 1539231 | NCBI WGS metagenome assembly OEIV01 (sample SAMN03794762, study PRJEB22550) | activated sludge metagenome | feature: wastewater treatment plant; material: activated sludge; isolation source: Wastewater treatment plant of a petroleum refinery complex | place: Argentina: Buenos Aires ... | reverse complement strand
AAAAATGTAGCTTAAATGACTAATATTTTTTGTCCACTTTTTATTTGGAATTCCAGTATTAGGCTACTTTAATAAATTCAATGTTGATAATGAAACCTTAATTGTTGGGAGAGTTGGGGCACTATGTGGGAATGTTCACTATGTAAACAAGAAAGCTTGGGTTAATGACAATGCAATGTTTGTAAAAACAAAACATCACAACAGATATATGTATTATCTCTTACTGAATGCGAATTTGAATAGTTTATCTTTTGCAAATGCACAGCCATTAATCACTGGAACACTTGTAAAGAAACATAAAACAAGATTTCATAGGGATATGGCTAATCAAAATACTAAAGTAATTGAAATAGAAGAAAAGCTTAATGAATTGAATTTAGTAATAGAAAAAGCCCAAAAAGAAATAGATTCCATTAAAGAATACCGTGAAGCATTAATCACAGATTTGATCACAGGTAAACGAAGTGTTACACAATTACAAATGAGTTAAGTATGCAGTTTACAGATACATCAGAAAGAGGTTTTCAAAAATTCATTACCAATTATTTGGTGACCGAACATAAATTTATTGAAACCACATCCACCGAATTTGACCGTGATTTTTGCATCAATACCAAACAGGTATTGGCCTTTATTGAGGCAACCCAAAAAGATGCCTACGAGATGATTCAGAAAAAAGGCGAACGCGGTTTCTTGGTTCGCTTAGATGAAAAAATTAAAGTGTTGGGTGTTATTGAAGTGCTTCGCAAAGGAGTAAAGCATTTTGATAAAACAGTAGAGCTATTTTATCGCAAGCCATCATCAGGCTACAACCCCAAAGATGCGGCAAGATATGCTGCTAATTTGTTTTCAGTAACGCAAGAATTAAAGTACAGTCTAAGCCACGAAAACCGTTTGGACTTGACTGTTTTTGTAAATGGCATTCCTGTTATAACTTTTGAATTAAAAAATCTAGTAAGTGGAAGACCTCAAACAGTTAAAGATGCAATACGGCAATATCAAGACACACGAGATCACAAAGAAAAAATGTTTTCGTTTGCGCGCTGTATGGTTCATTTTGCAGCTGACACAGAGCAGGTCTTTATGTGTTCAGAACTGAAAGGCAAATCATCTTTCTTTATTCCCTTCAATAAAGGATTAAATGATGGCAAAGCCACACCTCCTTTTGGTGCAGGAAACCCCGTAAATCCGAACGGGCTAAAAACACATTATTTATGGGAAGAAGTATTGAGCAAAGATTCGCTGGCAAACATCATTGACAAGTTTGCACAAGTAATTGAAGAAACAGACGAAGACACGGGCAAGAAGAAAAAGAAAATGATTTTCCCCCGTTATCATCAACTCACATCGGTAAAACAAATATTAGCACACGCCAAAGAAAACGGCATTGGACAAAAGTATTTAATTCAACATTCGGCAGGTTCTGGCAAATCAAAATCCATTGCTTGGCTTTCACATCAGTTACACGGCTTGTTTGACAAAACAGGAACGAACAACATTTTTGATTCTGTAATTGTCATAACCGATAGAACCGTTTTAGACAAACAACTAAGCGATGAAATAAAACAGTTTTCGCCAAAGATTGGCATTGTTGCAGCTATTACAAGCGATGGAGCAAGTAAAACAAACAACTTGCGTGAAGCCATTGCCAACAAGAAGAAAGTAATAATTTGCACCATCCAAACATTTCCGCATTTACTCAAAGAAATGGAAGACTTGGGCAGTTTGAAGTTTGCGATTATCATAGATGAAGCCCACAGCAGCCAAAGCGGTGAAACATCGGCAAAAATGAATGCTGTACTATCCGACAAAGGAGAAGATGCAGAAGACGAGGAGGAACCAACATTGGAAGACAAAATAAATGCCTTGATTGAAAGTCGCAAGATGATTAAGAACGGTTCCTACTTTGCTTTTACCGCTACACCTAAAAACAAAACATTAGAAACTTTTGGCGTTCCAAGAAAATATATAAAAGATGGAGATGAAAAAACGGCTTTTGATGCATTCCATTTGTATTCAATGAAACAAGCCATTGAAGAGGAATTTATTTTAGATGTGTTGCAGAATTACACAACCTACAATTCATTTTACAAGCTCATAAAATCGGTAGAAGAAAATCCTGAGTTTGATACCAAACAGGCACAAAAGAAATTGAGGGCTTATGTAGAAGGACACGAATTTGCGATTTCCGAAAAAGCCAAAATAATGATTGACCATTTTCACCGTGATGTAAAGCATCTGATAAATGGAGAAGCCAAAACAATGATTGTGACTAAAAGTATCATTGCAGCCATCAAATACAAACACGCCTTTGACGAATATTTGAAAGAAATAAAATCACCTTGGAAAGCTATTGTTGCCTTTTCTGGCAAGAAAGCATACAAAGGTGTTGAGTTTGATGAAACAGCAATGAATAATTTTGAAAGCTTCAAAACAGATATTCCAAAAAACTTTAAGAAAAAGCAATATCGTTTTTTAATTGTTGCAAATAAATATCAAACTGGTTTTGATCAACCGCTTTTGCACACAATGTATGTGGACAAGAAACTGAGAGATGTGCAAGCTGTGCAAACACTTTCACGTTTAAACAGAGCTTACAAACCTTGGAAGAAAGACACTTTTGTTTTGGACTTTTACAATGCAGCCGAAGACATAAAAAAAGCATTTGACCCTTATTTTACGTCAACCATTCTAAGCGAAGAAACAAGTCCAAATAAGCTCAATGACTTATTGGACGCTTTGGAGAAATTTGAAGTTTACAATGAAGATGTGGTAAAAGATTTCTTTGAAAAATATTCTGGCAATGCAGACAGAACAATTCTCGACCCAATAATTGATTCAGCAGCTCATATTTTCAAATATGATTTGAACATTGACAAACAAATTGATTTTAAAATCAAAGTAAAATCATTTTTAAGAACATACAGTTACTTAGGCAAGCTACTTGACTTTAATGATTTGTATTGGGAACAACTTTGGTGGTATTTAAAATATTTATTGCCTAAACTAATCATTGACGAAAGCGAAGACTTGGCACAAGGCATCATTGAATCCATTGATATGGATAGTTACCGACCAGCCAAACAAGGAACAGAAGATATAATAATAAATGACGACCCTGGTTTTGTAACACCAATTCCTGTTGGGGTTGGAGGTGGCAAATCAAAACCAGAGTTGGATACATTGGAAAATATTCTGAACGCTTTTAATCAACGCTTTGGTGACATTGACTGGACAGACAAAGACAAGGTGAATGAAATTTTAACGCAACATATTCCTGCGGATATGAAAGCTGACGGTAAAATTATGGATGCTATCAACACTTCACCCGACAAGCAAAATGCCAAAATATCGTCGGACAAAAAAGTGGAGGAATTGATGCAGCAATATTTATTTACTCAGACAGAGATATTTAAAAAATTCTCGACTGACCATGACTTTCAGAGACGATATAAAGAATTTATTTTTGATACACTTTGGACACAACAAGGAAAACAGCCAACAATAAATCCCTGACGCATTTTGCAAACACAATTAATAATCGCTCTAGGCGACAGACAATTATAATTTTCAATTGAGAACAGATGCCAGAATGAAAGATTTGCATAAGTACTTCAAAATGAACATAAAATGGATTTTATAGATTACTTCAAAATATTGGGAGTGCATTCAAATTCAAGTGATGAAGAAATAAGGACAGCTTATAGAAAACTGTCTAAAAAATTTCATCCTGACATGAATAATGGAGATAATTTTTTTGATGAACGATTCAAGGAAATTCAAACAGCGTATGAAATTTTGGCAAATAAGGAGAAACGAGAAGCTTTCCAAATTCTCTATAACGAATTTTATAGAATTGAATCTAATAATGCAAAAGGCAATGACCATTCTAAAGAAAAAAAAGATACTATTTTGAAATCAACACCCAGCTGGGTATTTATACTTACCGGTGCTGTAATTATTTGGTACTTTATTTTTAATAGTGCCAAAAAATCGGAGAATTACACGAATGATAATACAAAATGGGAATACGTTCAAAGCACACCAACATCAAACGGAAGCTCAAGTGAATTAAGTAACATTATTGGCCAAGAATCAACATTTAGAAGTACAACGAATGACTTAGAAAGGAATAATTTTGTTTTGAACACAAATAATGAGGTAACTTATCATACTTTCGACTTTAATACTAAGACAGTTACTGAAAAAACAAAAATGAACGGCGAGTGGATAAAGTTAACTTATCCAATGCATGGATTCTATCAAGAAAGTGGCACAGCCGCTACAACCTACGTTATATCTGTCGGTGTTTTAGGAGTAAAGGAAATTTGGTTTAGTCCAGATGTTCCAAACTTAGGTTATGATTATGATGACGGATCAAGAATTGTATGCTATGGTTTAACAAAAGTCAAGTGAAATAGGAAAATAATAAGTTATGCAGACCAATTAATCCCTACAAAGGAAAAACAACATCATGATGCAACAGCCCGCTATTCTATTAGGTAAGCTATAAATGAAAGAACAATTAAAACCCCACTGTATGGTGGGATTTTTTTTAAATAAATTATTATAATATCTTTGAGTATAGATTAAAAAACATCCTTAGCATACTAAACAATGTTGCATAGGAGAATAAAACTAGTTCTATATGAAAGTTAGCTGTCACCACCGAAAGACACAAAACGTGCAATATCACCTGAGTTATACCACTCAACAGCAAAACTGGAAATACACTAATCTCGGTAGTTTCCTATAAGCATACCATCAACTAAAAATCCTTCTCCAAAATTATGAGGTGGCTTTTTTTTTGTCCATTCCAGAGAATAAATCGAATTAGATTTCTTTAAAATTTTCAATTTTGCAAAATGTGGAGTTCCATTTTCTTGCCATGAGGAATTATATGTACCCTCAAAACTTTCAATCTTTTCATTTGATACTAAGTCTGCGCTCTCAGTGAAATTTGTCAACGTATCATTATTAGAAAACTCACCAAGTAAATTCCCACTTTGAGTTTTCTTAAAATAAAATCTTCCCTTAATTTTCATAAAATACAATTTTGATTTTTAAATATTTATTGATTTCCATTAGCATAAATTGTCAATCGATAAGCGACTTTAACATTCTGCCCGTCTTGACTACCCGGAATCCATAATGGCATGCTTTGAATCATACGAACAACTTCCTCATCACAACGACCGCCGAGGTTCCTATTCTTATCTACCTGAAATGATGATATTACACCTTCTTCATTCACAACAAAATTTACCGCCACAAGTCCGTCGCAGTTGTTCAATTCTAGCAAACGGTAATTCAGATTTCTCTTAACAAATGCAGAAAGTGAATCTTCTCCTCCAGGAAAAGTAGGCATAACCTGTACATTTCTAAAAATAATATCTTTATTAATTTTTCTCTCCGGCTCAATAATGGCTACTGGCATTATTTCCTTCACTTGTTCATCCATTTCCACTATAGCTATTTGTGGGTAAACCAGTTTAGTGTCATTTCCTTTCGCAAAATTAAATATATTTCCACTCGCAACATCAAACCAGAACAAAATCGAAGATGAAATATAATGGTAAGAATTTGACTTAGAAGAAAACAAGGACCGAAACTTAAATGAGTAATTATAGTTGTGTTTTTTGGCTTGTATCACATCAGTAATTTGACATTGAGAATGTGAAAGAATGCCATTATCTTCAAAATAGGTAGCATTCTTATCATATGAAAAATCTAAGTAATAAACTCCTTTCGTATAGAATATTTTATCTATCAAGAATGATTTCTGCTGCGCACTAAATTCACTATTAAATTTTGAAATCAAATCTGATTTGTCAAATCGCTCTACAATTTCACCGGTTGACAAATTCCGAACCATACTTTTACATAAAATCCCATTGTTAAATTCAAAGAGAGCTTCGTGTGGTAATCTATTTTCAGAAAATTTAAAAGGCGTTACTTTATCTATATAGCCATCCTCGTTGATATGAATATTAATATCCAAACTGGTTATATTACCAAAAAAGTGGTTGTTACGAAAACTTGCACTTTTAGAATCTTTACTTAAAACTTTTCCTTTATTGTCCTTTACAGTTTTTAAATACTTCCACTCTCCAATCAACTGCCCCATATCAAATTTCCCAGACAATACTGTGCTTTCAATTTGATAATAGCTATTTGTAGTGGAAGAATACTGCCATAACCCATCTTTTTTGTTGTGTTTAAAATCCCCTTCCAATCTTGAGTCAGAATCCGTAAACAAGAAATGTCCATGATAAACCCTTTCGAGATTTGCATCTTCGTAATATTGGTATGTAGCCTTTCCCTTATTATAAACCCCTTTGTAGGTCTTAATACTTTGTGCAAAAGCATGATTAAAATCAAATAGCCCTGACGAAACAACAAACATCAATATTGAAATAAATTTTACCATGAGTAAAAGCGGTTAAGATTGCGAATATGTAAATATAATAATTTGCACACAACATTTAAGCAATACAAAAGGCAAAATGCTAACATGCTTATGACGCACTGATACCGAAAAAAGAATGTTTTTATATAACTACCCCGTCAATCATTTGGAATTTTAAATATCCATAGTACTTTTACGAAGTACATGGAAACAGAAAAGCCAATATGCACAGACTATAATTTTAGAAATATGCAAAATAATAATCAACAATCAAATAGTAAATTTTACCTTGGATTCATATCATTTGTAATAGTACTTTTGCTTGCGACTGTCCCTTTTCACTATGTGTTTTATAATGGAATTTTCCAAATATTTCCAAAAGATAATTTTACATTTAAAGATACCTTTGTTAACGAGGATGATATTGTAAAATTAATCGAAAGACATAATAGTGCTAATTTTATGGACAAGTCATCGATAAGAAGTGAGTCACTACATAAAAAATTACTGGAAGAAGGTATTATAGTATCAGAACATGATTGACATTCTGATTAAGAAACAACATATCTGAAGAAAGAAACAACCGCTTATCACCCGACTGCATTACTTAAATCGCTTAGGTGGCGAACAGCTAACAGCGCGCAAGACCGCAATGCCGGGTTCGTCTATGGGTTGATCAAATTATTTCTATTTAGGCTAAGAATAAATGTTAGGGTTTATCTCTATCTATACCGGCACTGTTACTGCGCTGAACGTTCCTCCTAAAACTATTTTCTTTCTATAATATTCCCAAATTAAATATTACCTTCACATCAGTAGGTTATTTAGTGGTTCTTAACCACGGAGCTCTGTAGAAATACAGGGCTTTTTTATTTGATACATTTTATACATACCTTTGCATCGCACCTCAGATATAAACCCCCAATAGCAAAATATAGGCTATTGGGAGTGGCTATATGCCATACTTGGGGGTTTCTCTGAGGTGCAGCCCAATAGCCTCTTTTATGCAACACAATACCAACACCCCAAGCGACAATAAGGGCACCAACCTTATCAAACAATTCATTATTAACCATTACATACCTGCCAAAGACTATGTAAGTGCGAAGGTGAAACTGAGCACTGTGCAACTGCATCAAAAAGTAATGGGCATGTTTCCTGATGCCGACATTAGCGTGAGTGATTTGTATGTTTTTATGACAGACCAGGGCTTTGTAGAAAATGAAATACGCCCCTTCCAAACTGATAGGATCTTAGATAAAAAATAAATTTGTTTTGCTTTTACAAAACATTACTTTTGTACTATGTCAAGGCAATATCCTAAATTTATTTATAGCAAAGTCACCAATGCCGAAAACAACGGTGAATTCATAGTGGCCACCCTTAAACCTCGATTAATAGCCAAAGTATTGATGAACAATGGACGAGCTGAAATGATGCTCCTGGAGAAATTTGATAGCTGTAATGATGAAGAAATGGCAACGCAACTACAGCTGATGAAGAAATGGTATGTACATTCCATTTTTCCCAAACAACAGGAGCAAAAAGGCATGTTATTGCATGATGCCTATAAAGAACTACTTTCCATTCGTGGCATATCAAATACTTTTGATCTAAACCGTTCTACAGTGAGCAATATCAAAAAACAAATTGAAGAAAACGACAAATACCCTTCTGTAGAAACGATGCGAACACATCTTGCATTAGGTGGTTGGCATAAGGTGGATGATGAAAGATGGGAGAAAATAAACTAATGATGGCAAAAGGAAAAAATAATGGAGGCTTAATACGTATGGGTACATTGTATTTTACCGAACAAGAATTGGAAACCTCTTGTACCAATACCCCATGTCCGAACTCTTTAATTTGGAAATACGTCATTCCCTACTCCAAAAAGAAGCTTTTAAAAAAGCTTAGAAAACGAAAAAATACTCATTAACCAGCTGTCCTTTTCTGTGCACACGCACGCTGTTACTTTCGTAACATGCAGGACTTAGCAGCATGGCTCAACAGCAATAGAGATTACAAAACTGGCGTACAGATTTACCTCAAGTATGGCGACAATCAGCAATTTGTGCAGCTCCTACTCGATGGCGAAACCCAATACACCAGGACGAATCTTTTTGAGAACCTCAAAACCATATATTATCAGCTTAAAAATGGCGCCTCACAAACAAATAATGTAGTAAAAAAACAGCATACTGAGGTCACAGCTCCAGTCGTTCCCCACCCTGATCAGAAGCCAGTAGTCGTAAAAGCTCAGACCCCAAAAACACAAAAAGGTTCTTTATACGATGCTTGTAAGTTGCAGGCAGACAAGCTTTACAAAGAATTGATGAACCTTAGGGCTGAACTATTTCAACTTTGCCCTATTGTCGAAACCAAAATGGAAAATGATGAGTTCACTTTTGTGAATGATAGACGAAATATTGTGCTTCGCATGATGGACCTGCAGTATGAAACGGACCAAGCGTATGATAAGCTTCGCTATGTCGAAGAGCATGGTGTATTGCCCACAGTCAAAGAAGCCAAAGAGGAAGAAATTCCAACCAATCCAATTCAACTGATGAACTTTAAAAAGAACCTGGTATCTGGCATCAACAAACTCAAAAAAAAGGAGCAGACGCCTGAGCGTATTGCTTTACTCACTCATAAATTAAACCAACTAACAACAGTCAATGAGCAAATTAGTAAACTTGTCGACGCTTAACCATACGGAAGTGGTTAGTGTAGATGGTGTATTTTCTTCTTCAGGTGCTGAAGCTGTAGTCACAGCTCGCAACCCTGATAAACTAAAGCAAGTAGTGAATGCCATCGCTGAGTATCAACACTTTCACTTTATATCGGATGGCTCCTGGAGCTTGCATGATTTACTATTGTCTATCATTCACCATTATGCGCGTGCAGATGTTTGGATTACAACCTATAGCATTACACAGTTTCCTGCTTCTATACTAGCGGGCATGGTAGATGAAGGCAAAATAAGACAGCTGAAGGTTCTCATGGATTACCGGGCAAAAGATCGCTACCCTGCAGTAGAACAATTAATGAGTAATGTCAGTGAATTAAAGCTCACACCCATACATGCGAAGGTATTTATTATTCAAAACGAAACAGATTCACTGCTCATCATTGGCAGTGCCAACTGGACAACCAACAGGCGTATTGAAATGGGTATCGTTGACAAGAGCAGAACTACTGCAGATAAACATATAGAATGGATTACTAAAAAAATGAAAGATGCCGACCCCTTTGAATAATGAAACTCTTATTGAAATCAGAAAGCTTGCTGGCTTGTTTTACACGCCCAAAGAAGTATGCATGATGCTCGATATAGACAGGAAAATATTTAATGCTGCCCTCGACAATGAGGACAGCCCAATATACAATGCCTATCATGGTGGCCGCCTTGAAGCAGATATAAAGTTCAGAGAAAAGGTAATCGCCCTTGCCAACCTTGGAAGCAGTCCGGCACAAACATTAGTGGCTAAATTAATTGAGAGCTCACAAATAAAAATGAATAACCGATGAAGCCTAACATGCTAGAAACACAGAAAGAAAAATTGTTACGTCAAGCTACTTGGATGGCAGAGCAAACCAATGACTGGATGATGATCAGGGATTATATGAATAATCGCCTGGGTGAACTCAAACTGACTGAACCCCAAAAACAGAAGTTACGTCGATATCAATTTGCATACGATCAAATCAGCTCCGGCAAATACACTGAAATGGAAGTAATTGCCCAAATGGTAGAGCACTTCAAAATAGCAGAAGCAACAGCCATTGCAGACCTTAAATGCAGTAAAGAGATTTACAGCACTACCCTGGCTATCGACAAACGCTTTGAAATTAAAATGCAAATAGAGCTGTTAAAAATTGAGCAACAGAAAGCACGTGATGTAGGCAACCTGGATGCTTCTGCGAAGCTCGCTAAATGTATAGCTGAATTTTTAAAAATGGTACCGGACGAAATGCCCGACAAAGATGATGCATTTACACCCCATCAAAACGTGCTCACCTTTAACCCTGCTATACTGGGTATTCCTGCCATCGACAAATCAGAAATGAATGAACTCCTAAAAACCTTGGCCAATAAATACAACTTCAAACTAGATACTTCTTTTATTGAAATTGAAGATGCTGAAATAATATCTGAACATGAAGATTGAAGAAATACATTATAATATCCCTCAGCTGAGAAGCATGACCGTATTTGCCCCTGAAGAATGGGCAGTACTTGCACGTGGTACGGGTAAAACAAAAGGTATCATAGCTCCCAAATCGGAAAGATTATTGAACATGATGCCCCGGTGCACAGGTGTGATCGTAGGCGCTACTTTTCAACAGATACTTACCAGAACTTTACCTCCAGTTATTGCAGGATGGGAAAAGCTTGGATATATCAATGGTAAGCATTTTCTTATTGGTATTAAACCCCCAAAAGTCTGGCGTGAAAAGTTTGATTGGAAAGGACCTTATCATTTGCCTTTAAATTACGAATATTTCATATCTTGGTGGAATGGTGCAGGCGTCCAATTAGTGAGTCAGGATCGAGCCGGTAGCTCTAATGGTGTAAGTATTGACTGGATCATGGGTGATGAAGCTAAACTCCTTAATCGTGAACGATGGAATTCCAAATAAAAAGTGGACAAAAAATATTAGTCATTTAAGCTACATTTTT
>OEIV010001391.1_pt1 | contig 11099 bp, 9 predicted proteins | sample 1539231 | NCBI WGS metagenome assembly OEIV01 (sample SAMN03794762, study PRJEB22550) | activated sludge metagenome | feature: wastewater treatment plant; material: activated sludge; isolation source: Wastewater treatment plant of a petroleum refinery complex | place: Argentina: Buenos Aires ... | reverse complement strand
ATGGGCGGCAGGTATGACGAATCAGTCTGCCATCCACTTTTTTATTGGATTTTATAACTCACAAAAGCCACCTGTTTGCTGTCAGGTGACCATGAAGGCACGTTGAAACTACCCTGCCCACCGAAAAACACATCCGTCAGGTCACGGATTTCACCGGACTGCAAGTCCATCAGCCGCAGTTTGACGTCTCGACCAAATGGGTGCTGCCCCTTTTGGTCGTCGAGGTAGCTGATGTACGCCAGCCACCTGCCATCGGGCGAAGGGTGGGCAAACCAGTTGTCATAGGCGTCGTTGGTGATTTGGACTTGGTTCGAGCCATCGGCGTCCATTCGCCAGATGTGCATGCGGCCAGTGCGGTGCGAGTTGAAGTAAATGTGCTTGCCATCGGGGGAGTACTCGGGGCCGTCGTCAAGGCCGGGAGCGTCCGTCAATCGTTTCTCAAAACCGCCCTGAATCGAGATGGCGTACACATCCCAGAGGTCGTTGCGACCAGCGCAGTACACCAGCGTTTGGCCGTCGGGCGAGATGCCGTGCCAGTACGACGGCCAGTTCTCCGTGACGAGGATGGGTTTGCCGCCCGTGGCAGGCATTTTGAAAATTCGGGAGTTGGCGCCCGTGCCTACCCGTTCGTCGTTGTGACTGATAATCAATGTGTTGCCATCGAAGCTGTAGCCGTGGTCATTGTTGCAGGCTTTTGCGAAGCCAGTATGAACCTTGCTCAGGCGTGGCTTTTCCAGCGGCAACTTGTAGAGCCTGCCGTTTTTGTTGAGTAGCAACGACTTTCCACTGCGCGACCAGTTGGGTGCCTCCAGGTGCTCGCCCAACGGTGTCAAGTCCGTGAGAACCACGGTCCTGATTCCCGTGGCAATGTCCACCGTCTCCACCTGAGCGGTCACATTTTTAGCATCTTGCGCAACAGTCGAAACACTAGCAAGCAGGCCAACCATTGTGAAAATCAGCGTTTTCATTGCGGTGCGTCAACAGAGTCATAGACCACGACCTTGTTCCAGAGGTGCTTGTAGTTCTCCACAAAAGCAAGGTGGATGGGGTCAATTTGGTAGGCATCCTGGGCAGCCCTGTCCTTGAGGGTGTTCAGCCAAGAGATGCTGAAACTGCCGTCAATCACATCCCTGCTCGTGCCAGCTGGGATGCCGATATGCCAGCTCTTGATGTGCTTGATTTTGGTGAGAGTTTTCAGGCCCTCCACAAGTTTGTCCCGGTCGGCCGTGCTGCCGGGGTTTTTGAGCCAGAAATAAACCTGGTGTACGAAGATGCCTTTCATGCCTTTCGGTTTTGATTCAGTGCCTGTCGCAGCAGCCAATGGCAGCGTGGCGGCAGCAGCGGCGGCTGTTTTGACGAAGTTGCGGCGAGTTGTCTTGTCGCTCATTTTTACGTGATTTATTGTTTTAGAAATTTTTCAGCAGCCAATGTTGCGCCGTTTTCATCCACTATTTTGACGAAATAAACGCCAGATGGCAAACTGCCAACTGCCAGTGTTTGGGCCAGCAACCCACCATTCGCCTGCGCAGTTTCCTCTTGGAGCAGCTTGCCAGTTGCATCGAACAGCGCAATTTTCATGAGCGAATTGGAGGGCAAAAATGCCTGTACCGTCACTTGCACTGTGGCTGGGTTCGGGAAAATGGACAATTCCACGCCCGGTTTTTCACCCAAATCAAAAACCCCAGTGGCCACTGGGAGGCTGCCTGCGGCAAAGGCGTAATCGCCCGGCAGCAGCGTGTCGATGCGAATGAAACCATTGCCATCGCTGAGGTTGAGCGGTGTTTTTTTGAAATACGGGTACTGCGCCCATGGAATGCCAGGCCGTGGCCGCCAGACGAGCGTGAGGCTGTCTTCGGGCAGGTTGGTCAGGTCGTGGTCGAGGTCGCCGGGGTTGGAGCCCTTGTAGTTGAGGGTCACTTTGGCATTGAAGCCGGGCGGGATGATGCCGCCAAAACGCCAGTAGTGGGTGCTCGAAATCTGTGTGCCTTCGGCGGGGTCGGCAGCGCCGAGGTAGTGCACGAAGCTGACCAGCGCCGAGTCGCCTTCCGGCAAGGCGATGGCCTGCATGTTGCTCAAGTCGCAGTAGTCAATGTCAATTGCTCCGAGGTTTTTCACCACTTCCCGGTCTTGGAAGCGAGCGAGGTTGAGCGTGTGGCGATCGTTCAGCACCTGCCAAACCGGCTGGAACGGCACCTCAACCACGGCCTCCGTGAATTGGTCGCTTGCCATGAACTGTGCCGTGTGCGTCTGCCAGTTTTCATCGAAAAAAGTAACCTCCAGCGGTACGTTCGTGTGCATGTGCGGGGCATGGTGGAGTTTTTGTTCAACAAAAATCCGAGCCTCGAAAGCATTGCCCGAAGGGGCCAAATGCACGGAATCAATCTCGAAAAGCGAGTAGCCTGGCGAATAAATCCAGTCTTCGAAAAACGAGGTCATGTCAACACCTGTGTTGCTGGTCAATTGGTCACGGAACTGCTCGGCGTCCACCGACTGGAACTCGTAGGCGTCGAGGATGGAGCGCATCCCTTGCTGGAAGAGCGAGTCGCCGAGGTAACCCCGCAGGTTGTGCATGGCGGCAGCGCCCCCGTAGTAGGTGTGCGTGCCGTAGGTGTTTTCGTAGGGCAGACCAGATAACGGCAGATAGGCACCATCATCCACGTGGGCGTTTCTGACGACGTTGTAAAAATTGTCCTTGACCACCTTCGTGAAATTCTCTTTTCCAAACACGTACTCGAAAAACAAGTGGGCACTGTACTCGGCGTTGCCCTCTTTTATCCACATGTTTTCGGGGCAGCTCAGCGTGGTGATATTGCCCCACCAATGGTGCCCAAGCTCATGGGCCATCAGGCGGTTCATGCCAAAATTTGGCCCACCATCAATGCTGAAGTCGGGGTAAGCGATGAGCGACGAATGCTCCATGGCCCCGGCAGTGGTGAGCACGTAGCCCACCTGCCCCCAGCGATAGGGGCCATACCATGCTTCCAACATGTCGATTGCCTCCGGCAAATATTGGAAGGCGGTTTTCATCTGCGTGGTGTCGCCTGGTTTGCTCACGAGCAACGTGGGGTAGGTACCGTAAGCACCCGTGTGCTGCCGTTGCACGGCGGCATAGTTGCTGGTGGCTGTGCCCACGAGGTAGGTAGGCAGCGGCAAATCCATGCGGTATTGGCGCAGTGCGAGGCCACCGCCAAGGTCGGTTTCTCCAAGGAATTGGCCAATGGCATAGCCCTTCCGCCCATCGTTGCTGATGATGTTGATGTCGTAGGTGGCCCGCTCCACGAAGTTGTCGAAGCAGGGGTGCCAGCTCCGCCCGAAGTTGTAGGGATTGCTCGAAAGTCCGATGCCGAGGTTGTAGGCATAGCCATTTTCGAAGACAAAACCGCCGAAGCCGCTGGGGTCGGCAGTGGGGTGGCCTCGGTAGTGGACGGTCACTTCCATCGTTTCGCCAGTGTTCAGGCTGGTGGGCAAATGGACGTTGAGCAGCAGCTCGTCGTAGTCGAACGGGAGCAGTGTACCATTGTGCACGACCGAGTCCACCGTGAGGTCGAGCAGGTCGAGCGGCAGGAAGTCGAGGCCGTCTTGCTTGGCAGTGAAGGTTATCTCGCAGGTAGCGGAGATGATTTGCTGCGCAAACTGCGTGAGGTCGAGCGTCACGGCATAGTTCAGGATATCGATGCTGTCGCTGCGGGCATTGCTGCCGCAGTTCCCGTTGCGGTCGTCTCCGCCGGGTAGTGGAGGCGTTATTTTTTTATGAAAAAAATGGCAGCCGTGGAAATCGTGGCCGTTGAGGTCAGGCTGCGCCCAAACGCCGGTGGTGGCAATCGAGGCAAATAGCAGGAAAAAAAGGAGTCGGGTTGTTGTCATGTCCGTTGTTTTTAAAGCGGACGGCCAAGTTAGGTTAACCCCATGAAGCGGCAAAAACTTTCCCTTTTTTTTCAACTAGTTTGCAAGGCATTGGAAGATGAAAAAAACGGGCGGCCGAGTGCCACCCGTTTGACAACCAAATGTGCTTTTACAAAAATCGTCTTTTGATTACTTCGGCAGCAGTACTTTGTCAATGACGTACACCATGCCGTTGGATGCCTTCACTACACCTAATACATTGGCATCGTTAATCATAATCTTGCCATCTGCCCCTTTTTTGATGGTGGTTTTGCCACCGTTGGCCATGCCGAGGGTCATGCCATCGGAAAGCATCATTTCCGTGAGGGAAGAGGTCGTCACGTGGTACTTGAGGATGTTCGTCAAATCAGCTTTGGCCTCTGGTTTCAGCAGCCCTTCGACCGTGCCAGCAGGAAGGGCATCAAAAGCGGCATTGACCGGAGCAAACACGGTGAACGGCCCCACGTTGGCCATCGCATCCACGAGGTTGGCGGCTTTGAGCGCTGCGACGAGTGTCGTGTGGTCGGCAGAACCAACGGCCACTTTCACCACGTTGGGTTCAGAGTTTTCTTCCACAACGCTGCCCTGTCCACCGCCCGTGGGTGCTGGGGCAGCAGCGACGGCGGTGTCACCCCCGCCCGAATCACTTGCGCTCGACTGGCAAGCGGTCAAACCAAAGACTGCAACTAAGACTAGCAAACAAACAGTTAAGACTTGTTTTTTCATGATTGTAGTTTTAAAATCAAGAAATAAGAATTTCGGACAATTCTCTCCTTTTTTAAAACTACTGCGAATGATTTTCCGCATCCGAGCTTGTGACTTTTGTCACGCTTGGCAAATCGACATGCGCCGAAATCCTGCTCCCAAATTTCTTCCCAACTTTGCAGTTCATCTTTATCTTCGACGCCATGCAAACGAATATCGCAGAACAGACACTCGACCTCCTCATCATCGGCGCAGGCCCTACCGGGCTCGCCATCGCCATCGAAGCCGAGCGGGCTGGGCTTCGCTACCTCGTTTTGGAGAAGGGTGTTTTGGTCAATTCCATCTTCCGCTTCCCCGCCAACATGACCTTTTTTTCCACCTCGCTCAACCTCGAAATCGGCGGTGTGCCGTTCATTTCGCACACCGACAAGCCCACCCGACGGGAAGCGCTCGAATACTACCGCCGCATTCTCGAAAGCTGGAAGCTGAAGGTAAAAACCTACGAGCCCGTGCTGGGCATGGAACGCCGTGCGGACGGCATTTACGAAGTAAATACCTCAAAAAACAACTACCCCGCTCGCCACATAGCCATCGCCACGGGCTTCTACGATGTACCCCGGCTGATGGGCGTGCCCGGCGAGGACTTGCCGAAGGTCAAGCATTTTTACGATGAGGCGCACCCCTATGTCGGGCAAAAAGTGCTCGTGGTTGGTGCGGCCAACTCGGCCTGCGATGTGGCATTGGAGACTTTTTACAAAGGTGCCGAGGTGACGATGTGCATCCGGGAGGGCGGCATTTACGAAAAGGTGAAATACTGGATTCGACCCAACATCGAGAACCGCATCAAGGAGGGAAGCATACGGGCTTTTTTCCTTTCACAGGTGAAGGAAATCCGCCCACAGGCAGTAGTACTGACGACGCCCGACGGCGAGGTGACCCTCGAAAACGACTTCGTGCTGGCCATGACAGGCTACCAGCCGGACTTTGTTTTTTTGGAAAAACTCGGCATCCAATTCAACGGCGACGAGCAGCGGACGCCCGTGATGAATTCTGATACTTTTGAGTCAAATTTACCGGGGGTCTATCTGGCGGGGGTGGTGCAGGCGGGGTTGGATACGAGCAAGTTGTTCATTGAGAATACGAGGCATCATGGGGAGGTCATTGTGCGGGAGGTGATGAAAGGGAAAATGTTTAATTGAACATAATGCTCGTTGCGCTGGGCACATTGCTCGTAGCGATGAGCATAATGCTCGTTGCGCTGAACACATTGACCGCTGCGCTGGGCATATTGCTCGTAGCACTGAACACATTGACCGTTGCACTGAACACATTGACCGCTGCGCTGGGCATATTGCTCGTAGCACTGAACACATTGACCGTTGCACTGAACACATTGACCGCTGCGCTGGGCATATTGCTCGTAGCACTGAACACATTGACCGTTGCACTGAACACATTGACCGCTGCGCTGGGCATATTGCTCGTAGCACTGAACACATTGACCGTTGCACTGGTCAAACTCCTAGCTTCACCTTCGCCTCATCCCACAGCGCATCCATCTCTGCCAGCGTCATCTCGTCCAGCGGTTTGGGCGCATTTGCCTCGATGTACTCAAAGCGGCTTTTGAACTTTCGGTTCACCCGTTCCAGTGCCGTTTCCGGCTCGATGTGCAAGAAGCGGGCATAGTTGACGAGCGCAAATAGCACGTCGCCAAACTCTTCTTCCTTTTTTTCTTGGGAAAAATCGCCCTCGACGGCCTCCCGCAGTTCGCCAATTTCCTCCTGCACTTTTTCCCAAACCTGCTCCGTGGTTTCCCACTCGAAGCCAACCTGAGCCGTTTTTTGCTGCATCCGCCAAGCCTTCACGAGGGCGGGCAGGGAGGTCGGTACGCCTTCCAGCAGCGACTTTTTGCCGCTTTGGAGTTTCAGCTTTTCCCAGTTACGCTTCACGTCCTCTTCGTCGGCCACCTGCGTGTCGCCGTACACGTGCGGATGGCGTTGCACCAGTTTGTCGCAGATGGCGTGGAGAGCATCGGCCATGTCCCAGGCCTGTTTCTCCTCCGCAATTTTGGCGTAAAAAACCATGTGCAACAGGATGTCGCCGATTTCCTCCTTGATGCCCTTGAGGTCATCGTCAAGGATGGCATCGGCCAGCTCGTAAGTTTCCTCGATGGTCAGGTTGCGCAGCGTCTGGAAAGTCTGCTTGCGGTCCCACGGACATTTTTCCCGCAGGTCGTCCATGATTTGGAGGAGGCGAGCGAAGGCGTCGAGCTTGGCAGGGAGGTTTTTGACGGTGGAGGTGGTGCTTGCCATTTTGAAGTGCTTGTTAAACAGTGTGAATGGCTCTTGATTGACGATTGTTGATTACATGATTTTTGATTTTTGATATGATTTGAAATAGATAATTTTTGATGTGATTACCCCATCGATAATCCAAAATCAACCATTTCCATCAACAATCAAATATCATGTAATTAACAATCGTCAATCAAAAAACAAAAGGTTCGCTTAAAGAATGGTCAGCGGCAAGCCTATCCCTTGGCGACCACTTTTAAGTTCAGTTCCGCAAGTTGCGCCTCATCCAGCGCATCCGGTGCGTCAATCATCATGTCCCTGCCCATGTTGTTCTTCGGGAAGGCGATGAAGTCACGGATGCTCGTCTGGCCACGCATCACGGCGCAGAGGCGGTCGAGGCCGAAGGCGATGCCGCCGTGGGGCGGTGCGCCGTACTCGAAGGCACCGAGCAGGAAGCCGAACTGGTTCTCGGCTTGTTCCGGCGTGAAGCCGAGCAGGTTGAAGTTCTTCTCCTGCAAGGCCCGGTCGTGGATACGGATGCTGCCGCCACCGATTTCCACGCCGTTCAGCACGAGGTCGTATGCATTGGCCCGCAGGTTTTTCAGCGTCTCGTGATCGCCGGACATCATCTTTTCGGCGTCCTCCGGCAGTGGCGAGGTGAACGGGTGGTGCATGGCGAAGAAGCGCTGCGAGTCCTCGTCCCACTCCAGCAGCGGGAAGTTGACGACCCAGAGCGGCTTGAAGTCGCCGGGCTTCATCAGGCCCATCCGGCGGCCCATTTCGAGGCGGAGTTCGTTGAGCTGCTTGCGGGTTTTTTCGGCTTCGCCGGAAAGCACGAGCATCATGTCGCCCGGCTTTGCGCCCATTTTATCAGCAAATGCCTGCAACTGGTCTTCGCTGTAAAACTTGCTGACGCTGCTGCGGAAACGGCCGAATTCGCCGGTCGGGTCAAGGTTGTATTTTATCCAAACCAAGCCTTTCGCCCCGATCTGTGGGCGCTGCATCCACTCGGTGAGCTCCTTGATGTCTTTGTTGGAAAACGATTCGGACTGCCCCTCTGCGCAGATGCCAACCACCAGTTCGGCGCTGTCGAAAACGGAGAAGCCGTGGCCCTGTGCCACATCATTCAGTTCGCAAAACTCCATCCCGAAGCGCAGGTCGGGCTTGTCGGAGCCGAAACGGGTCATGGCTTCGTCGTAGCTCATGCGGGGGAAGTCGGCCATTTCGAGGCCCAGCACGGACTTGAACAGGTGCTTGGTCAGCCCCTCGAAGGTGTTGAGGATGTCCTCACGGGTCACGAAGGCCATTTCGCAGTCTATCTGCGTGAACTCCGGTTGGCGGTCGGCCCGCAGGTCTTCGTCCCGGAAGCACTTCACGATTTGGAAGTACTTGTCCATGCCCGCCACCATCAGGATTTGCTTGAAGGTCTGTGGCGACTGGGGCAATGCGTAGAACTGTCCGGGGTTCATGCGGCTGGGTACCACGAAGTCACGGGCGCCTTCCGGCGTACTCTTGATGAGGTTTGGCGTTTCGATTTCGATGAAGCCCTCGCTGCTGAGGTGTTTGCGAGTCTCGATGGCCACCTGCGAGCGGAACATGAGGTTCTGCTGCACGGGCGAGCGCCGGATGTCGAGGTAACGGTATTTCATGCGGAGGTCGTCGCCACCGTCACTGGTGTCCTCGATGGTGAAGGGCGGGGTTTTCGAGGCGTTGAGGATGGTGAGTTCCTTCACCTCGATTTCGATGTCGCCCGTTGGGCGGTTGGGGTTTTTACTGGAGCGCTCCCGCACTTTGCCGGATGCAGAAATGACGAACTCACGGCCCAGTTTGCGGGCTTTGCCGCAAAGTTCGGCGTCGTCGTCCATGTTGAAGACGAGCTGTGTGATGCCGTAGCGGTCACGGAGGTCAACGAAGGTTAGGCCGCCGAAGTCACGTCCGATCTGCACCCAGCCTGAGAGTTTCACTTCTTGTCCAACGTGTGAGATGCGGAGCTCGCCGCAATTGTGTGTACGATACATGATGGAGTTATGAGTTTTGAGTTATGAGTTTTGAGTTGGGAGTCCGGTTTTTAACTCGAAACTCAAAACCCGAAACTCAAAACTTTTTAAAAAAGTGCGCAAAAATAGTTGGTTCTACGCCAAAAGAATTGGCTGGTTTTGAAATTTGACACGTTTTTTGAAATGGATGGGTAGCTTGGCGTCTCTGGCAAAGATTTGGACACCGCTCAGAACACCAGCACACTGCATCCCCCGCCGATTTCGTCCCCCTTTTGTTCGTTCAATTCAGTGGAATTAATGGCAAACCATATATTTGCTATCCGTTCGCACAAGTCTTGGTCGCAACTTTTGCATTCGCCCTGTTTATATTTTGCCAAAAACGACAGAACAATTGAGATGAAAAGGTATTTCCTATTTTTCGCACTCACACTGCTGTTATTAGCTTTTACGGTTCCCAAGCTCAGGCCCACGGTTCGTGGCAACTATCCAAGCAATTATTTTCAGGCTCCGGTTGCGCAGGCGCTGCTGCTGTCCGGCACGTTCGGCGAGCTGCGGCCCAACCACTTCCACGCTGGAATTGACATCAAGTCGGCCAAGGGCGTGGTCGGCGATGCGGTTTACTCTGCCGCCGACGGGTTCGTCTCTAGGATAAAAGTGGACAAAAGTGGCTACGGCAACTCCCTCTACATCAGCCATCCAAACGGCTACACAACCGTTTACGCCCACCTAGACAAGTTCAAGTCAGACATTGAAAAATTCGTAAAAGCCCAACAGTACATCCAAAAGAAGTTCGAAGTGGACATTAACCTGACACACGAAAAGTTCCCAGTTTCGCAGGGCGATGAAATCGGTAAAATGGGCAACACTGGCTCCTCGAACGGGGCGCACCTGCACTTCGAGGTACGGGAGACAAACACCGACAACCCCATTAATCCGCTGCTCTTCGGATTCCGGGTGGTGGACAATATTGCCCCCAAAATGCACTCGCTCAAGGTCTACTCGCTCAACGAAAAGCGGGAAGAACTGGCCTCAAAAGCAGTGCCTTTGATAAAACTGGGCGATACCTACAAGGTGAAAAACGATACCGTCCAACTCGACGCAGGACAAACAGGATTCGGTCTCAAGGTTTACGACCACTTCGACCGGGTGAGCAACTGGAACGGCATCTACGAACTAACGGTGTACAGGGACGACAGCTTGATTTACGACTTTAGCTTGGAGTCTTTTTCTTTTGAAGAAAGCCGTTACATCAACGCTCACTGTGACTACGTGGAGCGGGTCACCAAGAACAGCTACTACAACCGCTGCTACTCGCTGCCCGGCAACAACTTGTCCATTTACCGCCACAAAGCCAACAACGGCGTCGTGGAGCTGCAGGAAGGGCAGACCAGCAAGATAACCATGGTCGCAGCCGACATTGCAGGCAACAATGCCTCGCTGGAGTTTTGGGTGAAAAGGAAACCAGCAACAACCAACCTGCTCCAGCCCGTAGCCAACAAAAATTACGACTATATTCTGCCCTTCAACGAGGGCAATATGATACGAACAGAGGGCCTCTACCTGCACATGCCACCCGGCACCCTCTACCAAGACCTCTACCTAAAGTACAACGTGTTGCCAGAACGCTCCAACGGCTACTACTCAGCCGTTCACCAGCTCAACAACAGCAAGACGCCCGTTCACAACTTCTTCGACATCGGCATTCGACCTACAAAGTCCATACCTGCCGAGCTGAAGCCCAAGGTGTTTGTGGCCTACTGCGAGGGCAGCAAAGTGCTCAACTGTGGCGGCCGATGGGAAGATGGCCTGCTTCGGGCCAAAGTCCGTGGCTTGGGCGACTACGCAATTTTTGTTGACGAGACGCCCCCAGCCATCAAGCAGGTTGTTTTTGGGCAAAACATGCAGAACTACAAGCAATTCACCTTCAAAATCAGCGACAACGTGGCCGCAGCCCCGAACGTCGAGAGCCTCAGCTTCGATGCTTATGTGGACGACCAGTGGATTTTGATGGAGTACGACAAGAAAAACGGCACCATCACGCATCGCTTCGATGGGGTCATCACGCCGGGCGAGCATAATTTCAAGCTGGTAGTGCGAGACGCCGTGGGGAATGAGGCAGTGTTTGAAAGAAAGTTTTTTAGATAAAAAAACTCGGTATCCACGGGGGGGGATTTGTGTGGTTTTAAATCTGCGAACGCCACCTCAAGTACTCAAATTGATT